>Ga0068712_1003626_pt1 | contig 14152 bp, 15 predicted proteins | sample MTBAKSrepl1MetaG_FD_62987 | JGI IMG/M metagenome (GOLD analysis project Ga0068712, IMG submission 62987) | Enrichment culture microbial communities from Arthur Kill intertidal strait, New Jersey, USA, that are MTBE-degrading - MTBE-AKS1... | ecosystem: Environmental > Aquatic > Marine >... | reverse complement strand
AGCACGGGCGTCGATCGAGAGCGGACGCGAGTCGCAGTCTGGGAGGCGATGACTGTCACGATGAGCGACTCGCGTGTGATGACGATCGAAGAGCTGACGGCGTTTCTCAAGTCCAGCAGAACGTTGAGCTTCCGAGGGAAGACGCCCCGGGAGACCTCCGCCTGGGTCGAGAAGACCCTGCGGCAGTACAAGTACCCCCCGCGCTCGCGCGCGACACCTCGTCCACGTGATCTGGGCGATGCTGCGCGACGGCCGAGACTACGAGATCCGAGAGGACACACACTTCGTGACTTGAGAATCTGAGAGGGATGTTCAGGTCCGGCTTGACAGTCATTCATGCCAAACCTACACTGCGCTGTATCTGTCCATACGAACCGCATAGGAAAGGGTTTTGAAATTGGAGTCATGAGATCCAGAAATGTAGGCAAGATCGAGAAGAAGCAGAGCCTCGCAGATCAGGCATACGAGTCACTTCGTGAAGCAGTCCTTCACGGCCAACTTGAGCCGGGGGAGAGGCTGAATCAGGCCGAACTGGCCAATCATCTTGGAGTCAGCGACCGAACGGTTCGCGAGGCATTGGCAAGACTGGTGGCCGAGGGGGTGATCAGCCGAAATCCCTACAGAGAATTCAGGGTCGTAGCGGTGACCGCTGAGGACATCGAGGACATCGTGCGGATGCGAGCCATGCTGGAGGGCTGGGCAGTGGAATTCGCCGCATCAAGGATTACGGTCGACGAGCTCGATCGGATGCGAAGACTGCTCCCAAGGATGAACAATGACAGCGCCTTGCGTTCGGCTGCGGCATTTCAAGGATACAACCGGGACTTCCATTGGACTGCGATCAACGCCTGCAAGAAGCCACATCTCATCTACATGCTCAAGCGGCTGTGGGATCTCATGCTTCTCTATTCCCTCGGTGAGAATGGCTCCGACCTCACCAACGGAAGCGACATTCGGCGGCTCCAACAATCCCATCAAGAGCTGGTCGAAGCCCTCTCGAGCGGCGACGGCCTTGCGGCCCACGCGATCCTTGCCAAGCACAGCGAGGAGGCCATGGAGCAGTTGAGGATGAGCGTCAAACGACTCAACAGGGTCAGTCAAAGAGAGGACGGACGTCTGTTCCTGCAGCAGCTGCTACCGATCAGGACCAGGTAGGACGCACATCCCGCCAGTTGCGGTAGTCACGACCAGCGCAACGGGTGGTGCGACCTTGCGAAAGTCGACCGTGCTCCCGTACGATGAATGACTTTCGCTGTCTTTGTCCCCGGAGCAGCACGAGTTAATACGGAGATGAGGCAGGAAGCAATCGCGCGAGACTGGTATGAAGATGGATCCTCGCTGTCCCGCGGTGTGTAGAGGGGGCGAACGGAGTATGGCGCTGATGGGGTGGCATTCGCATTCTATAGTACCGGTACGATGACCGCACTCCCGCCTCTGAGCCCTGAATGCCGGTCTCCCCGTGTTGTGGCTTCCTGCTATGGACAGATGGGGGCGGCACAGCGAATCGACGCCTTTCCAGCCGGCGCGGGCAGCCGAGACTCATCACGAAAGGTGGAGCATGCGGATCAAGATAATCATCCCGAATGCGTCGGAGGAATTCCTAGCATCGCAGATCGAGCAGCGTCGTCGAGCCGCGCGACAAGGGGTCGACCTTGACGTCAAGTGCCTGGGTGAGGGCCCCCTCTCGCTCGAGAGTGGCGTCGACGAGGCGCTGATCGGCCGCGCATTGCTGATGGAGGCACGGAGAGCGGAGCGCGAGGGTTTCGACGCGATTGTGATCGATGCTGCAACTGATCCTCTCCTCCGCGCTGTGCGTGAGTTCGTCGACGTTCCCGTCACCAGCGCGCTGGAATCGGCCGTTCTGTTCGCGTTCACCCTTGGCGACAAGATCTCAGTTGTCACCAGCACGGAACACGCTGCGAGACTGATCAAGGATCGACTTCGCGTCTACGAGTTTCAGGGGCGCGTGGCCTCCATTCGTTTCGCGAGTGTTCCGGTTCTTGATGTACATCACCCAGAGCAGACCGCCAAGGCAATCCTCAAGCAGTCGCGCTTAGCTGTAGACGAGGACGGTGCTGATGTCATCGTGCTGGGGAATACCGGGATGTCCACGGAGGCTGAGGTCCTACAGAAGCATCTCGAGGTTCCGATCGTCGATCCGGCAGTGGCAGGTCTCATGATGGCTACTTCCTTGGTCTATATGGGGCTTTCGCAGAGCCGGCGCTGCTATCCTCCCCCTCCAGATCCCAAGAAGGGTGTTCTGGGCGAGGCATTTCAGGACTGGGAGTACTGAGGCGAGCCGATGGACGCCTCTCTCATCGCGCAGTGATCCGAGCGAAGACACGGCAAGCGACACTGCGCTCGCGAAAGCAGGCAGCGCGAAGCTCCTCTGGACGAATGTCGGTGTCTGAGGCTTCTGCGTCGGGACGGGTTATTGTGCATCCATCTACTTGAGCTTCTGAGCGAGGAACGGTTCGAACGATATCAGCCCTCCTGCTTCCCCAACAGGCACGCGTTCATGGCGTACGAAGCTGCTGCTTCGCGAAGCCGCTCCATTCCTGCTTGACCTCGAGAATCAAGACGGAATGGGCGTAAGCCCGGCCCAGACGTTCTCAGTCACGGGAGCAAGATCGCAGATCTTCACCACGAGGCAGGCCTCATGCCACAGGATCCGGAGGCAGACTACGCGTGCGAGCATTCCGATCGGCGACTCAACTGCTCGGAACGGTGAGGCCGATGCACTCTGTGGTCTTCATGTGTGACAGGCGAGTCTCGTTCGACCGCTTGACACGGTCGATCCTATCGCCGTATAGGCTCCGTTTCTCACGCTCGCTTGCTGAGCTCTTGGGCACACCCGACTTTCACACAGGCGACAGGGTCTTGACGGGCAGACAGGGGATCGCTATATTGATGCACAGTGCACTATTCGCCAGTGCACTGTGCACTACTTGCCAGGAGGTGCAGCAATCGCACATCCAAGAACGCAAGACCAACCACAGCGGGTATCCCGCACTGATCAGGTCTACGAATCCCTCCGCAACGCGATCATTCAGGGGCAACTCGATCCGGGATCCAAAGTGAACCAGGTCGACGTCGCTACCAAACTCGATGTCAGCGAGCGGACCGTGCGTGAGGTCTTGATGCAGCTGATATCGGAGGGGCTGCTGAGGCGAGAGCCGTTCACCGAGGTGAAGGTCGCAGAGCTGTCTGCGAAAGAGATCGAAGAGATCCTGCAGATGCGAATCCTGCTTGAGGGCTGGGCGTTCGAGCTGGCTGCATTGGAGATCAGTCAAGAGGAGCTCGATCAGATGCGCGGGCTGCTTCCCCGGATTGACTCCATGATGTCCGCGCCAGCATTTCGGTCCCTCTATCGCAGTTTTCACCAGATCGCATTCACCGCTTGCAGAAAGAAATACTTGACTGAGATGGTAACCCGCTTGTTCGACCGGATGCTCCCGTATCTCTTGGCAGTGTGTCCGAATGAGGACCGTGCAACGGAGATTGGGACACATCGCCGGTATCTCGAACGTCTCGTGAGCGCACTGGAGTCAGGCAGCGGGAAGAAGGCGCGTCAGATCGCGGTCGAGCACTTCTGCAAGATGATCGAGACATCGAAGGATGGGTAAGCCCAGGCTCGTGCCTCATGTGGCAGAACAGGCACTGTTTTCGAGCCGAACGAACGCTGAGAGGAGGTGATGCACCGGAGATCAATCCCACAAAGAAGGTAAACGTAGGAGAACTGAGCAAGGAGGTACCGCAGACATGAGACTACGTAGATGGGTCATGTTGGCGTTGGTTGTGTTGGGTGTGGTTCTGATTGTAACAGCGGTCGCTGCCCGCAACATCTTCACAATGAGCCATACCCAGGAGTTTGGAACCATCGATCCTCACCGCGGGACGGACTACACCGAATCCTATGCCATGCTGAACCTGTATGACGCGTTGGTGTTCCCGTCCTCGACAGGCGAGATCGAACCCAAGCTGGCGGAGAGTTGGAGCATCAGTTCCGACGGACTGATGTACACGTTCAACCTGAGGCATGGGGTGGAGTTCCACGACGGCACCGAACTGACGGCCGAAGATGTCAAGTTCTCCCTTGACCGAGTGCTGGCTCTCCAGGAAGGCTACTCGTTCTTGTGGCAGGGACTGGTTGCCGAAGCGACGGTCGATGGCCCGTATACCGTCATCTTCAAGTTGAACAAGGTCTACGCCCCATTCCTTGCGACGCTTCCGTGGCTGTTCGTTGTGAACAAGGATGCAATCCTTGCCAACGAGCAGGATGGCGACTGGGGAACTGGTTGGCTGGAAATGGCCACGAACGAAGACGCTGGCTCCGGTCCCTACACCTTGAAGTATTGGGATCGCGGCCGCGCGATCGGGTTTGAGCGCTTCCTCGACTACTGGGAAGGTTGGCCGCAAGGGGACAAGCACATCGATGAGGCCCACAGCATCTTCCTCCAGGAGACTGCAACCTGCAAGATGATGCTTCGGCGGGGAGAGCTCACCATGGTTGAGCACTGGCGCACCTACGAGGACTACATGGAGATGGAGGCCATCCCCGGAGTGACTGTGCTCACCTATCTCTCGCCCGAGCAGCTCTGCTACAAGATCAACACGAAGAAGCCCCCGACGGATGACGTCCACATCCGCAGAGCGTTGGCCTGGGCGTTCGACTACGACACCATGATCAACCTGATCGAGCCGGGGTCCGGGGCCGCACGAGGCCCGATCCCGCCGGGGATTCCTGGGCACAACCCGAGGGTCTTCCAGTACTATCAGGATCTGGACATGGCGAGAGCGGAACTCGAGCAAAGCAAGTACTACCCGAACATTCCAACAATCACCATAGTGACCCCTCAAGGGCTCGAGGCGAGGCGCCGGGTTGCGGTTCAGTTCAAGGAGACGATGGCGAAGCTAGGCGTGAATGTCGAGATCCAAGTGGAGCCATGGGGTCGAATGACCGACCTAGCGACCACGATCGAGACGACCCCGCACATCATGATCATCTCCGTCTCGTCGAACTACCCTGATCCTGATACCTACTTCAGCTTCATGTACTTGTCCGAGGCAGCAGGGACGTGGGCCTCGTGCGAGTGGTTGCTCGATCCTGAGGTAGACAGGTTGATCGAGATGGAGCGATCCACCATCGACCCAGACGAGCGCGCTCACATCATGAATGTGCTACAGCATGTGATTGTGGAACGGTGTCCCGACATCTTCGTGAACGTATTGGCTTTGCGCGTCGCTGTTCAGGAGAAGCTCCAAGGTTTCACCTACAGACCGGTGATGAGCTTCTATTACTATTTCCGCGATTGGTGGTACAAGGAGTAGCTTAGTTCATCGAAGGGAGGGGAGCTCGGCTTCCCTCCCTCTGATTGGGGATAACAAAGGCTGATCATGCAGTTCTCCTCCTTCCTGCTGCGCCGGTTGTTGTACACGATCCTAGTGCTATTCGGACTCTCAATCGTCATCTTCATCATCTCACGAGCGCTTCCGGGGGATCCTGCACGGTTGGCGTTGGGGCCGTTCGCCGCGGAAGCGCAGGTAGAAAACCTCCGCCGCAGCATGGGAATGGACAAGCCACTGCCGCTCCAGTACTGGACGTATATCACGGGAATCTTCCGCGGAGATTTCGGTCGGTCGTTCCAGACCCGAAGGAACGTCGCGCTGGACATCGCCCACTACCTTCCCGCCACGGTGGAACTGGTGCTCATGGGGATCCTGTGGACATTGCTCCTAGGTGTTCCCCTTGGGGTCATGGCAGCGCGCTACAAGGATCGATGGCCGGATAACCTCGTGCGGGTGGTGGCGTTTGTCGGTGTCGCCGTACCGCCGTTTGTGGTCGGCCTTATCCTACAGCTCATCTTCTCCTTTCTCCTGGGCATCTTGCCGACCACGGGACGACTGGGACTGCTGACAGCACCGCCCACCCGCTACACGGGGCTGCTGATCATCGACAGTCTGATCGCAGGGAACTTCAGCGCGCTGGGCGACGCATTGCGGCACATTATCCTTCCTTCCTTCGCCACTGCCATGACAGGGATCGGACAGATTGCCCGGCTGACAAGAGGGAGCATGTGCGACGTGGCAAGCCAGGATTACATCGAGGCATCCCGCGGATTTGGGATTCCCGGTCGGGTTATCGCGTTCAAGTACATGTTGAAGCCAGCTTTCATCCCACCACTGACGGTTCTGGGTTTGACATTTGCTGCTCAGTTGAGCAATGCCTTCCTTGTGGAGACCGTCTTCGCGTGGCCTGGGCTGGCCAAATACGGGATTAACGCCATTCTGAGGAAGGATTTCAACGCCATCATGGGCGTCGTCCTTATCAGTGGGTTTGCCTTCGTCCTGGTGAACCTGATCGTTGATATCCTGTCCGGATATTTCGACCCGCGTATCCGAAAGCGCACGGAGGAAGCATGATGTCTTTTGCTCGGCATGCGGTCGAGGAGCCAGCAGATACACGCTGGGCGGCGTTCAAAGATCGCTTTGGCAGGGCATGGTACAAGTTCGGTCGGAATCGCATCTCTCTTGCCGGTGGGGCGATGGTTCTAGTCTTCGTCTTCCTGGCGAGCTTCGCCCATTTCGTGACCCCCTATCCGCACCATGCAGGCGCGTATACGGACTTCCCGAATGCATTCAAGCCGCCGAGCGCCGCACACTGGTTCGGAACGGACTCGCTGGGAGCCGATGTGCTTAGTAGGATCATCTTCGGTTCCCAGATCTCGTTCATGCTAGCGGGAGTCGTGTTGGGCATCAGTGTACCAATCGGCGTGGTCCTCGGATTGCTGGCCGGCTATGTCGGGGGAAAGACGGAGACCGTCATCATGCGAATTACCGACATCTTCCTATCGCTCCCAGCTCTGCTCATGGCGCTGGCGATCTGCGCAGCGTTCACCCCGAGCATTGACAAGGCGATGCTCGCTGTTGCGTCGATCTGGTGGACCTGGCACTGTCGTCTGGTCCACGGGATCACTCGCTCGATCAAGACCGAGGAGTTCGTCCAGGCGAGTCGAGTGCTGGGAGCAAGCCCCCTGCGGATCATCTTCAAGGACATCCTCCCCAATTGTGCCTCTCCGATCATCGTCAAGATCACCTTGGACGCCGGATTCGTCATTCTGGTGGGCGCTGGCTTGAGTTTCTTGGGACTGGGCGCGCAGCCCCCCACGGAGGACTTGGGAACGATGATATCAATTGGATCCAAGTACCTGCCGGAGAGGTGGTGGATGACGGTCTTCCCGAGTCTCGCGATCTTTGCTATTATCTTGGGTTTTAATTTGCTGGGTGACGGGCTGAGAGACGCACTTGCAGTGGAGGAGGGGGTCTAGCACGTATGGCGGAGCGTTCTCTTCTCCTTGACATTCGGGATCTGCAAGTTCAGTTCCGAGTCTATGAGGGCCTTTCGAGAGTGCTTGACGGCGTTTGCCTCCAAGTTCGAGAAGCAGAACGCGTCGGGCTGGCGGGGGAAACTGGATGCGGGAAGACCGTAACGATGAAAGCAGCGATGGGTATCTTGAAGTCGCCGCCCGCCCAGTTCCCCACGGGAGAGGTCGTACTCGCAGGGAAGGACGTTCTGAAGATGTCTCCCTCAGAGATCTTGGCTATGAAGGGGAAGACGATCGCGATGATATTCCAGGACCCCCTCAGTTCGCTCAACCCTGTCTTCACAGTCGGGCAGCAGATGTTCGATGTGATTCGCTACGGTCACCGCAGAGCCTCTGGCGGCAGACACCCCACACGAGCAAAGACGAAGCAGACCGCGATCGCAGCTCTTGAGTCCGTTCGACTACCGGACCCCGAACGAACGCTCAAGATGTACCCTCTCGAGCTTTCCGGAGGCATGCGTCAACGAGCACTCATTGCGATGGCGCTCGTGAACCGCCCGAGACTGCTGGTGGCAGATGAGCCAGGGACAGCACTCGATGTGACCATTCAGGCCCAAATCCTCGAGCTCCTGAAGGCGTTAGTGAGGGATGCGGGTATCGCCGTCCTGATCATCACGCATGATCTTGGCGTCATCCGCGAGATTGCGGAACGCGTCTACATCATGTACGCCGGCCAGGTCGTCGAGACCGGCCCGGCAGCGGCGATTCTCGATGCACCACAACACCCCTATGCAGAAGGGCTGGTGGCTTCCGTCCCCCGCCTTACCGGGGAGGTGTTAGCGCACGGAATCCCGGGAACGATCCCTGACTACACTGAGACTCCATCGGGTTGCCGGTTCCACCCCCGATGCGATCATCGAATGGACGTTTGCGTCCAACGGAAGCCGCTGCCCGTGGAGACCTCGCCAGGGCGGCACGTGTCTTGCCACCTATTCAACGGAGAAACCAGGCGATGAGTGAGCCGATTCTTGCCGTAGAGAACCTCTCGAAGCATTTCCCGCTCCGTTCTGGTCTTCTCCACCGGGTTTCCGGATACGTGAAGGCAGTCGATGACGTCACGTTCACGGTTCACCCAGGAGAGATCCTCGGCCTAGTCGGTGAATCCGGATCGGGGAAGTCGACAGTGGCCAAGACTATCGTTCATCTCTACGGGGCAACAAGCGGGAGAGTCCGATTCAAGGGGAGGGACGTCTCGCAGTTGGATAGGCAGACTGCGAGGTGGTATCGGCGCGAAGTTCAGATGGTGTTTCAGGACCCGAAATCCTCCTTGAACCCGCGACGTAGCGTCTCAAGCACTCTGGAAGACCCGCTCATCATCTACAGGCTCGCGAGATCGAGAAGGGAGCGTGAGGTGATCGTACGCACCCTTCTGCAGCAGGTCGAGATGTCGAGTCGCTACATGTACAAGCACCCCTCCGCCCTCAGCGGAGGGCAACGACAGCGAGTTGCGATCGCGCGGGCCCTGGCAGTCAACCCCTCGTTCCTGGTGCTGGACGAACCCACTTCGGCGTTGGACGTCTCGGTACAGGCAAAGCTGATTGGGCTGTTCATCCGGCTACAAGAGGAATTGGGACTCTCGTACCTGTTCATCACACATAACCTCAGCCTCGTACGGACGATCGCGACAAGGGCTGCCGTCATGTACGTAGGAAAGCTCTACGAGTTGGGCACGGTCGAGCACCTCTTCCGCTACCCCGTTCATCCTTACACGAGGACACTGATCGCAGCGGCGCCTGTCATAACGCAGGCGGAGGAACGAGTCAAGCCTACGATGATGAGCAAGGAGGGAGAGATCCCGAGCCCGGTAAATCCACCGAGCGGCTGTGCCTTTCATCCGAGGTGCTCCGGTGCGCACTCAAGATGCTCCGAAGACCTACCGCCCGTCGTGGAGGTTGCGCCAGGACACCTCGTCCGCTGTTGGCGGGCGGAGGAGCTTGTGGATCCAAGCGAGGGAACCGAGACACGAGTGAATTCGTTGGTCTCATGAGCAGGACATCTGATGCTGGAAGAGCGGAGAGCAGAAAGCGAGTCAGCATGGGAGCTGGACCTCGGAAACCGGTCTCATTTCACAAGGAGGAGAGCATGACAACGCTTCACACCGATCAGGAAATCCACGACTTCGTCAGAGGGTGCACGTTCATGGGAACGGGAGGGGGAGGCGATCCCAAGGTCGGCATTGCCTGGCTAGAAGCGGCACGCGCGGACGGCTTCAAAATCACCTGGGTCCCCTCCGACGACATCGCAGATGACACGTGGACTGCTTGCCCTTTCCTTATGGGTTCGATTGCTCCGCTCACCGATGAGGCGAGGTGCAAGATGCACCGTCTCGGGTTGACGAGGGAGCCCTACAGGAGCATCCAGGCCGAATCGATCCGCCTGCTCGAGAAACACATGGACGTAAGGGTGGGAGCGATCGTGGCCATCGAACTCGGGGGCTCCAACACGCCCGGCGCGGTTGCCGCTGCCAGTCGGCTTGGGATCCCCATCGTAGATGGAGACTACACCGGACGAGCGATCCCCGAGATTCCCCAGACTACGCCGTATCTCCATGATCTTCCGCTCTGGCCGATTTCGAGCGTCGACAAGTACGGCAACCTGTGCGTCATCCAGGAGAGCGTTGGCTACGAGATGGCGGAACGGATGGGGAAATTCCTCGCGGCTTCGTCGTTCGGTCTCGCCGGTCAGGCGGGGTTTCTGTTCAGGGCAGGTGACATGAAGAAGGCGGTCATCTCGGGAACCTTGTCGAACTGCCTTCGGATCGGTCGTTTGATCCGCGAATCCCGAGAGGCCGGTCTTGATCCGGTCCAGGAACTCGTCACTCATCTCAGCGGCTGGCTTCTGTTCGAGGGACAGATCTCGAAAAAGGACTGGGAAGACAAGGAAGGCTACTACTGGGGAACCCACACCATTACGGGACAACGGGGTTTCGAAGGCTCGGAGCTCAGGATCTGGTTCAAGAACGAGAACCACATATCGTGGCTGGATGGAGATCCCTTTGTAACCAGTCCCGACATGATCAACGTCGTCAACCGGAGGACCGGGGAACCCTACGCCAATTCACAGATCGAGGAGGGAGAGGAGGTTGCAGTCATCGGCCTGAGGGCGGTCGAGCAGTTCCGTTCGCCCAAGGGGATCGACATCCTCGGACCGAGACACTTCGACTTCGACATCGACTTCACCCCAATCGAGGATCTCGTGGGCAGCAGCTAACGGGAAAGGCAGCAGTTCAAGGCTGAAGGAGGAAACGGAATGCCGACCCGGCACGATCTGGAACTTGCGAAGGCTGGACACATTGTCGTCAACGACATGTGCGCAGTCGCACCCGGGGAGTCGGTACTCATCACGGTTGATTCCGCCATGGACTTCCGGCCGGCCGAGGAGATCGCCAAGGTGGCAGAGGCCGCGGGTGGGAAGGTGATGGTGGCGTGGCATTCCACCCCACGGGGATACGGGAGGGTCGCTGATTCTCAGCTGCCGGAACCCCTGAAGCAAGCGATCCCGGCGGCCGATGTCTGGATCGAATTCAACGACCAGTGGCTCTTGTACTCGACGTCGTGGACCAACGCCATGTTCAACGGTCGGACGCGCTACCTCTTCCTGGGCGGCCTCGATTCCGACCGTCTTGTCCGGTGCGTGACACGACTCGACATGTCTCTCCAACAGCGGTTTCAGAACAAGGTCGTGGAGCTGACCGGACGAGCATCAAAGATGCGCGTGACGACTCCAGCTGGAACCGATGTCTCGTTCAAGAACGTCCCGGGACGGCCGATCACCAATGAACTGCGAGCCGACACCCCGGGAGCGCACTTCCTCGTAGGCCAGATCGGCTGGTCACCTCGAGAGGAGACTATCGAAGGAACGATCGTCTTCGATGGATCGTTCTCAGGCGGCGGCGATGCCGACCTCGGCATCCTCATCGAGCCGATCAAGCTCCGCGTCGAACGCGGACGCGTCGTCGACATCGGCGGAGGAACTCAGGCCGAACAGCTGCGCACGTGGCTCGAGCATCTTGACGATCCGAACATGTACAACCTGGCGCACATCTGCTATGGCTTCAACCCCGGGGCTGTGCTGACGGGGTTGTGTACGGAGGACGAGCGAGTGTGGGGCGCAACTGAATGGGGAAACGGTCATCAGGGGCCGATGTTCGACGGGGATCTTCCGGACGCTGTCTCACACGGCGATGGCATCTGTCTGTGCTCCACAGTCTGGCTCGATGACGTGCTTCTCCTCGAAGCGGGGCGTGTGGTGCACCCAGAATTGGCGGAGATTGCGCGAGCCATCGGGAAGTAGGCCAGCCGATGTCGCATCGGCAACGCGAAAGAAGGGAGCGATTCACGCAATGCGAATCAAGGCGATCATGGCGAGCTCCTCCGAAGAGCTCGCGCACGGGCAGCTCCAAAGCCGCCAGGCTTCGCTCGGACCGCACACGGAGGTCACGCTTGTTGCCCCTCCCCACTGTCCGCAAGCAACGGAGGACGAACACGATCGGCTGGTCGCCGCACTCGCTGTGTTCTCCGAGGCATCGAGAGCGGAAGAGGAGGGCTTCGACGCGGTGACAATCGACTGCACGCTAGACCCGGGGCTCAGGGCAGCGCGGAAGACGGCTCGGATCCCCATCGTCGGAGCGGGCGAGGCAGCGCTCGCCGTTTCGCTCATGCTGGGCGAGCGATTCTCGGTGATCATGCCGGTCCCGGAAAGCCGGGCGCCGATGATGGCCAAGATCCGAGAGATGGGCTTGACGGAGCGCCTTGCGTCTGTGCGTTCGGTGCATCTTCACGTCCTCGACCTACAAGATGACAACCGCACGCTCGACGCGACGGAGCAAGTGGCCCGGAAGGCAGTGGTCGAGGACAATGCCGACGTCATTGTATTGGGCTGCACTGCAATGGGACGAATCGCCTCTCTCCTTGCAGAAAGGTTGGGCGTCCCCGTGATCGAGCCAGCTACTGCCGCGCTGAAGATGGCTGAAGCTTTCGCGGCACCAGGCTGGTGGCCGGCTCTTGCACCGAAGGTGAAGCAACTTGACTAGCCAAGCGAGGACGATCTGGCAAGGGGAATGCGCCGACATACCTCCCAGGGATAGGAGGAGACTGTGATCCAAGAGTTTGAACTCGAACTGGCTGTCTCAGCTAACAAGACCGTGAACGATATTCTAAGAGTTAAGCCCGGAGAGACACTGCTGGTCACAATTGACTCTCAGGCCGATTTCCGCTTGGCGATGGCGATGGCGCAAGCCGGAGAGTGCGCCGGGGCGAGAACGATGGTCGCCTATCACACCACCGCGGCGGCATACGGCAAACTTGGGGAGTGGCGCCTGCCCAATTGCCTCAGCGGAGCGATCGAGAACACGGACATCTGGATCGAACTGAACGAGGTCTGGCTGTACTGCAATACGTCGTGGGAGAAAGCGATGGCCGAAGGGACCAAGACGCGATACTTTCATCTTGGGAAGATGGATCCCGCGTCTCTGTGGCGCTGCCTGGGGGCGGTCGATCTCGATGCGCTCGGGGAGTTCATGTCCGCTGTCGCCGAGATGACACGCTCCGCCAAGATGATGCGGATCACGAATCCGGCTGGCACAGATGTCGTCTTCCGAAACACCGGACGGCCTGTGACCAACGAGAGCGGGAACGCCTCGACCCCGGGCGTTCACTTCATGTTGGGACAGATTGGCTGGGCCCCGCTCGAGGAATCGATCGAAGGCGAGGTTGTGTTCGACGGTTCCTTCCACGGCGGCGGTGGAATGGATCTCGGGATCCTGCGAAGTCCGGTCCGGTTCACCGTAGAGCGAGGGAAGATCATCGCGATCGAAGGCGGAGAGGAGGCCACCAGGATCCGTGAGTGGCTCGCTCAGCTGGACGATGAGCGGATGTACCGGCTCGTTCACACCTGCTACGGGTTCAATCCCGGCGCGAAGCTGACGGGGAAGTGCACCGAGGACGAACGGATCTGGGGGTGTACTCAATGGGGGTTCGGATATCAGGCGGACGTCTTTGGGGGCACACTCGGCGATGCCGTGTCGCACGGGGACGGAGTCTGCCTCAATTCGTCGGTCTGGCTTGATGGAACCCAAATCCTCGACAACGGACGCGTTGTCGACAAACAGCTGGTTCCGCTCGCTCGCAGGCTTGGGAGGGCGTAGCCGGGGCACGAACCATCCCGATGGAGGTGACATCGGTGGAAGACCGTATGATAAAGTCTGAGTCACGAACGAGCAGTTCAGGGGTGCAGACTGATGGAAGAGATCGGCACGGTCAATGGAAGATCCGTTGGCGCGTCAGCTGAGGTTCGCTCCGAGATCGCGTACCGCGCCCATTCGATTCCGGAGAGCGCGCACGTCGTTGCCGTCGCGAAGGATGCGATCCGCTCGGTCAGGCTCGAACCTGTCGTCCAAGTCATTTGCGGTGGCACGGATGCGTGCATCCACAACGAAAGGGGAATCGAGACGGTCGTCCTCGGAACGGGAGTTCGGGCTGAGCACAGCTGCGATGAACACATCTTGATCTCCGACACGCGCAGCGCTGTCGAGATCTTCCAGCAAGTCCTCTCTGCGAGGACGAAAGAAGGAATTGATGCCGGGGCTTGACGCGGTCCGTGTTCTCGAGGATGTCATCACGACCCGGCGGAGCGTCCGCCGGTACACCGATGCGAGAGTCGATATCAACCAGTTGATGTCACTCGTCAGGCTGGGGATCTGGGCTCCGACCGGCGGGAACGCGCAGACCTGGGGCTTCGTCGTCGTTACGGACGAGACCGTGATCCGA
>Ga0068712_1003625_pt1 | contig 14153 bp, 10 predicted proteins | sample MTBAKSrepl1MetaG_FD_62987 | JGI IMG/M metagenome (GOLD analysis project Ga0068712, IMG submission 62987) | Enrichment culture microbial communities from Arthur Kill intertidal strait, New Jersey, USA, that are MTBE-degrading - MTBE-AKS1... | ecosystem: Environmental > Aquatic > Marine >... | reverse complement strand
AGAACATCGACTTCCTTGCCGCGTGTGACCCGGACGTGAAGTTCGGCGCGAGAGGCGGCGCGGCGTTCCCGAGTTTCCCGGGAGCCGAGGAATCCAAGTACAAGACCTACTTCGCCACCTACACCGGACAAGGGGCCTACGCTGCTTCGACAAAAGACCTGCCGAAAGAGCAGAAAGCGAATGGAGAGGCATTCTTCAACGCTCTGAAGACCGGTGTCGATGCCCGCGATGCGATCACGGTGATGTACGAAACCCCGGCCAAGAGCCTCGTCGTGGCTGACGGCGAAGTCATCGGCGCCATCGCCGAGCAGGGCGGCCAGGACATCGCTATCAAGGCGAAGAAGGCTGTCGTCCTCACCTCCGGCGGCTACGAGTACAACAAAGAAATGCGCGAAGCCTTCCTCGAAGGCCCTGGCGTCGAAGGGTGGGCGTTTTACGGTACGACCGCCAACACCGGCGACGGTATCAAGATGGCGGTTGCCCTCGGCGCCCAGTTGGCAAAGGTCGGTAAGGCCGCCTCGCGTATCATCACCGCCGTGCCTATCCGCCACAACGATATGAAGATCGGACTGATCACCCCGGCCGTCGGCCAACCAAACGAGATCGTCGTCGACTCCTACGGCAATCGTTACGCCGCCGAAACGATGGTGACAGACGACCCGAGCCGCTACTTCTTCTACAAGGAAGCAGTCAAGTTCGATATCACCAAGCTCGAGTACCCGCGCGTGCCGAGCTGGATGATCTTCGACGAGACCCTCCGTACCAGCATGGCAATTACCTACTTGGGCATCAGCACCGTCGGCTACGGCTTCGTGCCCTGGACCGAAGACAACCTCGATGCCGTCGAGCGCGGCTGGATCCTGAAGGCCGACACGCTCGAAGAGCTCGCCGAGAAGATCAAGGAACACCCCGAGAATCGCGAGAAGATGGATGCCGCCAATCTGACCGCTGCGGTCGAGAAGTTCAACGAGATGTGCGCTGCCGGTGAAGACACTGAGTTCGCACGCCGTCCCGAGACCATGGCCCCGGTCGAGACCGCGCCGTTCTACGCCGCCCCGCTGTATCCCGGCGGCCCGAACACCAAGGGTGGTATCATGGCCGACGCCGAGCGCCACGTACTCGACTGGAACAACCAGCCGATCCCGCGGCTCTACACCGCCGGTGAGATCTCCTCCACCTGGAAGTTCGTCTACCAGGGCGGCGGCAACCTGACCGAGTGCCTGGTCTGCGGCCGTATCGCCGGTGAAAACGCGGCAGCCGAAGCACCGCTCGCCTGAGCGCAGGCCACGCGGTTCGCAAGCCAGCGCGCACGTATCGATGGGAGCTCGGGCCTCCGGGCTCCCATCCGCCTTAAGCCACAGCCGGACCGCGCACACATTGCCGGTTCGGCGCGTCACATCGCCACGCGGTTAGGGGGGGAACTCTGTCGCAATGAAACGGAAACACTGGATCGTTGGAGCAATCGTCGTACTGTTCATCGTCTTGGTCGGGGCCGGCTGGGCCTACCACGAGCAACCCACATTCTGCGCGACCTGCCACGTCATGCAATCACACCTGGATTCGTGGGAATCGGGCTCGCTGCTCGCCTTCGAGCACAGGCGCGCCAACGTCGATTGCCTGGACTGCCACCCGTTCGATCCTGTTCAATCGGCCCAGGAGCTGATCAGCTTCGTAAGCGGGAAGTACGAGGACCCGCTGCCCGAGCGCCAGTATCCGAAAGAGTGGTGTTTCCGCTGCCATCCGGCACACAGCAGCTACGAACAACTGATCGCACTGACCGCCGACTACAAGACGGACAACTGCGACGCGGTCAACCCGCATGCCCACAAGATCGACACGGATTCCCGCATCATCGGCAACCCCCACGGCACGGACGACCCCAAGTACGAAGTGCCGTGCTACCACTGTCACAAACTGCATCGGGAATCGCCGGGGTTGACGTACTGCACGGGCTGTCACCATCCCGAAACCAAGACCTTCGCCTCCTGTGACACGCCCAACTGCCACGGCGGGAACACGTCATACTAGCCCGCGACATTCGTCCCGGCGGCCCCATCCGCTGTTCAAACGGACCGGGGTGCCCGCCCGGCCGAGGAAGACAGGCCCGCGAACGACTGCGCCGGCTGGGCCGACTCACGTGGGGCACGGCATGCCGTGCCCCTAGGATCCGTTCGCACCTACCAGCCGCTATCTGGCAATTCCTCGACGATGGCCGTGCCGTCCTCCGCATCGCCCGCACGGAACGGAACCATCCTCCATTGCCGCGCACGGCCGCCGCTTGTCACATCCGCGCGGTTGGGGTAGAATAAGCCTCCGTGGGCCGGCCCGCCGGCCCTTTCGCAGCGCATCTCGCGCACTCAGCGCCACACATCGTCTCCGGAGGTGAATCATGGCGGATGCAATCGGCAGTGCAATGACCCAGCGCATTCAGGGAACACACAAGCTCATGTTGGACGTGACCACCGACCTCGACGCGGAACAGCTCGGCCGGCAGCCCGGCCCCGATGCACCCCCGATCGGCTGGCACCTGTGGCACGCGGCGCGCTTCGCCGACCGCCTGCAGGCCAGCTTCAACAGCCCCGGCACCCGTCCCGGCGAGATGCTCGATCTGAGCAGCCAGCTCTGGCTCGCCGAGGGGCTCGCAGCGCGCTGGGGCCTCGCACCCGAGACGCTCGGCCTGTACGAGACCGGCATGGGCATGCCGGTCGACATCGCCGTCGCGCTGGCCCGCCTGAACCGCGACGCGCTGATCGACTACGCCCGCCGCGCCTTCGCTGCGGCCGAAGCCCCCATCGCCGATCTCGACGTGGCCCGGCTGCTGCGCCCGCGCATCAGCATACGCGAGTATCGCCTGGAAGGGAACACGATCGTCGCCGCCCCCGGCGCGGAATCGACGCTCATGTCCGATCTCACCTTCCACCTGGCACACATCGCCCGCCACGCCGGCAACGCCGAAGCCCTGCGCGGCGCCGTGCTCGGCATCCGCGGGATCTGACTCCACGCGCACCTACGCCTTCCGCGCCACCACGGCGAACTCGTCGGCACCAGGGTCGAACAGCGCGCCGGCGACGTCCGCCAGCAGCGTCACCACCTCGAATCCGCCCGCGGCGAGCTCGCCCGTCAGCGTCTCGGGGCTGAAGTACTGCAGCCAGTTGTACACCGTGCGGGTCCGGTCCGCCTCGACGATCGTGTACTTGTCGAGCACGACCTGCTCCGCCGGGTACTTGAACACGTTCAGGAAACCGTAGTACGGCGCACTCGCCCAGAAGCCATCGAGCAGCCCGGCACCATACGTGGCCGTCTCCGCCCGCCGCGTGAAAGCGGCCGGCGAGTACACGTCGAGCAGGACCGCCCCGCCGGGTCGCAGCACCGTGTGGAGCGTCCGCAGCAGCTTCTCGCGCTGGGTCGGGCTCAGCGCGCAGAAGTCGCACATGATCATCATCACGAGATCGAACCGCTCGTCCGTCTGGAACGTCAGGTAGTCCTGCTGCACGTAGCGGATAGGCAGCCCCTCCACCTGCGCCACATCCCGCGCGTACTCGATGGACCGTGCGGAGAAGTCGATGCCGGTCACCTGCGCCCCACGCCGCGCCAGCCGCGCCGCGTACAGCCCCGGACCACAGCCGAAGTCCGCGATCTTCGTCCCCGCGCCCACCTCGAAATGCGCCGCGATCCACTCAACCGAGCGGTCGATGAACCCACCGTTTCGCGACGCTGCATCGACTGTTTCATCGAGATGAAACGCCAGCATCCGCTCCGACGTGTACGCATCCGTCCACAGGTCCCGCGCCGTGTAGAACTCCCACGGCGCCGGCCGCCTGTTGATGTTTTCCAGCATTTGAAACATGTAATGTCCCTCTCCTTGTGCTTATGCTTGGCGATATCCCACCCCGTCGGATTGTACAGGACATGCCGGAGGTGGGCAAACGTCGCGTAGGATTGCTTATAGTGGGCCGCCATCAGAATGCGTCTTCCTTGGTGAATCACGACCGCGGCTCAAATCGCTAAATGCACAGATTCGTTGTATAATCATCCATAGAGCAGTCTATCGGAATGAATGGGGAATAAGATGCAATTACTTGATGTCTGATATGCCCCGAATTACCCGCTACTTGGGAACTTCGGTACAGCCCGATGTGGCTGTGTCTGCCCGCCAGCTCAGGAGCGAGTACTTATGTTTATCTGGCATTGGCTCACTCGGCTATCCGTTGGGCTGTTGGCTTTCAGCAGAACGCCCGCACACGCTTCCATCAATCCACTTACTGAGGCGGTTGACCGCTATCAGGCAGCCCTGAGTCAACAGAACCTCTTGCTGGCGCTGCTTGCCCGCGACCAAGTTGACGTGGCACTGCAGAAATGTGCCCCTCCAGACGCTATTGATGTCACCCGCTTGATCGAGCTTGACGCGCAGTTGCGCAAGTGCACAGCCACTTTGCCTCTTGAAGACCTACCGCAGTGGCGCCAATCGCTGCACCCCAGCGCTACCCCGTGGTGGTGGGCACTCGATCACAGGCCCAAGTCTCGCGAGCGATGGCCGTGGATACTCCTGAAAGGCTTTCTGTGGGTGTGCTTGGGCGTGCTGTGGGTACTAACGGCATCTTTGGGGCTGGAAATCGTCAAGCGATTCCTCGTCGGCGCGCCCGACGGTGTATCCTTCGTGGGAACGATTCTCACTCTGTTCGTCGCGGGCGGCTCGCTCCCACTGTCAAAGTTGGCCGGGAGTTTCATCCAGGGAGCGTTCAAGACCTGGCCTAAGCCCGGTACCCGCTCAACTCTCCTGTTGATGTTCAGCCTAGTGACCGGGACAGTCTTCGCCGGCTGGTTGATCCTGTCTCTATGGTTGAGATTGCCCGAAATGGCTCTGGGCTACAACAACGATGGCCTGCGGGCGCTACAGGAGGGGAATCTGACAGCAGCGAAACAGGATTTCCAGCGGGCCGCTGCTTTGGACCCCGACCATGTGGCGCCCTTCTACAATCTGGCCTACCAGTTCCAGGAGAGTGGACTGGGCGACGAGGCCCTTGAATGGTATCAGAAGGCCATCGAAAACGATCTGAACTTCGGCGCGGCTTACGCCGGGATGGGTTATGTGTGCAATCTGCAGGGCGAGTTTGAACGAGCTGAACAGGTCATGCTGGCCGGGTTGGTGCTGAAGTATCGGGAGAAAGATGCAGAATTCGCCGAAGTAACCCGCTACCGCCTTCTATCCTACCTGGGTTGGACCTATTTCGCCCAGGAGAAATACGGACAAGCCGAGGCGATCCTCCGGGAGGCCATAGGACAAGAGCGGCACTTGAAGACGCTGGAAGAGCAAACAGGCCAGACATGCCTTTCTGCTTTGCCTCATTATTACCTGGCCCAGGTGTACGAGCAGCAAGACCGGGCACAGGAAGCTATCCAGCAGTGGCGGGAGAGCAAACGATTTCTGGTTCAAGACAAATGGATGGACCGGGGTTGGATTCTCGAGGCGGACAGTCACATCGCGAACTTGGAGGGGAAGAAATGAGCCATCGAACCGCTTGTGCTTGCCTGATGGCAATCGCGTTGCTTCTGACCGAGTACTGCAGTGAGCTGAGCCTCTCATCGCAGCATGTCGGGATGATGAAAGTGGTCGAGGCTCAGGGAAACGCCTCTCATCCGACTTCGACGCCTGCCCCGAAACCGCTCAACTTGCTCGTCGATGTAGGACAGGGAACAATGTTGAGCCGCCTTGGTTGGACACAGTTCACCCCAGTTGAATTTGGCACGGTGGTGCACGAGCATGACCTGCTCAGGGCTGAGAGCCAGGCTACGGTGCTCTGTGCTGATCTAACCCTCAAGACAATCACAGGTGAGCAGCGTTGTCCCTGTCAGATGATGGCACCGGGCGTGCTGGTGTACGAAGGAGCGCTGGTCGCCAGCTTCGCGCGTCACCTGCGTAGTGCGCCTCCCGAGATCCCCTATGTCATACACCCCAGGAACACATGGATTGCCGACCCACATCCGCTGTTCCAGTGGCATCATACCGGCGTAACCAGTTACACGGTGTCAGTCCTGGCCGAAGGGGAAACCCTGTGGAGCCAATCCGACGTCGTCAGCGACAGCATCCGTTATCCGGATGACGCCTCAGCCCTTCAAGCAGGGCCAGATTACTTGCTAGTAGTCAAAGATCAGTACTCAGGCAATGTCTCCACCGCAGACCCTGAGAAGGGGCTCGGCTTCAGACTGTTGGGCGAACAAGAACGATCAAAGATCAGAATGCTGCAAGACAAAATCTCCGAACTAGCTTCGCTGAACGAACCGGCTCGAAACCTGGCCCGGGCTCTCTACCTCGCCAATTACCAAGAGGCGGGGCGCGGCCTGTGGAGCGAAGCTGCCCTTCTCTTGGAGCAAGTAAGCGGCGAACGGGATGCTCCTGCTGTGCGGCTTCGCCAAGGGGATGTCCTAGCCGCGATGAAGCTGCCTGACGAGGCAAGCGCTGCCTACGAGGCTGCGTTAGAGAGCGCCGAGAATCTGGGGGACCTGGAGAGCCAGGCACTGGTCCATGCTGCATTGTGGAACCTGGGCGGAAATGGGACCTATCTCGAGAAAGCTGGGGAATTGTACGATGAGCTAGGCGACGAAGGACGGATAGCATCGCCTATTGATCGAGAGGAGCAAAATGAATAAGCACCTTCTGGCGGGGTTGACCTTCCTTCTGCTATGGCTGACTTCAAACTGCGCAGTCACTATGCCTGCCAGAGCTGATGCTCCGACCCCGACTCCCGATCCCCTCGCCCAATGCGCCGAGGGAGTGCGGTTGTTCTGGGATGGCAAGTATTCGGATGCGCTGCCTGTGTTGGAAGCTGGCCTTGCAGGCGGAGACAGAACCCCATTCCCGAATCCGAATGATCTGGGTAAGTGTGCTCTAGCTTTGGGCGGTGTTCGACGCGCTCTCGGGGATAGGGCAGGCGCGCTGGACGCTTTCAAGATTGGCTTGGCAGCCTTCGAAGAGAGCGGCGATCAAGTGCTAGAGGCGGCAGCAGTGAACAATATCGGCCTGATGTACGACGCGCAGGGGGGCTATTCGAGGGCACTGGAGTACTATCAGAAGTCGCTGAGCATTCAGCGGCGGATAGGTGACACTAGCGGTGAGGCCACTAGCCTGAACAACATCGGTGCGGTCCACTGGGCCCAAGGCGAGTACGATGAGGCATTGGACTATTTCGAGGAGGCACTGGATATCCAGCGTAAGGTCAGCAATAAGGCGGGTCAGGCCAGCGCTTTGAACAACATTGGAGAAATCTACCGTCGGCAACGGAACTATGCAGAAGCACTGGACTACCTTCTGGAGTCGTTGGCCATTGCGAGAGAACTGGGCGACCGGTTCAGCGAAGGAACCACGCTGTGTAACATCGGTTTGGTTCATGAGGATCAGTTGCTGCATGAGTCGGCATTGGATTACTTACTGCAAGCCCTGACCATTCATCGAGAGAGCGGCAATCTGCCAGGTGAGGCCACAACGCTGAGAAACATCGGCGGTGTGTACGAGGCGGAGGGGCGCCATGCCGACGCCATAGCGCACTATCAGCAAGCACGAGCTGTATGCCGGGAGATCAGCGACAGAAGGGGTGAGGGGATAGTTCTGGGCTCAATAGGTGAAGCTTTGGAGGCACAAGGAAGACGTGCGGAGGCGCTGGAGTATTATCATCAAGCGTACAGGATCGCGCGTGAAGCGGGTGATCGAGCATGGCAAGGCGCTGTCCTGAATAGCACCGGCGAGGTGTACGCACACTGGGGACAATATGCCCAGGCGCTGGAATACCTCTGGCACGCTCTAGAGCTTGACCGTGAAGCAGGTGATGAATCAGCGGAGAGCACCGCCCTGAATGACATCGGGGCAGTTTATCTGGGGCAGGGGCGGTACGAAGAGGCCACGGAGAGTCTGCAGGAGGCGCTGGCGATACGTCGTCGGCTGGGCAACAGTGAGGGGCAGGGCATAACGTTGGGCAATATCGGGGGAGTGTTCTTCGTGCAAGGGCAGTATGATGAGGCATTACGGGCATTCCGGGAAGCTCTGGTCCTCTTCCGCGAGATGGATCAGCAAGAGCGAGAAGGGGCGACACTCAATAGCATCGGAGCCGTCTATTTGGCACAGGAGCGCTATGGACCGGCGGTGCAACACCTCCGACAGGCATTCGATATCGGCCACGACCTGGGTGACCGCGGCGTTCAGACAGCATCACTGAACAACATGGCGGTGGCTCACTTCATACAAGGGCAGTATGTCGACGCGCTGGAGTGCTACGAAGATGCATTGTCCATCGCCCGCGAGACGAGAGATCGAAAGGCTGAAGGGACCCTACTCAATAACACAGGTAACGTCTATCACAAGCAGGGACGGTACGCAGAAGCACTGGGTAGCTACCAGCAGGCACTAAGCATCGTTCGCGAAATTGGTGATCGTGGTGGCGAGGCGAGAGTCTTGAACAATGCTGGTATGATCTGCTATTTCCTAGGGCAGTATGGCGAAGCGCTGGATTACTTGGAACAAGCGCGGGCCATTGGGCGGCAATTGGGTGATCGGTTAACCGAGCTCGCTACCGTAAACAACATTGGGGAAATCTATCGCGTGCAAGGAAGGAATGCTGAGGCGATGGAGCAGTTCGAAGAAGCAGTCGCCATGAGCCACGAAGTGGGAAGCCACATCGGCCAGGGAACGTTGCTAGGCAATATGGCCTTGGTCGAGACCTCTCAAGGGAAGTATTCGAAGGCACTGGAATCTGCAGGACAGTGGCTGGCTATTGCGCAGCAGGGCGGAGTCAGAGCCGACGAGGGGCGGGCACTGGGCCAAATCGCTGTGCTCCATCAAGCCCGCGGGCAATATGTGGAGGCGCTCGAGGAGTATGTGGAGGCGCTGACTATCAGTCGTGCTGTGGGAGATCGGTCCGCGGAAGCGGCGATTCTGTATTGTATGGCCACGCTATATGAGACCCAGGGTAGTTACGCCGAGTCAGACGATAGCTCTCGACAGGCGTTAACCATCGCACGCCAGATAGCGGATAGAATGGGTCAAGTAAAGGCACTGAGCTACATGGGCAGACTGAGCCGCCTCCAGGGCCGTTATGCGGAGGCTTGGGAGCAGTATTCGTTGGCGATGGATGTACTCGATGAAGTGCGGGTTGCGGCCGGCAGTGAAGAAGGACGGGGCACTTTCGCTGCCCAATGGGCAGATTTGTATTCTCGATCCACCGAACTGCTCCACCGTCAGGGTCGAGACCTTGAAGCCTTCTTCACTGCCGAACGTGGCCGCGCCCGCGCCTTCCTCGATTCGATGGCCACTGGCCACATCGAACTGGGCGATAACGAAGGCGCCCCTCTGTTCAGACAAGAACAGGAGACTTACACTGCCCGCCAAGCCACCCAAGATGCCCTGACCCGCGCCCATGCGGCCAGCCCGCCTGACCCACAACTCATCGCTGACCTGGAGGTCCAGCTCCAAGAGGCCGAGACTGCCTACGGCCACGCTCTCCAGGCCATTGAAGCGCGCCAGGACCAGCTCGCCGCCCTCGTGCCGGGGCGCAGCACCGTTTCTTCTCTGGCGGATGTCCAGACCATCCTCGACGGCCAGACCACCCTGGTCTCTTACTTCCTGCTCGAAGACAAAGCCCTGGCCTTCGTCATCGGCCACGATGACTTCAACACTGTCGAAATCGATGTCAGCCCGGAAGATTTGTCGGCGAAGGTCGAATGGTTCCGGCACTTCCCGAGCCTGGATGAGGCGCATCCCGAGAGCGCCCGAACGCTCTATAGCTGGCTCATCGAGCCGCTCAAGCCTTACCTGCCTGCCCCGAACGCCGACGCTCCGCCCCGTCTGATGATCGTGCCCCATCAGGTGCTCCACTACCTGCCGTTCGCTGCTCTGAGCGATGGCGAGCATTACCTGGACGATGATTACCTCATCACCTATTTGCCCAGCGCCAGTGCACTCAGATTCATCCAGCAGAACGCCGAACAAGCGCGCAGCGTGGCTTCTGCGCATAGGCTGCCTCTCGTGTTGGGTGATCCTGTCACAGACGAGACCGACCTGCCGCCGCTAGCCTTCGCCGAGCAGGAAGCCAAGACGATCTGCGCATTGTATGGTGCGTCTCCACTGCTGGGTGAGACCGCGACCGAAAGCGCAGTGAAGGAGCAAGCGAACGGAGCCAGCATCCTGCACCTGGCTGCGCACGGTTCGTACAACCGCTACAACCCGTTGTATTCGGCCATCGCCCTGGCCTCGGACGAGGTGAACGATGGGCGACTGGAAGTCCACGAGGTCTACGGGTTGGACCTGAGACGTACAGACTTGGTCGTACTGAGCGCCTGTGACAGCCAGTTGGGTGAGCTGAGTGAAGGGGACGAGCTGGTAGGGCTAACGCGGGCCTTCTTCTTCGCCGGGACGCCAAGCGTAATCGCCTCGCTGTGGACTGTAGAAGACCGTTCGACGGGACTGCTGATGGAACATCTCTACTCGTACTTGCAGCAGGGGATGGGCAAAGCGGCTGCCTTGCGCCAAGCGCAGATCGACGTACGGGCGAAGTACCCGAGTCCGTACTACTGGGCGGGATTTGTGCTGAGCGGCGATGGGGAATGATGAGTAGCAGGCCATTCATCAGTGGTTCGAAGAAGCACGCGCATCCGTCCACAGGTCCCTCGCCGTGTAGAACTCCCACGGCGCAGGCCGCCTGTTGATGATTTCCAGTATCTTATATTATGTCCACTTCCTCGCGATCGTGGCTCGCGAATGCCGCCTCGCCGGATTGTACAGGAGATGGCGGCGCTCGGCAAGGCGGGCTGGCGCTGCGAAATACCCCGGGCAGGCGTTTCCTCCGCTTGGATACCCCGCCACGAGATGACTGCGATCGCTCGCTGGCTGGAAGGGAGCGATGTAACGATGAGAATGAGGCGCCAGCGTGGCCGTTCTGCGTGAGCCTTCGGGATTATGCAGATCCCTTTGTTTCTGGTCAATCACGTGTTAGAATCTCGAATGCATCTGATCGGGGCAGCGCGTCGGCAGGACCGCGTCCGCGGAAGGGAGTATCCGTCGTTGGCGGACTGGGCACTTCGCCCGCCTTGCGGCCCCTTCGAGCTGGAGCAGCAGAAGGCATCGCGGTCGAGAGGCGTCGTCATTCGGCGGGCATGTGCGGTGTGCAAAGCTGGTGTTGCGAGAGTTGCAGTCTCGCCATGATGCCACGTCTCGAACGTGCTCCAAACTAGCGGAGCGCGGACATCAGGAGGATATCATGAGCACCAAACTCATCGTCTGGGCAGGACTGCCAACCGTCGTTGCCTTGATCGTTGTTGTCAGTTTCTGGCCCATTGGCTGGTTGGAGGTCGTTGCTGGAGCACTGATCTCGATATGGACTACCATGGTTTTCTCGGTCGCTACAAGACCCGACTTGCGGATTGAGCTATACCAGTCGCCCGATGACCCCTCTCAGAACAGAAGGACGTTCGCAGGCAGGGCAGGGTACGCAAGAGAATTGCGGGTGGTGAACAAGGAGCTGCATTGGGCTCTTAGCTGGCTGCAGAGGAATACCGCAACAGACGTGAGCGGTCTGATCACTTTTCGTCCCTTGAGTGGAGGTAGCGAGATTGGGCCGATGCCCATCCGCTGGTCAAACACTCCCCAATTGCATAAGCACATCACGGAGTGTGCCGGTAGCGGCCCGCCGATGCCGAAGCATATAGCGGATCCTGATAGACTAGTCACGAGGCAAAACATACTCCCCGGGTTCCGAGATGACGGGGTCTTCGGCGTCGCGTCACGGCTCGACGGAGAAGAGGACGCCTACGGGATCACGAAGGAATGCTACTTCACGGAGTGGCAGCCCCCGGACTTCAGGTTGCGCAGAGGCCAGTATGAGGTGAAGGTGTCAATCACTTCTCCAAACGCCAGCCTGAAATGCAGCTATCTCCTGGTCAACGAGGGGGAACTCCCCAGCGGATTTCGACTTGAGGAGTTCAAAAAGGCACAGTAGAACGTTGTCCGAGGTCAGTAGAGATCCCGAAACCGAGTCGATGATCTGCCAGGAAAGGACAGGGACATGACCCTTCGGGTGGTACCACTGGGCACCAACGGCTACATCCCCGCGCTGGGCAGGCGCACCGCCAGCTATCTGCTGCGCGCGCCGAGCCAGGCCATCTCCGGGGCGATGGCGCGGAGCTCGTACCCGACCCACCGGCTATCGATTCTCCAGGTTCTCCCCTCGCGCGATGCCATTCCGGGCGCCGGGGATAAGCTTGTTGGTGGCCTGAGGAACACAGTCCACGGCCGGGGCGTAGGCTTTGATGTCCAGCAGAGGACTGCCATCCAGCGCGTCTACTCCGCGCACGATCAGCCGGTTGCCCTCCAGCCCGATCAACTCGGCCACGCAGAAGGCAATCGGGTTGGGACGGTCGGGCGAGCGGCTGGAGAACACGCCCACCGGCACCTCGCTGAAAGGCGTCCGCGATGTCAAGACCTCGCGGTTCGCCCGGTCGCCCCAATACAGGACGATCAAATGCGAGCAGTTGCCGATGCCTTCGAGGGCCGCGGCATACCCTGGGTAGATTTCCAGCGTGCTGGCGCTCTCCGCCAGGCGACCCTGGCGCGGGGCCTGGCTGCGCTCTTTGTACGGGCTGTGAACGACGCCAATCGGGGCCAATTCCATCACATCCTCCAACGATGCTTCGTCCGGGGCTGCAGGCGAAACCGCCGTTTCACCACCCGCTCGCTGCAGCCGGCATCAATCATCAACTTCTGCACCCACACCTGCCGGTATCGATGCAGGGTGCCCGGCAAGGGCGCATCCGCACATCGAAACGCGCCAGGTCGCGACCCTCGGCACCGCTGCCGCCCGCTCACGGCATCTCGGCGCAGCCTGCACGTGAATTGTCGACAGAGCCCGGCTAGAAGAACGCTTTCGCCAGCCGCAACATGCCCTGATTCCACGCCACGCGATGGGTCACCCCGCTGCTACCCAGCAGCGCCTTGTTGTCCAGATACCAGTGATAGTTCCGTAACAGCGCATCCACGTTGGAGTAGCGCGGCTCGAACCCCAACACCCGCTCGGCCTTTTCCAGGGACACGAAGGAGTCCGTGGCAACCGTGTCGTAGGTCCACTGGTACAGCGGTGACAGGTGCAGCCGCTCCAAGAGGCGAAGCACCGCCCGCGCCGGCGCGGCAGGAATCGAGATCACCCGCCGGCCGAACCCCGCCTCGTCCAGCACGGCCTGAAATTCCTCGCGCACGGTGGAAAACCGCCCGGCGCCGATGTTGAACACATCGTTCACTCGTTCGGCCGGCCCTTCCGCCGCCAGAACGATCGCCTGACACAGATCCTCGACGTCCAGAAGCTGGTAGCGGTTGCGGCCGCTGCCGAGGATAGGAAAGTGCTTGCCCTCACTGGCCCACTCGTACAACAGGGCGAATACCCCAAGGCGCTCCGGCCCGACGAACGATTTGGGACGCAGCATCGGCAGGCACATGCCGCGGCGGCGGTATTCGTGGCAGATCGCTTCGGCCTGCACCTTCGCCTCGCCATACGGGCCAACCCCCTGCAGGCGATCCCCCTCGATGAGGGGGTGATGATCGGGAATCCCGTAGACGGCCGTGCTCGAGATGTGGATCAATCGACCGATGCCGCGCCGCTGGCCCGCCTCGAGCACGTTACGCGTGCCGTCGACGTTCGTGCTGTAGATATCCTCGCGCGGATAGAGCGGCAGGGCCGCCGCAGCGTGGACGACGACGTCCGCCCCTTCCATTGCCCGCTCGACCACTCCCGGGTCGCGGATGTCGCCCTGGATAACCTGAACCCGGTCCGCCACGTCGGAATACCGGAACTCGGCCACGTCGAGTGAGGACACCGCGTGTCCCCGCGCCAGCAGGTAACGGATGAGGTTGATCCCCAGGAAACCCGCTCCACCAGTAATTAGAAACCGATACGTCATCCGCCTACCTCCAGGAGATACCTCGTCACTCATTTGGGCTCCATCGCTCTCCGCCCAACAATCGCCGATACTGCACTAACCCCCACTCCTGCGGCTCGCCAGTGCCCATCAGGGCGACGACGTACCTGCCAGGAGCAGCCGCTCTCAGGCCACGATGTCGCGCGCGTCCCTGTTGCTTATTGCGATCCATTGCAGTAAGACTATAGCACAACACCAGTGTG
>Ga0068712_1003619_pt1 | contig 14182 bp, 16 predicted proteins | sample MTBAKSrepl1MetaG_FD_62987 | JGI IMG/M metagenome (GOLD analysis project Ga0068712, IMG submission 62987) | Enrichment culture microbial communities from Arthur Kill intertidal strait, New Jersey, USA, that are MTBE-degrading - MTBE-AKS1... | ecosystem: Environmental > Aquatic > Marine >... | reverse complement strand
GGATTGTAATGTTTTCCCATAGTTAAAGTAGACTCCTTTTCGTTGGTAAAGTCCATCTTTTAAGCATTTGGTGATAGACTTTTTTTCACCTCTTCGTGTCTACTTTAACGATAGCATCAGACACTAAAAGTTTTGAATTTTCTATTCATTTCATGGAGTTATAACCGGACAGTAGTAAATTTGTATACATAATTTCCATACAGTGTAAACTCCGCACTCTCCTCGGCAACCGCGGTTCCGCTTCCCCTACGCCGACAGTATCTGTTGAATGGGCAGCGGTGTATCGGTAGGCATTTCCCCCCGGGCAGGTGTTGGACTTCCATAAGTGCGGGCGATATCACTACCGGTATTCATGCTTATCTCCAAGGAAAAGGATGTGACGATGTAAAGTGAAACGCCCGTATCGGTGAGAATGCCACCCGACGAAGGTGAAAAAGTCTCGCAGCCGGTTGGGCGTCCTGGGGATCGGTTGCCGGATGCAACAGTGTGGGGCACCGAACGGTTCCCCTGCGGCAATGTGGAGATTCCGTCTTTGGGAAGCAACGTCGCATGAATCTGGTGGGAGGTGCCGCTCGGTTCACGATTGACCGCCCCGATCCCATAGTCTCCCGACTGCCTGATCCACGAACGGTACAACACCTCGTTGATGCGTCCCACCATGCTATCGGCCTTCGTGTTTGCTTTTGACGTCCACAGGTATAGTCCAATCCATTTTGACCAACGTTGGGTGTGTGGAACTATAGAAACTCCAAATTGTATAGTTTATTTGAGTTTGGTAATGTTTGTTTGCTTTCGAAACATACAATATTGTGTTATAATCCGTTTGAATCAAACTTCCTGTGGATAAGGAGACCGATTGTGACACCCCAAAAGAAACGAGAATTGCTCCAATCGGCATTGCAATATGCCGGTTCGACAAAAGAGTTTATAAGTGAACCGGGAGCGCTAGCACAGCTGCCAGGATTGATACACAAGCAATTTGGAGCTTCAGACACGTTCATCCCGATAGCTGATGAGAATACTTGGAAAGCCGCTGGGGAGCAGACACTTGGAATTCTCACCCGAGCTGGAATCCACTATCACGAACCATTCGTCTTCCCGGGAAGTCCCATGTTGGAAGCGCAATATGCGTATTGCGAGAAGCTGGCCGAATTCTTCAAGGGAATTCAACACGGGATTCCTATAGCAATCGGAAGTGGAACTGTCAACGATCTGGTCAAGATGGGAGCACATTTGGCAAACCGCCCCTACATATGTATTGCCACGGCATGCTCGGTCGACGGGTATGCATCCGATGGTGCCGCATTGTTGACCGACGGGGCAAAAATCACCCATGCGTGTCCTGCCCCAAGGATCATCGTTGGGGACTCGAATATCATGGACAAGGCTCCATCCATATTGCTCGCATCGGGGTACGCCGATCTCATGGCAAAAATACCTGCAGGAGCAGATTGGATCGTAGCCGACCACCTTGGAGAAGATCCTATCGATTCCATCTCTTGGAATCTGGTACAGACCCATCTCCGCGAATGGCTGTCCGATCCCAAGGACTCCGATGCGATTTTCACTGGACTGAACCTTTGTGGCATAGCTATGCAATACCAGAAATCCTCCAGACCTGTTTCCGGAGCCGAGCATCTCATGTCCCACATATGGGAGATGGAGCATCATCTGCACAACGGAGAGGCTGTCCTGCATGGGATAAAGGTCGGTATTGGTGTTCTGGTAACCTCCTCGATCTATGAGATACTCATACAGGAAGGTGTCTCGGGTGGGCTTCCCTTGTCAACATCCAGTGATGTGCTCAAACAGAAGATGCAGCTCTTGGAGACCGATTTTGCGGGTGTCACTGGTATCGAGAAGATGAAAAGAATCCTGCAGGACAAGTATCGGGACGAGGGTGCCCAAAAGCGGAGGAGGGACACACTTGTAAAGGACTGGACTGGATTGTCCCTGAAAATTTCAGAACAACTTGTTCCTGTCAAACACATAATCAGTCTCTTCGAATCGGTTGGGGCGGCGACGACCGCAGCTCAAATCGGTATGACAAGGGATAAGGTGATCCAGACCATCGTCAGATCACAATTGATCAGGAATCGCTACACTGTTGTCGATGTATTGGACGATCTGGGGTTGATGGGGAAGGTGATGGCCGATTTGCAATCCAACGGAAATCTTTTATAGGTGCGGATGCTTGGAAACTTCACTCCAACCAGATAGTATATGATATAGGCCTAGGGAGACATGCAAAGATGGAAGATGAAGGACAGTACAAGCCGTTGCCGGTAAGGCGTGATGAAATTTTCAAGATCATTTCCAACAAGGGTGTGGTGAAAGTCAGTGACTTGAGTGTCCAGATGGGTGTTACCGAAATGACCATTCGCCGAGATTTGGAAGGGTTGGAACAAGCTGGATTGGTCCAACGTACACACGGGGGAGCGATTTCCATAACCAAGCATGTAAATGAATCCCTGTTCGTCCAGAAGATGCAACGGCACAAAGAGGATAAGCAAGCAATCGCAAAGGTGGCGGTGGCATTGGTCAAGGAGCACGATACAGTCTTTTTGAACAGCGGTACCACAACCTACGAGATCATGAGGAACATCACCGCACCAAACGTGAAGATCGTTACAAACAATGCCTATATCCCGACTGGAGGGATCCCCAGTTGCGTAGAAATCCTATCGACGGGCGGTCAATTGCGGCAGGAATCGTGCACATATATCGGAGATATGGCGATGCGGGTAATCGATCAAGTGTTCGCCAACATCGCTTTCATCGGAATCGACGGATTCGATATCGAATATGGATTGACGACACCTGTGCAACCTGAAGCCAATATCAATAGGGCATTGATGGAACATACCCGCGGTTCCGTGTACGTTGTGGCCGATAGCTCGAAAATCGGGACCGTATCCAACTTTTTTGTTGCCCCCATCACCGAAATCCAAGGATTGATCACTGATTCGGGTATTACCGAACAACAAAAGGTCGCATTGGAAAAACTGGGGATAGAAGTCTTGATCGGCTAGGTTTCCATCAATCGATCCCCTCGCATTTCATTCCCAGTATCTCCGTTGCCTTCCGTTAGGAAATCCCTGGTACTACGGATGCTGTTCGACGCATGCGTACCCGATTCCGGATATATGTTCAGCTGGTCATGGCATGTTTGTAATATGTTTATATAAGTTTGTTTATGTTGTTTTTTCTTGACTTCCCTATGCTCGCGTACTAGACTGATTTATCGAGTACAAGAGACTAGAAAGTGTTCCGGAGGAATCCAGTGAGAGAGAAGATAACCATCAAGCATGCGAAGAAGGTGTACGGAAGTGCTGTGATTATTCCGGACTTGAATTTGGAGATCGATGAAGGTGAATTCTTCACGCTCCTGGGGCCTTCCGGTTGTGGAAAGACGACATTGCTAAGAATGATAGCTGGATTCAATACCATCGAAGGTGGAGAATTCTTCTTCAACGATAAACTGATAAATACGATCAATCCCGCAAAGAGGAATATTGGGATGGTGTTCCAGAACTATGCCATATTTCCGCATCTTTCTGTCAGGAAGAATGTTGAGTTCGGCTTGCGGAACAAACACGTGGACAAACAGACCATAAGGGCGAAGGCAGAGGAATATCTGAAATTGATGCAGATAGAGAAGCTGGCCGACCGCATGCCGGCGCAACTGTCCGGAGGTCAGCAACAACGGGTTGCGCTGGCCAGGGCACTGTGCATCGAGCCGCATGTGCTGCTCATGGATGAACCGCTGTCCAACCTCGATGCGAAACTCCGTGTTGAGATGCGTGCCGTAATCAAGGATATCCAGCATCGGGTCGGCATCACCACCGTCTATGTCACGCATGACCAGGAGGAGGCGATGGCCATTTCCGATAGGATAGCCGTCATGAAAGACGGAGTGATTCAACATGTCGGCACTCCTCAGAACATTTACCAAAGACCCGCGAATATCTTCGTGTCGACGTTCATTGGCCGTTCGAATATATTCGAGGGCACCATGCGCATCGATGGGAACATGCCGAAAGTGAAGATCCACGATTACGAGTATGAGGCTCCACAAGTCAAGGAGGACTGGAGGTCCACTGAGAAGGTCCGTGTATCCGTTCGACCGGAGGAATTGGTGATGCATCCGGGAGGAGGGGAAGGTCTGTCCGCAGTCATCGATGATCGTGTGTTCTTAGGGTTGAATACACACTATTTCATGCACTTGTCGGATGATATGCCGGTGGAGGTCATAGAAGAATCGTCATTCGACAATCGGTTCAAGATTGGAGATTCGGTGAGTCTGACTGTCAATACGAAGCGGATCAATATCTTCACCCATGATACAGCATTGAATATTGTCGAAGGTGTCGAAAACGATGTCCCGGTTGAAGTGTAGGTGGACGGTATGACAAGACAAAAGAAACAATTCGAAATATGGTCGGTCATTACGATTCTCTTTCTATTCTTCTTCTGTATATTCCTGATTTTTCCACTATTCGGGATTCTGAAACAGTCTGTGGTCGATGTCGAAGCCGGTGGACTGTCCTTGAAGCATTTCCAGCGTTTCTTCTCGCAACGCTATTACAGCCAAACGATCTTCAATAGTGTCAAAGTCACTATCGCCATTACAGTTTGTACGCTCCTGATTGGCGTACCATTTGCCTACTTCTATTCCTTCTATCGATTGAGAGGAGCGAAATTCCTCTTTGTCATCAGCATCTTGTGTGTGATGTCGGCTCCGTTCATTGGTGCCTACTCTTGGATACTCCTTCTTGGACGGTCTGGAATCATCACACAGTTCCTCAAGCATGTCTTCGGCCTGCAGATCGGCAGTATCTATGGATTCGATGGAATCCTGCTGGTCCAGTCACTCAAGCTGTTTCCCCTGGTATTCATTTATATGAACGGAGCTTTCAAGAATATCGACAGGTCCCTTCTGGAGGCATCGGCCAATCTTGGCTGTGTCGGTGTGAAACGGTTTTTCAAGGTTATCCTGAACCTTTCCATGCCAACACTCCTGGCTGCCAGCCTTATTGTCTTCATGAGGGCTTTCGCCGATTTCGGAACTCCCTTGCTCATAGGAGAAGGGTATCGTACCTTCCCCGTTGAAATTTACAATCAATACCTCGGTGAAGTGGGAACCGATTACAATTTCGCGGCTGCGATCAGTGTCTTGGCAATTATCATGACCGCGATCGTCTTCCTTATCCAGAAATGGGCCACAAGCCACTATCAATTTTCCATAAACGCACTGAACCCCATGGAGAAGAAGGATCCCAAGGGCATTCGCGGAATATTGGTCTACCTGTATTGTTACCTCCTTGTGATCATCGCATTTGTTCCCCAGTTGTATGTGATCTATCTCTCTTTCCGAAATAGCGACCAGGCGATTTTCAAGGAGGGGTATTCTTTGGCGAGTTACAGGGCCGCGCTGGATAAATTGCTTGTCAGGTCCATAAACAATACGCTTCTCCTGGGTATCGGAACCTTGGCCATAATCATAGTGTTTTCGGTACTGATCGCGTACTTGGTTGTCCGAAGAAAGAGCTTTCTCAACAATGCTATCGATACGTTGTCGATGATTCCGTATATCATGCCGGGATCGGTTATTGGTATCGCACTGGTCATTGCCTTCAGCAGGCCGCCTTTGGTGCTCACGGGAACCATGGCGATCATGATCGCATCGTTCACCATACGACGTATGCCGTACTCCATCCGTTCCGCAAACGCGACGTTGATGCAGATACCGATGAGTATCGAGGAGGCTGCGATCAGTCTTGGCGCCTCCAAACTCAAGACTTTCGCCAAGATTACCGTGCCTATGATGTCCAGTGGCATAATTTCCGGAGCGATATTAAGTTGGGTTTCGATTGTGACAGAACTGTCCAGCTCTATCATCTTGTACAACAACCGTACGATCACATTGACGATGTCGGCATATATGGCGATTTCCAGAGGCAACTACGGATTGGCATGTGCCTTCGCTACCGTTCTCACTGCCCTCACCACCATATCGTTGTTGGCGTATCTGTATATCAGCAAGTCTGAAGATATCAAGTTGTAGTTTTTGAAGTCAATTGGCCATCTAGGCCTGTTGCAATAAAGGAGGCTCGAAAATGAGAGTTAAGACGACAGGATTCGTGATCTTGGCGGCAGTGCTGATGCTATTGATCCTGCAACCGCTCATGGCGGGAGGCGTGAAGGAGGCGGGGGTTGTTGAAGGTGGAATCGGGAAAAGGTTGGTGCTCTATTCAAGTATGACGGAGAATGACCTTACCAATCTTCTAAAAGGTTTCAAGGCGCTGTATCCCGAAGTCGAAGTTGAAGTTGTCAACGGATCCGCAGGAGAGCTCACTGCCAGGATCAATGCTGAACAGCATCGTCCGCAAGGTGATTTGATGTGGGGTGGTTTGAGCAACAGCGATGGTATGATGTACAGCGAGATTTTCGAACACTGGTTGACCGAATATGAGGAGCAGATATATCCCGATTATCGGTCGAACAATGGATTCTATAGTCTCGATCATCTCTCGACCATTGTATTTTGTGTGAACACTGAACTTGAGGCTGAGCTCGGTATTGAGATCAAGGGCTACAAGGATTTGCTCGATCCTCGGCTCAAAGGTAAAATTGTCATGCCGGATCCCAACTCCTCATCCTCGGCATGGAACAACGTCTGCAATATGATGGCGGTATTCGGTAATGATAGTCCGGAAGTCTGGGACTTCATCACCAGATTCTTGAATAATGGTGTGGCTATCTCCACCTCTTCCTCGGTTGCTTTCAAGAGTGTCCATTCCGGAGAATATGTTGTTGGATTGACGTACGAGGATGGAGCCTCGACTTTGCTGAAGTCAGGTGCCACCAATATCAGAATGGTGTACCCGGAAGAGGGTGCCTCGGCTTCTGCTTTTGGTTGTGCAGTCATCAAGGGTGCTCCCAATGAAGCTGGCGCGAAAGCGATGATCAATTATCTCATGAGTCCTGAAGGACAATCACAGCTTGGTACTGCACTTGGAACACTTCGTTTCACCAACTCCAAGGCTAAATATGAGACACCATATCTTCCTGCTACCGAGGATATCAAATGGGTTTCCCGTGATATCGATTGGTTGATCAAGAACAAGCGCATGGTCTTGGACAAATGGAATGAAATTTTTACCAATGTGAAGCGTTAATACACCTTTATCTCGAATATATACACTATAAGGTTTTTACATGGTCCCCTCCAACATGGAGGGGCGTTTTTGCTTCGCAAGTGCCTGGCACGCGTTTACGAATTTGTATACAAAATTTCCATACAGTGGACACTCCGCATTCTCCTCGGCAACCGCGGTTCCGCTTCCCCTTTCCCAATATAAGGCGACATGAAGCCCTTCATCCTCGCGGCCAAAAGATGCGGTTGTTTTCCGACCTGATCGCCCCTACAATTACAAAAATCAAGGAACATACGTGAAGGAGTCGGCGAAATGCAATATCGGACACTGGGACGCACGGGTTTGCAGGTGGGCGAGATTGGCCTCGGTACGGAGCATGTGGTGAAAGGGGACCAGGGCATGGTGAACTGTTGAGTTTCAGAATAAAGAATTGAAGATTAGAAGAAATTCTCACGTTCTGTGAGACAAATTCATACGATATATTGTAGCATTTACACAACTCTGAAGGAAAGGAAAGGGAGCACCTCCTCGCCAAAGTTGTGTGCTCCCCAACGAAATAACATCGTACTGTATTGTGTCTTGAGCCTGGACAAATTGCAAGAGCTCGGCAAGGAATATCCCTGGGTAAAACCGTTGAAATGCCCTAGTTGTGGAGGCCGAAGGTTGTGGGGCCATGGCTATGTGTATCGGTATTTCCAAGAGGTTTCGATCGGGTTATGGATGAAGCGATGGTATTGTCCTGAATGTGGGCAAGTACATACCCTGCGACCAAATGGGTATCAGAGTAGGATCTTACACTCGTTGGAAACCATACGTACGAGCCTCCTGCATAAACTACAACGAGGGTTCTTCAAGACCGTTGGCGCGAGCAGGCAAGTGCAACAATACTGGTGGAAACAGCTGAAACGTTGGATTCACAGTAGGACCCTGCAGAGGGATTGTCTGGTAATCGAAGAGCATATTCGCAGCAGTTATCATCTTCCTGTCAGTACCAGTGTAAGGCTTCGTGTGATCAGCTATGCTGTTGATGAAGAGCAACCCTACCTGCCATTTGCACTGAGCACCACAGTTCCCTTCGATTAGAGTGGAGAGCATTCTACAGAGAAGGAGCACAGGCATGACAGAGAAAGAGAAGGAACAGGTCGCCATCTTCCGCTTTGGGGTAATCTTCCCGTTGCTGGAGAGTCAGAACCAACCGTGGGGAACCAAGAAGCGGCTATTGCAACAACTGTCCGAGCGGGAATGGGAGATCCCATTCAGTGAACGTACGCATATTAGTCGAGCTACTTTACTGAATTGGGTACAACGGTACCGGCAGAACGGAGAGCGCATTGAAGCGTTATTCCCTTCCGACCGCAGTGATTGTGGTCGCCAGCGAAGTATTTCCGATGAGACCTTGGCGGCATTGTTACAATTACGCAAAGAGTTGCCACGTCATACGATCAAGAAACTGGTCGAGGAGGCGTATCGGAGAAAGATCATCACCGGAGCCGACCACATCAAGCTGCCGACGGTCTACCGATTGTTCAAACTCCATCATCGTCAGACACTACAGAAACAAGAGGACATGCGTAAGTTCGAAGTGGAATTGAGCAACGACCTGTGGCAAGCGGACTGTCTGCATGGTCCCAAGGTCAGCTACCAGAACAAATTGGTCAAGAGCTACCTGTTTGCCATTATTGATGATAAGAGCCGTCTCATCGTGGGCAGTGGATTCTACCTTGCAGAGACCGCACAATCGTTCATCGACTGTCTTTCCGATGCATTGCGCAGTAGAGGCGTGCCACGGGTGCTGTATGTCGATAACGGCAGCAGTTTCAGGAATCATCGTCTGCGCATCGGATGTGCGGCATTGCAGATTTCGCTTCGATATGCAACAGCATACCGACCTGCTGGGAAGGGAAAAATTGAGCGTTTCAATCGCACCGTACGGATGCAATTCTTACCCGACATCTCTGAAGGATTGTCGCTTGAGGAACTGAATAAGCGTTGGCAGAAGTACCTCGGTGACCGCTACCACAGCAGTCGTCATAGTAGTACCGGTCAAAGCCCTCTACAACGGTACCTGGATGATTCACACCTGCTCAGAGGAGCTCCAGAAAAATTGCCCGATTATTTCAGGAGCCAAGAAGAACGCACGGTTTCCCATGATCGTACCATTCGTCTGGGGAACCGTCAGTACCAAGTTCCCATTGGTTTTGCCGGGCGGAAGGTAATCCTGCGTTACGAGACACTCGATCGGGTAGAGCTGTTCTACGACAAGATTTCCTATGGTTTTCTTGCTGAAGTTCCGTTGCGTGCAAACAGCCATGTGGGTCGTCACGAGCCACAAACGGCACGCATACCCACCGTCAGTGGATCGCTGTTCAATGGAGGTGAATGATGATGAAGGACATCCGTCATTTCTTTTCCCTCAAACGTGATCCATTCCCCTATGAGATTGACACGAAAGACCTCTACCATCTGCCTAGCCTCAAACCGATGCAACAGCGCATTGCCTTCGCCATTGCCATGCGCAGCTTTTCATTAGTAACCGGTGATGTGGGAGCAGGCAAATCCACGAGCCTGAGGTATGTGGTAGAGCACCTGGCAAAAGGTGAACACGAAGTATTGATGTTCACCGCTGGCAACTACACCATGGTCGAATTCCTCCGACAGATATTGCTCTGTTTTGGCATCGTGTCTAATTCCTACAAGATACCCTTGATGATGCGTCAGATCCAGGAGCAACTGCTGGAGCTCCATAGCAGGCATGTGGTTCCTGTATTGGTAATCGATGAAGCCCACATGATGCGTGATCAGATCTTTGCACAACTGCATCTGCTTACCCAATGGAAACTCGATAGTTCTCCCTTGGTCCCGACCATCCTCTGTGGGCAGGATACGTTGTTGGACAAGTTGATGAATCCTCAGGCTAGACCGTTGGCTTCTCGCATCATGGGTCGCAGTCATTTGGAGGCAATTCGCAAAGATGTCATGACTGAATACATCGCTCACCACATGGCGCTCGCAGGAGCCAAGTCCTCGCTATTCTCCGATGCAGCGATTACGGCAATTCATCAAGGCTCCGGAGGGTTACTACGCAGAGCGAATTCCTTGTGTAAGGGTGCGCTTCTTGCCGCTTCCATGGAAAAGGCTCAAGTCGTCGCTTCTGAACATGTGAGGTCTGCTTTGACTGAGTTGATCTAATGTGTAGGCAGGTTACTTGAACAGTAAATCTATGATGATAAGGATGTCTTCTGTGCTACAAGGCATCCTTTTCTATTCGGCCAATCTTTCGTGATAATGTGTCTCACTCAATGTGATAATTTAGGTTATTTTATTTTGAAATTCAACAGAACAATGTCACCGCGATGGCGATCGAAGCTGGCATGAACTACTTCGACTTCTTCTGGCCGCAACGGGATTTCCGCACGAAGATGGGGACGGCATTGAAGGGCAGGCGCGACGATATCCTGCTGGCTGGCCACTTGGGGGTGATGGAGAAGAACGGCCAGTACAGCAAGACACGCGATGTGGCGGTCTGCGAGGACGACTTCCACGATTTGCTGCGACGCTTCGGCACCGGCCATGTCGATATCATGATACTGCACAATGTCGACGAGATGGCCGACCTCGAGGAGGTCCTGTATGGGAAATTCATGGAGCTGGCTGCCAGGTTGAAAGGTGAGGGCAAGGCCCGCTTCCTCGGATTCAGCACCCATGAGCCGCTTGTGGCGCAGCGTGCCGCGCAGAGCGGTCTGGTCGATGTGATCATGTTCTCCATGAATCCGGCATTCGACGCGCTGGGCAATATCTTTCCCGACAACGCCGAGCAGGATGCCCAAAAGCGGATGCACGAGCTGACCAAGACCGACAGCCAATCGGTGTTGGCCCAGCGGAAGGACTTCTACGCGGTATGCGAACAAGACGATATCGGGTTGGTCGCGATGAAGCCGTTCGCCGGCGGATGGCTGCTTTCGACACGGAAACTGAAGCATCCGCCGACATCGACCCAATGCCTGGAATTCCTGCTGGACCAGAAGGTCGTGTCCACTGTGGTACCCGGAGCCAAGAACACCGACGAGTTGGCCGATGTCCTGCGCTATTTCGAATCGAGCGCGGAGCAACGCGATTTCAGCACTATCCTGGCGATGAACGATTGGGATCTTGGCAAGAGCTGCATGTACTGCAACCATTGCCTGCCGTGCCCGGTGCATATCAACATCGGGGAGACGATCCGACTGCTCGACCAAGGCCTACACGGACTGACCAAGGAAATCAAGGACGCCTATCGGAAGCTGGAGGTGAAAGCCGGCGCGTGCATCTCATGTGGAGCGTGCGTCAAGCGTTGCCCGTTCGGCATCGACCCCATGCAGCGCATGTACGATGCCAAATCGTTGTTCGGGATGTGACGAGCGATTCCTGCTTCGGTTTGCATTTATGTTCTAAGGTACACCCCGTGGCGGATGGCTTCCATCCGCAGGATTCCACTGGTATGATGATATCGTATGGATGAGAAGCTGCTGCGATTCTTCCATTCCCTCGACCGGTCGCTCTTTATCGACAACCGGTACAAGGCCCTGGCCAGCCTGGACCGCCCCCTGCCCATAGGGCATGGGCAGACGATAAGCCAACCGAGCCTCGTCGTCTACATGACCGCACAACTTCGACTCGACAAGACGACCAAGGTCTTGGAGATCGGGACGGGAAGCGGGTACCAGACGGCGTTTCTCGCCGAGTTCGCCAAGGAAGTGTATACGGTCGAACTGCGTTGGGAACTTGGTGCGAAAGCACGGCAGCGGCTGGATGCGTTGGGGTACCGCAACATCTGCTACAAGCTCGGCGACGGTAGCCTGGGCTGGGCCGAACATGCGCTGTACGACAGGATTCTGGTGACTGCGGCCCCCACGAGCATGCCCCAGGAACTGGTCGACCAGCTTGCCCCCATGGGTATCATGATCCTACCGCTGGGCCCACCCGGATACCAGCAGCTGGTGATGATCGCCAAGGACAAGAAAGGTGAGGCGACTCAAACCAAACTGCTGGATGTCGCGTTCGTGCAGCTGGTGGGGAAGTACACCTGACAAGGGGTTTCCTTTTGCTTACCAGATAAAACCGTCAGGGAACGAAGGGGTCGCGCCGCATCGGCAGGCACTTCCCTGTGGACAGTATGGGAGCAGCAATGGAAGGGCCGACAAGGCGATAGACGCGTAGGGATGGGATGCTCATCTGGCGCCGCCCTCCCTTTTCCCTCCACCTTCCTCTCAGATTGCGTAGAGGGCGACTATGAAGCCGATCGTCGATATGAGGTTGCACAGGCAATGGAATACGATCGCTATATAGATGTTCTTCTGCCGCCACGCCACGTATGCGGTGGGAAGGAATACGAGGATCCGAAACAGGTTGTTGAACGGAAGCCACAGATGGTAGAGGGAGAACAGCACCGTCACGATCACGGGGGACCATTTCCCGAACCGGCCGATCCGTGCGGTAAGATACCCCCGGAAGAACAGCTCCTCGACTACCGGCCCAACAACGACATTGAATGCGATGAAGCCGATGCAGGTTGTCAGCACCATACCCTTCGGATAGTGCCGCAGGTACTCCAGGTTGTCCCAATTGAAATAGGCGGGAATACTGCGGTATAACCTGTCCGATAGCGGGGAAAACATCATCTTTTCCAAGGGTCCTATCGCTGCGGACATGATGCCCGCATACCCGAACAGCACCACGGCGTAGGCAAGTATCTTCCACCAGGCCATGCGCTTGTGGTTGGCGAACGCACTTCTCAACGAATAGCTTCCGTAGTACCGTTTGCTGGCACGGATCACGACAGCCAACTCGATGGGAAACAGAATCAGTGTCGCCAGGACGAAGAACAGCAGGATCGATGGGATTGCCTGTTGCACCAGTCCAGCTATCACATAAGCTGTGGTTACCAGTATGGTGGGAATGAATATCAGGGCGACCAATCGTGCGAGACTCAAGTCTCCTTGCAACGTTACGTGCGATTCTTTCATATTTGACCTTCTTCGAACGAACCTGGTACGCGTTTTCGTTTTTGTATACAAAATCGAATTTCCGTACCTGGTACTGGGGATTGGTTCCATTAGGAGCATAGCAGAGATTCCCGGTAGTTGCCAGAAAAATGCATGTTCGGCACACGCAATGGCCACGCAAGGCAACCTGTCGCAACCGCCGATAACTGGGATGCTTATCGTTACATAATGTTTTGAATTGGTGGAACTTATGGTGGAATATCAGACTATAGGCTACGGAACGCTTTCGGAAGGAGGTTGTTGTCATGAAGAGATTGTTCATACTCATCTTGTGCCTTCTTGTCACCGTGTCCCTGCTTGCCAGAGGTCCTATGCTCGAGCGTAATCCCAAGCTGGCGGATTTGCTGCAGACAAGGTTCGCGTTGCTGGTTGAAAAGGGAATCGTGCTTCCTGATTTCTTGCAGGAGATCGCCGATCCGTATGACGGTCCTGGAGGGAGCTTCTGACCGATCGGGTTACTTGTACGTTGCCTGTATCCCCGAAATCGTGTTTGATAGGCACATCCGGAACCTGTGGCTTGATATTGTCCTTGCCTCCGCCTATACTATCGTTATTGATAATGTTATCGAGAAGAAAGGGAGGAGCTCCATGGGCGATGTGGATACATTGTTGAAGTCGGCTGTCGCCGAGAGCGGGAAGCTGGAGGCGGGGGAGTCCTTCCTAGTGCGGGATTTGTTCAAGGGTTACGAGTGGAACAGGATCCCCAGGGGAGACAGGCTGCTGCTCGGGTCGTTGTTTCTGAGCTATGTGGGCAGTCGCGATTGCCGTATCGCCGTGATCGAAAAGGGTGTGTCGGGGCAGCAGCGGTACCAGAAGGTGTGATTTCCTCGAACGTACCTGGCACTGCTTTTGCTTTTTGTATCACTACTGTCCGGTTATAACTCCATGAACCGTAATTGTTTATTCTCAGAGTCGTCGAAGTCTTTGATGCCACACTTTTCAAGTACCTGTTCCATAGGGATTTGCTCGAAAGCTGTCACG
>Ga0068712_1003615_pt1 | contig 14197 bp, 8 predicted proteins | sample MTBAKSrepl1MetaG_FD_62987 | JGI IMG/M metagenome (GOLD analysis project Ga0068712, IMG submission 62987) | Enrichment culture microbial communities from Arthur Kill intertidal strait, New Jersey, USA, that are MTBE-degrading - MTBE-AKS1... | ecosystem: Environmental > Aquatic > Marine >... | reverse complement strand
TACACCGGCCAGGAACACCTGCTGCTGCAGGAAGCCCGGGAGTCGTTTGCGGCTGATTCGGAGGGCGGGGTTTAAAAAGAAAGGCTGGAGGCTGGAGGAGAAAAAAACGATGAATTGATGAGGTGCTGAGCCTGTTTCCCCTCAGTCTATATACCCCGAAGCCGGTAAACTTAAGCGCTCAACTGCTCATAAACCTGCCGGCTTGAAAAAAACAAGAGCGCCTGATATACAGTTTCAGTTTTTATTTTTCCGGAAAGGCACCTGTCATGACGACTGCAGCTCAAATTGAACCCCACGGCGGCCGGCTGATCAATCTCGTTGTGGATGAAAACCGTCGCAGCCTCCTAAAGGACATCGCGCAGAAGCTGTCGGATATCACCCTGAACGAACGCCAGCTTTGTGATCTTGAACTCCTGGCCACCGGGGCTTTTTCGCCCCTCAGGGGGTTCATGGTCCGTTCGGATTATGAATCCGTTCTGGATCGGATGCGGCTTCAAAACAACACCCTGTGGCCGATACCCGTTTGTCTGGACGTTTCAGAACTCTTTGCCCGCAACCTCGACGCCGGTCAATCGGTGGCGCTGCGGGACCCGGAAGGATTTTTGCTGGCTATTTTGCACGTAGCAGACATCTGGCCGCTGGATCGCGATAAAGAGGCGGACCGGGTTTACGCGACCCGAGACCGGAATCATCCCGGCATCAATTACCTCTTTAGCAAAACCGGCGATTATTACATCGGCGGTATGCTCGAAGTCCTGAGCCTACCCCTCCATTTCGATTTTAAAAAACTGCGCCTGGCACCCCTGGAAACCCGCAGCAGCTTTCTGAAACTGGGGTGGAAACGGGTGATCGGTTTTCAGACGCGCAACCCGCTGCACCGCCCACAGTTTGAAATGACCGTGCGGGCCATGCGCCAGGTGAAAGCCAACCTGCTGCTGCTTCCGGTCACCGGCATGACCAAACCGGGCGATTTTGACCATTACACCCGGGTGCGCTGCTATCGCGCCGTAACCTGTCACTACCCCCCGGATGCGTTCATTCTGAACCTGCTGCCCCTTTCAATGCGCCTGGCCGGCCCCAGAAACGCCCTGCTGGATGCGATTATCGCCAAAAACTACGGATGCAGCCATTTCATTGTCGGCTACGACCATGCCAGTCCCGGGTTTGACGGCCGCGGCAACCCATACTATGACCCCACAGAAGCCCATTGCGTCACTGCCGCGCACAGCTCGGAAATCGGCATCACGATCCTGCCGTTTGAAGAAATGGTCTACCTCCCCTTCGAGGATGAGTATCGTTTTAAAAACGATGTCCCCGCCGGAACCCAAACCATTTCTCTGAGCGGTTCCGAAATCCGCAACCGCTTTTACAGCGGCCGACGCATACCGGAATGGGCCACTTTTCCGGAAGTTGTGGCGGAGCTTCAAAAAGCCTATCCGCCTCCCCGGCGACAGGGGTTTACGATTTTTCTGACCGGATTGTCCGGAGCCGGAAAATCGACCATCGCAAAGGTCCTCTATGCCCGCTTCCTTGAAATCGGCGAGCGCCCGGTAACGCTTCTGGACGGGGACATTGTCCGTCACAACCTTTCCCGTGAGTTGAGTTTTTCCAAGGAGCACCGTGATATCAACGTCCGCCGTATCGGTTTCGTGGCCGGAGAAATCACTAAGAACCGGGGAATTGCCATCTGCGCACCCATAGCGCCCTATGCGGCGACCCGCAGGGAAATCAGAAACAGCATTGAAGGATGCGGCGGTTTTATTGAGGTTTACGTATCCACCCCCATCGGGGAGTGCGAAAGAAGAGACCGTAAAGGTGTTTACGCCAAGGCCCGTGCCGGCTTGATCAAGGGATTTACCGGGGTGGACGACCCCTATGAAACTCCGGAAAAACCCGAGGTCGATATCGACACCACGGAGCTGACGCCGGACGAAGCCGCCCAGCAAATTTTGCTGTATCTGGGGCAGAAGGGATATATCTAGAAGCTGGAAGGTTGGAAAACACGAATATTGGGAAGCGATGAAACAACTTGCCGGGAGTCAGAAGAAAAACGCTGGTTGCGGGTTGCGATTTCCGGGTTGCGGGTTGCGGGTTTTTGAAAGGACAATAGATTAAAGGCTGATAAATTTAGCGGCTTAACAGCTTATCAGCTTAATAGCTCAACAGCTTATGGGCTATTTTACCTGTTTACTTCTTGGTCAATTGAAACACCCCGTTCCACTTCACACCCGGGTCCACCGGCGGAATCACCTTGAATAATTCGCAGCGTTCGATAAACACGGCCGAGGGATTGGTTTTGCTTTCCGGAAAATATTCATTCGCAAGGGCTTGGTTGAATTTCAGGATGGCGTCATCCCACTGCATGCGGAAATACAGCTGCAGCCCCTCGCCAAAGAGCTTAAAAAGCCGGTGCTCCTTTTCTGAAAGTTCCCCTTTCAGCCCGCACAATTCATATACATTGACACTTTCGGTCTTGCCCATTACGGCAACCCGATCCAGCAGGCGGGCTTCCACCAGGTCATGGACCTTTATCCGGCCGCCGCTCTCATCGCCGACTTCCTGGCCGAGGGTATATTCACTCACCAGTACATATGCCCCGTACTGCTTGGCGGCCGCCTCCAGTCGCGCCGCCAGGTTCACCGGGTCTCCCATCATGGTGTAGTTCTTGCGGGTCCGGCTGCCCATGTTGCCCACGACGATTTCACCGGTGTTGATGCCGATACGCATCCGCATCTCATGGACAATCCGGGGCCACTTATCCCCCGGCGCCCATTGATCGCTTCCATAGTTTTTGATATTGCAATCGGGCTGGCCCGGCGCCACTTGCTCGCAGCGCCATTTCTCCCGCAGGTCGGCCAGCTTGCGCTGCATGCGCAGGGCCGTCCGGCAGGCCCTGATGGGGTGGTCCGGCAAGTCCATCGGCGCACCGAAAAAAGCGACGATGGCATCGCCCTCATATTTGTCCAGACACCCCTTTTCCTGAATGAGAATGTCGGTCATCTCCGACAGATACTCATTGAGCAGTTCCACCAGTTGCGCGGCCGTCAGCTTTTCCGAAAAAGATGAAAACCCCTCGATGTCCGTAAAATAGGCGGTAATATTTCTAGCTTCCCCGCCCAGCTTGGGAATTTCACGCTTGTCGTACATCTCGTCGATCAGCTCCGGAGCCAGATAGTTGGAAAAGGTCGCCTGCAGAAAACGCTTGTCGCGTTCTTCCGCAAAATAGCGGTAGGCCGAAATACCGGCATAGGCCAGAAGAATTTGCAACGCCGGCAGGCTGAAATTGAGCAAGACCCGATACCGGATGAAAACAAATTGCACCAGCGCCGCGAACACGATAAAGCAGCCCAGGCTAAATGGGATGCTCCAGAGCGTTCTCAAACCGGGAAGGACCAGTCCCATCAGCAAACCAAACAGAAGGACCAGGAGAATGTTGACATATTTTAAACTCCGGGGTTGCCGCAAAAAGTTGTCCTGCAGGATGTTATCGACGACGGTGGCCTGCTTCTCTACGCCCAAAAAAGCCGGCGTGAAGGGATTGGGCCATAAATCCGCCATTCCGACAGCCGCTCCGCCCACGATAACGGCCTTGTTCTTGAGCTTTTCCGGAGGCACTTTCCGATTTAAGATATCCACGATGGGATAACTCGGAAGGGTAAAGCTGGGTCCATAGTAGTTGATCAGAGCCAGGCCCTGACTGTCAATCGGAACTTCCCGGCCCCCCAGGGTAATTTTGTCGTTAAAGTAAAGATTCAGATCCGGGTTGTCGAGGCCCAGATAAATCTGGGCCACCCGCAGCCCCAGCGGAGCGTAAATCAATCCGTCATGATTGATCGTCATCATCTCGTGGCGCAGGGCGCCGTCGGGGTCCGGTTCTGAATTCAGATACCCAAAATTTCCGGCCGCCTCCGCCAGGACCGGCACCGGCAGGGCGCGGTCATTGATTACCGGCGGATAAAAATTTTTAATCTCGTCCGGATTGCTGAAGGTGACATAGGCGGCTTTTTCCAGAAATTTCGGGATGGGTTCGTTCTTTTTGGGTCCCGGCAAAAATGCCATCCCCAGGACCACGTTGCCTCCCTGGGCCATGACCGCGGCCATCCGGGCGTCATTGTCGGCGCTCTGACGGGCACGCATCAGTTCTTTAAAATATTCCTGTTGGGCGGGTGCTTCGGTCAGCAGCCCCCGGGCCATAAAAGATTCCGACAGCGCTTCCAGTTTGGCGAGATCGGGGGATATTTCCGGATCGATAAAGAGAACGTCAAACCCGATCACCCGGGCCCCATAGTCGTTCAGGGTTTGGATCAGATCGGCGATCACCCGGCGCGACCACGGCCAGCGGCCCAGTTCCCTGATGCTTTCTTCTCCGATAAACGCGATGGCCACATGGCCGCTCGGCCGGGCGACACCGCGCAGGATAAAGCGAAAGTCAATGCTTTCGCGTTCAATAATGTCAAATATAAACGTCGCGTTCAGCAGGATCAGAAGGGCGAACACTCCCGCCAGCGACATGCTGATGATCAGGGGTTTGCGGTGCTTTTGGAGGTACTTGTTCATGATATGTCCTATTTGGAAAAAGGGGTTTGTCGGCAACGTCGGGACAATGTCACTTTGACAGGCCGACAATCTGCTCCAGTCTGGCTTTGATCAATTCCATCTGCTGTCGCTGTTCGGGGTCGTCTCGGCCGGCAAACAGGGATCGGTCGGCCGCCTGCAGATACTGCCGGAAGCCGGACAGGTCCTGCCGGGCATAATCCGCCCACGGCGAATAGGGATCCTTTTCAACGGCCCTGGCATAATGGAACAGGCTTTGCCTGATCCGCTCCATCCCGTCGTTAAAAAACCGGCGCCCGGCGGTTGCATGGCCTTGCCGCAGTTCGCTGTCGGCTTTTTCCAGGATCGGCCCCGCCTGCTGCCGGCAGAGCCGGGCCATCTTGACATGACTCTCTGCCACAAACCGGCTGAAAGGATATTCAACGACGATCCGTCGGTACCAGTATTCGGCTTTTTCGGAGTTTCCCAGGTTTTCGCAGCACATGGCCGTGGTAATCATCGCATGGATCACATCGCGATGATCCACCTGGGCTCGCCTGTCCAGCAGCGGCTTCATGGTGTCGATGCCATGTTGGAACTTTCGGGAAGCCGCCTCCGCACCCTTTTGCGCGGCCAGGGCCATGCCCTCCTGAAAAGCCCGGTAGCCGGCTTCATAGGTCCGCACCGGTCGGTTGCGCAAAACAGTCCCGGATAGCGCGATCCCGATGGAAACCACCATCACCAGGCCCGCTATCCATCGGCGTTTGCGTATGATCGTGCATTCCAGCCAGTCCAGACCGGCTTCGAGTCGGACAGCCGGCTGATAAAAGATCCTGCCGCCCGGCAGCGTCCATCCGCCGAACCGGAGGATAGATCCGCCCAGCAGCACCACTATCCAGCCCCAGGTGATCCCGATTCCGGCAACATCCCGGCTGGTCCTTCCATAGGTCAGGACCACTTCGGGCTCTCGCGGAATGACCAGCATGAAATGCGGACTTACCGGGTAAACTCCCCGGGCGCCCCGCACTTTCCAGTTGGGAAAGTAGGAAACTTTAATTATGTGCGGCAGCCCCATCCGGTTGGTCTTGAACCGAATCTCGTGGTGCGACAGGCGGGTCTCGATCTGGAGCCTGTCGCGATCCAGCCGGCTGGAACGAAACCGGTCCAGGTCACGGAAAGAATCGCTCATACCGCTGAAAACCGCGCGATCCTCCCTGTCGGTGACAAATTGTTGGGGCACCAGAAGCACATCCGCCCGGTCGGGCTCCTTAAACAGGCTGAAAAAATCATCGGCCCATCGGCTGTTACGGTACAGCACCGGCCGCACTGCCGGAACATCGACATAACGGTCCCGGCTGCGGGTAAAGCGAAAGAGTTTTATCGGGCCGAAAGACGCTTCTTCCAAAAAATCGGGTGAAGCCGTCAGCGCTCTACTGACTTTTTCTGTCATTACCACAACTTGCGAAATATTGTAAAGGTCGAAATGCGCCGGCAGAGCGGCCGGATTGATCCTGGAAAGAATCAGCGGCGCCGGCGATTTGACTTCCTGCGAAAATTCGGTCTGCAGGAAAGCGATGCTGCGGGAGGACAGCGCACCGGCGTAATGGATCCCTTCCAGGGTCTGGCGGCCTGAAAAATAAGGCAGCGACTCAAACGCCCGGTCACCGCCATAGGGTCCATAAAGATCGCATTTCTCGTAGGCCACCCGGGGCGCGTTCAGGGGGTCCAGATCGGGATATGATTTTTTAAGGTACTGATTCACCGCATTAAAATCTTCATATCCGGCGCTAAGCTCATACCCGCGGTTGTTGAAGCGAAACCATCCATCCGCTTTTTGCGCCCCGAATATTGCCGCCATTACCGCCACATAGATTGTCGTCAGGGCCGCGAGAACTTTAACGGCCATGCGGCTGTCCGCCATAAAAGGGCCCGGCAGTTCGGCCGTCAGAATCATCATCAGGGCGAAAAGCACCGGCGGCAAAAAGCGGATGTCCGGCACCTTTAGAAAATGGGCGCTGAAATAGAAGATAAGCGATCCTGCTATCAGTGCCAGCCATATGACAAAGCGCTCGTCGACGGCGGCATCGGCGGCCTGCAGAAGGCGATCTTTGTATCTTTTTGACAAAAACAACACCGCGCCGACGGCCGTCACAACCGCAGCGGCTAGGAGTCTTAAGATCCACGCGTGCAGAAAAAAGTTCCTGATGGATTCGTCCGCAGCCGACCGGAAGATGACGGTGTAAAATCCCCAGGCTCCCGACAGCGTCAGCAGCAGCAGGCAGACCGATCCCGCCCGGCGGTAAAATCTCTGGCGGAGGTTTGGCCCGCGGCGGCAGCTGGTGATGCCGAAGAAACCGGCTGCCAGACCGGCGGCAACCGCCAGCGGCAGGACATACGCATCCAGGTGCCGCGCCGCTTCGCGGATCAGGAAAGGCGAGGCGCCGTAATCCGGAACCGCCAGGCGGCTATAAAAGAGTCCGGTGCCCAGGGTCAGATATTTGCCCCCCAGATAGACCAGAGACAGAACGCCCAGCGCGAAAACAAGAGGGACGGCTGCAGTCGATACAACCGTGCTTTTTTCACTGCAGCGCGAACCCGTCAGCGCCAAACGCGGACCGATCAGCACAACGATAATGAAAATCCCGGCCATGGCATGACGAAGGTTTACAAATTCCTGCCAGATCATGTATACCGGAGTCGTGTAGGGATGCCGGAAGCTTATCAGGGGTAGAAGCCAGAACGCCATCAAGGCGGCTGCCGTCAGACCGACTTTCAGAGGGTAGCGGATTCGGCCGGTCGCTAAAAAAATCGCCACCAGGATGACCACGGCCGGTATAAACACAAACAGGTGTGAAAGACCGATCAAACCTAGCAGGATGCCGTTGCCTGCTGCCCGGGTCCGGGTTTTTTCTCCGGCATAATAGGAACCGATAAAGAGCGCCAGCAGCGCAAAGGCGAACATATAGCAGAATTCACCGGCAAAGGTGCTCAGGGCGTTTGCGCCGAACATCGTATAGGTTTCATTGAAAAGTATCAGCAGGGCGCCGCCGGCGCCCATTACCGGAACAGGAAAATGGTACTGCATCCGGCGCAGGCCCCCGTAAACGGCTACGGGGAAGAGATATATGCCGATCATAATGGCCCATTTCAGAGTGATGGTCAGGGGGATACCGAAGAGTTTGGCGGGAAGCGCCGCCAGAAGAAACGGCGGCAGGAAATAAAAGCTGAAGTTGGGATAGCCGCAGAAGTTCCCCATGTCCCAGCCGGTCAGCCGCCCCCGCGGCAGGAGTTCCCGAACCAGATGATGGGCCACCGCCTGCCAGCTGGCCGTATCTCCGCCGGTCACCACCGTATCGAAAAACAGGTAACGGATATCAAAATAAATCATCAGAAACGCCGTAATCCCCGCCAGCAGGACCGTGTCTACCATATTCTCGTTTCTGTGATGGGGAGGTTTCATATCGATTGCTGCATATTATCTGCCGGTTAAGGTTTGTGGTGCGGTGTTCACCACCTTTTTTCTTTTATCGCCAGCCGGATCAGGTCCACCAGCATGATCAGCGGGTCTCTTGTCAGGCTGATCTTGGAGCCGGCCTGCTCTACCAGGGTGACCGGTATCCGGCAGATTCTCATCCCCAGGCGCCGGGCCAGGATAAATATTTCCACATCAAACGCATAGCCGCTCACGCTTTGCTGTGAAAATATGCGTTGAGCAGCCTCGCGGCTGAAGCCCTTAAAGCCGCACTGGGTATCGCGGACCTCCAGTTTAAACAAACGCGCCACCAGGCCGGAAAACACCCGGCTGGCAACGTTTCGGGCCTGACCGACATTCAGATGGCCTTTCGGGTCTGAAAGTTCGCGCGCGCCGACAACCAGGTCGCACGTTTCCTGATGAAACACGGTCATGGCCGTATCCAGGGCATCCAGGCGGTAGGGCAAATCCGCATCCGTAAAAAAAAGAAACCGTCCGCCGGCTTGCTGCATGCCCTGCCGGACCGCAAATCCCTTGCCGCGGTTTTCAGCCAGTCGCAGCAGTTTTACAAAGGGCATGTCACGCAGTCCGGATAGTATCTCCCAGGTGCCATCCCTGCTGCCGTCGTCCACACAGATGATTTCGAAACCGGAAAACCGGTCCCGGCAGAAAGCGCCTAATGCATTCAGCGACGGCAGAATGCGTCCGGCCTCATTATAGGCCGGCATGATAATCGATATGGGATCGTCCCACTTGGTTTTCGGGTTTTCCATTTAAACCTCAGCCGCATCCTTATCGCCTATGCAGCTTACAATCATTGGGATTCAGGTGTTTGGGCTGAAGGCTGAAGGTTCATGTCAGCGCCTGGGCCGACTGCAGACTACTTACCTTCGCTATTCGTATTTTCCCTGACAGATCAGCGGTCCATTGGCCCTCTATCCTTCAGCCTATTGCCCTTCAGCCTCCAGCCTTCCTTTCTGATTCCTATCCACGCCCACCCCAGAACTATCAGCCCCCCTGCACCCAGCCAGTACCAGCGGGTTATGATAAACCAGTTCTGAAACTCCTTGACATGGACGACGGTCTGGACAACAGCAGCGTGTGAAACGCCGGCATCGCGGTATGTCAGGATGCAAAACACCGGGTAGGTAGCGTTGCCGGCCCCGTGGCGGCGTATCAGCGGAAATTCGACAGTGGCGCTTTCAACCGGCTTTAACCGGATGTTTTTCCGTACTTGAGGTGTGGCCAGGGACGGGGGCAGATAAAGTGTGGCCGTCACATCCCGGGGGGCCGGATCCCTGATCGTAATCTGAACCGGCAAGCTTTCATTTGCCGCCAAGGTGAGTTCCGGCGCCCGGCCGGACACAAGGCCGCCGCCGGACGATCCCAGTTTAAACGTGCCTGCGCAGAGCACTGCAGCCGGCCGCCGGTTGACGTCATAATAAAGGACCTCCCCGACAAACGGGAATTCACCCCTTTGGTCCGGCCGCACCGGAACCGTGAACTGAAACATATGGTTTTTTTTTACTTCCAGTTGGTCCACCGGGGCGGCGCTGTATTTATCATCGAAAATATACAGGTGGGCCCGGACCCCGTAGGCAGACTCGTCCCCCTTGTTTTCCGCGAAAACATCCACCCGGACCCGCTCCGTTGAAACCGTCAGGGTCGATCGGCTGCTGATGCTCAAGGTCCCGCCGAAACAGCCTGCCGCCGGACCAAACGACAGCAGTAAAAAAATAATGATCCGGAAAAAAGACCGCATGATCTCCTATTTCTTGCCTCCCCGCTTCCCAGCGTTTGACCGGGTTGCTCAGTCCTCAGTCCTCGTCACTATTGACTCATCCCTCGCGTTATGCGTTCCTATCCCTTCAGCCTGTCTGCCTTCAGCTTTCAGCCTTTTTCTACCCCCATATCTGCCACCACTTTCGCTGAATCCTTGGCCGGGGCTCCGGCGCCGCGAAAGATTCCCCGGCCAGGATGGCGGCCGGCCATTCGGTCACCATCGCCCGTGCGGTCTTTTCATCCCCGAGGACTTGTGCGGCGGCTTCAACGCCGTGAGAGAGTATCGCCGGGCGGTGCCGGGATGAATGTGCGTCTGAGGCAATGAAATGGACCAGTCCTCGTTTCAAAAGCGCGTGCGCACAATCCATGGCCGCTTCTCCCAGTTCGCCGGTAATGCTCATGGCCGTAATCTGTACCAGGCACCCCATCTCCACCAGGTCATACACAAAGTCGAGCCGATGTTGAAAGACCAGGTTTCTCTCCGGATGCGTAATAATCGGGGTAATGTTGTTGAGTTTCAGCTGGAACAGTTCGTTGCGGGACTCGGCCGGAATCACCTGGGAAGGGAACTCGGCCAGAATATAACGCCCGTTCAGGTTGATCGTTGCCGCTTCTTCAGCCGCGACCCGCTCCGCCATGCGGGCGCAAATGTGGGCATCCGAACCCGGGCAGAGTGTCAATTTCAGCCCATCGGTTTCTAAAACTTTTCTCAGATTTCCGACCCGTTCCACCACTTTAACAAGGGGGTTGTAATATATATCGTTGAGACTGTGGGGAGTGGCCACCACCGTGTGGATGCCGTCGGCTACGGCCTGCCGGGCCATAGCAATGCTTTCCGACAAATCGGCGGCGCCGTCGTCAACACCCGGCAGAATATGACAATGCAGGTCAATCATAGATAAAAGGGAGCCAGGATTCGAGGGTTCAACACCAGCGGGGAAGCCATTTGGCTATTCAGAAGCTTTACGCCTCAAGACCTCTTGTCGCATATCCCCTCCTGCTAAGCAGCTTATCAGCTCACTATCCTCCCGGCGTTCAGCCTTTAGCCTTTAGCCGTTTTATGCATCGGCGCTGCGCCGCGCGCCCTTTTTATTTTTATCCGACTTCAGCCGCTTTCTGCGTTCGCCGTCTTCGCCGTAATAGTAATAGTAGTACTGATAGTAATAATAGCTGTCTTTTCCGGTATTGACGCCGTTTAAAACCGCTCCCAGGATGGGGGCGTTGAGGCTCTTTAAATGGTTCACGCCGTTTTGGACGATCTGCCGCGGGGTATCCCCGGCCCGGATTACCAGGATCAGCCCGTCGACGGACTGGGCCAACAGCGCCGAGTCGGTCACGGCCGTGACCGGCGGTGAGTCGATGATAACACGGGTATAGTCTTTGCGCAGGGCTTCGATCAGCGCCTTCATTTTGTTGGATCCGATGATTTCCGAAGGATTCGGGGGTATCGGTCCGCAGGGAATCAGGTCCAGGTTCGGGGTCACATCCGTCACCATCGCTTCCGCCAGGGTGCTGGAACCCACCAGGACATTGGACACCCCCACCTCGCGGCTGATGTTAAACATCTTGTGCAGCCGCGGCCGGCGCATGTCGCAGTCCAGCAGAACCACGCGGGAACCGGACTGGGCCATGGTCACGGCCAGATTGGAGGCGCACACGGTTTTACCTTCGCCGGGCCCGGAACTGGACACCAGAATGACCTGAGGCGCCTTGTCGGCCGAAGAAAAGAGGACCCCGGTGCGGATGCCGCGAAACGACTCGCTGGACGTGGACTTGGGCGAATGCAGCGCCACCAGATCCGCCGGGGTGCCGTCGCGGTGTTTAACTTTGGCAAAGGCCGGGATCGGACCGAGATAGGGAATCTTCAGGTAATCTCTGACTTCATCCGGCAGCTTGATGGTGTTGTCGAGATATTCCAGGAAAAACGCCAGCCCGACCCCCAGGGTCAACCCCACCACCAGGGCCAGGATCAGATTCAGACCTTTTTTGGGCTTAACCGGTTTGACGGGCGTTTCCGCCCGGTCCACAACGCGGATGTTGCCGGTTTTCATCTCTTCGGTCAGGGAGGTTTCCTTAAACCGCTTGATCAGCATTTCATACATCTGCCGGGCGCTTTCGGCCTGACGCTGGAGCACCCCATACTGGACCGCCTTTTTATTCATTGCCAGGCTTTCGTTTTTCTGTCTTTCCAAGGCTTTTTTCAGGGATTCCTCTTTGGCCACCGCCAGACGGTACTGATTGCGCAGGGAATTGATCACGCGCTTGACTTCCTGAACCTTGCGCTTTTGAAGGTCCTCGAGTTCCGACTCGATGGCCAGCATCTGGGGATGGCGCTTGCCGTATTTCTTGGACAGTTCGGACATGCGGTTATAGAGGGTGACCTCCATCTTTTTGATTTCCTGGACCAGTTCATTCTTCAGCACTTCCGGGATGGAATCGAGCATGTCGGGGGTATCGTCCAGGGCCATGGCCTGCTTGTAGCGCGTTTCGGCCTCCACCCGGACGGACTCGGCATCCACCACCTGGGAGTTGAGCTGGGCCAGCTTCTGGGCCGTAATTTGTTCGGCATCGCTGGAAAAGTCGGTGATGATCTGATGCTTTTCCTTGTAGGCCAGCAGGGCGCCTTCGGCCGTCTCCACTTTGCGGCGTTCTTCCTGAATGCGGTCGCCCAGCCACTGAACGGCATCCTTTGCCGCCACCAGCTTGGCCTCCAGGTTCTGATCGATGTAGGCGCGCACCAGTTCATTGGCCATCCGGGCGGCCATTTTGGGGTCGATTGCATCAACGCTGACATCCACCAGCCGGCTGTTGCGAATCGGTTCCACGCGAACGCGCTCCATAAATGCGTTGACCAGTTTAAAATCGTCCGCATTCGCTTCTTCATCCGGCGCGGAGGGTTCCGGAGCGGTCTTGAGCAGAGACTCAATCCAGTCTTTCCAGGCGGCAAGGGTTTCCTGTACCCAGGCCTTGATATTGGAAACCACATCATCCTTGGGTTCAGGGAAAAACTCCGGGCTGTTTTGCAGGTCGAGACGCCGAATCACTTCCCGGGCCACGGCCCGGCTTTCAATAATCTTATACTGGGTCTGGTAATAGTCCGAACCGGTGGCGTCCACCGCCATGACTTCCTGAATGGAAACCAGGTTGGGGTTTTCCTTTTCGATCACGATCCGCGCGGTTGCCTGATAGATCGGAACCGCGGTAAAGGTATAGACCGCCACAGACAGGACCACCAGCGCAAATAGGCTGATAATCGTCCAGCGCCGCTTGACCAGGACCCGCAGGTAATCCCGCAGATCGATCTGTTCTTCTCTGTTTTCTTCCATCAAAAAAAACTCTCCGGCACCACAATCACATCCCCCGGCAGGATATTGACATCCTGGGCTTTTTTGCCGGACTTGGTGATGGCGTCCACCTGCACCTGAATGATTTTTTCAGCACCGTTTTCCACCCGCACGATGCGGGTTTTGTTCCGGGCGGCAATGGGGGTGAACCCGCCGGCCATGCTGATGGCCTCCACCAGGGTGATGTTCTCCTGCTGATACAGATAAGAGCCGGGGGTCGTTACCTGGCCGATGATATAAAAATGCTCGGCCTTGGGTATGTAGATCAGGTCCTTGTCCTGGAGCAGAAACTGAGTGCCGCCCTTCAGGAGGCCGTCGACATCCAGACGGATCGTCACCTTTTTGTCGCTTCCGGCTTGTGAACTTACCGTACGGATAATCATGACCTGCTTGCCGGCATTTTCCAGAACGATCCCGCCGGCACGGGAAATGGCGTCCAGGATCCGTTCTTTGGCTTTGAGCGGATAGGTGCCGGGTTCCTTCACCGCCCCGAGCACAATGAACTGCTTGCTCTTATAATCCATCACGTTCACGGAAACATGGGCATCCAGCAGATACTGACCCTCGGCCAGTTTTTCAGAGATCAGCTTTTCTATTTCCGAGGTGGTCAGACCCGCTACCTGCAGTCGCCCCACCAGGGGAAATGACATAAAGCCGTCGGCGCTGATGCGCACGTCCTTTCGCGAAAGGTCCGCTTCTTCATAGACGATGATATCGACCACATCATACCCGCCCACGCGGTAGTCCTGGGCGCTGGCGTTGTTGGCGTCCGGGCTCAGCTTCAGGTATTGATCCACCGAATACTGCGGCGTTTCTTCCAGGAACCGGTCGATGGCATGGGGTGTCTTCTCCTTTTTCTTGGCTTCAATGATCTCACCCAGCTGTGCCATGTTTTCTTCACCGATGCCGCTTAAATCCCCTTCGGAAACCGTGGTCACCTGCACCACTTCCCCGCTGGTGCCGCAGCCGCAGATAAATGCCGCCGTACATAAAACGATAACAAAACGTTTCATCAGACTCATGGACCTACCCTTTTAATTGCTCCCGTAAATTAAAAATAAGTTTA
>Ga0068712_1003610_pt1 | contig 14208 bp, 15 predicted proteins | sample MTBAKSrepl1MetaG_FD_62987 | JGI IMG/M metagenome (GOLD analysis project Ga0068712, IMG submission 62987) | Enrichment culture microbial communities from Arthur Kill intertidal strait, New Jersey, USA, that are MTBE-degrading - MTBE-AKS1... | ecosystem: Environmental > Aquatic > Marine >... | reverse complement strand
TCCTCCCGCGCGTTGGCGCGCATCCAGGCTTCGGCCGTCTTGCGTGTCGATACGCGTGACCCGGATGGGACTAAAACGCGCATCCTTCCGCGCGATGCTTCCACCCTGGCGCGGCTTTTACGCTCGGGCTCTTCAATACGCACCAGCTGCAACGCTTCTCCGTGCCAAAGGATCACATCCGGCGGCAGATTGGAGCTTTTGGCCTGTCTGGACGCCCGTTCAACCTGGGCTTTTACCCAGTCCGCATTCTGACGCATAAAACGTTCCGCCTCTCGCTGCGGCACGCCCTTGGGCAGAGTAACGGTTACACCGTTCGACGAAACGGTGATGCGCAGTCTGCGGGCGCGCGTTGACACCCTGATTGTATAAGGGATCTCGTTGCCTGCGGTGGAGAGGATGTACGTGGTTTCGCTCATCTTTGAATGCTTCCAGTTGAAAGAATCTTACCAGCAAAAAACGAATAAGTCGTTTTACCGATGAGTTTTATGCAAATCGATTTTTCTATAAAAGCTAAAGGTGAGGAAAAATTCTCACCTTTAGCTTTTAGTGCAAGAGGATTGAATTTCGTGTTAACATAGTATACAATATTATATACTATGTTAACACAAGATCAAGCTAACTTATTTGCAACTCATTATCATACTTCTCAGGATAACATCCTTAAGGAACACTATCAGTTATACCTGCTGGATTTATTGTTTAAATCAGCGTGGGAAGAATACCTTGTTTTTAAAGGTGGAACCGCTCTGAGATTGGCATATTCTTCTGTACGCTTTTCAGAAGATCTTGATTTTTCACTATCGGGAGATGTGGATTATTTCGATTTCAGTAATACCCTGAAACAAATTGAAAATATTCTCCCAGAAGCCAGGATCAAGGAAATTGTCAATAAAAGGTTTATATACTACGCAAAGATTATGTTCACAATTTCTGACAGGACAATCCCCATTGGAATTAAGATTGAAGTCAGCAAAGTAAAACGAGATTTTGAATCTACAATCCGACTTATTACGAGCCCATTTAATAACCTGGAAATATTGGGGCGTGTATATACCCTTGAATCGATCCTGGCAGATAAACTTAGAATTTTAGATCAACAGGAAAGACGGGAACCGCGTGATCTCTATGATGCCTGGTATATCAGTCAAAAGTTGGATTATCCATTTACCGTCAAAGATGAATATAAATACGAACGAAAAGAGCTAATGGACAGACTAAATGCCTTTTTACCTCAAAACGATCGAAAAGTGATTGAGCTTTTTTCCAGATGAAAAGGAGCAGACTTGCCCATCAAATTGAGTCGTTAGGGATGGATTATTTCTCGGTTAAAGACTTGAGAAAGATCTTCCCGGATGATGCTTATATAAAAATATCAGTCAACCGTTTGCTCAAACGAGGTGAACTGATTAAATTAGCAAGGGGGATTTATGCGCTCCACAAAGAAAAACTGGATATAGAAAAAATTGCCACTCAGCTATATTATCCAAGTTACATTAGTTTTGAAAGCGCACTTTCAAAATATGGCATCATAAATCAGGGACTCTTTGGGTTAACTTTGGCAACCACCAGACATACCAAGAAACTAATAATTGCAGAGACTGAGTGCTATTACTCGAAAATAAAACCATCCTTGTTCAATGGCTTTGATTTAATCGACGGAACATACGTCGCATTTCCTGAAAAAGCAATACTGGATCAGTTGTATTCTATTAGTCTGGGTAAACGAAAAATCAATACAGCAGAATGGTATTTGGAAGATATAAACAGACAGAGAATATGTGAGTTTGCAGAACCATTTCCGGAGAGTATAAAACATAAAGTATCAGAATTAGGACTAATGTAGAGGATAATGCTTTTTAGTTGACATTCTCCCATTCCGCCGCTAAACTAAGCAAAATATTTTTCACAGACGAGGTTTCTCATGGACGAAAAAGCCGGTGCACAGATCAGCAAGAAAGCATTCATCCAATCCGCATTGATCATCCTGCTGCTGATGCTGGTGGCCGGCGTATTGACGCGGGTGTTACCCACCGGTAGTTACGAACGCAGTCTGGTGGACGGTCGTTCGGTGATCAATCCTGATTCCTATCAGGTCGCCACAGACGTGGAGTATCCGATCTGGCGCTGGTTCACCGCCCCCGTGGAAGTGCTGTGGGGCCCCGACTCACTGACCATCATCACCATCATCGTTTTCATTCTGCTGGTCAGCGGTGCCTTTGCCGTGTTGGATAAAAGCGGCATCCTTAAATCGGTGCTGGCGCGCATCGTCAAGAAATTCGGCAAACAAAAATATCTGCTGCTGGTGGTGATCTGTCTTTTCTTCATGCTTCTGGGCTCGTTTCTGGGACTGTTTGAAGAGATCGTCCCGCTCGTGCCGCTGATGATCGCCTTGAGCTACTCCCTCGGCTGGGACGCCCTGGTAGGACTCGGTATGAGCATCCTGGCCACCAACATGGGCTTCTCGGCAGCCATTACCAATCCCTTCACCATCGGCGTGGCGCAGAAGCTGGCAGGGCTGCCCGCTTTTTCAGGCTGGGCTTTCCGTATTCCCATCTTCGCGGCGGTTTATCTTCTTCTGATCTGGTTCCTGATCAGCTATGCAAAAAAGATCGACCGCAACCCCGAGGCTTCCCTCATCTACGACGAGGACCAGGCCGACCGCAAACGCTACACCTCCCTTGATCTGGACGGCATGGCTGCCGGCGGCGGCAAGCTTGGCCGCGCCGGTCTGGTTTTTGGCCTGTTTATCATATTGATCTTTTTGGTGCTGATGGGCAGCGCCGAGATTGAGTTCCTGGCTGATTACGCCCTGCCCCTGGTGGGCCTGCTCTTCTTCGCAGGCGGACTGTTGGCCGGCTTTGTGTCGGGCGCCAAAGGCAAGCTGGTAGGCAAAGCGCTGTTGGAAGGCATAGCAGGCATGGCGCCGGGCATCCCGCTCATCCTCATGGCAGCCAGTATCAAACACATCGTCACCTCCGGTCAGGTCATGGATACCATCCTGCACGGTGCATCAGGTGCGCTGCAGACCACGTCCCCGTTGGCGGCGATCATGGTGATCTACCTGCTGGCGCTGGTAATGGAACTCTTCATCGGCTCGGCAGGCGCCAAGGCCGTTTTAATGATGCCCATCCTTGTACCGCTGGCAGACCTGGTGGGTGTTACGCGGCAATTGACCGTCACGGCCTACTGTTTCGGAGATGGCTTTTCCAACCTGGCCTATCCAACCAATCCAGTGCTGCTGATCACGCTGGGACTGGCCGCCGTCAGCTACGGCAAGTGGATCAAATGGACGGCTAAACTCTGGCTGGTCATCATCCCCGTGACCGTGCTCTTCCTCTGGCTGGGCACGTTGATCGGCTACGGACCTTTCTAGAAACAAACGATCCAATACTTTGTCAAGAACGCCCGAAAGGGCGTTTTTTTATTAGAATAACCCATCTCTCCCAATATCTATTGTGTGACGATTATTTTTGTTGTTCCCTATAGGGAAGATTGTAAAAAGAATCATATTATGGTGGGTTAACGATCCCTCCACATGCCGGATCATCAAAACGTAATTTTGGATCGTTGACACCACCCTACGACTTATTCTGAAAAAAACCTCTGCTCGCAATTTGGTCAACGATTTTTCCACATGCCGGATCATTAAATCCTGAGTTTGGACCGTTGACTCAACCCTACGACTGTTCTTTTTTATCTTGACATTCCCGAATATCGGTGACATAATTATAGTATATTTGTTCTATTTAATGGGGTTTTTAAAAAGAAAGATCTTTTGGAGTAAGAATGACCCGCCTGCTTTACCTGCCGGATGACGTCACTGTCATCCAACTTGAAGTCGAAACCCCAGCCGAACAACTTTGCGCCACCATCAACGCCGGTTTACGTCCGCTGGATTGCCTGCGCAGCGCGCCGCCTGGTAAACTGAGCGCCAGCCAACTCGGACATACGGTGATCGTCGCCCCGGCCATTAAACGCGTCACGCAGCATAAAACCGAAAATACACCCTCCGGTTTGTCACGCCGCCAGGCCCAGGTACACGAACTGGCCGTACGCGGCCTGACCAGCGGTGAGATTGCCGTCATGCTGCACCTCTCACGCCGCACGGTGAACTATCACCTCAATCAAGTGAAAAACCGTCTGCGTTTCAGCGAGCCGTCGCAAGCTGAAAACCTTCCGCTGCCGTTCAATTTCTCGAATAAGGAATAGATCTATTCTTTCTTGCGCCAGACCTGGTAAAGACCAAGGTTGCCCGTGGATCCGTCCGATTCAAATTCGTCGATGATCTCAAATCCTGCCGAACTGGACAGACTGTCCAGTTCATTTTTATCAAATAAATGCACGTAGCGTAAGCCGTTTCCATTCGTTTCACCATTCGTGTGATGCCGCCAATCGAGCAAAGTGTCGCCGGGTTCCACATCCGCGTCATCCAATCCGGCCAACTGCCACGGCTGTACGCGCGCTGCCAGCTTGGGACTGTGGTGGAACTGCCATTCGGAATGGATGAATATCCCGGACGGCTTTAATAAGCCGCAAACCTCGCGGATCAAGCGAAGACGGTTTTCCGCGCCGGGGATGTGATGCAGTGCCGCAAAAGTCAGCACGCCGTCAAAGGATTGTCCGCCTGTAGCATTCACCCAGTCTCGATCAAGCAGATTGGCCTGCGCATATTCCAACTTACAGCCGGGTTGTTCAGGTAAACTCTCTATGCCCTTTTTAGCTTCCGCCAGCAGGGGTTCACTGAAATCCAGTCCCAGGTAGGTCCCCTGAAACCCGCTTTGTGCCAGACGCTGTCCCAATATGCCGCTCCCGCAGCCGATATCCAGCCAGTTCCCCGCTCGGATGCGTTCCTCAAGAACACGTTGAACGCCGGGCTGCAACCTGCGCCGGGTCTCGGCGAAAGCCTGGCCGAAACTCTGGTAGAATTCATCATTAATGTCCAATAATCGTTTCGCTACGCTTTCATTCATACCCCCAATTATACCGACCAATGCATGATCAGGATTATGTCAAAAACTGGCACAAAGCCAGACAATATACTCCCGAGCAGCTGGAAACGGCAGTGCTTGTGCTTGAGGAAGTTCGCCAGGGACGCCGCCTCGACCGCGCCCTGCGCTCTCACCCCATGCCAGACGGACGGTTGATCGCCAAGCACGTATTGGTGGCCGCTTACCGTAAACTGGTGGCGGAGGGCACCTGGAAAGAAGACCCCGAATTCCTCAGCCGCATCCGCATGAAACCCGTGCGCACGCTTTCGGGTGTCACCACCGTCACCGTACTGACCAAAGCCTACCCCTGCCCCGGCAGGTGCATTTTCTGTCCGAGCGAAGATTATATGCCCAAGAGCTACCTGGCCGATGAACCGGGCGCCGCCAGGGCGTTCCAAAACAAATTTGACCCCTTCAATCAGGTGCAGAGCCGCATCAAGGAATACCAGTCCGTCGGCCATCCCAATAACAAGATCGAACTGCTCATCTTGGGCGGCACGTGGAGTTCTTATACGCGCTGTTATCAGGAATGGTTCGTCAGGCGCTGCTTCAACTCCATGAATGCGGACAGCCCCCAGGCAGAGGAGGAACTGCAGCAGCCCGATCCGCCGGATGAAAAGAAAGCAGCCGCCGAGATCGACCTGAGCCACCTGAAGATCGCGCATGCTCACAATGAGACCGCCACCCACCGCAATGTGGGACTGGTGATCGAAACCCGACCGGACGAGATCAGCGCGGAAGAGCTGCGCTGGCTGCGGCGATTGGGCGTGACCAAGGTACAGATGGGCGCGCAAAGCCTGGATGACCGGGTTCTCAATCTAAACCTGCGCGGACACAGCGCGGCAGATACGCTCAAAGCCACCACCCTGCTTCGCGCTGCCGGTTTCAAGATCGTCCTGCACTGGATGCCCAACCTGCTGGGCGCTACTCTTGAATCAGATAAACAGGATTTCGCGCGTCTTTGGGCGGACGGGTACGCCCCGGACGAATTGAAGATCTACCCGACACAACTGCTCGAATCTGCCGAACTCTACCGTTATTGGCAGCGCGGTGAATACACGCCCTATTCGTCAGCCGAGTTGATCCAGTTGATCGCGGACATTAAGACTACCATCCCCGAATACTGCCGCGTTAACCGCATCATCCGAGACATCCCCTCCACCCACGTAGTAGAGGGCAATAAACGCACCAGCCTCAGACAGGACGTACACATCGAATTGAAAAAACGCGGACAAGTATGCAAGTGCATCCGCTGCCGCGAAGTGAAAACCAGCAAGGTTGATGCGGATGACCTCTCCATCCGGGATCTCATCTACCATCCCAGCCTCGCCGAGGAACACTTTATTTCCTTCAATACTTCTGACGACAAGCTGGCCGGATATCTGCGCCTGTCCCTGCCGGACACATCCGCGCCCAAACTGGACATGCCTGATCTGGAGGGAGCCGCGCTGATCAGGGAAGTTCACGTCTACGGGCAATCTCTGGCGTTGGGGGCTGAAAGAAGCGGCGCCGCCCAGCATATCGGACTTGGCACACAATTGCTTCTGGAAGCTGAAAAGATCGCTCGGTCAAAGGGATTTGCCAAAATGGCCGTGATCGCTGCCATTGGCACCAGGCTATATTATGAAAATCGCGGTTTCAAACGCGGCGAATTCTATATGACCAGGGATATTTAACCCGGTTTTTCCAAACCTGCTTTCCCAAAACTAAAGATCAACGAACCGGCGTTTCCTTGGTGTCCCCCAGGATACAATAGAGCTCCCCTTTGGCAAAAACTGCCAGGTTTTTTCCATGGTTCTTTCCATAATAAAGAGCCCGATCGGCCTGGATGATGCATTCATCCCAGTTTTCCATGTTTTGACACACCACACTCCCGATCGAAAACGTCACTTGAATGGGTTTACCTTTATAAAGGATGCAGTTTTCAGAGACAAGATTTCTGATCTTTTCGGCCGCGATCTGCACACCTTCACAATCCGTTTCAGGCAGCAGGATCAAAAACTCTTCGCCGCCCCACCTTGATACCATGTCCTGTTTACGCAAGGCCGCTGTGAGCAAACTGGATAACTCCATCAAGACCAGATCTCCGGCAGCATGCCCGTGTTGATCATTCACCAGCTTGAAATTATCCACGTCCGTCATGATCAGCCCGAATGATTTCCCCGACCTTTGCGAACGGATGTACTCCTGTTCGATGAACTGCGTCATGGTCCGTCGGTTCAACAGATCTGTTAACGGATCACGACTGGCTTGATAAGAAAGACGGTTATTAAGCTCAATTAAACGGTTCGCCACCGCGCTCGAATTACGAAAGTCGATATATGAGATACCGGCCAATACGAGGCAAGTTACTATAATAAACACACCGTTCATGACCTGCAACTGAAAACTGTTGAACCGCATAACAGGGGCAACAAAATAACCCAGCATTGTAGTCGCCAATACAATAAAACAAAAAGTGCCGGCAAACAACCTTTTTGAGGCCTTTTTTAAAAAGGGATTATAAAAGATCGCAGGTATCAGCAGGAATAGAAGCACAAAAATGCCGCTTTTCCAGCCGATCATCGTATTTCCCACCAAACCGTTCAGACTGCAAAAGTAAAAAAGCCCAAAAAATCCTGTCCGCAAATAATCGTTACGAAAGGCGATAAATATTAACAGATGCGTAACAATTGCCGCCAGAAGGTAGAATATGATCTCGTTACTGGCTCCGATCATGACGGCGAAAAATAATGTGGTAACACAAACGATGATCATCGCCATGGAGAGAAGCCGCATCATCTTCGCATAGCGTTTGCTTTGCGAAATTGGATCGGACAGGCTTGGTGACCCATCTGGACCTATGCTCATGAAAAGCCTTTCACGAACGACTCACCGTGATCACTGTTCCTGAAATATTGACACTCTATTCCTGCCGGCCTGTTTCCCCAGGTAGAGCGCATGATCGACCTTGTGAATATAGCTTCCCACTCCATTTTCTTTATCACACTGTCCAACGCCTAAGGTTACCGTCACTTTTATCTCTTTATCCTGATCGCGATAGGGCGACTTGATAACATTGTTACGGATCTTTTCCGCGACGATTTTTCCGCCCTCTACGTCTGTTTCAGGTAGCAAGATCAAGAACTCGTCTCCGCCCCACCTGGAGACTTCATCCTGCATCCGCAAGGACTTGCTGATGATCTCAGCCAAATGAGCCATGACAATATCACCGTATGAATAACCGTAATTGTCGTTAATCTCTTTAAAATCATCCACATCCATCATGATCAGGCTAAAAGGCTTGTTCCCTCGCTGCATGCGGTTCCGTTCCTGTTCAATGCGGCTGAGAATAATGCGCCTGTTGACAAGGTTTGTTACTGGATCGGTCGATGAAAGGCTTGCCAATTTTTTATTGGTTTGAATAAGTGCCTTTTCGGCATCGGTTGCCACAGTCTCATAAAAATAACCGGTGATCGACAATACGATCACTGCGATCACAAGATTTATCGTCCCCAATAGATGAAGAAAATCCTGGCTTAAAACCCAAAAAGAGGAAGCGCTCCATGAAAGGATGAAAAGCGTCAGAACTCCCGCAGAAATGAAAACCGCCAGACCGATCTTTACGGCAAAATGCAGCTGAGAATGATAAAAAATGACCGGAAGGATCAACAATGCCAATAAGAAGAAACCCGAATCCCAACCCAAAAGCCAGCTTGATAATAAGGCGAAAACCATCGAGACGACAACACCTGCCAGAAAAGCAATCTTGCTCATCCCCCGGTGGTTAATCAAAAAAATACCGCCCCATAAGGCAGCGGTAATTCCACAGACAAGCGTCATCTGCCAAACCGATAGGATGGCAAAAAGGAGTGCATAAAACAAAACGCAAGAGAGATTAATGAATGAGAAATACTTCATTACAACCAAAAAACGGAAGTTTTTCGGCTGCAATGCACTCTTTTTTTTAGGCAGCAATTGCGAAGTATCCATTCATCCCTTAATTTATTGATACACTCCACCCCAAGTAATTAATATATGAATTAAGACCTTGCTGACCGGTCTGGCTGGATTATTATTTATAAGGGGGTGACATTACTTCTACTTAAATTATTATATACATTTATTTTACTAAAAGCAATCACTCCCTAAAACCTCTATTTTTCGCTGATCTTGCTGATCACCCAACGTCCGTCATCAATTTCCAAGTTGAACAGGACTTCCATGGAAACGTCAGCAAAGGCAATGCTTGCCAGGATCTCACTTTTTTCATCTTCTGCGCTTGATGAACCGCTCTCAATGATAAAGCCGTTGATATCTCCGCTTCCGGGCAGCAGCTTGGCAACAGAATCCACATCCAGATCCTTTACCAAAGAAGGCGAGAGATACTGCACAGCATTGACACTATCCACCGGATAAGTTTGCAGAAAAGCCCGTATCACCTCTTCTGGGGAGGACGGATACATGTTTTCGGTTACTACCGGCGTCTCTCCGTCTTGCTGGACAGTTGGAGCTTCAGTTGCTTCAACAGTCTGTGTGGCTGTTTGCAGTTGGCAGCCTGCCAACAATATCATGCCACACAGACATGTAAACGTAATGATTTTTTTAAGATTATTTATCTTCATTTTTTTGCATCGATTAATTGTTATAGAACCAGTTGTAGGCGTAGTAGTAACCCGCTGTACTCTCCAGGCGAATGGCGATTTGCCAGCTTCCAGCCAGAGCAGCCGGGATTGGATAGGTCGCCGTGAAGCTACCGCCAGCACCAGATTCATAGGTGGTAATGGGTATTCCACCGATTCCCATGGAGCCGTACGGGCCCATGCTCACGGTAAAGGTCTGATTGGGCGGGAAGTTCACCGCTGAAATGGTCACACTCTGATCCCTGACCACGGAGGAGATCATGAAGGTTGGAATACCGAAATAGGGCCAGTTTACTGCCGTTATCGCAGTCGGTGTGGAGGTGACGGTTGCCGCTGAAGTGGGCGTCGGGGTAGCCGTCATCTCAGAGGAGTTTTCCTCGGTTGCTTCAGGAGTCTCAGTCTCCTCTGATTCCGAAGTCGCTTCAGCCTCAGGTGTGGCAGTAGCTTCTTCGGTCGCCTCGCTCGTGGCTGTCGGTGTGGCAGTTGCTGAAACCGCACCGTAGTTTGAATTCACAAACCAGTTATAGCTGTAGTAGCCAAGGTTACTGTCCATACGAATGGCAATAATATCGCGGGCTGCATAGACAGCAGGAATACTGAAGGTCTTCGTTAGTGATCCACCCGTACCGGAATCAAATGTATCCACAACAGTACCGCCAATTCCCAAAGTACCGTATTCACCCATGCGTACGGTGAAAGTTTGGTTGGCGGGAAAATTATTGGTCAAGACGGTGACGCTCAGTCCTTGTTGAACAGCAGATATAGAGAAAGTCGGAATCCAAAATGGAACAGGCGTTGGAACGACAGCACCGGCAGTAGGGGTAGGACCTGCTGTGGCGGTGGGGCCTGCAGTCGCCGTTGCCGCTGGAGCATCAGCATTGTTGGTAAACCAGTCATACGCATAATAACCATTCGGGCTGTCGAAGCGTATGGCAATCTTGGATGCCCCGGCCAACGATGCCGGGATGGCATAAGTTGCCGTAAATGTACTGCTCGAGGAAGGATCCTTGGTGCCCACAACTGTCCCGCCGACACCCAGAGTGCCGTAAGTGTTCATGCGTACGGTAAAGGTTTGATCTGGGGGAAAGTTGTAGCCGGTAATGGTTACACTGACATCCTCAACCACAGTTCCGATCACGGTATAAGGATATCCTGCCGCCGAGCCCGGAGTATATCCGGCCATGAGCATGGCCACCACCAACATGACGGCAATAATGGCAACATTGGCGGATTTTTTAAATAAAGTGCTCACGAAGTTGGTCTTATTCATATTATATACTCCTGTCCGTTGTTAAAACCACACGGGCTGGCAATTTCCCAGTATGGTTCAAGTATAGCGCGAAATCCCAGTTCCGCGCAATTGCATTTATCGAGATTACTACGCATCAGGGATGGGTCACACGGACCGATATCCATTGGGCAAAGTCGTCCGTCGGACTTCCCTGACTGTAGACTTTCAAGTAGAAAATAATCTCTTTACCATCCAGGGCAGAAAGGTCAACATCGACCGGCGTAATAGTGCCGTCGTATGTCTTCGCCCATGTAGCTAAAGACGTTACACTTGTCGTGCCATATTCCTGATAGAGAAGCTCATATGTAACCGAACAACTCGCTTTCGCATACGTACAGGCCAGCGAAGCCATAAAATGGTCTCCGGAATGGATCAGCATATTGGGGAATTGCCCCTGAACCATTCCGTCACCGCCATAGGCCGGGATGGTGATCAGCGTTCCTTCATCGTCCACCACACCGTTTTCGAGCACAGGCGAATAGGTACGCGATATGGTGCCGTTGGTGTAATCATACCCATTGGTTGGACAGGTGATGTATCCGGCATTGGTGCGCCACTGCGCGGAACAATAATTCTTAACAAAGTCATAGATGGTATTGGGATCATGTGAAGCGGGTACATCGGTTACGTTGATCTTTACCGAAAGCGGTACACCGCCCAGAGCACCAACGCCAAAAACACTGCTATTTGCAGCTTTTAACATCCAGGAACCGGTATAGACGCCGGTAGTGCTGGGTGCCACCATCGCCACGGACAGGTCAACCGTCGACCCCGGGGCTACGCTGTTTGGAAAAGCCACTGCCGAAGCCGCGCTCATGGAACTTCCGGTCAGGAAATAGATCGTATAAGAGGTTGTCCAGGTGCATGACCCGGTATTCTTGATCCGCCAGGTCTTCGTGAAATTGGTACCGGCAGTAATGGAAGTGCCGTCCGCGATGGTCACATCGGAGACAAACGAAGCCGCATTACACGGAACCAAAGTCGCCGTGGGAGTTACCGGTGTGGATGTGGCTGTGGATGTCGACGTGACGGTGGGGGTTGTAGTAACCGTCGCTGTGGATGTCACAGTTGGCGTGTTGGTAATGCTTGGCGTTTCTGTTACGGTGGGCGTGAAACTCTGTTCCACTTCTTGAGTGGCAATCGCAGCATTGGTCCGGTAGGCGATCTGTGTCATGCGCACACGCATTGTGCCGGCCACGATGGTTTCAACCGGAATGGTCGGGGTTTGTTGGTTTTTCGAATAGGTCAAATTACAGGACGTTAAAAACAGCCCTGTTATCAGCAGCAGGAGAAATACCCGGAATACGATTTTTTTCATAGAGAAAACCTCTTCTCTTTTCTAAGACGAAATAGCGTATCGTTTGTTCCCGTTCCTAAAATTGGTTGCACTTTTTATTCCAAAGATAATTGTATTACATCACCATCAGGTAAATCAACAATATCAGTTACTTCTTATCATTAATGTAAAACCCGGCCTGCAAGCAGTTCCGGGTATGACGATCAAATTTTCAGGGGCTGCATTGGGTTTCGTGCCGGATTTATCCTTTTTTCAAACGGTAAAGCAGCTATTTCACCTGGTCAAAGACCGTTTCCACCCCATCCACGGTGAGAATGAGTTTGTCTTCCTCGACCCTGTAATGCATGGTCTGGTCAGGTGAGACGCCGTCTTCACTGGCTTTGATAATGATCGTGTCCGGTTCTTCGGTTTCATAGGGCAGACTGATCGACGAAGTCGAATTGCTCATGACCACGTTCCCGTCATCTTTAAACTGGATGGTAATACCTGAGTTCGCCTCAAGCCATGTAGCGACCAGGGGGTCTTTTTCACCACAACCTGCCAGTAAAAACAGGGTTATAAAAACAGATAGAATTATTTTCAGGATTGAGCGTTTTTCTACATTCATGCAAAGCCTCTTTATTATGACAATAGTTTACCTTAATCCCCAAAAAAGAGGAGATGTTGTCTCCCTCGTCGCAAAATATGACCTATTACCTATTTAATTCAAAACCCGAATTGATATACTATACAAGTTATTTATTAATGAATGGAGTGGACCATGAACAAAGTAATCATCGTAACCGATTCAACTGCCTATCTTCCCCAGGAATACATTGACGAGCTCCCCATCAAGGTGGTGCCGTTAACTGTGAACTGGGATGGGGAAACCTATCGAGACGGCGTTGATATCAAACCCGATGAGTTTTACACACGTTTAGGCAAGAGCTCCACTCTGCCAACCACCAGTCAGGCGACGGTAAAAGATTTTACCGATGTCTACAAACCCCTTTTAGATGAAGGTTATTCGATATTAACCCTGCCGATCAGTTCCGGCATTTCGGGCACGGTCAACTCGGCGTTCCAGGCCAAAGAGATGTTCGCAGACAAACCTATTGAAGTGATCGACACTAAGCTGGTTTCGATGGCGCTGGGATTCCAGGTGCTGGCAGCCGCCCGCGCGGCAAAGGAAGGCGCCAGTCTGCAAGAAGTGAAGGATATCGCCATCAAAGCCTACGACCATATCGGCGTTTATTTTGTGGTCGATACGCTGAAATATCTGCACGCCGGCGGACGCATCGGCGGCGCCAAGCGCCTGCTGGGTACCGCCCTGAAGATCAAACCAGTGCTTGAGATCAGGGACGGCAAGATCGAGGCAGTCAAGAGCGTGATCACCTTCAGCAAAGCCCTGGATGCAATGATCGAGTTGATCGACAAGGATGTACTCGGAAAGACCCCCATTCGCATTTCGGTCTTCCACGCGCTGGCGGACGAAGCCGCCCAGAAACTGCTCGAACGCACCGTCAAGCACTTCAACGCCGTGGAAGGCATCATGAGTTACGTCAGCCCGGTGGTCGGAAGCCACGTCGGCCCAGGCACCATCAGCATTGCCTTCATGGCCGGCATGTAGGGTAATCTTTCACAAAAATACGACTTTCTGAGGCTCTTTGACAAAACAAAGAGCCTCTTTCTATTATGAAATGCATCAACCTCACTAAAACAAGATAAAATCAGGGTGGTATATCCAAAACAGGTTAAAACATGAACCATCTTCAGCTTGCTTATGACCTGCTCGTCATCATGATCGGCCTGGCGGCCCTTTCAATTGCCGCCTTTTGGGCATCGAAAACGCGCGAAACCTTCCTGCGCGATTTTTCAGTTTTATACGCCCTCTTCACCCTTGTGCTGATCCTGTCGATGGTGATCAAGTACATGTCTCTCAATCTGGAGGCCGTGCCAAGCGGAGCCGGTTTCACCTTGATCGGTCTGCGCCAGATCGCCAACTTTGGCGTGATCGTAGCTGCCATCCAT
>Ga0068712_1003606_pt1 | contig 14235 bp, 9 predicted proteins | sample MTBAKSrepl1MetaG_FD_62987 | JGI IMG/M metagenome (GOLD analysis project Ga0068712, IMG submission 62987) | Enrichment culture microbial communities from Arthur Kill intertidal strait, New Jersey, USA, that are MTBE-degrading - MTBE-AKS1... | ecosystem: Environmental > Aquatic > Marine >... | reverse complement strand
TTCAATAAATGGTATCCCGAGCCCGGGGGCGGTCGCCGAACGATATGAACGCATCTTATTGCAGCCCTTGGGCAGAGACCCCCACGGGCGGGCAGAACGCTGTTTGGTTGCGGCCGTCAGGCCGCCTTGGGGAATCAAGGGGCTTAACTCTTCACCTTTTCATGCAGTTGGCGGATTCTGTTGCTGAGGGCCTTGCAGATATGGAGGGCGATCTGTGGGTATTCCCTTACAATTTCAGTGAACTCCTGCTTGTGAAGCACCAGGAAGCGCGAGTCTTCTACAGTGCGAATGGTGGCCGATCGAACCGCATCTTCAAAAAGGGCCATCTCCCCGAAATAATCCCCGGCCCCGATTCGGGCCAGTTCGATCTCTGTGCGATCCTCTTTTCCCTCTCCCTTGATAACGGCGACAGACCCTTTCAGGACGAGGTACATGGTCTCGCCCCTCTCGCCTTCTTTGATGACTGTGTCACCGGCCGGGTATTCGACCTCCTCTGTCACCGAGGCGATGGCCGCCAGTTCGCTGACCGAAAGTCCCTCAAATATATTGATGTTTTTAAGTCGCAAGATCTTCTCTGGGATCGAAGTCTCCAATTCCATGGTCTCCTCCATGCCTACGGGCGCGTGTTCTTCCCGATCCAATACACGCTGCGCCATCTGTCGAATATGCTGGTTTTCGGACCTCGTCAGTTTGCGGATCGTTGCCAGGTCCACCCCGTCCCTTCCCTGCCCGAGGAGCAGGTTAAGGGTCAACACGACCGTAACCCATTCCTGATCCGTTAACAGATGGGTGCAGACCGGGCCGGCATCTGATCCCAAATCGGGGAGTTCAAAATGCTTCCTGCCTGTCTTGAGGGTCTCTTCAGGGGGACCCCCTTCCAGCAGTGGCAGCATGATTTTCGAGAGGGCCACATCCAGCAGATCGTCCAGGGCCTCCAGGCTGTTGGATCTGCGTCGACTCTCCGAGGAAAAGAGGCCCCGCCAGATGATCCGCATCTGGCCAGACCGATCCTCAGCGGCCAGCACCCGAATGAGGTTCTCCAGTTCGATCTGCTCCTTGTTTTTCAAATGATCAATGAGCAGCTCCCTTTCCTCTGACTCAGGGAGACGCTCCAAGGACCCGATTTCAGAAAGACGGCGGTAACACCGCTCTACGCCCGAACGCGCGAAGCGGAAGATATCCAGGTCCTTGATGTTCAAGACCTCCAACAAATCGAATATCCCCTCCCGGACCTTGCGCCTCGGTATGTTCAGGGATTCTACCAGAATCTGGGCATTTTGATAGGGAGCGTTCTGCACCTTTTCTTTGGCCAGGTTGAAAACCCTTTCCGATGGGTCGTCCATCAGGCCGATGACGGTCCTCAGGGAATCATCGTCTTGCAGTTCAAAGGCCTCCAGGGCCGCCAGTCGGACAGTTTCCGAAGGATGGGACAGGTATTTGGATGCAAATCTGTTCGGCGAGGGGCTGCCGAGGCGGCGAAGGGCCGTGAGCAGACAGCCAAGAAGCAATTCATCTCCCTCCCTCTCGAGCATCTCTTCCAGCCGGGGAATGTACCTTTGGTCCCCTGTCTCGCCCGCTGCGGTCACACCGGCCCTCTTTTCAGGCAGATGGCTCGATCCCAGCCATGAATCGATGACCTCCCTGTATGTCTCAGGGGATTGCCGGTAAAGCCCCACGACAGCGTATGCCTGGATTTCCGGATCCCGGGCCGCCTCGAAAATTTCCTTCAGGAAATCCTGATAAGGAGCTGGGGCCATGCGGTTGACCGCCTTCAGGACCGCGATGGTCCGCTCTTTTCTGGCCGGGTCCGCCAGTTCCCGAAAAACAGGGAGGGCCTCCTCTCCCACCTCCGGAGAGAGTATATCAAGAAGGGCGATGGCGGTTTCGTCGTCATTGTTTCTGATAACCGACAAGAGTTGCCTGTCAAATCCCTCAATGGGCTGATCCCTGAGCAGACGGGCGTACCAGAGGGACCTGTCTCCCCGGGACTGGGCCAATGCATCCATCATCTGGGCCTGTATCTTTTTGTCCGCAAAAACGCTCTTGACATCCTTTTGCTCCAGCGATTTGAGGTCCAGGAGGTTTTTGGAGATCAGGTCCAGGAGGATCCTGGAATAGTTCCTCTTGAGGATAAAATTGGTCAAAATCCACAGCCCGCCCACGATCATGCCGAAGATGGACAGATACCTGGGATGGAAGACCCCCTCAGAGATCATGATCATCCCGGCCCCTGTCAGGATCCCGATGCGGACGATCGTACCGCGTAGGAAAGGCCGGATGGTTGCCCGGTATTCCACGGGAAACAGCCCCATGAGCACGGCCCGGGCCGGATTGTTCATGGTGGTGCGCAGCACATTGGTGGACACCCTGGCATACATGGCCGAAAAGATGTCGAACCTGAGGAGAAAGGCGAGAAAGGCAAGGACATAATTGAAGGGGTGGAACATCAAAACGATAGGAAGACCCCACCTGCCGTAGACCCTTCCCACAAAGAGAAGGATAATGAGGCTCACGATGTTCATGGATCCCCGGAAATAGCCGTAAAAGGTGAGCATTCCCCCCTGGGTGGCAAAGGCGTTGTTCACGGTGAAGGCAAACAGATAGTTCATGACCGGGATCAGGATATTGGGCAGAAGGGTCAGAAAGATGAGAATCTTGACCAGGAGGGATTGCTTCACCAGGGGCCATACGTCCTTGAATTCCTGAACAAAGGATCCCCGCTTCTGACCCTTCTTTTTTTTCTTTCCCCCCACCAGGAGGGAGGGGAACTTGACGCCCATCTTCTTGACGGTGAGGGCCCCCAGGCCCGTGGTAACCGCGTAGGCCAGCATGAGGTTGTCCATGGAGATGAGTTTGGCCAGAGAAGGGGTGGCAAAACTCCCGATCATGCTCCCCACCACGCCCCCTGCCGTGAGGAGCGGAAAGATGCGCTTGGACTGCCGGGTGTTGAAGAGGTCGTTGGCCAGATTCCAGAACATGAGGATGAAGAGCATCTCAAACTGGGCCTTCATCACATAAAGGAACGGATAGATGATCGTATATCCGAGGGGAATGACGAACCGGAAGACGCCCACCGAAATGCCGCAGATAACCAGGGCATAATTCAACATGCGGCTCCCGGGAACCCGGTTCATGATCCCGGTCAGAAAGGCCATCAGAAAAAAGGTGGTGAAGGAGTTCACCACCTGTACGACAGGGAGGTATTGAACCCCGTATCGTTTGAGAAAGGCGGTTTCTGCGAAATTGTTGAAGAGGATGTCGGAGAAGCTGATGAAGAAAAAGAGGAGCAGGACCCAGGAGAAAAGGGCCATCTCTTCTTCGTAGACCTTCAACCACTTGCCGATGAGCTTGCGCATCAGATGGCCTCGCTGTCGAATAGTGAAAAATTCAGTAGGTTAGCCTACATCCGCGGCTGTCGCAGTGTCAAGGGTTTTAATGGGCAGGTCCCTGTTGTCGGGCCGCCCGACAGAGGCCCTCGCTTCAGGCAGCCTTCTCCCCCTTTTGCTGTTGGGTTTCTCTCAGCTTCTCGATGACCTTCCTGTCTGGAGGGGGAAACAGGAGGTCTGAAAGCTCATTGGGCGCGGCCCATCGTATCTCCTGAGATTGAAGGGCCAGGGGATCGCCCTTTGCCCATGTACAGTTGAACACGTGAAGCGTGATTTTCTTTCTTTTATATTCGTGTTCCACACTGAGGACCGGCTCGCCGATTCTTGCCTCAATCCCCAGTTCCTCCTTTATCTCCCGTTTAAGACATTCCCTGAGATTCTCCCCCTGCTCCTGCTTGCCGCCGGGAAACTCCCAGAACCCTGCGAGATGGGCGCCCCTGGGACGTCTGGAGATAAGGAGTCTGCCGTCCTTCCAGATAAGCCCCGCGGTCACATGCCGGTGCGGCTTTTTATCTGAATCGGGCGGCTGCATTATTCTTCCTCTGCTCGGCCAACCCCCTTCAGCCGCAACTTCAGGTAGGCCTCCGAGGCCTCAGGGTGCTCGGGGGAGATCTCCAGCACCCGTTGATAGGCCTTTGCGGCCCCGGCCGCGTCGCCGGTCTTCTCCCGGAGTTTTGCCAACTGGAGCCACAGCCCAAGGTCATGCGGCTTCATGGCGAGGATCGCCTCCATCTCATGCATGGCATCTGTTTCCCTGCCGGTTTGAAGATATGCAAATACTAGGTATTCCCTGAGAACCGACTCCTCTGGAAAAATCGCCACGGCCTTTTTCATGATCCCGATCAATTTTTGATAGGCCTTCCTGTCGCGCAGGCCCTCAAACATATCATGGAGGAGCGGGACGGCATCCTTGGGCCTCTTCAACAGGAGGGCCTCCATATGATGAATGGCCTCGTCATCCCTCCCGGTCTTTAGATAAGCGGAAATCAGATACATTCTTAGAGGGGCCTGATCGGGATTGGCCTTTAACCCCTTCTCCAACAGGGAGATCAGGGTCTCATAATCCTTTTTTTGCGTCAGGTGCTGGTTGATGACGTCATAGACATCCGCCTCCTTGGGTCTGATCTCCGCAAGGATGACGGCCTCTTTAAAGGCCTTGCCGAGATCCTTTTGCCGTGTGTAGATATCAAAGAGGATCTCATGGACATCGGCGTCTTCCGGATGGGAAGTCAGATAGGCCTTAAAATAGGGCAGGGCCTCTTTCAGGTTGTCGGCCTCGTATTCGAGCGCCCCTAAATTATAAATTGCCGTATGGTTTTCCGGGTCGATAGAAAGGATCTTCTGATAGACTGACCGCAGGGCCTTTTTGTCTCCCTGGTTTTCCAGGACATGGGCCATGAGGACAAGCGCAGTCATATGATCGGGCCGCTGATCCAGGACCGCGGACAGGTGCTCCCGCGCCTTTTGCCATTCGCCCTTTTCTGTCAGGTGACGGGCCAGCCTCATCCTTGCCTCTAGGTCGTCCGACCTCAGGGTCACCGCATTGTCGAGATAAAAATCGGCCTTGTCCTTCCGGCCGATCTTTTCATACAGGTAGGAGAGGTTGTAGTGAAGGTTCGGATCCCGCTGATCCAGTATGGCAGCCTGGAGATAGGCGTCAATGGCCTTTTCGTAATCCTGAGTCATGGTGTAGAGGTATCCCAGGCGCTTGTAAATCTCCAGGCGATCGGTCTCCTTTGTCCGCTTCAGCAAAAACTCGTATTCCCGGATGGCCCCGCGCCAGGCCTTGCTCTTCTCCAAGGCCTCGGCATACGCCTTCCTGGCCTCAAGATCATTGTGGTTGAGCTGGACAAGCTGTTTGAGGGCCTGCACCGTCTTGGCCGTGTTGTTCATCTTCCGGTAGATGCTCAACAACTCGGTTATTGTCTCGCGGTCCGGCCGCTCTTCTGCCATTTGCTCCAGGATGGCGGCGGCCTCTTTCCACCTCTCGAGGTTTTTGTACTCGTCGATCAGGCGCATGGTGATCAGGCCGTTATCGGGCGACAGACGCCGGCCGCGCTCGAGAAGTGCGATGCGCAGGTCCGGGTCGATGATCCGGTCCGCCTTTTCCAGCCAGTCTTCTGCATAGGGCTGAACAATCCAGACCACCTCTCCCAGATTCTCGTTGTAGTGCTTCACCCGAACCACGAATCGATAGCGGTTAAAGGGATCCTGCTGGGGCAGGAGCTGGCCAATGGGAAGGGTTTCGTATCGAAGGGCATTCACGTCGAACCCCTCTGCAGACAGCCGTACATTCCAGTTGAGAGGGATATTGGTGGATATGGAAAGGATCCGGACCCTGTCGTGGGGGTGAAGCGACAGGGTTTCGCCTGATGCAACGGTCCGGACATGGTTATTGACCTGGATTGTGAGGGACTCAAATCGGTTGGCAACTGCGATCTTGTTTTGCCACAGCCACCAGCCGCCTGCCCCGGCGGCTACGGCCAGCAGAAGGATCAGATAGAAGGTTCGCCTGTGTTGGGCCTGCTTTTTCTTGCTATTTGTCAGCAATCGGCGACCTCAAAGGATGGGCGGCCCCTTTTTGGGGAATCCGTGAGGGATGCTCAATCCCCCCTTTTTTTGGACCGCTTCCCGAACTTGCCTTCCCAGATGAGAAGGACCGGGCTCGCCACAAAGATAGAGGAATAGGTTCCCACAAGTATCCCCACCAGCAGGGCGAATGCAAAGTCATGGATCACGCCCCCCCCCAGGATGAAAAGGGCAAGTACGACAATCAGCGTGGTGGAAGAGGTCAGAATGGTTCGGCTCAGGGTTTCGTTTATGCTGACGTTCATGGTCTGTTCAAAGGGCCTCCTCCTGAATCGCCTCACATTCTCCCGTATTCGGTCAAAGACGATAATGGTGTCGTTCAGCGAGTATCCCACAATGGTGAGAAAGGCCGCAATGATGGAAAGGGATATTTCCCTGTCGGTCAGGGCAAAGGCGCCCACCGTGATGGTAACGTCGTGGATCAGGGCGATGATGGCGCCAAGGGCATACTTCAGATTCAAAAACAGGCACAGGCCGAGTGTCACGATAAGGGCGACCAGGATCAGCCAGGTCACACTGATCCCGAAGCGGGAGGCGACATAGACTACAAATGCCAGGGAAATGGCCATGATGATGGACATCAGCCACTTGAGTTCAAAACGCCCGGAGATGTAGATGGCAATGAACAAGAGGGCATAAAAGATGGCGAACAGGGCCTTTTGCCGCAGGTCGTCCCCTACCTTGGGACCCACCATCTCCACCCGCCGGATGTCCACGCCCTTCCCGAACTCGGCCTTGAGGGCCTCTTCCACACGGTCGCTCAGGCCGGTCAATTCCACGTCGATTTTTCGAATCCGGACCAGGTATTCGGACGCGTCTGTATCGCCGAACCCCTGAACAATGCTGTCTTCGAGCTGGACCGCACGGAGGGCCTCCTTGATGTCGGCCGGAGAAGTCTTCTGGTCTATCTTGACCTGGACCACCACGCCCCCTGAAAAATCCACGCCGTAGTTGGGCCCGCCTCTCCAGATGAGGATAAAAATGGTGGCCAAAATCATCAGTCCCGAAAAGACGAATGCCGTATTGCGCTTTCCGGTAAAATCTATGTTGGTCCCTGGCTTAATAAATTGCATGAACTGGCTCCGCTTGAACGTTGGTTGTTCTCTTACACGCCTGAACCCTTGAACCCGGTCCCCCTAAATGCTGATCTTCTTCATGTTTCGCTGCACATACAGATAATCGAAAATAATCCGGGTAACAAATATGGCCGTAAACAGGCTTGCCACGATGCCGATGCTCAGCGTCACCGCAAACCCCCGGACCGGACCGGTGCCGAACTGAAAAAGCACAAGGGCCGCAATCAGCGTTGTGACCTGGGCGTCCAGAATGGTGACAAGGGCCTTGGCGTATCCGCCTTCGATCGCAGCCCGGGATGTCTTCCCCAGCCGCAATTCCTCACGAATTCGCTCAAAAATCAAGACATTGGCATCCACCGACATGCCAATGGTCAGGATGATCCCTGCAATTCCGGGAAGCGTCAGGGTAGCGCTGAAAAAGGCCAGGCCCGCCATGATGAAGACCATATTGAGGATGAGGGCAAGATCGGCGATAAGGCCGGAAAGGCCATAATAAATCCCCATGAAAAGGATCACAATGGCGCCTCCGATGAGCACCGACTTGAAGCCCTTTTCAATGGAGTCTCTCCCCAGGGAAGGGCCTACGGTCCGCTCCTCAATAATCTTGACCGGCGCAGGAAGGGCGCCGGCCCTCAGTACGATGGCCAGGTCCCTGGCCTCGTCCATGGTAAAGCGGCCGGTGATCTGGGCCTTGCCCCCGGAGATCTTGTCCTGGATGACGGGGGCTGAATTGACCTTGTTGTCCAGTACAATGGCCAGCCGCTTCTTGATGTTCTGCTCGGTGATCTGCTCAAAGATCCTGGCCCCCCTGGCATCGAAGGAAAGGGACACATAGGGTTCATTGTACTGGCTGTCGATCTGGACCCTGGCGTCTGTGATGTATTCGCCGGTAAGGGCCGTTCGTTTCTTAAGGAGATAAGGGATCTTGGTCTGTCTGCCGGTCTTGGGATCCATGGTTACCTGGTAAAGGATCTCGTCGCCAGGGGGGATTTTCCCCTCGAGGGCCTCTTCCACGCTGTTCTCTTCATCCACCAGCTTGAACTCCAACTGCGCAGTCTTGCCGATCAAGGCGATGGCCCTTTTGGGGTCTTTGACGCCCGGGAGTTGGATCAACAGCCTGTTGTTCTCCTGCGGACGGATGTCCGGTTCGCTGACCCCGAACTGGTCGATTCGATTCCGAATGGTTTCCAGGGCCTGGTCCACCGCCATTTTCTTGATCCGGTCCCTGGCCTTTGCATCCAGCACCAGCTGAAAGGCCGGTTTCCCGTCCCTGTCCGGGACCGACTCCACCTCAAAATCGGGATAACCAGCGGCCGCGATGTCCATAAACAGATCCCTGTCCTCGGAACGCATCAGGACAATATTTACCCCTCTGAGGCCCTCCCGTTTCAGGTCAAGATACCGGATCTTGTCCTCCCGAAGATCCCTTTTCAGCTCCTCCACGACCCGTTCCAGGTGACTTTCCACTGCCTTGGATGCCTCTACTTCCAGGACAAGGTGGATGCCCCCTTGCAGGTCAAGGCCCAGACGGATGGCGTCTTTCGGGAGAAAGCTGGACCACCATGCCGGAAGCTCTCCGCTCAGAGAGGGAATCAGATAAATCACTGCCCCCAAAATTGCTGCCAAGGCGACGATGCTGCGCCATCTTAAGCTTTTTAACACGTGCAACTCCCAGGTTTGAAGTGAATGTCCTTAACTTACCGATCCAGGCAATATACGGCGGCCAATTCATGCCGTCAAAAAAGATTCACGCCTAAGGCGGCCTGACGGCCGCAACCAAACAGCGTTCTGCCCGCCCGTGGGGGTCTCTGCCCAAGGGCTGCAACAAAATGCGGCCGTATCGTTCGGCAACCGCCCCCGGGCCCGGGATGCCGTTTATTGAAAGTCAGCAAGGAATCCCTGTCGATTCACGGGTTCAAAGGTTCAGGGGTTCAGGGAAAGAGGCCGTCGAACGGACAAATAACGCCCTCAACCGGGAACCTTGAACCGGGAACCTGTAAACGCTTACCTGTATTTTAAAGCCCTGCTGCCGTTCCCAGGAGCTGTATTCGGTTTTTGCAGCCCTTGGGCAGAAACCCCCACGGGGAAACTTCTTCGCACGTTGCGGAGAAGTTACAAACAAAGACTCTAACATCCGAATAAGGAATTTGGCATCCTCTCAATCGCGAAGATCAGGCCTTGCCCTACGGCTGTTCCCTGCCCGTGATGCCGGCGATGGATCCTCTCGACACCTTAACCCTGACCTTGGGGGCAATCTCCATGGTCACCACATCGTCGGTCAGACCGGTGACGACCCCGTGAAGCCCGCCTGAACTCACCACCCGATCTCCCTTTTTAATGGATGCAAGCAATTGTTTGTGCGCTTTGGCCTTTTTCTGCTGCGGTCTGATGAGCAGAAAATAGAAGATCGCGAACATGAGAATCAGGGGGATAAAGGCGCCGAATCCACCTCCTTCTCCGCCGGCCCCGCCCTGGCCGCCGGTCCCCATGGCATACGCCAAAAAATCCATCATAGAACCTCCTTTCAACCCACTCTGTTTTTCTGACTTGTAAAGAATGTCGCCCGAAACTTTAAAAACGCGTTTTCCCGAACAGCGGTGCGGATATCCGCCATCAGGCGGGAATAATAGGCGAGATTGTGAATGGTATTCAGCCGGTAAGACAATATCTCCCTCGCCATGAACAAATGCCTCAAATAGGCCCTTGAGTAGTGCGTGCAGGTGTAGCAGCGGCACTGCTCGTCCACCGGCCTGTCATCCTCTGCATACCTGGCGTTTTTAATGCTGATCCTGCCTGACGAGGTGAAGAGGGTCCCGTTTCTGGCGTTTCGCGTGGGCATGACGCAGTCGAACATGTCGACCCCCATGCTGACCGCCTCCACGATGTCTTCCGGGGTCCCGACCCCCATCAGATAGACCGGTTTTTCCAGGGGGAGAAAATCTACGGTCTCCCGAATGACCCGCTCCCTGGTGGCGCGGTCTTCCCCAACCGAAAGGCCCCCCAGGGCATAGCCGTCAAACCCCATCTTGACCAGTTCCCGGGCGCTGATTTCCCTCAGATCGGCGTACATGCCCCCCTGAACGATCCCGAACAGGGCCTGATCGCTCCGCTTTTTTCGTTTTAGGCACCTGCGCGCCCAGGAGGTGGTCAATTCAACAGACCTTTGCACATACCCGTGATCAGCAGGATAAGGCGCACATTCGTCAAAGGCCATGATGATGTCGGCGCCCAAGGTCTCCTGGATCTCGATGGCCTCCTCCGGACCAATAAAATGCCTGGACCCATCGATGTGGGACTGAAAGGCAACTCCCTCATCCGTGAGGGTCCTGAGCGGCGTCAGGCTGTAGACCTGAAACCCTCCGCTGTCTGTCAAAATCGGCCGGGGCCAGTTCATGAATCCATGCAGACCTCCCAGTCGACCAATAACCTGGTGACCAGGCCTGAGATAAAGATGATAGGTATTGGCCAGGATGACCGTGACGCCTGCTTCAACCAGATCTTCGGGCGATACGGCCTTGACCGAACCCTGGGTCCCCACCGGCATGAACACCGGCGTTTCAAAAGACCCGTGGGGCGTCCGAACCTCCCCTGTCCTGGCCCTGCAATCCCCGGCCCTGTGCGTGATCCTGAATTCCACATCCTCCCAAGGCGGCCTGACGGCCGCAACCAAACAGTGTTCTGCCCGCGGACAAAGAGTCTATCCCTGAATCAACACTCTCCATTTGTATGATCTCAATATTCAGGGGATAAAACCCTGACGGGTAAATTCCGGAGTTTAGGCGTGAGCCTTTTATCTGGGGTATTGCTCCGACCGGCAATGCTCCCCCGGTTTATTGAGATGATGCCTCCATTTTACAAGATGAGCATCGCATCCCCGTAGCTGTAGAACCGATATCGCTTTTGAACCGCCTCTTCATACGCCCGTTTGATCAGATCCAGACCCGCAAAGGCGGCCACAAGGAACAGGAGCGAGCTTTTCGGGAGATGAAAGTTGGTGATCAATCCGTCTACAATGCGAAAAACAAACCCCGGCGTAATCAGGAGATCGGTCTTCCCCTCGCCGGGGGCAACGCTGCCGTCGGCAGCGGCGGCCCCTTCCAGGGCCCTTACAGAAGTTGTTCCTACTGCAATGATCCTCCCGCCGGCCTGTCTGACGGTTTGTATCCTCTCTGCGGTCTCAAGGCTGATAGCGTAGTGCTCATGCCCCAGCCGGTGCTCCCGGATATCCCTCGACTTGACAGGTCGGAATGTGTCATAGCCCACATGGAGGGTCAGAGATACAACGGCTACTCCACGGTTTTCGAGCCTGCAGAGGAGATCGCGGGTAAAGTGCAGCCCCGCTGTGGGCGCTGCAACAGCGCCCCTGTTGGCCGCATATACCGTCTGGTATCGATTTCTGTCAAGTCTTTCCAGGCCCGGATCGTTTCCGCGCTTGATGTATGGGGGAAGAGGCAGGCGCCCCTTCTCATGGATCAGGCGGTCTACGCCGCGACCGCCCGTGAACCTGATCCTGACAAGGCCCCTTCCGAAAATCTCTGTGACCTCGCCTGACACGCCCCCGTCCAGGAACAGGATCGTCCCCCGCCTGGGCCGCCTGGAGGCCTTCAAAAGGCATAACCGTTCGGCCCGATCATCTGTTCCAGAGGGGGGATGCTCCAGCACCAGGACCTCTACACGCCCCCCGCTTTCCTTATGCCCGAACAGCCTGGCAGGAACAACCCGCGTGTTGTTTACCACCAGGAGATCCCCGGGAAGGAGCAGTCGTGGCAGATCAAAAAACCGGCGGTGTGAAAAAGAGCCGTCCAGGCGATTCAGCGTCAACAGCCTGGAATGATCGCGCCTGGGGGCCGGTATCTGTGCGATGAGCTCCTGCGGGAGGTGGTAATCGTAGTCCGCCAAATCGTAAGACAATATCATGCCTTCCCAAAACTTTAAATTGGTGATGCTACCCAAGATCTTGGGCAAAGTCAAACGATTTTAGCTGACGAGGCCAATTCTCATTTCGGGCAGCATCCATGTGAGGCCGGCTTCCGACCTGTTGAACCTGGCGGCAAGATGCCGCTCACCCAGGATTGGGACTCCAAGGCTGCTTCATAATGAAAATTGCTGAGCTGACCACGGTCTGCGGTTTCCAGCCCTTCCCCGGATTCAAAGGCTCAGGGTTGCTCTTTGGGTTTTTCGATCCGATGATAGGGGCCCGCGATCCATAAGAGACCCGGAATTGCCCCCTCCAGCGCACGGATTGATGTTCGGCCCGATCCAGGATGCAGAAGGGGAGATGAATTCGCAATTGTGCCTTGAATGCGGTTTTTGTTCGGGCACTATTTGGGTGAAGGCATGGCAGGTGCATGCATGCGCCGGTACTTCCACAAAGCGACCATGGCCTGGCCGGCCCGTTCCGGGGTGGGGAAATTGACCAGGGCCCCTGACCTCTCCAGGTCGCCCACGGCCTCATCCCAGATGCCGGGCGGCGAGATAAGACAGGATATAAGAGGCTTCCGCTGATTCCATTCCTTCAAAAGGCCGGCGATGCCGTTGACCGCATCCCGGTTGGCCGATGCAAACATCATTAAAAGAAGGATCCCGTCCACGTTGTCATCGTCCATCACTGTCTGAATGATTCCGCGAATGGCGGCCGCGTCATACCAGGCCGGTCCCATGTCCACCGGATTGGTGCGGAGCGCCAGGGGGGGCAGGAGTCGATTGATAATATCCTGGTTGCTGGAGGTGAATCGGGCCATCTCAAGGCCTCCGGCCTCGCATACATCGCAGGCGGCCATGGATGGGCCTGCCTGTCCTGAGAGGACCGCTATGCGCGGGCCAACAGGGAGAGGACAGCCCGAAAAGGCCTTGGCTGCATCCAGGAGGCTCTCCGAATCGTCAACATAAAGGATCCCTGCCTGGGTAAAGGAAGCGATATAGATGTGGTGACTCCCGGCAAGGGAACCGGTGTGGGATCTGGATGCGGCGTCCCCGACCTGGCCGCTCCCGGTCTTGTAGGCCAGGATGGGCTTGCGGTGGGCGACAGCCTTGGCCGCTTTCATGAGCTCCCCGGCCTGGTCGATCCCTTCAATATACAGGACAATGACCCGGGTCTCGGGATCTTCAGAGAGAAAGACAAGCATCTGTGGAAAATCCACGTTGAGCCGGTTCCCCAGCCCCACGATCATACGGAAGCCCACATCCATGCGCATGGCCATGAACCCGAGCAGATGGGAGATCCCCCCGCTCTGGCTCACCAGGGCCGTCGACCCCTGGGGCAGGAGGGAGAATTCAGGGGTAAATGAGGCATTGAGATGGGCCGTGAAATTGATCATGCCGAAGGTGTTGGGGCCGATGACAGGAATTGCGGCCTCATCGGCAATGGCCGCGATCTCCTTATGAAGCGCTGCCCCCCCCGGATCATCGATCTCCTTGAATCCGGCCGTGATGAGCACAATCCCCTGGACGCCCGCGGCCGCACACTCCCGGAAAACCATCGGGACCCGGTCAGCCGGGACTACCACAACAGCCAGGTCCGCACCGCCGTCGCAGGCGGACACAGAGGGAACTGCCCTTAATCCCATAATCTCCTTGGCGCCCGGGTTGACAGGAAAAATCTTCCCCGCATACCCGCCCCGGGTCAGGCTTTTCATGACATGATATCCCAGCTTGTCAGGCTTGTCCGAGGCCCCGATAACCGCTACGGATGAGGGATTGAACAGCTTTTTCATCCGATCCGCTTTTCGCTTTGTGTCCATGGAAATCCATCTCTTTTCAGATCAGTTTGAACCAGGTGCGAATATTGACACGGTCGATCTCCAAGAGTCAAGGCTTTCCATGTCTTTTGACGTAGGAGATGGCGATGACGCGTTCTTGGGCGCCTTAATTTTGCAGCAGGAGCAATTTCCCTAAAGTTTCTGCCCAATCGGGCGATAATGGAGTCAAAGGCTGAATGAAGCGTTAAAGGGCTGACACATCAGCCGCCTGGCAAGAATGCCGGAGCAAAATCCTAGAAGAGGAGGAATTAAAGATGGGAGACATTTCATTAACCGCAGGAATGAGGGCAAATCTGTTCCAACTGCAGCAGACGTCCAAGCTGATGGAGATGACCCAGTCCAGACTGGCCACTGGTCTGAAGGTCCAGAGCGCTTTGGATGACCCGGTGGCCTTTTTCAAGGCAGAGGAGCACCGTCAGCGGGCCA
>Ga0068712_1003604_pt1 | contig 14241 bp, 13 predicted proteins | sample MTBAKSrepl1MetaG_FD_62987 | JGI IMG/M metagenome (GOLD analysis project Ga0068712, IMG submission 62987) | Enrichment culture microbial communities from Arthur Kill intertidal strait, New Jersey, USA, that are MTBE-degrading - MTBE-AKS1... | ecosystem: Environmental > Aquatic > Marine >... | reverse complement strand
GATCTTCGCGTATTTCGTGAATGCCTCCACCACATTACGCATGAGCGCCTGAAGCTTCGCATCCGATTGAGGTTCGGCCCGCTCCTTCAGTTCCTCGACAGCGACAAGGAAGAAGTCGTTGTTGGGAATATAGTCCTTGATAACGCCCCGTCTTCTCCCTTCAACCAGAGCCTTCACCGTGCCGTCGGGAAGGCGCAGCAGCTGTATGATATTCCCAATCGTCCCGACCGTGTAGATGTCCTCGTCCGTCGGCTCATCGATCTCGGCGCTCTTCTGCGCGGCGAGGAAGATCTCCTTGTCGTGCTGCATGGCATATTCCAGGGCGTCGATCGATTTTTCCCGCCCCACGAAGAGGGGCACAATCATATAAGGAAAAACAACCACATCCCGCAGGGGGAGCAACGGTATCAAAAGACTTTCATTCTTTATTTCTTCTGTTTTTTTATTAAAATCGAACATATGGCTCAATTATCCTGTTTTTTCCTGTTCCTTGTCGCCGGACATCTCTGAGACCGTCCCGAAAACCAGAATCGGTTTCTCCTTTGTAAGAACAACGCCTTCATTGATAAGGCATTCCCGTATGTCTTCCCGTGAGGGAATATCATACATGATATCCAGCATGGTGTTTTCCATAATAGCCTGAAGCCCCCGTGCTCCCGACTTCCTTTCCGCGGAAAGCTTCGCGACGGCCTTCAACGCGCCGTCGGTAAGGGTGAGCTTGACTCCCTCTATCTCGAACATCTTTTTGTACTGTTTGACCATGGAATTCCTGGGCTCCACCAGTATCCTCACGAGATCTTCCTCATCCAGATCATAGAGGGTTCCAATGACCGGAAGCCTCCCCACGAATTCCGGGATCAGGCCATATTTCAGCAGATCTTCGGGGCGCACATCAGCGAGTGTTTCACCGACATTGCGTTCTTTTCTGCTTTTGATGTCGGCTCCGAATCCCATGGCGGTTGCGTTGGTCCTTTTTTCAATAATTTCTTCAAGACCGTTGAAAGCCCCTCCGCATATAAACAGGATATTGGTGGTGTCCACCTGGATGAATTCCTGCTGCGGGTGTTTTCTCCCCCCTTTGGGGGGGACATTGGCGAGGGTCCCCTCTATGATCTTCAGCAGCGCCTGCTGAACGCCTTCACCGGATACGTCCCGGGTAATGGAAGGGTTCCCCGATTTTTTCGATATTTTATCTATTTCGTCAATATAGACGATACCATGCGATGCCCGCTGGACATCGTAATTGGCATTCTGAAGAAGGCTCAGAATGATATTCTCCACATCCTCTCCCACGTACCCCGCCTCGGTGAGCGTGGTGGCATCGGCAATAGCGAAGGGCACGTTCAGCATGCGCGCCAAGGTCTTCGCCAGAAGGGTTTTTCCCGATCCGGTGGGACCAATGAGGAGGATATTGCTCTTCTGGAGCTCAACATCATTCAGTTCTACCCCCGAAACCAGCCGTTTATAATGGTTGTAAACCGCAACCGAAAGGATCTTTTTGGTACGATCCTGCCCCACGACGTACTGATCCAGAAATTTCTTGATGTCCTTCGGCTCGGGGATATCCTCCTTGGCGGTCTTCAGATCCCGGTTGCCGTCTTCCTCGACGATGCATCTGCACAGATCGATGCACTCATCGCAGATGTAGGCCGTAGGGCCGGCGACGAGTTTTCTCACCTCGTTCTGCGTCTTGCCGCAAAAGGAGCAAAAAAGCAGTCCCTGTTCGCCATCTTCAGGTTTTTTTCCCATGAACCGTTTCTCCTTATGGTGCTGTTCTCTTGGTGATGATTTCGTCAATTATGCCATATTCTTTAGCCTGGGAACTGGTCATATAATAATCCCGTTCCGTGTCGGCTTCAACCTTTTTAACGGACTGCCCGGTGTGGCGGGCAAGGATCCCGTTGAGGTCCTGCTTCAATCTCAATATCTCCTTGGCCTGAATCCCGATATCGGTCGCCTGCCCCTGCGATCCGCCGAGGGGCTGATGTATGACGATCCGCGAGTTCGGCAGGGCACTTCTCTTCCCCTTTTCACCAGCGGCGAGAAGAAGCGCCCCCATGCTTGCCGCCTGCCCCATGCAAATGGTGTGAACAGCCGGCCGTATGTACTGCATCGTATCATATATGGCAAGACCGGCGCTGACAACGCCCCCGGGGGTGTTCAGGTAGAACGATATTTCTCTGTCCGGATCTTCGGATTCCAGGAACAGCATCTGGGCTATGACGAGATTGGAAACATCGTCATCAATGGCCGACCCCAGGAAGATAATCCGATCCTTCAGAAGCCGTGAGTAGATATCAAAAGAGCGTTCACCCCGGCCATCCTGTTCTATCACCATGGGAATGAGCGGCATTATTTCTCTCCTTTTTTCGTTTTCTTAGCCTTTTTGACAACAGTTATGTCGGCCTTCTCTTCGACAAAATCGAGAATCTTCGTCTCAAGCAGCTGGTCCTTGAGCCGCTCCTTCATGCCATCGCCCTCATAGAACTTCTTGACGGACTCGTACTCCTGACCATACTTCTGAGCAATCTCTTTCAGCTTTTCATCGACATCCTCCTCGCTGACCTCGATCGATTCTTTCTCCGCTATTTTACCCAATATAAACGAGGTCTTGACCATGCGGGTTGCCTGTTCGAGGAATCTGTCATGCATGTTGTAGCTGAGTTCAGCGGCCTGGTCGTCGGACATGCCGTTCTGCACCATTCTCTGGCGGGCATCCAGCATCATGGCGTAGGTCTGCCGCTCCACCCAGGAAGGGGGAACCTCGAACTCATTCTTTTCCAGAAGTGCGTCAATGATCTTGTTTCTCAGTTGCTCCCTGATCCGCGATTCGCCCTCCTCTTCAAGCGACTTTTTCACGTCATTTTTCAGGTCTTCCAGAGACTCATACTTCTCGAAGTTCTTCACAAACTCTTCATTCAATTCGGGAAGAATCTTCTCGCGGATATTCTTAAGGGTTACGGAAAAGAGAACCTCTTTCCCGGCAATGTCCTTGGCGCCGTATGTTTCAGGAAAGGTGACGGTGATATCCCGTGATTCCCCCTTCTTCATCCCGATCAGCTGCTCCTCAAAACCGGGAACAAAACTCTGTGAACCAATCTGGAGCGTATGGTCCTTCGCCGCCAGCTCCTTGCGCGCCTCTCCGCCAATGGTCCCCGCGAAATCGATGAGGGCGAAATCTCCGTCGGCAAGCCCTCGATCGTCGGCAACATCTTCAAGCGTGGCATACATCTGACGTATCTGCGTCAGCCGATCGTCCACATCCGCCTTGGTGACTGACTGTGATTCTTTTTCCAAAGCAAGTCCCGCGTAGTCCCTGGGATCCAGGAGAGGCTGGACATCAACGGTAGCGGTAAAGAGAAAATTCTCCCCCTTCGTTATTCCCTTCTGATCGATCACCGGCTGTGCCACAACATCGATATTGTTTTTTTCAACGGCATCGCTGAAGTGCTTCGTCACCAGATTTGATACCGCCTCCTCCTCCACCTTCTCCTTATAGTGCAGTTCAAGCACGTTCCGAGGGGCCTTGCCCGGTCTGAATCCCCTGATTTTGGCGCTCCTGCCTACCGTTTTGTATATCGAATCGATCTCTCTTTTTACGTCATCCCAGAGCACTTCGAACGACAATTTTCTCTGCACGGAACTGATATCCTCTATCTTTACTTCGCTGGCCATGGCACTCACTTATTTACTCCTTTGCACAGATTAAGAGACTCTCAATTGAGATATACATGAAACATCCTCAGGAGGATGGTGCGAGAGAGGGGAGTTGAACCCCTATCCGCTTTCGCGGGCTGGATCCTAAGTCCAGTGCGTCTTCCAGTTCCGCCACTCTCGCAATACACAAGAGTAATGTTATACTAGTAATCGTAAGACCGATTGTCAACTGCGAAAAGCATGCCACCCGAGAGGCCGCGTCTGCCCGTGCCAAACAAAAACCGCCCGTAACGGCGGTTTCACACTGCAACAATAATGGTCGGGGCGAGAGGATTTGAACCTCCGACCCTCTGAACCCCATTCAGATACGCTACCAGACTGCGCCACGCCCCGACTTGATTGGTGAGATATCACCATAGGTTTTCTCTGTCAAGAACAAGAAACGCCGCTGATGAAAAGATACTTCCGTATCTCCTCGTACTGCTTTTTTCCAAGGCCTTCTATCCGCTTCAGGTCGTCGATGGAGGGGAAAAGTCCCTTCTCTTCTCTGAAACGCGCTATTTTTGCGGCCGTTGTGCGACCGATGCCGGGGATGAGCGCCAGTTCTTCCGGTGTTGCCCGGTTCAGATCGATGGGCATACCGAGGGCAAGCCGGTCGGAGGCAGGCATGTGATTGACGATTACCCTTCCGGTTACTCGATCAAAGACGACCCGTTCCCCCGACTGGAGCGTCCGGGAGGAATCAAACCCCGTGAATCCACCACGATCGTCAATCCCGGCCTTTCTCAAGAGGTCACCGATCGTCGACCCTCTCTGCACAAAGTAGATGCCCGCGTACGTTTCATACCCGGCAATCTGCACCGCGATCCCCGATCCTTCCCCCACAGAGGGGACGGAGGACGACGGTGCGGGATGGACGTACCGGGAAATATCACGCGCCGCATATACAACCACCGCCGCTATCACAACAAGGGCGGCACCGCAGATCTGTCTGGAGTCGAAGGCCCTTCCCTTCACAGGACGTCACCTCTGTTCAGGGTTCCTGGTCCAGATCGAAGGCATCGTGCAGAACCCTGACGGCCAGTTCGGTGTACTTGGCCTCTATGACGCACGATATCTTGATCTCGGATGTGCTGATCATCAGGATATTGATCCCCTCATGGGCGAGAGACTCGAACATCTTCGACGCGACGCCGGACTGGCTCTGCATGCCGTCTCCGACGATGGATATCTTGGCAATGTTCTCGTCATACTCGACCCGGGAAGCGCCCATGTCCTTGGCCGTTTCGTCAAGAAGCCTGCGGGTCTCCACCATATCCTTGCGGGCAATGGTGAAGGTAAGATCGGTAAACCCCTCGCTGCTCGCGTTCTGGATAATCATGTCCACCACAATATTATGATCGGACAGGGGGGTAAACAGCCGGGCGGCGATGCCCGGCCTGTCCGGCACGTGCACAACCGTCACTTTAGCCTGATCCCTGTCATATGCCACACCGGAGATAACCCCTTGCTCCATCTCTTTATCCTCCTTCGTAACCAATGTTCCACTATCCTCGCTGAAAGAAGACCTCACGTACACCGGAACCCCGTAAGTCTTTGCCAGTTCCACGGAGCGGTGGTGCAGAACCTTCGCTCCCGCCCCCGCCAGACCCAGCATCTCATCGTATGATATCCTCTTCAGCTTACGCGCCTTGTGATACAGATTCGGATCCGTCGTATAGACCCCGTCCACATCGGTGAATATCTCGCAGAAATCGGCCTTGAGGACGGCCGCTATGGCCACGGCAGTCGTATCCGAACCGCCCCTCCCCAGGGTGGTAATGTTTCCCTTCCCATCAACCCCCTGAAACCCGGCCACAACAACAATTTTACCCTTTTTCAGTTCACCCTCTATCCGCCCCGTCTCGACATCGAGTATCTTCGCCGTGCTGTAAGCATCATCAGTCAGTATCCGCACCTGGTCTCCCAGGAGGGATACGGCCCGGTATCCCATCGTGTTGAGCATGATGGCCAGAAGCGAAACCGTCACCTGCTCACCCGATGAGACCAGCACATCAAATTCTCTCCGGTCCGGCTCTCCCCCGGAGGCATTGTTGGCCATGGTCACCAGCCGGTCCGTCTCACCGGCCATGGCCGAAAGAACAACCACCATGTCATTTCCATCGTCTCTGGATCTTGCCACCTTCTGTGCCACAGCTCGAATCTTATCAAGATTCGCCACGGAGGTGCCGCCATATTTCTGCACAATCACTGCCACGCGTTAAAATCCTCCTTTTCTCAACATTCCTGCAATCAAAGATATATCCATCGTACAGGCAATCCTCAATGTTCGTGTGTTGCCGATCCCGTGCTCAATGCTGATCATGAGCGTTCCCTCAGGAAGGATGTCAGCGATCTTTTCGGCCCATTCGACAACAACGACACCGCCGCCTGAGAAATACTCCTGATACCCGATGTCATCCATCTCACGGGACCCGGCCAGACGGTATACATCCATATGATACAGGGGGATACGACCGGGATACTCATTGACCAGCGTGAAGGTGGGGCTGGTAATGTAATACCGTTCGGCGATCCCCATCCCCTGGGCGATTCCCTGTGTGAGGCATGTCTTCCCCGTACCCAGTTCGCCCGTCAGGCCCAGAATCTCCCCGCCGGTCAGGGTTTCTCCGATAATCCTCCCTATATGAAGGGTATCTGCCGGGCTTTGAGAAATGAGATCAAGGGATGTCATCATCTACGTTTCAAGAGCGACAACGGCCATTGCATATCGTTCGGTATGGGAAATACTGAGGTGGTTTTCCCGGATCCCGGCTCTTTCGACCATGTCCCTCGCCCGTTCCTGAAGTTTCAGCGCCGGTTTTCCTTCCGGGCTGTTTATCACCTCCACATCCCTGAACCCGACACCGCGACCTATTCCCAGGCCCAATCCCTTGAGGAATGCCTCCTTTGCCGCGAATCGCGCCGCAAAATGCCGGGCAGGGCACGCCTTCGCGCTGCAGTACCAAATTTCTCCGTCGGAAAAGACCTTCAGGGTAAACCGTTCACGCCATTTCTTCAGGATTCTTTCGATCCGCGCCACCTCAACGAGATCTGTCCCCACCCCGTAGATCATCCCTTTATCTCATCCGCAACCAGAGCGACCTTCTTCATAAATTCCACATCGTGAACCCTGACGATATGCGCCCCGTTCAGGATGGCGGCGGCCAGGCTCGCGGCCGTTCCTTCAAGCCGCTCTTCGGCACGTTCCCGGCCCGTGATCTGACCGATAAAGCGCTTGCGCGAAACACCCACCAGGATCGGCATCCCCAGCGTCTTCAGTTCTTTGAGGTTCCGCAGGATGGCGATATTGTCCGCCGTTGACTTGCCGAAGCCGATCCCGATCCCGGGATCAATGACGAGCTGCTCTGCAGGCACCCCCGCCGAGACAGCGGCTTCGATCCGTTCCTCCAGGAACCCGGCGATTTCGCCCATGAGGGAGCGATAGGTCAAATCCCCTTCCTGCATCGTCCGGGGCTGCCCCCGCATATGCATCAAAACGATGGGAACCTGGTGCGTTGCAGCCACTTCCGCCATCCCATCGTCAAATGTCATGGCGCTGATATCATTGATTATTTCGGCACCGGCCTCCAGAGCGCGGCGAGCGACCACGGCCTTGGTCGTGTCGATCGACAGGGGGATGGAGAGAATCCCGCGGAGGCGCTCTATGAGGGGGAGCACCCGGTTCATCTCCTCATCGACAGCGACGGGTTCCGAACCCAGCCGCGAGGATTCCCCTCCGATGTCGATGATATCGGCGCCGGCCTCCTCCATCTTGCGCGCGTGGACAACCGCATCTTCAATACCGCGGAACATCCCCCCATCGGAGAAGGAATCGGGGGTCATATTCACGATCCCCATGATCAGGGTCTTTTCTCCGAGTTCAATTACTCTGTTCGGTGTCCGGAGAACAAAGCGATCCCGCGAAATATTGGCAAGGATCCTCCTGATATTCCCGGATACATCCTTCAGCCTGAACGGCTGGGGGGCCAGCTTGTCAGCGAGCCTCCTCATCTGCTTGATGGTGCCGATCAGTATGGCGTCGGTTCTGTCAATACTGCAGGCAACCGATTCCCTCGCCACGGCGACGTCCCCGCCGATTGACAGCATCTCCTGCTTCAGTATGTTCGCCACCCTGCACTCGATCCCCTTCAGGAGCAGATTCACGGTCTCCATCTTGGGGAGCATGGCCTCGACCCCCGGCCAGTCCACGCCCACCTTCTTCAATTCGTCTTCCGCCCGGGCGGGGGAGGTGATGTGCAGATATCTCACTTACGCCTCTTTTTCTGTTACCGCCCCAATGATCTCATCAAGTTCTTCGGCGTTGAGCACCTCTTTTTCAAGCAACGCCTTCGAGAGCCGATGAAGCGTCTCTATATTGTCCGACAGGAGCTTCCTGGCCCGTTCGTAGTTTTCCATCACAATCCGTGATATCTCCTTATCGATCCTTTCCGCCGTCTCCTCACTGTAGTTCTTGTGCGTGGCGATCTCCCTCCCCAGGAATACCTGCTCCTCCGCCTTTCCGAAGGTCAGGGGGCCCATCTCCGCGCTCATCCCCCAGTTGCACACCATCTTCCGGGCGATCTCCGTAGCGCGCTCTATATCGTTCCCCGCACCGGTGGTGAAATCCTTCAGAATCAGTTCCTCGGCCGCCCGTCCTCCGAGGAGAATGGTAATGTTATTGATGAGATACGAGCTGGGATAGGCATGTTTCTCGTCCACCGGTAGCTGCTGGGTCAGACCCAGGGCCCGTCCTCGCGGGATAATCGTCACCTTGTGGATGGGATCGGTTCCCGGGATGAGCTTGGCAACCAGGGCATGCCCTCCTTCATGGTAGGCGGTGTTGTGCTTTTCTTCGTCGCTGATGACCATGCTCCTCCGCTCGGCCCCCATGAGGACCTTGTCCTTCGCGAATTCAAGGTCGGTCAGGGAGACCGACTCCTTGTTCTGCCGTGCCGCGTACAGGGCCGCCTCATTGACCAGGTTTTCGATATCGGCACCGGAAAAACCGGGGGTCCCCCGGGCAATGACCGAAAGGTTGACATTGGGCTCCAGGGGAACCTTCTTGACGTGGACCTCGAAGATCTTTTCCCTCCCCCTGACATCCGGGAGAGGTACAACGACCTGCCGGTCGAACCTTCCGGGTCTGAGGAGTGCGGGATCGAGGACGTCCGGCCGGTTGGTGGCCGACATGATGATAACCCCCTCATTCGATTCAAATCCGTCCATCTCCACAAGCATCTGGTTCAGTGTCTGTTCACGCTCGTCATGACCGCCCCCGAGGCCGGCCCCCCGCTGCCGTCCCACCGCGTCGAGCTCGTCGATGAAGATGATGCAGGGAGCGTTTTTCTTCCCCTGGTTAAAGAGGTCGCGTACCCGGGACGCGCCGACACCCACGAACATCTCCACAAAATCGGAACCGCTGATGCTCAGGAACGGAACCCCCGCCTCACCGGCGATGGCGCGAGCGAGAAGTGTTTTCCCCGTGCCGGGCTGCCCCACAAGGAGAACGCCCTTGGGGATCCGCCCCCCCAGCTTCGTAAATTTCCGGGGATCCCTCAGGAACTCTACCACCTCCTCCAGCTCTTCCTTGGCCTCATCGACGCCCGCCACATCAGCGAAGGTGGTCTTGTGCGACTTGTCCGTCATCAGCCGGGCCCTGCTCTTCCCGAAGGACATGGCCTTGCCTCCGCCCGCCTGCATCTGGCGCATGAAGAAAATCCAGACACCGATAAGAAGTATGATGGGGAGCCACGATATGAGTATGGTCATATACCAGGAAGAACCCTCGGCCGGTTTGGCTGTGATCCTCACCCCCTTTGACTTTAAAAGGGTGATCAGGTTCGGGTCACGGGGGGCGTACAGTGTAAACAGCTTGCCGTCTGAGAGTCTCCCTTCGATGGTCTCGCCCTGGATAGTCACATCGGTCACCTGTCCCTTGTCGAGGTAGGCGATAAAGTCACTGTAGACGATCTCGTCCTTCTTCCCCTGCGGCTGATTGAACATCTGGAAAAGAAAAAGAAAAACCAGACTGATCACTATCCAGAGGGCTATATTTTTCTGTGATTGATTCACTATTCACTCCTGTCTATAATTTTGAGGTTTCTTCCCTATCAAATAATTTCAGCTTTTACCACTTTTTCCGTTATATCCCTTATCTTCACCCGGTCACTCATCCGCAGTCCCGGCACCCACACGACCGATTCGCGGTCAACCAGGAGCGGCACCGACCGCCTGCGTATCTTCGGCACCTTCTCATCCATCAGAATCGCCGCCACCTTCCGGGTCCCCTCCATGCCCAAGGGCTGAATCCGGTCCCCCGGCCGGATATTTCTTACGATCAGGGGAAAAGCGATGGCTTCACGGTCCATAAAAACGGGGTTATGCGAACGGGGGTCCGCCTCGTTCGCACCAACCAGATCAAAGATGATCCTCTCTCCCGTTTCCGCGATGTCGACACTCCCCGGGATTCGCACCTCGTATGAGAACTCGCGATCAGCCGTCGATTCGCCCTTCACCGCGATAATCAGATCATCGTACTCACGCCAAGCCCTCATGTTGAAGGGGAGGTCCGCTTGAGCGTTCGGTGCGGGTGATTCGACCAGATCCACCACCGCCTTGACGTGGAGATACCCGATCCCGTTTTTCAAGGGAGAATGCGTTTCAAGGAGCGTCTTGACCAGCCGCCACATGAGGGCCGGATGGAGTTCCTTCAGCTTCGGCAGCGGGAGCCGGGAAGCTTCCCGGTCTATGCTCCACGCGGCGATGATCCGCGAAACCGACTCTTCGATAAAATCATCTTCAAGCCTCAGGATCTCAGCCGTACGGCCGATAGTTTCCTCCAGTCTCAGGTTGTAGTGTGCCTTCAGCTCCGGGATCAACGTTCCCCGGATTCTGTTGCGCAGATACGCCTCGTCCCGGTTGGAGCTGTCGGTCACGCAGGGTATTTCATTGTCAGTCAGAAATGATATGATTTCGTCGCGCCTTACCTCCATAAGGGGGCGGATGTAGATCCCGTCCCGAACCGGAAGGAAGCCCCTGAGCCCTTCCAGCCCGCTCCCTCTGAGAAAGCGCATCAGGACCGTCTCCGCCTGATCGCTCAGGGTATGCCCCAGGGCGATCCGGGCCAGCCTGTTCCTCCGCGCCGCCCGTTCAAAAAACGCATATCGTTCCTCCCGGCAGATCTCTTCAAGTGACCCTCCCCGCTTCCGCCGCAGTTCCGGGATGGAAATCCTCTCCGCCTCGAAGGGGATCCCCATGGTTCCGGCCATCTTCCTGACGAAGTCCTCGTCCCGGTCGGCTTCCTCCCCCCTGATGCCGTGGTTCAGGTGCAGCACAGACAGGTCAAGGGCGTACTCGGGCGCAAGGTTCGCAAGCACACGCAGAAGGGCGACGGAATCCGCCCCGCCCGACACGGCAACGCCTACCCGGTCTCCCGCGGCAAGCATGGCGTACTTCTCAATCGTGCGTTTTACCTTACGCATGCTCTCAAGTCCTTCATTCGAAGAGCCCCTTCAACTCCCCAATATCCTCGCACCAGTAATCAGGTTTGAGGGACAGGAGGGCGTCCCGCGCCCCCAGACCGTTCAGGAGAGCGCAGCTCAGCGCCCCGCTGTTCTTGGCCAGGAGAATGTCATTGATCCCGTCGCCAATAACCACCGTGCGCGATTCTCCGGCACCATACCGGTCCATAAGGGGGACCAAAAGCGCCCGGTCCGGTTTCTTCCGGGGCAGGCTGTCCATGCCGATTATCTCTTCAAAGGAGGGGGCTATCCCCAGCGCCTCGGCAATTTTCAGCGTATATTCATATAACTTATTGGTAATAATAAGCTTCGTTGTCCCGCTGAAATGCTCCAATACATCGGCCACGCCCGGATAGAGGGCCGTCGTGTCCAGAAGATGCCGCGCATAATGGTCACGGAATATGTTCATCGCCTCGTCGAACCGCTCCCGGTGCTGCTCCCCGAGAGACCGTTCAATCAGTTTCATGACGCCGTCACCGACGAAGCCCATGATCGTTCCCGTTGCAAGGACCGATATGCCCAGTTTCTCCAGGGTGTAATTCACCGAGTTCGCGAGGTCACCTCCGGAGTACACAAGGGTGCCGTCAAAATCAAAAACCATCAAATCGATCTTTCTCATTGTTCTCCTGACAGATATGGAACAGAGGGTTTCTTTTTTCATGCCGTGATGCGAGCGTCATACGCAAACACCACAAGGATGAAATACTTTTTTAGTATAATACCTTATTGGGGAATTACAAGGGGGAAAGATGCGCAGTTGCCGGCGATTGCGCTGTTGACAAGGGCTCTCGCCTGTGGTAGAGGCAAAAGAAACCGCTTGGATCCGGGAGTTCCGGACTGAGACGGAACGGTCGAAGACAAAACGCCACGTAATCGCGCTTCTTGAGGGGCCTTTCCGATATCAGCCGGAACGGCCCTTTTTTGTGAGATGAAAAAAGACTCAATCGCCATCATAGGACTCGGCAAGGTAGGTACCGCGGTAGGCCATCTCCTCCGAAACGCCGGATACGAGATAGCCGCGGTTTCGGACCGCTCCCCCGGCGCCATCGAGCGGGGTGTTCCATACACGGGAGGTGTTGTCTCGAAGGACCCCCTCCACGCGGCCCTGTCCGCGGACGCAATCTTCATCACCACGCCTGACGACCTGATTCGATCCCTGTGCGATGAGATCGCGGAGGGGGGCGGTTTCGCCCCCGGCAAACGAGTCGTTCACATGAGCGGAGCCGGTGGGCTGGACCTTCTGGAATCGGCGCGAGCGTCGGGAGCCCAGATAGCAACCATCCACCCCCTCCAGTCCTTCGTTGACATCGAAGGGGTCATCAGCAGCATTCCAGGGAGCACCTTCAGCATCACTGCCGAAGGGGAGATGCGTGACTGGGCCGTCCGCGTCGCTAAGGATCTGGGAGGGATCCCTTTCTTCGTATCGGACGAGGACAAGCCGCTGTACCACACGGCCGCGTGCATGGCATCGAACTACCTCGTCGCCCTGATGAACATAGTGGAGGGGATCTACCGGCAGATGGGCATGGGGGAGAAGGAAGCGCTCCGGTCATTCTGGCCGCTCGTCCGGGGAACGATAAGAAACATCGAGGAGAAAGGCACCGAAAAATCGCTCACGGGGCCCATCGCGCGCGGCGATATCGGCACCATCCGCAGGCACCTTACGGTCATTGGGGAAAAGGCGCCCCGGCTCCTGGCTCTGTACCGCGAAATGGGCCTGCTCACCGCGGATATGGCCGTGAGAAACAGAACCCTGACGGAAGACAGGGCCGGGGAGATACAATCATTGCTGAAAGGAGATTCACATGAGTAAACAGGGGACCATTAACAAAATCACCACCTCGGCCATACAGAAGATGAAGCAGTCGGGGGAGAAAATATCCATGCTGACCGCCTACGACTACTCCACGGCCGCCATTATGGACGCAGAAGGGATGGACATCATACTGATCGGAGATTCTCTCGGTATGGTTGTGCTGGGATATGACAGCACGCTCCCGGTCACCATGGAGGACATGATCCACCACACAAAGGCAGTCTCCCGCGCGGTGAAACGGGCCATGGTTATCGCCGACATGCCTTTTCTCTCGTATCATACGTCCGTCCGGGAAGGGGTGTACAACGCGGGCCGCCTCATGAAAGAGGCGGGCGCCCACGGGGTCAAAATGGAGGGGGGGCAGGAGGTAGCCGATGTGGTCAGGAAGATCACGTCTTCGGGGATTCCGCTCATGGGGCATCTCGGTCTGACCCCCCAGTCGGTTCACCAGCTTGGCGGCTACAAAGTGCAGGGGAAGGATGACAAAACGGCGCGGAAACTGATGGAAGATGCCCGGGTGCTGGAAGAGGCGGGAGCCTTTTCCGTCGTCCTGGAATGCGTTCCGGCGCAGCTTGCCGGCGAGATCAGCAGGGCTTTGACCATCCCGACGATCGGGATCGGAGCGGGGGTCGAATGCGACGGCCAGGTGCTCGTTGTCAACGACATGCTCGGGATCTTCGAGAAATTCACCCCGAAGTTTGTGAAGAAGTACGCGGAGCTGAACAAGGATATTCGGGCCGCCATGAAACAGTACATCGACGAGGTCAAGGGCGGGGCATTTCCGGGGAAAGAGCACTCCTTCTGATAGAACCAGCAGGGCCGGCACATCCCCGCGCCGATCGATTTTTCATACCCACCGGTCGCGGTTCGTGAGCAGGTCGGCCGGAGATGGCGAAGGGAGAACAGTCAGGGATACGCCCCCTTCAATCAGGGGACCTGAGCCTCCGCGCGTACCGCCACATACGGGAAAAGACCCGTACCCCCGTCTCGGGGAAACCAAAAATGGGGATCTCTCGTTCCATCAGATAAGCACGGGATAGAGCGACATGCTCAGCATCCCCCAGAAGGGTCATGAAGAAGGGTTTATTCCGTTTCTTTCTGACAAGATCCGCGAGGGGTTCCAGCATCTCGATGGTCCCGGCGGCAGAGGCGATGAATATGATCCCGTCTACCCCGTCGTCATCAAAGAGGGCCTGAGTAATTTCA
>Ga0068712_1003584_pt1 | contig 14337 bp, 10 predicted proteins | sample MTBAKSrepl1MetaG_FD_62987 | JGI IMG/M metagenome (GOLD analysis project Ga0068712, IMG submission 62987) | Enrichment culture microbial communities from Arthur Kill intertidal strait, New Jersey, USA, that are MTBE-degrading - MTBE-AKS1... | ecosystem: Environmental > Aquatic > Marine >... | reverse complement strand
CTCCTACCAGAGACCAAGAACTAACATCGACAACTACTCACATCGGACTATTTCAGAGCATCGGCTTTTCTCGTATACAAAGACCTACACCCTCCGCCACTACGTGGCCCTCCTCCCTCAAGGGAGGACTTAAGATCAGGATTATCAGGAGCCAAACACAGCATTCGCACGAGGACCAACATATTAATGGAATTTTGCTCCCTGACTCATGGGTAATGATGAGCTCTTGAGGGAAATTATAGAGCTCTTCAAGGCTTTTCAATATCGCAGAACCTTACCTACCCTCTATACTTTTCCCTTCTCTCTACTCTCTGAATAATGGTTCGACCAAGAACGGTTATTCTGAAAACGCCCAATTCCGTCATTCCGACAAAGCTGCTGGTCGGAATCTCTATGCTATTGCTTCACGGCTCTCCTCGACGAACGGAGAACCTCTCAACAGTCAACCAGTTTCTCTTGCTCTTACTAACCTCCAACCCCCGACCTCCGACCCCGGCCTTTTTTACAACTCACATCTTGGAACTTGCAACTGTTCTTTTCGGCGAACGGAGAACCTCTCAACGGTCAACCAGTTTCTTTGCTCTTTCCAACCCCCAACCTTGGCTCCCAAAAAAACCGGGTCCTTTTCAGTGAAATTAACCGGAAACCTAGAAAGGATGAGAGATGTGAAGATGATTTGCTATAAATATACTTTATAGTATAATACTGTAAAGTATAATAAGTAGGTGATTATTGTGTTTGTTGGCAGAAAGAGGGAATTAGCCTATCTCGAGGAGAGACTTGAAAGGGGAAAACCGGAACTGCTTATTCTATACGGTAGAAGGAGAGTTGGAAAGACAGAACTCACAAAGGAATTCTTGAGGAAGAAGCGGGGGATCTATTACCTGGCAGAGAAACTGCCTGAGAATCTTCAACTGAAGAAGCTCTCCGAGAGGGTCATTGAATTCTTCGACGAAAACATAATAACCGAATTCTCCAACTGGGAGATGCTGTTCAAGTACCTTGCCTCCAAGCACGATCGATACGTATTCGTGATAGATGAATTTCCTTACCTTATAGAAAGAGAACCGGGCATTATTTCGTCTTTTCAAAAAGGCTGGGACGAATACTTGTCAGACTCGAATGTCTTTCTCATTCTCACGGGTTCGAGCGTCTCCGTAATGGAGAACAGTGTCTTGAGCTACAAGAGCCCTCTATACGGCAGGCGAACTGGACAGCTTCTTCTAAACCAGTTTCCCTTCAATGAAATCGGCGAGTTCTTCGAGAAGAAATACGAATTTGACGATTTACTCAAGATATGGGGCACTCTTGGTGGAGTACCGTTCTATCTTGAGCAGTTTGACAGCGATCTTGACTACTACGGAAATGTCATGGAGAAGATATACAACCAGAACGAGGTGTTGTTTGCCGAAGCCGAGTTTCTTCTGAATGAGGAGCTCAGAGAACCGAGAAACTACTTCGCCATTTTGAGGGCAATCTCGCTTGGAAAGAGAAAACTGGGCGAGATAATAAACGAAACTGGTATCGACAAAAGTAGCATCATGAAATATATCTCCATTCTCAATCTTCTTGGCATAGTGGAGAAAGAAGTACCAGTGGGTGAAGATCCGCTTAAGAGCAAGAAGGGACTATACAGAATAGCAGACAACTTCTTCAGATTCTACTTCCGTTATGTTTTCTATTACAAAGATCTAATACTCACCGATCAGAGGGAAAGACTGTTGAGCATCCTGAAGGATACCGAAAACCAGTTCTTCTCGCTCACATATGAGGATTTCGCGCGCAGTGCCGTCATGTGGATTAGCGAATCGAATTACTTCGAAATCGGTCGCTGGTGGGATAGAAACGCTGAAATCGATCTGGTGGGAATGAACAGAGAAGAGAAACGAATATTACTGGGAGAAGTTAAGTGGAGCGAAAGGCCCGTCGGCATTGATATTCTTGTAGCATTGCGTGAAAGGGGAAATCTGTCGCGATGGGATGAATTCAGAGAGAAGGAGTACGCTATTTTCAGCAGATCTGGCTTCACCAAAGCTCTAGTTGACGAGGCTAAGTCCGATCGATCTCTAATGCTTTTTCACGGGGACAAGAGAGTAGTCTAAAGATCCTGTGATAAGCACACGTCTTTCGAAAAATCTGTCAGGAAGAAACCTTTTCGAGAGTTTACCAATCTTCTGATGAGAGGAATAGAAATCGAGAAGCCAGTAACCTTCGGTGGGAGTCAGGACTTCGTCGGAAAGCAAAATGGGGACTAACGAGTTCAATTAGACCCGCTGTGCGTTGAAAGTCAAAGACCCTTGACGGTTGACCTGAGAGGCTGCAAAGCCAGCCATGCGTCCCCGGATGGTTGAGCGTTGACCAACAACAACGGCTCTGCATAAAAATCGAGTCTGCCCCTTTCCAATGGGGTGGATTGAAAAAGGATCCTTCTCTCTTCCAAAAAACAACTCCATTCAATGGAGTTTGATTATCCACAAATCTCCACATTCGTCATAAGTTTCGTACGTTCCAGCCACAACGTACCCACTGTCATTCGTTTGTTGAACAGAGAATGCCAAGTTCTTACGACTTTGATCTAAACACATTTGCCAACTTGAGTTACCCGAGACATCCAATTTGATGAGAATAGCTGATATTCCACTAGTTTTGGCGCTGGCTCTTAATCCTGCAACCACATATCCATTGTCACTTGTTTGCTTTACTGAAAAGGCGAGATCTAAGTAGCTATACTCCCCAAGGCATTTCTGCCACTGAACACTACCTGAACTATCTAGTTTCACTACCCAGACATCCCTACTTCCATGATTTCCGCTAACATCTCCATCGTTTGAGAATGTGAATCCGACAATTACATACCCTCCGTCATTAGTCTGCTTAATTGAATGAGCATGATCGGAGTTGCTTCCGCCAAGACATTTCTGCCACTGAATACCACCTGAGCTATCAAGTTTAACTACCCAAAAGTCATTGCCTCCATGATTTCCGCTAACATCTCCATCGTTTGAATCTGTGGCTCCGGCAATTACATACCCTCCGTCACTACTCTGCTGGACCGAGGTGGCCCATTCTCCTCCGCTTCCGCCAAGGCATTTCTGCCACTGAATACCACCTGAGCTATCAAGTTTAACTACCCAAAAGTCATTGCCTCCGTGATTTCCGCTCACATCTCCGTTGTTTGACCCCGTGTGACCCGCAACGATGTACCCACCTTCAGCAGTCTGCTGGATCGAATGACCGCAATCGGAGTTGCTTCCGCCAAGGCATCTTTGCCACATAATACTTCCTGTATTATTCAGTTTCACTACCCAGACATCCCTACTTCCATGATTTCCGCTCACATCCCCATCGTTTGAGAACGTGAATCCGACAATTACATACCCTCCGTCATTAGTCTGCTGGATCGAAGCTTTTGCTCCAACTTCAACTAAATAACCAGACTCTTCGGCGCTTCCACCTAGGCATTTCTGCCACTGAACACTACCTGAACTATCTAGTTTCACTACCCAAAAGTCATTGTTCCCGTGATTTCCGCTCACATTTCCGTTGTTTGAGTATGTGAATCCAAAAACTACAAACCCGCCGTCATCAGTTTGCTGTACTGCGTAAGCCCCATCTTCTGAACTCCCTCCTAAGAATTGTTGCCAGGTAATGGTTGGAGGTTTTTCATGAAGAGAATATTCAAAATTCCAATACACTGATTCAGAGTATTTCCCAACATTATCCTGTGCTCTAACCTCAAACTTGTGAGTTCCTTCTGAGTAGCCGTTCCAGGTGTAACTCTTACTCGTGCCGCTACTTACCCAGCTGTCGCCATCCTTTTTGTATTCGTACTTAGTAATGGTCCCATCCGGATCACTGCCATTCCAGCTGAAGGTTGAATTGCGCTGGGATATAGTTCCAGATGGTCCGCTGACTTTGATTACTGTCGGAACTTTGTTCTGAACACGGGGACATCCTGTGATAAAAATCATCAAAGCTGCTAACAGCACAACAAACAAGATCGAGACAAACCGATTCTTCATTGTCCCACCTCCATAAGCGAGGCCTCGCGCTCGAAGTAAGCACGTGAAGACTTGGGAAACATACGGCAGGCTGTGCAATGCACTTATATAATTAATATAACCTTTGTTACATTATTTATGAAGCTGAAGTTCGTTTTGAACATAGGTAGTATGAAAGCCCTTACTATCTCTGTCCTGTTATTCCTATATTCAGGTTTCAATTCCTCATAGGTAGTCTGAAAGCAAAGTACATTCTTACTTTTTCGTCTTCCGGTGAGGTTTCAATTCCTCATAGGTAGTCTGAAAGCTTGAAATCGCCATATTTGATAAGATACAACAGGTGTTTCAATTCCTCATAGGTAGTCTGAAAGCGTTCCAGGAACGCTTCGGGCGAAGCACCCGCAAAAGAGGTTTCAATTCCTCATAGGTAGTCTGAAAGCTCTAACATCGAACATCGGGTGTTCAATGACTACTAGTTTCAATTCCTCATAGGTAGTCTGAAAGCCATCATAATAGGCCATGATGTATTCTTTCTCAGGTTTCAATTCCTCATAGGTAGTCTGAAAGCACTTCTTGACATGATCATCACCGAAGAAATCAACTAGTTTCAATTCCTCATAGGTAGTCTGAAAGCGATCTTGACAGTTTCGGCAACGAATTAGATATTACCGGTTTCAATTCCTCATAGGTAGTCTGAAAGCGAAACGTGGTAATCATTCCACGGCTTTGAGTCTAGTTTCAATTCCTCATAGGTAGTCTGAAAGCGGGGGAACATGTGGGAGTTTACAGACGGTGGTGGCAGTTTCAATTCCTCATAGGTAGTCTGAAAGCGATGCTCAAACTCTTACTAATACTCAAAATGCGGGTTTCAATTCCTCATAGGTAGTCTGAAAGCTTTTGAGGATCCGGGGAAGTGGTACGGTATGAATGAGTTTCAATTCCTCATAGGTAGTCTGAAAGCAATGGTTTTCGCCGGTTTGTAACAATTTTGGTACACGTTTCAATTCCTCATAGGTAGTCTGAAAGCTCAACGTCTTTCATGGCTTCGAGCCAGAGAACTTAGTTTCAATTCCTCATAGGTAGTCTGAAAGCGGTTTGTTCCAAAGCTGGTAAAGAAGTTCACAAAGGTTTCAATTCCTCATAGGTAGTCTGAAAGCTATACGCAACATCACCTTTTCTCGAGTCCCCAAAGTTTCAATTCCTCATAGGTAGTCTGAAAGCTGTTTGTTACGAAGGTTTTTTTAGGACTTCAGATTAGTTTCAATTCCTCATAGGTAGTCTGAAAGCAGACACTTTCTCATTCTCATCATCATCACGAAAACAGGTTTCAATTCCTCATAGGTAGTCTGAAAGCGGATTACGTTCAAAGTTTGCATACAAAAGCAGATTCAAGTTTCAATTCCTCATAGGTAGTCTGAAAGCCCATTACTATATAGATTATATAGGATTTTCAGCGTTTTGAGGCAACAAGAGTTCTTGCCTATTTTTCAAAGACCGTTTTCTCATAAATTGCATAGAAAAGCGAAGAGGTAGATTTAGGTGCTTCTGTCGATCTCCCGGTGTTTTCAATTTATCAGGGGTTGACGGAGCTAAAGGATTCCATCGTCAGCTACTTGTTTCTTATCTATTCCGAGAATTTCGATAGTCAAGTAGTCTTCTGACCTGAGTTTGTAGATTCTCACCGAATCCTCTTCTTTATTCATGATTTTCCCCAGTCGTTTCTTGAGTGTTTCGAGGCTTGCCTTTGTTAGTTCACCTTCAAATACTGAATTCTGAACCCAGTCAAGGTATTGTCTACAGATTTTTAGGGCTTTAACCACCCTCTTTTCCCCAATATCGTAGACGAGAAGAATGAACACATTCTATTCCTTCCAGGGAATGTATTCACGCTCGCCTGTTATCTGCTTTTCAATTTTGTAAAGCTCCAAGCGAATCAGATACCGATACGATACACTTCTTTTCAGTCCCGGATGCTTCATTGTTGTTTTCAGTTTCTCATCGTATGCTCTCACAAAGATTTCTTTTCCTGAATCGTTCATGTATATCCCTTCCAGGTGTTTAGCGAAGTGTTTCGCCTGGATCTGTTTCTTGTTTAGCAGTGAGAATATCAGTCGATCCACAAGGACAGGTTTAAACACCTCGGCGACATCGAGATTCAAGGAAAAGCTGCGAAAATTCGTTGTGTGAAGGTATCCTATTCTCGGATCGAGGTGCGTCCGATAAATCTCTCCCAGAACGGTTGTATAAAGCATTGTGTTCCCGAAACTTATCAGAGCATTGAGTCTGTTGAGAGGCGGCTGTCTCGTTCTTGAAACGAACTCAAAGCTAGAGTTATCTATTATAGAATCAAAGCACTTGTAGTATAGGTCCCTGAAGTTCCCCTCTATTGCCATCGCTTCATCTATGGTCCCAGTATCTTCAAGGCGTTCTTTCAGTGCGTTTAAACCTTCTATTTCTCTTTCGAGATCCTTTCCGCGTCTGTTGTAGTAAGTCAAAACACTCAGCATGTTTTGCATTGACCCTCTCACAAACCTCTTTGCAAGGTCCATGCGTTTCTTTCCATCGTTGTAGAAATTGGCCTGTTGCAGTATCAAAAAACCTGAATTCAAGTGTTCTCTCGGATAGTAGGTTCCAGAATAATAGTCATACCGGTTGAAGAAATGAAGTGGGATCTGCTTCTGAGTAAGAAACTCCAAGACTCTCTTGTTAAGATCGATTTCTCCGAAAGCGCAGATTGAATCTGTCTGTTCGACAGGAAGATGAACCTTCTTTCCGTCCTCCTTTTCAAAGACCAGCGTATTGTTCATCCTCAAAAGCTTTCCCGAAGTGAAAAGATATAACATACGTTTCATGTCATCACACCCAACAATAAGTGTAGTAAGCACAGTTTTTGCACTTGTTCTGAGTCCGCTCGATCTCCGGAATCGGGCCTTCTACGAGTTTCTGTACTTCTTCGCATAACTTCTTTATTCTGTCTTCTTCTTCATCAGTAAGAGTAATCGTTATCTTCTTTTTTTCTTTCGGCACCAGCAGCTGTCCCTCTGCCTGAACTCCCATTTCTTTCAATCGCAGCAGGTAGAATAGCAGCTGATCTCTGGCACCTTCAAGAGAGTACTTGGACTTCTTTATCTCGCTGACGATAGTTTTTCCCTTTTTCTCTTCGACCATGTCGAGTCTTATGTTGTCTATAGAGACATCTTTTTCTCCCCTATTCTCATAGGATGTTTCGTGAATAAGGCGGCCAAGAGACATTGAGGTATTGTCCTGTTCAGGAATAATTCGATGGGCCATAAGCCAGGCTTCCCTGTGGCAATTTGAATATGAGAGTATAAGGCTTCCGTTGATGTCAATCACAGAAGAAGTTGTCTCCTTCCGGTTTGATACCCGTTTTTGGGTCATAGTATCGCTCTATCTCGTCGTTTGATATGTAGCAGAATCCATGTTGTACTTCGGGCAAGAAGTAGCTCTCGGTTCCGGGATGAGTGAATACCCTGAGATTTACGACATAAGGAGCGAGTGCTCTGGCAGCTTGCTTCTTTCTTGCCAGGTGTTCATACCTAGCGTCTCTTTTGGGTATCTCCTCAAGTATTTGGCAGTAGTTCTGCCAGTTTTTTGCTGCGTCTTTGTCGATTTCCAGAAATACGGGAACGTTCAACGCATTCTTCATTTCTTCGATGAGGCTGAACCTTGAGATCCGTTCAAAGTCCATGTCTCTAAGGGCGTCAAGAAGATTCAAAGACTCATTCTCCAGCCCTTTCTTTGTTAGTTCTTTGAAGTAATCATCGGCGAGTTGGTACATCTGGGGTTCATTAAGTTCGGAATTTCCATTCAATGTGCCCCTGGTGGTTTGCATTATCGTTGAGTTATAGATCCACGAGAAAGGTCTGTTTGAACCGTCTTTCAGGAGTTCGACGATTGCGAGTTCACCGCGTCTTTTTTCCGACGAGCGATTAACTCTGCCCGCGACCTGAAGCAAGCTGTCAAAAGGGCCGAGATCTCTTATCGAATAGTCGAAGCTGAGGTCTACCCCGGCCTCGATAAGCTGTGTTGTGACCAGGATGTGGAAGCCCTTTTTCTTACCGACCTTTCCAATTAAGTCTCGACGGACTGCAGTGGGGATATTCGATGAAAGGCAGTCCAGCTTCTTCTCGTCGATGCACAGGTCATTTTTCATGAATTCATACAGTTCTTTGCAGCTTTTTATGGTATTGACAACTATCATGAGGGATTTCTTCTCATCTGTTGCAGTGGATACATAGTCTTGCAAGATCCCTGTTTTGAAATCCTCCAAGGTGACCTCGCCGAGATACTTGACGTCATATCTGTCCAGCTCATATTTTTCTTTGATTAGCTGTTCAGATGAAACCAAAAAAGGCTGTGGGACAGTGGCGCTAGAGAATATTATGGTTGTACCGGCGTATTTTGCAAGGTGCGATAGCATTTCGCTGGCGACTTTCCAATATTTCGGCGGGACAGCCTGTATTTCATCGAGTATGAGAATAGAACCTGGGATTCTAAAGAAACGAGTGTTCCTCTTGTCTGTAAGCATGGAGTCGAAAAGACTCACGAAAGTGGTGAGAATAATCTCGCTGTTCCATGAGTTCAGAAGGATATCAGCGAGGTATGCTTCGTAATTCTCTACTTCTCCAGCTATGTCGCTGTCTGTTTTTGAGTATTCAAGATCTGTAAGGTGATGCTGCTGTATCAGTATTTCTGACGAAGTATCTATCCCGCCGTTGGTCAAAACCCTGGATACAGTGTCGTATGTCTGATCGATTATGCTCAGAAAGGGCAGGCAATAGACTACTCTTGGTGTGTAGCCTTTCTTTTCCAAGATCTCTTCCCTCTTCTTGAGTGCCAGTGATGTTATCGCCAGGGTTTTGCCTATGCCGGTTCTGCCCCTTATGGTACCTATGTTGAAATCCAGGCGCGATATGCTTTCTTTATAGAACTCGTTTCTCATGTTGTTCATTTTGGTTTGAGGGTTATCGAATTCTCTGGCCTTTCTGAAATCATCTACAAGGTCTGAAGGCAGTTTCCGACGATTGGATTTGTATTCTCCAAGAAAACCGGCGTCAGTTCTGTCTGCCCATGTAAGGAGAGATGAAAGATAAGCAAACAGTACATATGGCCTGATCCCGTTTTTTTCACTCTGCCGACCAAACAATCTTATCCACCTGACTATTCTCTTTGCCAGACCGTCTATATCGAGATTAATTTCCTCTCCAAGTATCTTAGAAAAACTCTCAACGTATTCTTTATCGAGCTGCTTTCTTATCTCTTCAATTGGCCTTCGGCTGTCTTTGTAAATGTCGATTAGGAAGTTGAAAGCCTTTGCCCTGCTGTGATGGTATTTGACAACGGCCATCCCTATAAGAATGGCCGCAGCTTTATAATCGGAGATTTGTCCATCAAGATAATGACCGAGTGCAATGGATCCAATCACTGCGTGTTGTGAGAGTTCTTTATCTACACGTTTACCACCTAGCGACTGCTGAAAATACGTACTGCATTTGCCTAGATCGTGAAAATAAGCGATACCTTTCACCAGGATTTCGAGATCAAAATAGCTTATGCCAAAAAGCTCTTCGCAGTTGATGAAATGTTTCCCTTCTGCAAGTTCGCTAGACATAAGCGAATAAACACCGCGAGTATGATCTATCAGCAGCCTATACGGATGTGAGCAAATCTCGGTCATCTAATCATCACAGCCACTTCGCCGTCGGGGGTTGCAAAGCCTACTAATATTGACTCTGGGTCGACTGAGCGTGCAATCAAGGGTTTACCGTCTGCCTCGTAAGCTATCTCGCTGTATTCAGTCACGTGACGATAGTTGTCCATGGAAACTGCGTGAGTTTCCCTGAAGATCTTCTGCCCATTTGACATGACAAAATTGGTGCTATCTGACATATAAATCGCCGAATAGATCTTTTCCGATTTGACCAGGATTCTTGCTTCGTAAGTCCCTATGTAATTAACCCTCGCTATAAACTCGGTAATTCCGAGATACGGCGTGTAATAGCATTCTTTTTTCGATACAAGTCTTTCCAGTTTTTCAAACAGAGGGCCATCCGCGCAGATGTGAAGGCGATAAATTGGTTCTTTCACCATTTCTACGGGAACCTGTATGTGCAAGACATTCTTGGTCGCAGCATCCGCCTTTGTGTAGGAATAGTTCATGTTGAAACGCACCTTTTCGATGGGTTTCATTACACGTACACCGATCCGCACGTTTGAGTTTTCCAGTTTTGGCACATGCTCGCTCTTGCCAAAGCCACCACTCTCAGTTCCAAGAATGGCTCCCACTATTCCAAGCACAGCAGTTCGCGGGGGTATAGCATAAGTCAGGGAAGAGGTTGTCGAGTATGGCTGCCTGAAATGTGCGTAGTCACTGGCTATGTCGAAGACGAGGACTTTCATGAGTCCTCACCTCACTTTTCCAGATATTTTGTTTTGCTTGGAAGCAAGTCCTCGATCATGAATTCTCCGGCGTCTAGAGTAAGCTTCAGTCTCGAGTCAATCATGTATCTGACTTCTTTTATTTTGTCTTTGTATGTATCAAGGAGTTCCTTCAGTTTGGAGACCTCCAGAGCGAAATCTTTGATTCCGCGGATCTTTTCGTCAGGGAGATCAGATTTCAGTTCAATAGCTTTATCTAGCTCGCCGATATGGAAATTGCCTCCCTCATTGTAAACAACATCAATTAGAAGCCTTGGGAGCTGCTCCATCTTCGAACGGGTTATGAGATCTTTGGTGCCATCCCACATTGCCGCAAACATCTTTTTCAAGTCCTCATCGCTCAAGAGAGTCTTTTCGGCAGTGTTCTGGTTCACAACTCCATAAAAAGCTATACAGGAGTAATTAAGGGTCCATTCCTCTCTGAAGCTGCGTTGCCCTTTTTCTTCTTGAGAAACGAAAGCAGCCGTGCCTTGAGTGAAAACCGGATCGACAGCGTGAAGAGATCTACCGAATCTGAACTGAACAGGTCCGGTATATGTTATGCTGCTTATACCTTTCTCTTTTTTCTTCTTTTTATCTTTAGATTCGCTTTCATCAGAACTTTTCTCCTTTTTTTCTGATTTGAAAGCCAATGTCCCACCGAATAGTCTTAAGTCTATAAATTTGTTTAGCAGATTTTTGCTAACTACTGAGGTATTTTCAGGATTCATTTTTGTTGGATCTTCACCAAGAACAGCTGCAGCTCTTTTTGTTGCAGTTACTGCTTCGCCATTAATAAAAATATCTGATTTAGTATCCTGAAGATGATCCCTTATCGTTCTCTTCAACCTTACATCCGAAACAATGTTTACTCCGGTAGTTATGTCTAGCCTAGGTTTGTTGCTATCCATTGGATCGCCATTTGGATTCCCGTCTTTGACATCGTAAACGAAGACAATTTCATGCCTGTTCTTTATCGCCATTATTCTCCCCCCCCCACTATTTCTCTTGCATCTTTGGGTTCAGCTTCTGCTGGGTTCAATTCCTTTCTGAAAACTCCTGTTGCGAGTTCACCAGCCAAAAACGCGTAGTTCAGATCTTCTATAGGTGCTTTCCATTCAAAACCACTGCTCAGCAAAAATCCATCAGCTATCTGAAAAAGACTCATCAGTGGTCCTTTGACCTTTACCGGGTCCATTTCCTTCCCGTACTGAGTGGTCTTCCATTTCAGATCCTTGAAATGGTTCATAAAATCCAACGGTCTCATATTGTATGCTTTGAGCTTTAGGTCGACGGTGCTCGCGATATTTAAATCTTTCTGGAATCTGGCGATTCTTGAGTGTATCTGTCCCATTATGAACAGTAACTTCTCTTCATCGGTTCTGAAGAAAGTGGGATACTTCTCAAAAAACTCATCGATCCTCTCTTCTCGTTCTTTTACCATTAACGGATTACCTCCTTTGATGTCTTTTTGGAGCCTATCCATGAAGAGTCCAAACGTAATTAACTGCTTTGCCCTGGTAACGTAAGGATCTCCCCGCAGTTTTTTGGAGCTTATTGTTTCCAACGTCGCCCTTTTAATGGGAACCAGCGAAACCGCAGAGCCTTTGAAAATTGCCTCAAGATAGTCAAAGAAAGTCTTCAATCTGTTGTCTTTAAAGACATCATGAATAGTGCTAAATTGAACCGAGGGAGAATACTCGGTAGTTCCGAAAACACCCTTCAGTTCATCTTGTACCTCCGACATCCTCTTGGATATGTTTCTTAGGCGACTCGGTGGTACATCCAGTACACTCAGATTGATTTTCATTTCCTGGTTATTTATGGTGTAGAAAACAAAATTCAGTGTCGCATACAGCCCTTCAGCTAATTCGGGAAGCATGAAAGTCTCTAGATTACAGTACCCACTGTTTTTATATGCGGTGTCTTTCAGGTTAGTGATCTTACTCAGCCCTTTTCTAGCGTCTCCGATTGCATCCTCAGTATCGGCTTCGTCCGGTGCGTGAAAACGAGGTATGATGTAAACTCTGGAACTGTAAAAACCCATGCTCAAGTCTTCATCAAGTACTTTCTTGCCGAGTGCCAATTTGGAAAAACAATCCTGGCACAAAGGCATGTTCACATAGTAGTTTTTATCGTCCATCTCGTAGGCGAACCCAGGCTTATCGAAAGATGCGAACTTGAAAATGTCGCTTGCTTTCAAGCCGATTGTTCGCCTTTTTCCACACAAGAAACAGGTCCCAACATATTCACTCGAGCTACTGAGTATGTTTCCCAGGAAGATAGTCTTGAATTCTTCGATATCTCCGGGATACAGTTCTTTATCACCATCAACGATAACCACTGTGTAGAATTTGCCCTCTTTCTTGTTGGAAATGGCTGCTGCCATCTTGTCAAGAGTTGTCGATATGGTGTCTTTCTGCATGGATATTACTTTTGAGACTTTGGTTGCGATTGGAGTATTGTTGGCTGTTCCAAAGTTTATGAACTTGTCTAGTATCGGAGCAGAACCCTTACCCGCATCCCTTAAAGTAATGGACATAGGGATTTTGACGTTCCCCTTTTTCTCACGGAAGAGATAGTTGCGGCGAGTTTTCTCTCTTTTATCGCAACCAGAATATCGAAGAGCCTCTCCATCATTCTCAAGCACAATGGTCAGTTCATGAATATATGTTTCCCCTATGTCTGTTGTGTACATCTGTGTTTCGTCCTTACCCTTGGAGACAATTCTTCCAATTTCATAGGTTGATTTCAGCACTGTCTCACCTCCTTTCAATAATCTTTATCATTCCAAATCCCTGCGCATTCTTCGAACCTAGTCCCCAATCGTAGGCTATCAATATAAGCTCCGGATCTGCCTGAAGCTCAAAGCGGAAGTCCCAGGCGATTTGAGTGAAATCCTTGTACTTGACAATCCGTTGAACTGGTCTTGAGGCAAGTTTGAATGAGAAGGATTCTCCCGCTCTTACGGAATTACCCAATGCACTCGCCTTTCTGTTGAGGTTTTCCCGAATCTGAATTGCGAAATCTTTCTCTGCCGGATTGTAGAAATATGTTTTCTTTCTCCCGTCTGCTGTCATGAGAGTCGAATAGACAGTTATTGGTGACATTGTTTTTGCCGCTATGCATTTCGTTTCCGGAAGTGTTGGTTCTACCTCTATCGATCTAAGATCAAGGGTTGCACCGAGAAGTTTAATCCCTCCGTTCTTCATAAGGCCGTTTGCAAAGGCTTGAACGTGGTCCTCAAGAGGGGATGAGAAGTGCAAGCTTATCGGTGAGGTTAGCGAGATTGAGCCTTCGTTAATCCTTTGTTTATGACCAAAGAGCCGAGAGAAAGTGAATGGTCTTAGGGTTCTTCCATTCACAGTTAGGCCAAAGTCGTGGCTTTCCGGGATTACGTCTGAGAGTATCTTATATATTGCCGACTGAAGTGGGTGTGAGTAGCTGATTGGAAGAGAGACGGTTTTTTCGCTTTCAAGTGAAATCTTTATTCTCAAAATGAAACCTCCATGACACAGCCTCTTATATTGATTTTTTGAATAAGCAACATGAATTCACTTCGGCAGTCCAGAAAAACGGAGTCCGGGGTTTCATATGTTGCAAGTCACCGCAAAACCATCACCTCAATTCATCTTGTAAAAACAATATTCATTTGACACTTGTTTGTAGGACAAAAAATGTAATGCCTTACTTGAGTTATTTGAAGCTATGCATGGTAAAAGACTTGATAAGGATTGATTTATGTACATTATATCTCTTGTAACACAAAAACCAAAATCTAAGAATCTATCAGTTTTCTTCATATGAAAGGATCTAGTGGTCTATAGAGATCCAGAGGTACGAGAACTTCACAAACCAATTGATCACTCAATCAGGGTTGACCAGTCAAGATCAGACT
>Ga0068712_1003580_pt1 | contig 14351 bp, 9 predicted proteins | sample MTBAKSrepl1MetaG_FD_62987 | JGI IMG/M metagenome (GOLD analysis project Ga0068712, IMG submission 62987) | Enrichment culture microbial communities from Arthur Kill intertidal strait, New Jersey, USA, that are MTBE-degrading - MTBE-AKS1... | ecosystem: Environmental > Aquatic > Marine >... | reverse complement strand
CTGTCCCAATGCAGAGGAGGCATTTTTGCACAAGTTCACGCATCTTCCTTTGTACCCGCTGACTGAAGGGCAGGTTGAATATATGGCCGATAATGTTATTGAGGCGGTTAAAGAAATGAAGAAGTAGTATGGCGGATTTATGAAAAAAACTCTTTTATCCTGGTTTTTGCTATTTGCATGCAACCTTATGTGGTCGCTGCAATTTACATGTATTAAGCTTGCCCAGGACCAGGTAGGGCCCTATTTCACAGTATGGGGCCCTATGTTACTGGCTACAATTTTTTTGATTCCCTTTGCTCTTAAAGAATTTTCCGGAAGTGGTAAATCATGGAAGGATATCCGTATATTTGTTGTACTTGTAGTTTTTGGTGCTTTTCCTGCACAGGTTCTCATTACATACGGGACCCAGTTGTCTCTTGCCAGCAATGCTGCAATACTTACCTTAAGTCTGCCGGTAATAACAGCAATATTTGCATTTTTGATGCTTAAGGAGAAGATGAATACTATACGATGGATAAGTTTCGGGACAGCGATAATTGGTGTACTTCTTGCTTCGACAAGCGATATTAAAAATATGAATTTCAGTTCACAGTATGCAGTTGGTAATCTTATTATTTTTCTTGCTATAGTTGGTAATTCATTTTACAATACAGGATGTAAAAAGATACTTGACAGGTATACCCCTGTGGAGATGGTCTTTTTTACCTACTTTTTTTTAGTTATTTTCCTGACGCCGTTTGTTATCTATTATGAAAGTGATGTTTTTGCCAGGATTCCGTCTTTTACATTACGCACCTGGACCGGCATGACACTGCTGACGGTTTTTCACAATTTTCTTTCTATGGTATTATTTTTTAAAGCCCTTAAAAAACTTGAGATGATACAGGCAGCACTTTCAAATTATCTGATCACTTTCTTTGGACTTCCTATTGCCGCAATCTGGCTCGGAGAAAGATTAAATGTTCCTGCTATATTCGGAGGTGTTTTGATTTTTGTTTCAACATTAATAATCACAATAGTAGATTACAGACTGAATAAAAGAGAAACGTTAAAATAGAAAATGAAACGAATAAAACCTGCTTTTGTAAGATACGTAATGGCCGATGAATATGGTGGCGGATGTACAGTCAGGAAAGCGTCTGACCTCGATTCCTCCCTGGTAGAGGATCCTATTGATATTGTAGAAAAAATTCCGGTAGAACCTTATTCTGTGCAGCCGGTGTGGGTGAGTATAGAAGTGCCCCGGAATATTCCGGCAGGTAAATACGAGGGGATCCTGACTGTTGATGCAGGGGGGAAATATGATCTAAAAATTGTTTTGGATATATTAAATCGTACTTTACCACCACCGGAGGTATGGAAATTTGATCTTGATCTCTGGCAATACCCGGCTCCGATAGCCCGGATTCATGATATTGAATTATGGAGTGATGAGCATTTTAATTTGATGAGGGAATATTTTACTGCCCTGGCAAAAGCCGGGCAGAAAGTTATTACCGCTAATATTATTGACCAGCCGTGGGGAAATGATCATGTTCATTTTGATGATCCAAGTCTGATCAAGTGGATTAAAAGACGGGATGGCAGCTGGGATTTTGACTATAGCATTTTTGATAAGTATATCTCTTTTATGATGAGTTGCGGAATTAAGCAGCGTATCAATTGCTATAGCATGGTGACCTGGGATTTGTTTTTTTCCTATTATGATGAAGCGAAAGGAGAGAGTGTTTCGTTTAAGGCTGAACCCGGTTCAAAAGAGTATGAAGAATATTGGAAGACAATGCTCAATAATTTTACGAGGCATCTTAAATCCAAAGGATGGTTCGGAATTACTGCAATTGCTATGGATGAACGTCCGCTGGAAAGTATGAAGGTTGTTATTTCTATTCTAAAAAGTATAGATCCCGGATGGAGAATAGCACTGGCTGGTGATTCATATCATCCGGAGATAGCAGAAGATATTTATGACTATAGCATAGCCTCATACCTTCAGTTTGATGATGATGTCCTGGCCCGGAGAAAGGAGCGGAGTATGCCATCAACATTTTATACTGCTTGTAAAGAACGTCATCTTGCACCTTATACATTTGCTCCACCTGCTGAAAATGCATGGATTGGATGGTTCGCTGCAGCAGGAGGATACACAGGATACCTTTTCTGGGCATATAATACATGGGTTAAGGATCCCCTGCGTGATTCCCGGTTCAATAAATGGCCGTCAGGTACCTGTTACCAGTTTTATCCGGGTCCCAGAACTTCAATACGTTTTGAGAAATTGATTGAGGGTATCCAGGATTTTGAGAAGATAAGGATTCTTCGTGAGGAATTTACACGGGAAGGCCAGATAAATAATCACAAAAGGCTGGATGAAATTCTCTCTTCTTTTAAAATAGAAAAGTTAGATACTATTCCTGCGGAATATATACTTAAAAAAGCAAAAGAACAACTAAATACATTTTAATTATGATTATCGGAGTACCAAAAGAAATTAAAAGTAATGAGAACAGGGTTGCTCTGACTCCTGCCGGAGCAGCCGTATTGATCAAAAATGGCAATCAGGTTTTTGTTCAGGCATCTGCAGGCAATGGAAGTGGTTTCAGGGATGATGACTATATTGCTTCGGGAGCTCAAATCCTTCCTGCGATTGATGAGGTTTATGGTAAATCGGAGATGATTATAAAAGTAAAAGAACCGATTGAACCTGAATATGATTTAATTAAGGATGGGCAACTGATATATACCTATTTTCATTTTGCCTCATCAGAGACGCTTACAAAAGCAATGATCTCCAGGAAAGCAATATGTTTGGCATATGAAACAATAGAGCTTGATGATCATTCCCTGCCTCTGCTGATCCCAATGTCTGAAGTTGCGGGTAGGATGTCAATTCAGGAAGGTGCGAAATATCTTGAAAAATTTTATGGCGGAAAGGGAATGCTGCTTGGCGGTGTTCCGGGAGTCCTTCCTGCCAAAGTGCTGATAATCGGTGGCGGAGTGGTAGGTACCGAAGCGGCAAAAATGGCAGCGGGATTGGGCGCAGATGTTACAATTTTAGATGTAAATCTTCCAAGACTCAGATATCTCGATGACGTTATGCCTGCCAACGTTAAAACTATGATGTCCAATGAATACAATATCCGTCAACTGGTTAAGGAGAGTGACCTGATTATTGGTGCGGTTCTTATCCCTGGAACAAAAGCACCTTATCTTGTTACAAAAGATATGTTATCTACAATGAAACCAGGTACAGTCATAGTTGATGTAGCTGTTGATCAGGGAGGATGTATTGAAACTACAGTGCCTACAACTCATAATGATCCAATATATATTGTTGAGGAAATAATTCATTATGCAGTTGCAAATATGCCCGGAGCTGTTCCGCGAACTTCAACAATTGCTCTGACTAATGCCACGTTACCTTATGCTGTCAAACTTGCAAATGAAGGATGGAACTCAGCATGCAGGAAAGATGCAGCCCTTAGAAAGGGTTTGAATATTATCGGTGGCAAGATCGTTTATAAAGGTGTTGCTGATGCTTTTGGACTGCCTTTATATGATGTTGACAAAGTTGTTGGATTGTGAGGATATTTATCCGGGACGATTACAAACGGGATTGTTTGTAAATTAAGTGACGAGTCTGTTTTAAAAAATCCATTGACTATTTCGTCATTGTATCATTTAGATCCTGACTTGTAAAGTCTTAAAGTGCGACCTGGTTTCAAATAATGATCAGGATTAAAATATAGATCCGGATTATTTTTCCAGGACCATTGGGGAATGTTTAATATAGTCGAGTGACTATATTAACTGATTCATTTTATAGGAATTATTAATTATGGATTCTAAAAGTAATGTGTTGCCTCCCGGTAAAAGACTTTTGAGTGTTGATGCTTTAAGAGGTTTTGATATGCTCTGGATTATAGGCGGCAGTAAAGTTGTACTTAACTTTTTTAAAGCAACAGGAATAGACACCGGTAATATAGGTCTTCATTTTACACACACTTGGGGTGAATTCAGATTCTATGATTTGATCATGCCCCTGTTCCTTTTTATTGTAGGCGTTGTTATGCCATTTTCATTTGGTAAGCGACTTGGCAGGGGTGAAACAAAAAAAAGGCTGTACTATCATATATTTAAACGTGTATTTTTACTTTATTTTCTTGGACTGCTTTCATCAGGTCACATTCTGACGTATGATTTTTCAAAGATTCACCTATGGACAAATACCCTTCATGCTATTGCTGTCGGTTATCTGGTAAGCTCAGTTATGATCCTTGAGCTGCGGTTAAGATGGCAGATTATTATAACTGCAGGATTACTTTTGTTGTACTGGGGCGTGATGGCGCTTGTACCTGTGCCCGGACATAGGGCAGGGATATATGAGCCTGATTTAAACCTTGCACTATATATTGATGATGCTGTGCTGGGACGTTTCCAGGAAGGATCGGGATGGACATATATTCTCAGTAATATGACATTTGTAGGTTCGGTTATGCTTGGTGTTTTTGCAGGCAAGATTTTGCAGTCGGACCTTAATCCACTGAAAAAGGCCGGATATTTGACTGTAATCGGGATTGGATGTATTATAACAGGAAAAATATGGGGTATTTGGTTCCCAATAATTCATCACCTTTGGACCAGTTCAATGGTTTTGTATTCTGCCGGATGGAGTTTTTTGCTTCTGAGCTTGTTCTACCTGATCATTGATGTATGGGGAATAAAAAAGTGGGCTTTTGTATTTGTTGTTATCGGCATGAATGCTATTGCAGTTTATACTGCAACACATCTTTTCAGTTTCAGGCTTATCGGTAATATTTTTGTCGGCGGACTTTTAAAATATACGGGTTCGTGGGCAGGTTTCGTTGAATCCTTTGCTGCCCTTGCCGTGATATGGTTAATCCTTTATTGGATGTACCGCAATAAAACCTTTATAAAAGTATAATTCGGCATATTTTTAGACAAGTGTAAAAGGCTTTATATCAGTGAGAAAAAATTATTAAAAAAATTATACCTATGTGGGGAAAATATTTTAAAGTGTTGATTATCTGCTCAGCTATTCTTTTATTTTTTTCCGGATGCAGTAATACTGAAATTAAAAAACAGGAGGGTGAATCAGTAAAATCTGCTGTAAACGCTATAGATATGAAACCCTGGAAGGTGCTGGTTATAATCGGTGACCAGTGGAATGATCCTTACAGTTATAATATTGACAGGAACCGTGTTTCCGGGACTGATTTTACAGATGTTGTTACCATGCTCAAAATATGGGGAGTCCCTTTCGATATTCTCCGTCTGGATCAGCAGCGGCTTCAGATAAACCGTTTTTTAGACGGTGCTGTCAGGCCAAATTACGGATGTGTGATCTGGATGGCAGATCCCGATAATTTGGAGGGTTACTCCGCAAATTACCAAACCCTGACGCGTGTAGTAGAGGAGTATGGCATCAGTCTGATAGCACTGTCTGATTATATAAAAACTAAAGAGGTTGCCGATCTGACTGGAGTTGATTATAAAGGTGTTGCAGAAATGTCTCTTGATCAGGACAACAGATTTGAAATTACAGGTGATCATTATATTACCAATGACGAAGTTGGCACTTTTTTGCCAGATGCAGGTCAATTGGATAAATCCAGGTGGGGCAGACTCTCATCTGCCTCTGAAATTTATAAAGATAAGGAGACCGGCACTAAAGTAAGTGTAATTCAATCTGCATTAAAAAACGGAACAAAACTTTTAGGATCGATAGGCAAATATCCTCAGCTTGTGGTAAAGGATGTAAATGATGCCACAAAGGTAATCTGGATTGGAGGCGGGAAAGACTGGTTCCGTAAATATCCTGTAATGAGGAGAATATTCCGTAATGCATTGGTGTACTCAATAGGATATGGAATATTCAATGATAATTTTGAAAATGGACTGATTTTCGTTATGGATGATGTTGGCTGCAGTGAACATGCATGGAGTATGAGATGGCATTGCCCTACTCCGGATAAAGAGACGTTGATAAAATATCTGATAGAACCGTTGGAGAAATATGGTAAGATGATGGTGCAAAATGTCACTCCCGGCTATGCTAATCCGGTAACGCAAATGGTGGAAGTCCCATGGACTATCAAACCCTTCAGAGATGTTTTCGGTAACTGGCAGGATTATGGATCAACTAAAGAGGGTCTGGATGAAGGACTTAAACGTGGAGTTTTTGAGATTCAAACCCACCGGATATGGACACATATGAACTGGGATCTTGATTCTCCGCCTGGTCCGTGGTGGACCGGTGCAGTTGATGGTGAAATGGCAGAAGGACCCTGGTATACTGAAAGGGCAGATTCACGCAGAGGTGTTCCGATTCCGTCTAATGATCTGTTGTTTATGTACAGGACAGGTATTGATGCAGTTAAAAAGGCGTTTGGAGTGACACCCCTGTCGGCGGCTGCCTCTTCATTTCGTGTAACTGTTGAGGAGGGTGATAGTGAGCGTTTGAGAGTGGCGGCCATAGCCGGAATAGGCGTAAGCAGTAATACAGGAGAATATATTTCTCATGAAAGGTCAATAGAATTTACTATGATGATGCCTGAAGTAGTGGTTTGTCATGATCTTGACCTTACTGTTCAGACAGACGATCCGGCAGATAAGTCAGATGCTGACTGGTATCTTTTAAGGGAAATGCCTGCAGAAGATCTTCTTTCATCAAAAATTGCAGGAGGACGAAGAATTAATTTAAGAGATAAGGATGAATGGATTAACTCCCGTAAGGACAAGAAATGGATGGGTTTTAATGAATATTGTGCCTATCTGCATACCGGTATTAGCATTGATGGAAATAATGGGCCGGAAATTGAGTTGTACTATGATCAACATTATTGTCATTACTTCAGAGACAATTCTTCTTCATGGACCATTGAATTTCCGGATGATTTAATGGATGATCATGCAATAAGTGTTACCATTGATGGCGTGGAAAATAAAATTATAAGTGAATCCGGACAAACAATTGAAATACCGGAAGGAACAGGTAAACACAGCCTTAAGTTGAATTTTCAGCCTAAATGAATTATTGATTTTTAAGAGGAAGGATCCCGGAGAAAAAAGATAATGGCTTTATAATTATAATTGCGATGCTATTATCAGGGAATGTAATTTTACAAAAAAGCAACCAATATTTTTCATTTAAAAAATTTCTGATATAATTTAACCAAAAAGATAATCCAGTTATGAAGACTAGAAAATCTCTTGTTAATTCAATTATGGCACTGACTGCATTTTTGATGCATGTAACAGCCATACCTGAGAATGCCGGGGCTTTTGAGAGACCTTTAATATTTCCTTTTCCCCAGGAAATCCAGGTCACAAATGATATTTTCATTTTGGATGAGACGATGTCAATTGTCGTTTCTTCAAAAAGTAAAGAAAATGATCTGTTTCTTGCCCGTTTCCTGGTAAGGGAGCTAAGTGATAAATATGGTATTGCGGTTAATGTAGAAGTACAGGAAAAGATACCGGACGACAGAAAAGTAGTGGTGATGGGCAGGTTTGACAGCCCGTTGGTTGCAGAATATTCTAAAGAAAACAATCTGAAAATTGATGAAAACAGTCCTGGTTCGGAAGGATACTATTTAGAAGTTACTTCAAATAAAATCATTATTGCCGGGAGTGACGAGGCCGGCGCATTTTTTGGATTGCAGAGTCTCCGTCAGCTTATTGATGCCGGTAAAGGAGAAAAAATCAAAGGAGTAAAGGTGCGGGACTGGCCGGATTTTCCATTCCGGGCAATAAGGCTGTACATTCCGGGGCCTGAGAATATCGCTTTCTTTAAAAGGTTTATGAGAGATTTTATGTCACTCTACAAATTCAACAAAATAATAGTTGAAGTTAATTGTATGCGTCTTGACAAACATCCGGAAGTTAATGCAGGATGGATAGAGTTTGCAAAATATATGAAATATACACGTTCAAATTCAACTACCGGAATAAGGGGAGAAGAAAAAAATTCCAGTCATTATGATGCAGGAGATGGTTATATAATCGAGAAAAATGATGTCAGGAGTATTGTGGATTATGCAAATGAGAATTTTTTGGAAGTTATACCTGAAATACCTTCACTTACACATGGTTATTACCTTTTAACAAGGCATCCCGAACTGGCAGAATATCCTGGCGACAAGTGGCCTGATACCTATTGCCCCTCTAATCCCAAAACTTATGAACTTCTGTTTGATGTATATGATGAGTATATTGATGTGATAAAGCCTGAAATGATACATATCGGGCATGATGAATGGTGGGGAGCTCCCCTTGGAGTTTGCCCCCATTGCAAAGAAAAAGATTTTTCAGAATTGTTTGCATACGATGTTAATAAAATATATAACTATCTGTCTGAAAAAGGAATAAAAGTAGCAATGTGGGGTGATTATTTATTGGAGAGTGTTCGCAATAAGGGTCCCCAGCAACGGGTATCTTCAACTGGCATAAAATATCAGACTCCCGGAGGAACCAGACCGGAGGTTGTAAATGAATCAATTCCCAAGGATATTTTAGTTATGAACTGGTTTTGGATAGATCAGAAAAAAGAGGCAGAGTTACAACAGTTCGGATTTAAACAGATTTATGGAAATTTTAAGCCGAATATCAGCAATTGGAATGAAAGGGTTAAGAACACGGATCTGGCCGGTGGTGCCCCTTCGTCATGGGCAGCAACAAATGAGTTTAATTTCGGGAAAGATTTAATTTTAGATTTTCTTGGTTGTGCCAACCTTGTATGGTCAGGTCATGATGTTAATCAACGAGAACTCGCATCAATTGTTACCGGATTAATGCCGGCTGTCAGGTCGAACCTGAATATTCAGAGGATCCCCTCAAATGATGGTGATCCTGTTGAACCAATAGACATCTCTTCAAAATTCAACCTGGCAAAAAACTCTGATGTTTTTAACATTAACCTAAGCGCTTTAAAATCAGGAAAAACAGATAACGGGGGAAAGATATTTGAATTGGTGAAAACAGACGGCGCGTCTGATAAATGTGTCATAATTGCAGGAGCCACAGGCAATGATCATAATCCTTTGCCGCCAAAGGTTGAAGGCATCCCTGTTAATGAAGATGTAAGTAGTTTGATATTTTTGCATTCCTGTGCATTACCTTCTGAAAATCAAAAGGCATATTTTAATATTCCTGATTTTTTTGATACATCCGATCTTTTGGGATGGTATGAAATCGTTTATGAAGATGGTTTTAAATCAATTGTTCCTATACAATATGGCGTAAATATTTTAGAGTGGAATCCCGGGGAAGAGGAAAGACTCGATAAAAGGGAAGGAAAGACAGGTTCAGCCCAGAATCTTTATTGCTACCAGGCAGATCCTGTAAATTGTTCTGAATCTGACGAACACCCAATTACTTTTTTTGCTTTTGAATGGGTAAATCCACGGTTTGGAAAGAAAATAAAAGAGGTCAGTTTAAACGGGACTATAAATTATCAGGCTACGCAAACCAACTATGGTAAACCGACCTATAAACCTATGCCGGGAAATGCAATAATGCTGGTTGGGATAAGTAAAGTAAAAAAGAGAATACCCTTTGAGGCACGGTAATCTGGCAGGAGTTATATTTCAGACAACCGTTAATTTAATCTATGAGTTATATAAAATGAAAATAGAACCAAAAAGTATTGCTGAATTTTTTACGAAGATTGCTCTCAAGAATTTTTGGATTGTGTTTGTATGTGGAAAAGTCGGAAATATATTGTTGGAATCTTTCCAGGGTCTCCGGGCTTATTGTAGATCCATTTAATTCCGGCAGTTTCCCGGTTGTGTTATAATACACCAGAACAGCTTCTTCTATATGCTTTGGTATTTTGGTGTATCCCAAATCCTTCATAAGGTATAAATTATTTATCACACCCTCTGTGTTTTTTGTCAGAAGGTACCAGGCCATTTCATATTCAAATGCCCTCCTGTTCGGATTTGAATTTTGAATAAATTCGATATTCTTTTGAGGTTCATTTATTTGAATAAAAAAATCTTCCCCGGGAAGAAGTTTTACCTTATTGCCCAGCTCGGTATGAGATCTTACCTTATGAGGATCATTAACCAGTTTTTCCAGATCAAGAGCTATGTTCCTGTAGTTAAGGGAGTGTTTCAATATGTTAATGTATTTTCCGGTCATCCTGTAATTTCCGTTAATAAGGCTGGTTTTAGCCAGAATCGTAATGTTCTGTGGCCGGTATCCGTAAACTACCATTGATTCGTAAGCCCATCGGTAAGCTTCATTTGAAAGTCCCAGGGAATAATAAAAATATGCTCCCCTGTTGAGGTGTGACTGGTCCCAGGGTAAAATCAGTGCATTTGGTCCAAATTCCTGTCCCCCGAAAAATAATCTGTCACATAACTGACCTGATTCAGCCAGAGCTATATTGTAAAAATATTGACCGATAAGATTTTTTGAAGGTATCGATTCGTGAAGCTCAATTGCCTTGTTCCACTTTTGCTCAAAGACATGTTTCTCAAGTTGGAAAACCAGTCTGGTCTGAGGATTATAAAGTTTATATACAAGATAACCGGTCAGGGAAAACAGGATAATAACAGCCGCCAAAGAAAAACTTTTGGAATATCTTTTTTTAGATTTATAAGAAGCTGCAATTTTAATCAACAGGGGGTGTATTACAAAATAACCTGTCAGCAAATAGAAAAATATTTTGTGTCCGGGATCTTTAATCAAAGGCAGGGGATTCAGGACCAGGTTTTTCAAAGTTTCATGGAATAGTAACTTTTGAAAGACAACTATCGAAATTACCCCAACTATTAAGCCAGATAAAGGATAGATATATCTCACTCTTCCTTTGCTAAAGAGTGTGTAAAAGAGAATATACAAGGCCAGAAAGTACCAGATATATCCACCGATAAGATAATATACAAACGGGAAAATTGCGATAATAATAAATGTGCCGTATTTTTTTTGATGGACAAGGATAGCAAACATGAGATACAGCAGCATCAGTATAAAACCAAAGTTATAATCAATCTGATGATAGTAATGAGTTTGCATCAGGAACAGAAGAGAGCACGGAATGACTGTTAACACCAATGAAAATAGCTGGTTGACAGATAGTTGTCTATTTATTTTATAAAAAAGTAATCCTGTCATGGTAAGAGTCGCCGATATAATAAGAGCGCCGGCAAAAGTGCTGACAAAGAAAGCGGAGGTAAAGTCGCCTGCCAGTTCAAGAACTCCTCCCGGTCTTGTAAAATACTCTTCAAGGAATTCCCGTAAAAAGACAAAAAGCCTCTCCTGTTCCTGGAAGAAAACAACATAATCGCCTGGCCAAAAAAAATAGCAGAATGAAATAATGAAAAACAGGGTAAAAAAGATTACCGGATAAGTGCTGGATTTATTTATAAGTTTCTTTATCATACTAACAGCTGTTTAACTAATTATTCATGCAGCTTCCATTCCGTTCCGGCAGGTTCTTTTTGAATAGCTTTTTTCAATTTAGCAGGAATGTCTTCCGGATTTGACATTATTGCATTAATAACACTTTCATCAGATGCACCGGCAAAGTCCCCCGGCCCGTAATTTATCTTCCCGATAGTAAACTCCGGAATATTAAAAGTTCTCAGCATGGTATTATAAAGAGCAGGATTTTTTTGAGGCAAGACAAAAGGTTTGCCTATACTGTCAGGGGAGCCGAAATATGCAAAATAGGGTCTTGCCGACTGTCCGTCTCCTCTTTTGCTCGAGAATACAAGCCATTTGCCATTGGAAGACCAGCTATGGTAGCTCTCAGCATCATCGCTGTTAATGTCCATCTTCCGGTATTCCCCTGAATTGAGGATAAGAAGGTAAAGATCTGCCTCTTTATGCCATATTGGGAAAGTACCGAAATCATGAAGTGTGAAAACAAGGTGTTTTCCGTCGGGCGAGATTCTGGGAAAGCTTACACTTTTCTTTTTTTCAGATGCATCAAAAACAATTTCAGTTTCGCTGAATGATAAGGTTTGGGCATCAAAAGCCTTTCTGGCCAGACTGTAATGAATATTTTTAATATTTTGAGGATCCACATTTTCTTCCGTTTTAAGAGTCTGGCAAAAATAGAGGTATTTACCATCAGGAGACCAGGAGGGAAATGTCTGCAGATTAGTCAGACCGTCATCATTTTCTTTAATGTAGTAAATCTGGTTGCTCCTGATATCATATAAAACCAGAGCAGACATATGATCGTATACCTCAATATTTTTATCGGGGTGGGCATAAAAACTCTGAGTTACATTATTGGAAGAGAACACAACAAATTGTCCGTTCGGATGCCATGCTGGATAAGTAGCTCCGCCCGGCATATTGCCGGTCTTCAGGTTGTTTCGTGTAATCTGGTTATCTTCAACAAAATATGTTCCTCCATTACCTCCCCTGATATGAACTAAAAATTTTCCGGGATCATTATTACTGAAAGAATGGCAATTGACACAGTCATTTCCTATGATTTGATTTTTGATAACAGAACTCTCCCGGAAATTTACAAGGGAACGCTGTACAATTTTCATTTTGTACCAACTATGGTACCCGGGATATAAAAGACGGTAGACCAGATAGGGATCGATCTGTTCATTGGCGACAGAAATATCAATGGATTCGAACTTATTCGGGGCTTGATCAGCTTTGATATATGAGGTGACCTCTATTTTTATTTTACCACCTCTGCTTTGATCAAGTAATTTTCTCCATGATTTTTGGGGGAAACTGACCAGTCCGTCCGAAGATTTTAACGAAAACCGGTAACTACCTGAAGATGATGTTGCATGAACCTTGAAAAAATCCCCTTCCTCTTTTATCATGAAGTTCAGTGGAGCAATATTCGGAGGAATAGTCACTCCGGAATAATCCGGATCAATCTGAGGCACCCTGACATTAAGAATGAGTTTTTGAGAATTATCTGTTTTGCAGCCTGAATAAGCTAATAATTCCAATAATATTATCAAGTGCCAAATTAGCTTCATTCTGTTAAATCTCCACTGTTGATTAGAAAAAAAAATATAGAGTGGGGGAGAATTACGTCTGTTTAACTCTCCCCGTATCTTTAAATTTTCATATTTGTTGCTTATCCGGAAGCAACATATGCGCTAAGATAAATTCTGACTTAGAATTTTTTAACTGATCTCCCTATTTGTGCAATGGCCTCTTTGTGCCTGTCCAGACACGGAGCGAGAGTAGGTCTCCACGGCGCAGTCATGAATCCGAGCAGTCGTGAGGGATCTATTATTTTCTTACAGTAGTCGACAGTAGCCTCCATATTCACATCATTTGAATGGTTGCTGCCTGTAGGTACCTGCTCAAAACCGTACTCTTCAAGGTCGTTATAAAGCTTTACGTAAGTTTTACTGTTCCCCTCCAGGGAGTCTAAATCCAGTGAGGCTCCATAATACCAGTTACTCTGCAGTACAGATTTCGGCATCTTTTTGAAGAACAACTCCGGATGGTGCCATGCATAGTCGGACCAAACCCACGGGCGTACACCTTTTTTCTCCACTTCGCCGATATAAAAATATAGATCGCCCCACCAGAGGTCATGCTGACGGATTACAGCATACTCCTGTCTTACCTGGTGTTGAGCAGTCTCTTCATCCATTCCCAGGTGAAAGAAACGTGGTCTGTCGAACAGATCTATTACCTCACTTATAAGATCCCGGCAAACAGAGTAGTATTTTGTCGTCGAAACCATTCTTGCATATTCTCCCATCCAAATATCATGGGTGGTGGCAAAGTTAAGTTTAGGAATTGGTTCCAGTCCGAGTTTACGCATTTTCGCCAGCTCAGACCTCAGCTTTTCAGGAGTCCATGCATTTTGGACTGCAATTTCAGGGTGACTTTCATAAAGGACGGCATCACCTACATCTATGACAACCATATTCATGCCTGCAGCTGCCATTTCCTGCAGCAGCGCATTCCATGTTGGTTCGTCAAAGGTAAGTTCCTGCCGGTATCCGTGAGCCCACTCTCTTGCTTCCTGGCAGGTCTGACAGTTATAATTATTATCCCTGTATTTCAGGGGAACACTGTCTTCCCACATATTGTAGCTCAGGTGGAGAAGATTAGCCCAGATCATACTGTTGGCAGGTTGTTGCTGTGAAAAGAGCGCTGAAGGGATAGCGCTGGCAACTCCTGCTGCTGCAACTTGTTTGATAAATTGTCTGCGATTTGTCATTTTGTTACTGTTTATTGATTTAATGTATGTTCATATTTATTTCATTTCTTTAACCGCCTCAATAACATTATCGGCCATATATTCAACCTGCCCTTCAGTCAGCGGGTACAAAGGAAGATGCGTGAACTTGTGCAAAAATGCCTCCTCTGCATTGGGACAG
>Ga0068712_1003570_pt1 | contig 14380 bp, 9 predicted proteins | sample MTBAKSrepl1MetaG_FD_62987 | JGI IMG/M metagenome (GOLD analysis project Ga0068712, IMG submission 62987) | Enrichment culture microbial communities from Arthur Kill intertidal strait, New Jersey, USA, that are MTBE-degrading - MTBE-AKS1... | ecosystem: Environmental > Aquatic > Marine >... | reverse complement strand
CATTTCGAACCTTACGATATCACCGTGGAAGTGAATCGCGGTGAAAATATCCTATTGGCCGCTCATGAGGCCGGAGTCCATATAAACGCTTCCTGCGGCGGCGGCGGCGTATGCGGACAATGCCGTATTATGATAGAGTCGGGAGAGGTGGAATCCGAAAAAACGGAAAAGCTTTCCGACAAGGAATTCGCCGAAGGCTATCGCCAGGCCTGCCTGACCAAGGCGTTAACCGATGTGACGGTGCGTATCCCGCCTGAATCGTATCTGGATAGAAAAACTCTTGACCTGGAGCAGAAAAAATTCAGCGAACGCGGACTCAAGGCTTTTGATCACGATATCACCTCGTTGATGATCGATCGAAAGTTCGTGCCGCCCTTCCAGAAAGTAAAAGTCAACGTCACCCCGCCCACCATTTCGGATAATATCAGCGACCTTTCCCGGCTTATAAGGGATATTAAAAGCCAGCATAAGATCGGAAATCTGAGCGTGGGCATGCCCATAATAAGTAAGCTCGCGTCCACCTTACGGGAAAAGAATTGGGAGGTCACCGTCACGCTGGCGCCCTCGTGGAAAAAGGGCGGAAAAATATTGCTGGTTAACGTGGAGCCCGGCGACACCACGGACAAAAATTTTGGCATCGCCGTGGATATAGGCACGACAACCATAAGCGCGCAGCTGCTCAATCTCATCAGCGGCGAAACGCTCGATCAATATTCGGATTACAACGGACAGATCGGGTACGGCGAAGACGTTATTTCCAGGATTGAGTATTCTCAAAAACCCGGCGGTCTGAAACGGTTGCAGGAAGTGGTCGTTTCCACCATAAACAACAACATAAAGGAGCTGTTGCGCAGAAATAAGGTTGAAATCGCGGACATTTCGCACCTTACCATCGCCGGAAACACCACCATGAGCCAGTTGCTTCTGAATCTGGATCCCAAATACATTCGTGAAGCTCCCTACACGCCCACCACCTACTACTATCCCGCCATACCGGCCAACGAAATCGGGTTCAGCCTGGCGCCGCACGTGTATACCTATATCTTCCCGTCGGTGGCGAGCTACGTGGGAGGAGATATCGTTTCGGGAGTGCTTGCCTGCGGGTTGTATCAAAATGAAGAGCTGACCTTGTTTATTGATATCGGGACCAACGGTGAAATAGTGGTGGGCAATAAGGACTGGCTGGCCTGCGCCGCCTGTTCCGCCGGTCCGGCCTTTGAGGGCGGCGGCATTAAATTCGGCATGAGGGCCACGACCGGCGCGATAGAAGGTTTTAACTGGAACCCTCGGACCAATGAGCCCATGCTTCTGACCATAGGCATGAAAAAGCCCAAGGGCATCTGCGGGTCGGGCTTGATTAATACGGTCGCGGAAGTTATGAAGCACTGTATTCTTCATCCCAACGGCAAATTTAACATGGATCTCGGAATCGAACGGCTCCGGGAAGGGCCGGACGGCAACGAGTTTGTGCTGGCGTACGCCGAGAATACCGCCATTGGGAGAGATATCGTTCTGACCGAAGTCGATATAGACAATCTCATACGAGCCAAGGGAGCCATGTACGCCGGCTACCATACCCTGCTTGAAAGCGTGGGATTAAGCTTTGACGATTTAGACCGGGTCATATTGGCGGGGGCCTTCGGCAGTTTTATCGATCTGGAAAACGCGATCACCATCGGATTGCTCCCGGACCTGGACATGAACAAATTTTTCTACATGGGCAACGCTTCCCTCATGGGGGCCAAGACCATTTCGTTTTCCAACGAAATGCGCGATCACGTGCGAAAAATCGTGGAAATGATGACCAACTTCGAGCTGAGCGAAAGCCATGTATTTTATGACCGCTACATAGCGGCGCTTTTCCTGCCTCACACCGATTCAAAACTGTTCCCAAGCGTTGCGAAACACATCCGGTGCTGAGACAGGGGAAATCTTCACAAGAAATATAGAGTTGTCGCAAGGAGGCAAAGGCGTGGGATACACAATTGCCATGGCCGGCAAAGGCGGAACCGGAAAAACAACGTTGGCCGGCCTGATGGTTCGATACCTGATGGAACATGAAAAATCGCCCGTATTGGCGGTAGACGCGGACGCGAATTCCAATCTTAACGAAGTGCTCGGTCTGGAAGTGGAAACGACCATGGGCGACGCGCGGGAACAGATGAAGCGCGGCGGCGTGCCGGGCATGACCAAAGACATTTTCATGGAAATGAAAGTGAATCAGGCGCTCGTGGAGGCCAAAGGCTACGATCTTATAGCCATGGGCCGTCCCGAGGGAGAGGGATGCTATTGCGCCGCCAATAATTTGCTTTCCGATTGCATTCAGCGTCTGGAAACCAATTATCCTTATCTCGTGGTGGACAACGAGGCGGGCATGGAACACATAAGCCGGCTTACCACCAAGAGAATCGATTTGATGATTATCGTCTCGGATCCCAGTCGGCGCGGGTTGCAGGCGGCCAAGAGAATAGACGAGCTGGCGAGTGAATTGAATCTTCAGGTAAAGAAAAAAGCCTTGATCGTCAATCAGGCCAAGCCGGATTCTCCCGAGGCCTTGAAGGAAGAGCTGAAAAAAAACGGCTTGCCCCTGGCTGGTTTTGTCCCGGAAGACCAGACCGTGTACGAATACGACATGAAGGGTATTCCCACCGTACAATTGCCGGCGGACAATCCGGCGGTAAGGGCGGCGTTTTCTATTTTTGACGCGCTGATGGAACCATAGAAACATCGTCCGCGCCGGCGCCAAAATCGGCGTAAACGTGGCCGATTAAAAATCGCCAGGAAATATCGATACTTGTCTATGATCGTGTGAAGGAGGTGTGAAAAAATTCGTATAGTCCGCAATCAAGGTGTTTTGGGTAAAAGCTTTTTGAATTAACTAGCTGAAGAAATGAGCATTTTTGCTTGACAGCTTGCTCTGTTGTAATATAACGTGCTCCTTTCTGAAATCTATTTTTTTTCCCGCTGAACGTTAAATATTTCACTAACCTCAAAGGAGGGATGAACCTTGCCGTACGAAATAAGCAAAATAAAATACTCCGGGAATGTAAAAGAGGTGAAGCTCGGGAGTGGAAAGAAAGCCGTATCTGTAGGCGGCGGTAATTCGTATCCCTTTCATTTGTTTGAAGGCGAATCAAAAAATCGTCCCAAAATCGCCATGGAAATCTGGGATATGAAACCCGATGATTGGGCTGAAGCCGCGCTTGAGCCTTTTAAGGATGTGGCGGACGATCCGGTGGCCTGGGCCAAAAAATGTGTCGATGAATATGGCGCGGAAATGATCGTCATTCAACTGAAAAGCACCGATCCCAACGGTATGGACAGAAGCGCTGACGAAGCGGCCGCAACCGTTAAAAAGGTCGTCGACTCCCTGGACGTTCCCATTATCGTATGGGGCGTGGCCAATGTGGAAAAAGACGCAGAGGTGCTCAAGAAGGTCGCCGAAGCGTGCGAAGGAAAACATATTGCGCTGGGGCCGGTGGAAGAAGCGAATCATAAGCAAATTGGCGCCGCCGCGCTGGGCTATAAGCACACCATCATTTCATCAAGCCCGATCGACGTCAACCTTGCCAAACAGGTCAATATTCTTCTGCAGAATTTAGGCGTACAGAACGATCTTCTCATAGACCCCACCACGGGCGGTCTCGGATACGGCCTTGAATACTCCTATTCGGTTATCGAAAGAATCAGAATGGCCGGTCTGATTCAGGAAGACGAAAAGCTCCAATATCCCATCATAAGCAACCTCGGCAATGAGGTTTGGAAATCCAAGGAAGCCAAGCTCAGCAAGGAAGAGGGACCGAATCTTGGTGAGCCCGCCAAGCGCGGCTACCTGATGGAAGCGGTCGGCGCGGTTTCGTATCTGTTGGCCGGAGCCGACCTTCTTATCATGCGCCATCCCGAAAGCGTAAAGCTGATAAAGAATTTCATTGACCTCATGATTAACGGCGGCGCGGCGTATACGGATGATTCGATGTCCAAGAAGCTGTCGCGCATGAAGGAAATGCCGCAGGCGTTGGGAATCGACGTCAAGTTTGAGCGCAAGAAAGCGGAAGCGGAAGCCAAAAAGCCCGCCGCAGCCAAACCCGCCGCGCCCAAGGAAGAAAAGAAAGCCGCTCCCAAGCCGGCGGAAAAGCCTGCTGAGCCGGTTAAGGAAAAAGCGGCTGCGCCGGCGCCTGCGGCTGAAAAACCCGTAGAGGACGCGGCCAAAACCGCCGCCAATAAGGAAGCCGCTGAAAAAGCAGCCGCCCAGGCCGCGGCTGAAAAAGCAGCCAAGGAAGCAGCTGACAAGGTTGCCGCTGAAAAGGCGGCTAAGGATGCGGCTGAGAAAGCCGCGAAGGAGAAAGCTGAAAAAGCCGCCGCCGAAGAAGCCGCCAAGAAAGCGGCTGAAAAAGCCGCGCGCAAACAGGCGGAAGCGGATCGCAGAGCGGCGAGAATGGCCGAAAAAGAATCGCGCGGCGCGGAAGTTCATGTGGGCGCCGCTGGTTCGGTCAGCATGACTGCAGCGGAAATACAGCTTACCAAAACGCAAAAACTTATGCGCATGCTGGATAGAGTTAATAAAAGAATCTAGTCGGGCTTTTCCTTTGGGATAAGAGATCTTTCCAATAAAACGCCCAAGTAGGAGGAGGAAAACCTCATGGCGGATGAAGCCACAAAAGTAACGCCGGTCGTGAAGGCCAAGCAGGAAGTGTCCTTGAAGGACAAGAGTGTGGATGCGGCGACAATAACCATGCTGGAGAAAGCGCGTCGGGACCAGGTGGAAACCATCTTCGACCGCGCGGAGAGCATGAAGCCGTGCAACATCGGTATCCAGGGTATTTGCTGCAAGAACTGCAGCCAGGGCCCCTGCCGTCTGCCCATGCCCAAGAGCGGCATCCAGGGCGAGGACACCCGCAAGGGTCTGTGCGGGGCCACGCCGGAGACCATCGCGGCCCGGAACTTTGCGCGCATGGTGGCGGCCGGAGCGGCGGCGCACTCGGACCACGGCCGAGGCGTGGCGGAAGTGTTTTTAGCGGCCGCGCGTCAGGAGACCGAGGATTATCAGATAAAAGACACGGTAAAACTTTTGGAGATCGCCCCTGACTTTGAAGTGGCCACCACGGTGGAAGTGGACGGCGAGGTCAAGGACCGCGACATTCACGAGATCGCGCTGGAAGTGGGGGAGAAGGCGCTGGCGGAATGGGGCCGGCAGGAAGGCGAGATCTACTACGCCAAACGCGCTCCGCAGGCCCGCTACGACCTGTGGAAGAAGCTGGACATCGTGCCGCGCGGCATCGACCGGGAGATCGTGGAGATCATGCACCGCACGCACATGGGCGTGGATCAGGATTACGAAAACATCATCAAGCAGTGTTCGCGGGCGGCGCTGGCCGACGGCTGGGCGGGATCGATGATCGCCACGGACCTGCAGGACGTCATGTTCGGCACGCCGTACCCGGTGCGCGGCGAGATCAACCTGGGCGTGCTGAAGGCGGATCAGGTCAACATCATCGTGCACGGCCACGAGCCGCTGTTGTCGGAAATGATCGTGGTGGCGGCCAATTCCCCGGACATGCAGGAATACGCCAGGAGCAAGGGGGCCAAGGGTATCACCCTGGCGGGCATGTGCTGCACGGCCAACGAGATTCTGGTACGTCACGGGATGCCCATCGCGGGCAACTACCTGCAGCAGGAGCTGGCGATTGTGACGGGCGCGGTGGACGCCATGGTGGTGGACGTGCAGTGCATCATGGAAAACATCGCCAACGTGGCCACCTGCTACCATACCAAGCTGATCACCACCAACCCGCGGGCCAAGATGGCTTCGGGGGAGACGGTGCACATCGAGTTTGACGAGCATCACGCGCTGGAAGACGCCAAGGAAATCGTGAAGACGGCCGTCGACAACTACCCCAACCGCCGCTCGGACATCCTGATTCCCAAGGACAAGGAGCAGATGGTGGCGGGTTTCAGCTACGAGGCCATCAACTACCATCTGGGCGGCACCTTCCGCGGTTCCTACACCCCGCTGAACGAAAACATCATCAACGGCCGCATCCGGGGCATCGGCGGCGTGGTGGGCTGCAACAACGCGCGGACCTGTCATGACAGCTCCCATCTGATCATCGTCAAGGAGCTTTTGAAGAACGACGTCATCGTGCTGACCACGGGCTGCAACGCCATGGCCTGCGGCAAGGCGGGACTGTTGACGCCGGAAGCGGCGGCCGTGTACTGCGGACCCGGTCTGGCCGAAGTGTGCGAGACGGTGGGTATCCCGCCGGTGCTGCACATGGGTTCCTGCGTGGACAACAGCCGTATCCTGATGGCGGCCACGGAAGTGGTCAAGGCGGGAGGTCTGGGCAATGACATCTCCGATCTGCCCGCGGCGGGCTCGGCGCCGGAATGGATGAGCGAAAAGGCCATCAGCATCGGCCAGTACTTTGTGGCTTCGGGCGTGTACACGGTGTTTGGCGTGACCCTGCCCATATCGGGCGCTCCCAAGCTGCAGAAGCATCTGACCCAGGAGCTGGAAGGCATCGTGGGCGGCAAATGGGATCTGGTGGAAGATCCGTATGAACACGCCCAGAAGATGATCGCCCATATCGACAAGAAACGCAAAGCCCTGGGCATCGACAAGGCCCGGGAACGCGTGCTCATGGATATGGCCGACAGACGCTCTCTGGACGCGGCGTAAACAAGTAAAGTGTTATATTAGTCTCCGGACATACAAGAGGGGCCCTTACGGCCCCTCTTTTTTTATCCATTTCAGGTTAATAAATCAGGTCAGCCAGCGTTTGCGACGCTTATAATGCTTGACGTCACGATAGCTTTTCTTTTGTCCCAGTTCGGTCAAACCCAGGTAGAATTCTTTCACATCGGCGTTCTCCCTGAGTTTCTCCACCGAGTCGTCAAGAACGATCCTGCCGTTCTCCATAACATACCCATGGTCGGCCACGGAGAGCGCAAGCCGGGCGTTTTGTTCAACCAGCAGAATGGTGACGTTTTCCTCCTGGTTGATTCGCTTGATGATCTTGAATATTTCACTGACCAGCATGGGCGCCAGCCCCATGGATGGTTCGTCGAGCAGCATAAGTTTTGGTTTGGCCATGAGGCCGCGTCCGATCACCAGCATCTGCTGCTCCCCTCCGCTGATATAACCGGCGTCGGTGGATTTTCTCTGCCGCAGCCGAGGAAAGAGTTCGTAGATCCGCTGCATGTCGCGCTTCATGCCCCGGGAGCTTTTATTGGTGTGGGCCCCGGCGATCAGATTTTCTTCAACGGTCAGATCCTCGAAAACGCGACGGCCCTCCATGACCTGAAAAATGCCCATGCGGACGATATCTTCCGGATATTTCCTGTCGATGCGCTCCCCGTTGAACTGAATCCAGCCATCGGTCACTTCTCCGTTTTCGGACTTCAAAAGCCCGGAGATGGCCTTGAGGGTAGTGGTTTTCCCGGCTCCGTTATTTCCCAGGACCGTCACTATGGAACCTTCCGGAACCTGCAGGGACATACCCTTCAAAACCAGGATGACGTCGTGATAAATCACTTCGATATTGTTGACGACCAGCAGCGGGTCCATATCTCCTTACGCTCCCAGCCTGGAGTAGGCCAAATCCTCTTCACCGAGATAGGCCTTTATAACGTGTTCGTTATTGCGGATTTCCTCGGGAACTCCCTCCGCGATTTTCTGTCCAAAATCGAGTACGCAGACCCGGTCCGAGATGTCCATAACCACGCCCATGTCATGTTCAATGAGAATGATGGTCACATCCCATTCCTCGTTTATGTCCAGAATGAAGCGCGCCATGTCTTCGGTCTCTTCCAGGTTCATGCCCGCGGCGGGCTCATCGAGCAGCAACAGCCTGGGTTTCATGGCCAAAGCGCGCGCCAGTTCGACCCGCTTCTGCAAACCATAGGGAAGGGTGGCGACGGTTTGTTTGCGGATGTGTTCGATTTCGAGCAGGTCGATTATGGTTTCTTCAATCTCCTTGCGGAGGGCCAGTTCCTCCTGACGCGCCTTCCCAAGGTACAAGCCGCCGGTTAAAAAACCGCATTTCAGATGAGCGTGACGCCCCAGCTTGATATTATCGATGACGGACATACCGGGGAATAATTCGACATTTTGAAAGGTCCGGGCGATGCCCAATTCGGCTATCCGGTGCGGTTTCATTCTGGTTATGTCTATGTTTTGGAAATAGATATGGCCCGCGCTCGGTCTGTAGAACCGGTTGACGCAGTTCAGCACGCTCGTCTTGCCCGCGCCATTGGGACCGATAATAGCGAAGATTTCTCCGTCGCGCACCCCGGCGCTGACGCCGCTGATGGCCTGGAGTCCGCCGAAACTGAGCGATATGTCCTTCAACTCCAACAAATAGGGGGAATCTTCCGCCGGCCGATTATGTTCCGTCATACGTTCTGGAGTCCTTGGTTGTGTTTACGAGCCTGCCCGCAAATCCTTTACCGTTACGGATGTTTTCATGCGATAACCGGAGCCGTCCCGGTAACGAATATCCGATTCAAGCTCGACCTTCTCCCTGTCGCCGTACAGAGCGTCAACCAGTTGCTGATATCGCTGGGCGACAAAGGATCGCCGCACCTTCCTGGTTCTGGTCATTTCATCGTCGTCGGCGTCCAGTTCCTTGTACATCATCACAAACCGCGCTATTTGCGCCACTCTGGGTAACGACGAGTTGATCCGGCTTATCTCGTCGGCGATCAGGTCGTACACCTGGGGTTTTTGAGAAAGGTCGGTAAAGGTCGTATAGGTAATCCGATTATTCTCCGCCCATTTTCCCGCGTTCCCCATGTCCATGATGATCATGGCCGCCACAAAGGGGCGGTTTTGCCCGACGATCACCGCCTCTGATATGTACATACTGAACTTCAATTTGTTTTCGATAAACTGAGGAGAGAACTTGCTGCCGTCGGCAAGCTCCATGACGTCCTTCATGCGGTCGACCATCACCAGATGGCCGTCTTCGTCAATCAGCCCCTGGTCGCCTGAATGGAGCCATCCGTCACGCAAAGCATCCCTGGTCGCCTCATCGTTCTTATAGTAGCCCATGAAAACGGTGGGGCCTCTGGTCAGTATTTCTCCGGTGTCGGATATTTTTATCTCCACCTCCGGTATGGGCTTACCCACGGTGTCCGGTTTTATGTCTCCGTTGCGATGTCCCACCGAAATGCCCGAGGTCTCGGTTTGTCCGTAAATCTGTTTAATGTTCACGCCCAGGGCTTGAAAAAGATTGAACACATCCGGACCGAGGGCCGCTCCTCCCGTGTACACATTGCGCAGGTTGGCCAGACCGAGATAATTTTTCAGAGAGCGAAACATGAGGTAATGGGCCGCGAAGCCCAGGAAACGTCGGAAAAGATCTGGCTCTTGATTGGAGAGACGGATTGCGGCGATCCTGTAGCCGATAGGCATGCAGAATTTGTAGAAGAGCCTTTTGATCCATGCGGCGTCCTGGATTTTCACCTGGATATCCGAACACATGCGTTCCCAGAAGCGCGGCGGAGCGAAGAGTATGTTGGGGCCTATTTCCCTGATGTCGTGGGGAACGGTTTCGACCTTTTCGGGAAAGTTTACAGTAAATCCGGCGTACAGATTCCAGGCGACGGCGGTCATTTGTTCGCCTACCCAGGGAAGCGGCAAAAAGGAAACATGATTGTCCGAAGGGTAGGCGGGATCGATTTGATTATAGTTCTCCGCCATCTTGAGCATGTTTCGATGGCTGAGCATAGCTCCTTTGGGTAGACCGGTGGTGCCCGAGGTATACGCGATCATGGCCACCCGCTCTTCGTCCAGGGAATCGATGGATTTTTTCACCAGCTCCGGTTTTTCCCGCCGGACGGAACGGCCCATCTCTCTGACTTTGTCAAACGGCGTCAAAAGCGGGTCGTCATAGATCCGCATGCCCTTCATATCGTCCACAATGACTCGTTCTATCTTGGGGAGATCCTTTTTGATCTCCAACACCTTGTCCGTCTGCTCCTGATCCTCGGCGACGATGAACTTCGCGTCCGAATGGTCGATGATGTATTTAACCTGCTCAAGATGACTGTCCGGAAATATGCCGACCATGGCGCCGCCCAGTGATTGCGCCGCAAGTTCGGAATAAATCCACTCAGGGCGGTTGTCTCCTATTATGGCCAGCTTGTCTCCGGCCTGAAAACCCAGCTCGGACAGACCGAAGGCGAACGTTTCCACGTTTTCGAAATAACCCCGCCAGGTGACGGATTGCCAGATGCCGAATTCCTTCTCACGGATGGCGACACGCGCGTCGCCGAATTCGCGGGAGTTCCGTCTGAGAAGCGCGGGCAATGTTTTATAGGTCTCAATCATTCTGTATGGGCAATGATGTTATGGACGCCGGCCGGTTCGTTACCTGAACGGGCCGGCGCGGCAGTTCCTAGTCGAGCCTGATCCAGTCGGAAACGGCTTCGAACTGTAGTGTTTTCGAGTTGCCTTTGAATACTCTTCCCATAGGTATTTTGTTGTCGGTAATGGTGACCGGGGCCATGATTCCGCCAAAATCCACGTCCTTGATGGAGTTCATAGCCTTAACCAATCCGTCGCCGGTCAACGCGCCTTCTTTGTCCGCCCGTTTGAGCGCCTCCACATAGAGCAGCCCGTTGACGAAGCCCTGCATGTAGGAAGTGGGGCGGTAGGTGACATCGGGGTGGTGTTTCTTATTCCATTCGATGATTTTCTTTATCATGGGAACGTTTTCCTCATAATAGAAGGAATAAGGCATCACGCCCATGTAGTTGTCCGCCATGGGTCCCAGCTTGTCGAGGAGCATTTTGTTGGTGGTCCAGAACGTGCCCATGAATTTGCATTTCAGGCCATAATCCTTGGCCTGTTTCATAACCGCGGGGACAGGAGACAGCACGAATCCCTGAAAAATGCAGTATTCCACCCCTTTGCGTTTCATATCGAGCACCTGAGAGGTGACATCGACGCTCCCTACCTTGGACACTTCCTCGGCCACAAGCTCCAAACCGAGTTTTTTGCACGTCTCTTTCCCGTATTCCACGGGATCGCGTCCGAACTCCGTATCGCTGTAGAAGAAGGCGACTTTGGCCTGAGGTTTCTCCTTGGCGATGTATTTTAGCAGAATGCCGAACATGTCGCTGTAGGTCGGTCCTGCGACGTACATATACGGATTTTTCGCGGCGTCGGCGAGTTCGCTGGAAAAGGAGGTGGAACTGTACAGTATGTGGTAACGGTCTTTAATCTCCGGCGCCATGGCCTTGCCCAAACCGGTGCTTTCGCCGTACATGATAATCGGATTGTCGCGGGCCATGATGCGCTTGAACGCCGCCACCGCCGTGTCAACCTGATAGGCCCCGTCCTCCATTATGTACTTGATCTTTTTCCCGTTGATTCCGCCTTCTTCGTTGGCCATCATCAAGGCGTCTTCAAGTCCGGCGTTTATCTGTACGCCCGCGAACGCGAAGCGTCCCGTGATGGGCTGAACCGCGCCGATTTTGATCTCCTCTTCCGCAACCGCTGTCGCCGTGAATGTGAGAATAAGCGAGAAGAGCAGGGCGAAACACAAAAGTCCCTTTGCCGCGCATTTTGCCTTCATCATCTTTCCCTCCTTTTCTGTACAGCGGCTACCGCGCCGCTCTGTTTTGCGTCGTTATACGGCTGATACTTACGTTGCGCTCATGACAGCCTCGGTTCCTAGTACGAAAAGGGCCACAATATAAAGAACGCCTTGATACGGCGCCAGATCTCGGCCAGACCGTGGGGTTCAAAAATGAGGAAACCCACGATGAGACAGCCAAAAACCACCTCCTTGAGGGGAATAAAAAGATGCTCCAACTGCGGTATCACGTCCGACATGGCGCTGGTCGTGACGTTAAGGATCTCGGGCACAAGCGTCATGAATATGGCCCCGAATATGGAACCCAACACCGTGCCCAAGCCACCCACAATGACCATGGCCAGATATTGAATGGACAGATGAAAAGGAAAATGTTCCGGCGTTACGATGCGCATGAAGCTTACCCAAAGCGCGCCGGCGATCCCGGCGAAAAAACTGGAAATGGCGAATGAGGTGAGCTTGTATTTGAAGAGATTGATTCCCATTATCTCCGCGGCCAGATCGCGGTCCCGAATAGCGATGAACGCCCGACCCGTTTTGGTGCGAACCAAATTACGCACATACGCCACGGTAAGAACGACGAAACCAAGGGTGAGGTAATAAAATCTGGCTTCGGTATTGAACAGGAAGGAGCCAACCTGGGGAGACGGCACGTTGATCCCGCGAACGCCTTGGGTCATGGATTCCCAATGTATGAAAATGAATTCAAAGATAAACTGGGCGGCCAAGGTGGCGATGCATAAGTAGAGCCCCTTGACGCGCAGGGAGGGAATTCCGATTATGAGGCCGGCCGCGGCGGCCACCAAACCGGCGCAGGGCAGCGCCAGCCAGAATGAAAATTCCGCCTTGGTCATTAAGATGGCCAACGTGTAGCCCCCCACTCCGGCGAAGGCGGCGTGCCCCAGGGAAATCTGGCCCGTGAAGCCGGTCAGCAGGTTAAGGCCCACGGCGGCGATCACCGCGAACCCCACGAGGTTGGCCACATAAAGGATATAGGTGTTCGCGAAAAAAGGCAGTATCAGCAGAAAAATAAAAAAGAGAGCCAGCCAGAATTTGACAAAAACCGTCTGGAATATTTCTTCGTCTTTCAGATAGCTTTCTTTATAGTCTCCGCATCGCATGAACGTCTAGACCCGCTCGATTTCTTCTTTGCCGAACATTCCGTAGGGTCTGATCATGATGATGATGACCAGGATGAAAAATGGAATGACCTCTTTGGTTCCGCCTCCGAAGACAGGGTCGAGAAAGACGCCTGAAAGATTTTCCAGCACGCCGATTATGAAACCGCCGATAATGGCCCCGATAATGCTGTCGAGCCCTCCCAGGATAATGACCGCCAGCACTTTCAGGCCGATCCCGCCCATATAGATGCTGATACCACTGATGTTGCCGATTACCACACCTCCCACCGCCGCGGTTATGGCCGCAAAGCTCCAGGAAAGCGCGAATATCTTGCGCACGCTGATGCCCATGGACAGCGCCGCTTGCTGGTCGCTTGCGGTGGCGCGCATGGCCACGCCGGTGCGTGAATATTTAAAGATGAGCAGGAAGACGATCATGCACACGATGGCGAAGATGAATCCCCACAAGAGTCCCGATGGGACGATGGCGAAACCGAGGTCGAGCGGGTCGGGCGGGAAAATTTCGGGAAACGAGCGGTATTCGGGAGAGAAGATCATGTGGGTAAGTCCGTTGAGGATGCTTCCCAGTCCAATGGTCACCATGATGACCGAGATGATCGGTTCGCCGATGAGCGGCCGCAGCATGACGCGTTCGATAACCACGCCCAGGAAAAATGCGAAGACCAGGGTGGCGGCCAACGCCACCCAGAAGGGCGCCGCCAAATAGGTTAAAAAGGTCAGACATACGAACGCGCCGACAGTCATGAATTGGCCGGTGGCCAGGTTGATAATGCTCGTCGCCTTGTAAATGAGCACGAAACCCAGCGCGATAAGCCCATACACACCGCCCGCGGCCAATCCACTCACTATCACCTGGGGTAGAATGTCCATAAAAAATGGAGCGTTCCTTTAGAGTGTTATTAATGAGTTGGGGAATGAATAAGGCTTATTTTCTGTATACTGGATACAATAAATGCCGGGGTTAAGCAAACTCAAAAAGACAATTATGGAAAATTTTCTGTGTACCTGAATTAAGACGCATAAGATTTTCTGAGTATAGTAATTTTAATCGAACGATGAGATTCGGATTTGCGCGCATTATGTCAAAAATGACATAACATGTTGAAATAACAAGAAATATTGCATTTTTTCGTCCGCTGTGATACCTTGGGCCGTTACATGACGCAAACAACCCAACAGGAGGTCTCCGGATATGAAAATTTTGCGGGTGAACATGACCGACGGTACCACCGCGTTTGAGAATGTTCCTGACAAGTGGATGGCGCTGGGTGGAAGAGGTCTCACCTCCAACGCGGTGAATGATGAAGTGCCTCCCCTTTGCAACCCCATAGGGCCAAACAATAAAATCATTATAGCGCCGGGGCTGCTCACCGGCACGGTCGCGCCTTCGTCCGGCCGGCTCTCTTTCGGCGCCAAAAGCCCTCTGACAAACACTATCAAGGAATCCAACGCCGGCGGAATGGCCAGTCAGCATCTGGTACGTCTGGGCCTCAAAGCGATAATACTCGAAGGCGCCGCGCCCGCGGGCAAACTGTATAAGCTCATTCTGAAGAAGGACAGCGCTTCCTTGGAAGACGCCTCGGATTTGAAAATGATGAACAACTACGAGCTGGTCGATAAAATGGTCGGCGCGTACGG
>Ga0068712_1003569_pt1 | contig 14382 bp, 10 predicted proteins | sample MTBAKSrepl1MetaG_FD_62987 | JGI IMG/M metagenome (GOLD analysis project Ga0068712, IMG submission 62987) | Enrichment culture microbial communities from Arthur Kill intertidal strait, New Jersey, USA, that are MTBE-degrading - MTBE-AKS1... | ecosystem: Environmental > Aquatic > Marine >... | reverse complement strand
CGCCGCCACCGAAGATCCCCCCAGGGCGCTTTTAGGCGGTGAAGACGAATCAATCAGGATGTGGACCCCCTCAGCCCTGAAAAAGGCGGCAACAGCAAAAACAAGACCCAGAGGATGCTGAAAAGGCGCATCCTCGACAGCATACTCCGCGCTGCGAAACCCCCTGGAAGAAACCCTGACTTTGGAGTTGCTGTTGGGAACCAGCGTGACCCGGGTTCTTAAGTTCAGGGCCATGTTAACCGTGCAGGGGTCGAGTCTGCAAAGGGGATAAAAAAATGTGCGGATGTCCAGGGTGCCGCCCATATCAACGCGGCAGGGCGCCGAGGCTTCGATCTTTACCAGCTGCCTCCCCCTCCAGGAGGCTTTCGGAAAGCTTTCGGACTGTTTTTTCATGTTGTCTCCTCTTACCCGCGCAATTGCCGCAGAAATGAAAGGCTGCGCGGTTTCCTGCCCAGATGAAACGGGACGAATTCTTCCAAAAAAAGCTGGCCTTCCCTTAAGGCCTGCGGCGTGAATCGAATCCGTCCGGCCGTGGCGATATTACCGCTCTCGGCCCAGATGAGCTGCTTTATGGTTCCTTTGGATAAAACCACCCGGCGGGTCGCCCCCGCGGCGCAGCGGTCGCATAAAATTCCGCCCTTTGATAGATCAACCGCCAGGTCATTTTTACGGATCTGATCGGTTTCGGCCCCGCAGATGCTGCAATTTATCAAATTGGGGGAAAGTCCGCACAATCGCATGAATCTCATCTGAAACAGGACACTCAAGCCCGCTTCCGGCACGTTGCCTCTGTCCAGTTGCCTTAAAACGTACTCCAGCAGGCGGTAAAGCTGAACCTGCTTTTCGTGTTCTTCAACCCATCCCTGAACCAGCTCAGCCCAGTAACTGGCATAGGCGGTTTTATAAATATCGGCCCGGATACCGGCAAAGGGCTGGCGTAAAGTGGCTTCTTCCAGAACCGGCAGCCCTTTGGTGCGCGGCTCCCGACAGACAATCTCCATAGCGGAAAAAAGCTCCAGAATGCCTGAAAATCGCTTGGTGCTTTTTTTAGCAGACTTGGCGATAACAGAAATTTTACCCCTGCTTAGCGAGAGAAAGGTAATGATAAGATCGTAATCACCGAAGTCGGTTCGGCGGAGCATGATGGCGGGTGTTGAAAAGCTTGACATGTTTTCATACAGTAAGAAGTGTTGTCGCAATCTGAAAATAGAAAAGCACGCTGATGATATCAATAGCGGTTGTTACAAACGGTCCGGTTGCAACCGCAGGGTCGATATTGATCCGTGCAAAGCACATCGGAACCAGTGAGCCCACCAGGGCGGCAACGGACATGGAGCTGACCACGGCAATCCCGACAGAAAATGCCAGCGCCACGGTGCTGTAGCGCAGTTGCGCCACCGTGCCGATCAACAGCCCATAGACGGCCCCCAGGATAAGACCGATGGTCAACTCTTTCAAAACAACCGTCCAGATATCACGCACGTGCAGGCGTCCGGTCGCAAGCCCACGGACCACGATTGTGGAGGACTGGGTGCCGATATTGCCCCCCATTCCCATGATAACCGGAATAAAAGCGGCCAGATACACAAACTTGCTTAAACTCCCCTCGAACCGGCCGATAATATAAAACGCCACGATTCCCCCCAGACAGCTGGCAAACAGCCATGGCAGCCGGATACGGGTACTCTTTAAAACGGACTTTGTCTCGACAAATTCTTCACCGGCGCCGGCCATTTTAAGAATATCCTCGGTCGCCTCTTTTCGCATGATGTCGATGACGTCGTCCACGGTAACGATACCGACGATACGGTTGCTTTCATCAACCACCGGAACCGCCAGAAAATCATAGCGAGCCACAATCCGGGCGACCTCCTCCTGATCCATGTCGGTCCGAACGGAAATGACCTCGGTGGTCATGAAGTCTTTTAGCTGAGATTCCGGCGGCACGACCACCAGCTGCCGCAGCGAGCTGACGCCGACCAGTTTTCCATACTCATCCACTACATAAAGGTAAAATGGCATCTCAACATCGAGATACTCTTTTTGGAGGGACTCAATCGCTTGCCGGGCCGTGACGTTTTGTCGCAATGCAACAAAATCCGGAATCATGATGCCGCCGGCGGTATCATCGTCATAGCCAAGTAGGCCTTCAACTTCCTCCAGCCCCTCCTTTTTCATCCTTTCCAGCAACTCTTCCGATTTTTCTTCCGGCAGTCGGCCGATCAGATCAGCAATATCATCGGTCGGCATGCTTTCCAGGATTTCAACGACGCTATCCGGCGACATCTCGTCAATAATCTGCAGAAACGTATCCTCGTCAAGCTCCCGGAACAATATCCCCTTCTGCTCCGTTTCTTCAATCATTTCAAATAGTTTACGCTGATCTGGCAATGATAATGCCCTAAAGACGATCGACAGGTCCGCGGCATGGGTTTTATTCACGATCTTGCGAAGATGCGATGTGGCACCCCTGCGTAACAACCGTTTGATACTCTCTATCAGAATTTTATTTTGGTCAGGCTGCAAACTTCTCACCAATTTTTATCCGGTCCAAGGGAAAACGTTTTCAGTGCGTACCTTTTGCCGGCATCAAGGTATCTTAAGGGTAACGACTTGGCCTTTGTTGCCGGGAACAGGAAGGTCCTTGTCGTTGATATTCAAGTGAACACCGGCCGCATTGCCGATCAGCAGGTTGAATCCGGACAGCGCTTCAAGCTCCAGCCGATCTCCCGGATTCAGGCTGTATTCCCGCGATTGCTGATCATCGACAATGACTTTCAGCCACGTCTTTTCGACAGTCACAATTTTCAGCAACAACTTCTCCGGCACTATGGCCGGTACAGTCGAAACCGGGGGAGGTGTCTGCGCGGACAGGGAGGTGCTCACGGCCGGCACATCTTTTGTAATCGCTTCGGGTTTAAATTTTTCATTTTTCACATCGCTCTTCCGAAGAAACGACGAAAGGAAGACCGACAGCGTCATCATGCACAACAAAACTCCCAGGGATAGCAGGAGGCGCGGCCAGAAATTTATTCCGGATTTTATCAACTCATTATCAACCCGAGCCTTTTTCTCAAACATCCGGCGGCTGGACGCATAAAGCCGGCCGGCTTCATCGGCATCGGCGCCGACGGCCCTGGCATAGCTACGTATAAAACCTTTGACAAAAACCTCGGCGGGCAACCGGTCGTGATCCTCCTTCTCGATTGCAAGCAGGTTGTCTATTCCGACCCGGGTGTCTAACGAGACCTGTTTTAAGGTAATGCCCCTGTCAAGCCGGACATTTTTTAAATACCGTCCAAACGACAGCAATCTCTGATTCAACACGGTGGTTTTCATTCATACCTGTTGTCGTTACTCTATTATCTTGACATGCGAACGCTTGCGAAGCTCTTCCAGCCATTGTTTAAAGTTCTTTTCCACTATTTCGGCATACAGCTTTTCCTGAATACCGGCCGATACTTCCGCCAGCGGCTTTCCCGGCTCCACCCGGATTTCCTGAATGTAAAAAATCTGATATCCCTGGTCCGTTTCGAGTATGGGTGTAAATTCGCCCGCTTGTAAACCTTTCAGGGCCTCCTGGAGCTGCGGCGAAAGGGCTTCCAGTTTAAAAAAACCCAGATCCCCGCCTTCGGCAGCCAGATTCGATTCGGAATACGCTCTGGCCAGATTTTCAAACGGTTCACCGGTGTTTAATTTTTCCAGGACTGCGGCCATTTTTTTCAGAACTTCCTGTTTTTCAGCCGCACCTGCCATCCGGGGCAGCCGCATGATAATATTTCGAAGGCGATATTTCAGTTCACGGCCATATTCTTCGGGATGGGCGTCATAGTAAGCCTTGACATCCTGGTCGGTAATTACGATCTTGGACTTCACTTCCCGATTGACAAGCCGGGACCTGAGGATCTGTCCCTTCATGTTCTTGCGAAATTCTTCCAAAGACGTACCTTCAGCGGACAGTGCTTTTCGAAAATCCTCATCGGAATATAAGTTTTTTTCTTTTATTCTCTCTATGGCGCTGTCAACTTCCGCGTCGCTGATCACCAGTCCGGCCTTTTGAATCTCCTGATCGGTAAGCGTTTGATCAATCAGACGATCCAGCATATCTTTACGGAGTTTTGCCAGCAGATCGGATTCCTTCCCGGCATCATACCCCATCGATTTGACCTGGTTCATATAGGGTTTGAGAGAAAGGTTCAAATCATTCAGCGTAATGATGTCATCGTTTACAACTGCAACGATTCGATCAACGATTTCGGCACTATGGGATGATGCAATTCCAACCACACCCACCCAAATTAAAAACAACATATGCATAGGTCCGAACATCCGAACGCTGTATTTTGTTCGTTCGTATTTATAGCGCATAATTTTCCAACACGATTTAAAGACCGTTCAGCCGCTTCCATTGCGACTGATTGATATCGACCGTATATTTTCCTTTAAGGTTTTTTATCCAAAGCCGATAGGCTTCTTCAGCTTTTTGGCGGCGCAGCTGTTTGACAATCAGTTTATTTATATCCGTAATTTCCGCATCCTGATCTGAAACCGGATATTTTCCCTCATAATTTTCCTTATAGAACTTGGCAATTTCTTCCGGGGTCAAGGTAATCTTCTGATGCACCTCCCGTTCAACCACTTTTTCCATCAGCAGCCTTATTTTCAATCTTTTTACCCAAAAGCTGTAAGAAACGGCATATTCAAGCAACATCTGTTCAAATACGCCTTCCGGATAATCCGCTTTGATAGCTGCAATCGCCCTGGCAACTTCGGATTCGGTCAACTCGATCTGCAGTTCAGTCGCCCGTTGCAACACGAGCAGTTCCTCGATCAACTGATCTAACATGCGGATCTGTGCCTCTCTCAGCAAATCCGGATTTTGCGGGAGAGAATGCGGATAGGCACTTTTCGCGATTTCAAACGCCTGATTAAAATCGCTGACGGTAACGATCCGTTCGCTGACCCGAATCAAATACACATCATCAAAGCGGAGGGCCGTATCCGTGCAGGAAAACAGGAATAAAATCATAAATATGGCGGCAGCCAATGCTGCCGATAAACAAGTGGCATGAAGCAACCGTTCCGATAACCGCATTCTGGTTTGCCTGCTCGGGCAAAATCGCATAACACACATCCCTCAACGCCTGCTGAACACTGTTTGTCGCAGGGTTGCTTCATCCTCCCTGTTTTCGGATATTCCATCAGAAAACGCAAAAAATAGCAACACGGCACGTGAGTCGCGGTTCGCGCCCACCACGAAATCAAACCGATAAAGTGCCCGTATTATTTTTTGCCGCAACCGCAACTGGAAGGTGTTCAGCCGTTAACATGTTGAATAATTTCTTTCAAGATGTTTTTAGCCTCGCCCCAAAGCCCCCCGGCACATTTTTTATTCAGCCGGATAATTAAGGTATGGTCGGGTGTCAACTGGAAGCGTTTCCCGTTTGCAAGCACCATGTTGATGATCCCGGCCGGATTTTTCTGATGCGGTTCTGAAAATTGAACGGCCAGCCGAAGGTCGCTCAGTTCCAGTTTTGTTATACCGGCCTGCAGGCAAAGAACTCTCAGCATCATTTTCAGAAGCAGATTGGAAACCTCAACAGGGATGGCGCCATAACGATCCAGCAGCCCGGATTTGAAATCGGCAATTTCTGAAAGCGCCGTCATTTTAGCCAGCTGGCGATAAGCCAGCAGCCGTTGATCAATATCCGGCATATACTGTTCCGGTATAAAAGCCGACATCGCAACGTTTATTTCCGGATCCAAATCCGGCAAGACGGGCTCTCCTTTAAGCTCTGCGATGGCGTTCTCCATCAGCTTCAAGTACATATCATACCCCACCGCCGCGACATGACCCGACTGGGATGCCCCCAAAATCGTTCCGCCGCCCCTGATTTTCAAATCATTCATCGCAATTTGAAAACCGGACCCGAGATCGCTGTGCTCCATCAGGACCTTCAAGCGCTTCTGCGCATCTTTACCCATCCCGCTTTCCGACGGTATAAACAAATAGGCATAGGCCTGTTCTTCGGCACGTCCCACACGACCGCGCAGCTGATACATCTGTGCCAGACCGAACCGGTCCGCCCGATTGACCAGGATGGTATTGGCCGTGGGAATATCCAGTCCGGACTCAATGATGGTTGTGCAGACCAGCATGTCGATCTCGCGGGTGGCGAATTTGAGCATGACCTTTTCCAGTTCCCTTTCGTTCATCCGGCCATGGGCCACCTCCAGTCGCGCTTCAGGAACCAGACCCTGCAGGTGTGCCGCCATCGCCTGGATGCTGTGGATATTGTTATGAACAAAAAAAAGTTGCCCGTTACGGTTAAGTTCCTTTCGAATGGCTTCTGCAATAATGGCGTCATCAAATTCGCAAATATAGGTGATGATGGCATGACGATGCTCCGGCGGTGTTGAAATCAGACTGATATCGCGGATACCCATCAGCGACATGTGCAGGGTTCGGGGGATCGGGGTCGCCGTCAGGGCCAATACGTCTACCGTACTCCTGATTTTTTTAAGTTGTTCCTTGTGCCGCACCCCGAAGCGCTGCTCTTCATCCAGAACCATCAGGCCCAGATCCTTGAACAAGATATCTTTTTGAAGCAACCGATGCGTTCCGATGACAATATCGATCCTGCCGGCTTTGAGTTCGTCGATGATGGTGCGCTGATCTCTCAGCGACCGAAATCTGCTTAGAGAAGCTATTTTAACGGGATAGCGTTTAAACCGGCTTGAAAATGTTGCATAATGCTGTTCTGCCAGAACGGTGGTGGGAACCAGCACCGCGACCTGCTTGCCGGCGTTCACGGCAACAAACGCGGCTCGCAGCGCCACTTCGGTTTTGCCGTATCCAACATCGCCACACACCAGCCGGTCCATTGGCGTTGGCCGCGCGAGATCGTCAATAACCTGTTCGATCGCTTTAATCTGATCGGCGGTCTCATCATAGGGAAATGCGGCTTCAAAATCCTGAAAATAACCGTCAGGCGCTTGGTAGCTGTTCCCCTTGCTGACCACCCGTTGGGCATAAATCTGGAGCAGTTCGCCAGCAATTTTTTCAACCGATTTTTTTACCTTCTTTTTGACCCGGTCCCATGTTGTGCCCCCCAGTTTATCCAGCAGCGGCTCGGCGTCATTCATTCCCAAATATTTCTGCACCAGGCCCATACGGTCCACCGGCAGGTAGAGCTTGTCGCTGTCCCGGTATTCGATGAGCAGAAAATCGTTTTCGCTTCCGTTAAGCTTGAGCTTTGCAAGCCCTCTGTACTGACCGATACCATGCTCGAGATGAACAACAAAGTCCCCGCCCTTCAGGTCTTCAATCCCAAGAAGTTTATCTATCACCTCTTGTTTATGAATCTTGCGCTTGCGCGCCTTGGCCCCGAATATTTCCGCCTCTGTTATAATGGCCAACCCTTCTTCGGACCAGACAAATCCGGCGGATAATGCCCCCGGACAGATATAAACGGATCCCTTGGGTTCTACCCGCACGGGGAAAGTCTCCATAAGGCCCGGGTAAATATCATATGGAACCAGCAAAGACTTTAACCTCCCGGCCTGAGATTCGGTCCGACAGATCAGCAGAACCAGATTTCCCGCTTTTTCAAGCTCGCCAATACGCTTCGCGAGCGGCAGCAGCAGATTCTCCGTTTTATGGGTAAGGTTTAATTCCGCAGTCAAATCGGTGTTGTCGGATACTGAAAATTGAATCTGAAGCGGGCGCTGCTCGCATTCAACCGTTTCCTTTATGATTGGAAGCGGGTGAAACGAACATGTTAGGGATCGGTTGAATGCTTGGGTAGCCGTCTTCCAGTCCATGTAGGAATCTTCCGGCCGCAGAGACAACCTGCCCTCTCTAAAAGCGGCTTGAAAATTTACGTCGGCCTGAACCGCGAAGTTTCCCGCCGCTCTTTCAAGTTCGCCCGGGTCGGACAGGATATAGAGGGCTTCCTTGGGTATATAATCAAAAATAGACCCGGCAGCAGGATAAATTAAGGGTATCAAACTCTCGAGACCCGAAATCACACCTTCGGTCTTGATGCGCCGGATATATTCACGAACGCGTGTGACGGGCATATCCAAAAAGGCGGCCTGTTCCCTGACCCGACCGATAATTTCAGGAAGAGAATCAGGGGTAAGGATCACCTCTTTGGCCGGTAGAATAACAGCTTCATGCATATGTCGGATGGTTCGTTGGGTTGTCGTTGAGAAAAACCGCAAAGACTCGACCGTGTCTGCAACCATCTCGATCCTGAGGGGATCGGGATAATATGTGGAAAAAATGTCGATGATGCCTCCCCGGATACTGAAATCGCCCGGTTCTTCCACAATCGCAGTTTTAATATATCCTCCACTGGTCAACTTATGAACCAACAGGTCCCGATCGATTTCTTCATCTTTCTGGATGAGTTCTGCATACCGGCAGAGTTCTGATCGGGGAATAAGTTTCTGCAGGACCGCATCAACACTGATGACCACTATCGGCGGCTGATGACCGTCGATCAGATTGTAAAGGGTACGGATTCGTCTGGCAGCCGTTTCGTTATGGTAGGATACCCGTTTAAACGGCATAATATTATAAGGTGGAAAATAAAAAATACGCTCCGCAGACATATTTGAAAAAAAACAAAAATCGTCGACAAACTGTTCACCTTCCTTTGCCGAAGCCGTCACGACGACAAGTGGTGCATTCAGTTCTTGGTATAAGCGAGCGGCAAGATAAGCCCCGGCGACTTTGGAAAGACCGGTGCACTCAACACCGGTAATTCTCCTGCGAAGGCAGTCTGATAATGTTTCAAATGAAAATTTTTCTTGATTTTGGTTCATAAACAACGTAATGCACTGCCTGGGCCGGCGTAGCTCAGATGGTAGAGCAGCTGATTCGTAATCAGCAGGTCCGCGGTTCAATTCCGCGCGCCGGCTCCATAAAATTTGAAGGGATTTCGGTTTTTCATGTCCGAAGTCCCTTTTTTGTCATTAAAACGGAAACCATTAAATTTGTCAAGAATTAAAGGTGTTATGAGTTGTTATCTTTTGGGAAACAATTTCGGCACCAAGACAACGGTCCGTTGAACCGGCGCCATGGGTTTATAGAGAAGGGATAAGGGTTTGAAGGCAGGGTTCGGGCTACCGATAATTTTTATGGGAGAGAGCATGGTTTGCCGAATGATACGTAAATAAGCATCCGCACCGGCCAAAAGTTATTGCCTCATCAGACTTGTGTGTGATATCAATGGACAATGTGAGATGGGAAACAGTTAACGCCACCGGCAACGAAAGCCTTAATTGTTTCTCATTATCATCCATATGGGTTTACAGGGCAAAACCCCTCGGAATGTTTTGGGGAAGACCCAATCGGTTGATGGTATCCTAAAAAAGTGTTGCCCGAATGATCAAAAAGAAAATGACTGAAGAAGCCGCTATCCATTTAGGAAAAAATGCTGAGTTCGAGGGTGATCTTAAATTTTATGGAACGGCTAGGATTGAAGGCCGCTTTAAAGGCAATATTTCCGGGGAAGGAATCCTTGAAATAGCTAAAGAGAGTAAAATTGAGGCCAACATTCATGTCTCTCACATCATAATTTATGGTGAAATCCATGGAGATATTTTTGCTGAAGAAAAGATTAACATTAAAGTTCCCGGCAAAGTTTTCGGAAATATTGAAGGACCGCTCATAACATTAGAGGCAGGGGCCGTTTTTCAAGGAAAATGTCAAACCCGGAAGCCAAAAGTTTCCGAAAAAGATGAATTGGAAATTAAAAGCTCGATAAAACCCGTCGAGAGGATAGCGCGGGGAAAAGCAGATGATTGAAACTCCCTGCACCCCCGTAAAACGTGATCTCCACTTTGCTTCGACAAGTTGTGGGGAGTGCACTCGCTGTTGCAGTTCTAAAGAAACGCCGACTTGATGGTCACCCGCTCACAAATGAAAAAGTATCCATCATGAGATAATGTTGCGATAAAAATGCAAAAAAAACTTGCTAACCGGCTATAATTATTATATGTACGAATCCGATTCGTAATCAGCAGGTCACGAGTTCGGGTACCATCGCCGGCTCCGGTAAACACAAAGGATATTTGGGTCGTTGCGCCAAAATGCCTTACTTATAATCTTAGGGTAAACTATCTTTTAAAAACCATTAATAATATTTTTTATGGCCCGTACATTCCTAAAATAAAAATGTCCTCTCTTCCACACCCTGTAAAATAAACATATTGCACGCCGGATATCCTGCGTAACGGAAAGATTTTATGGCAAATACCGATGACAGACAGCTAAAGGCTGAAATTGACGAAATCATTAAAAAAGTTGACATGATAATAAAAAATATTGATGAACTTGATCCCGCCAAAAAGGAAGATGTGAAACAAACCGAAGATGAATAAATTCAATCTTATGAATTTTCAGCAATAAACCCTCTTGACCAATGGTCATTTATATTATATATTAACAAATCAGTTAGTTGCAAATAACTATGATTTCTTTCCAGATTTTCAAGCAAAATAGCCCGCGAAACGCCAGTGGACAAACCGGACCGGGCATAACTGGAAATTCTTTGACCATATTGAAAACAAACCATTAGCAACCGTTTAATGTAAATGGGCAAGGTCGACTCGTTGCCACCACATGTGAAGATGTCCTTTGAGGAGGCGTTATGGCATTAACCAAAAATGATATTGTTAAAAAGGTACACGAACTGGGTTTTACGAAGAAAAAATCTGTCGAGCTGATCGAAACCCTGCTGGAAATTATCAAGGGGAAATTGCAAAAGGGCGACGATGTGTTGATCTCCGGTTTTGGAAAATTCTGCGTCAAAGACAAAAACAAACGCCGGGGACGAAATCCTGCTACCGGGTCAGACCTGATCCTGCGCGAGCGGAAAGTTGTTACGTTTAAATGCTCCGGCAAATTAAGGAACAAAATCAACAGGTAATTTTTGATTTTGCCGCCGCGGCCGTTCTGGATCTGTTTTTAAATTAAACACGTGCCGAAGCCAACGGCGGAGGGATTCAACCCGATCTGAAACGAAAGGCGTTTCACCTCGAATATCTTTCATTTTCTAAGAGGCGTTGGCAGTCAATGTAATATTCAATCGACACAAACACATTTGAGCAAGATTATCGGCCATCGATTTTTTGGGCAGCGCGGGATTGCCTGCCTCCTGCCCTCAGTCCTAATCCACGGCCCGGAAGCAGCTTCAAGAGTCCGGGCAGAAGACCGTAATTGCGGCGATTTTAAGTCCACAGACTGACCTCCTGCACCGTTTCCGGATGACCACGCATCGACACACGCTTTCGTGTGAAACAACCTGAATTCCGCCGCAATTTCTTAACAAAAGAGGAGCGCATGTCGATTTTCAAAATAGAGGACGGCCTTTATCGGGGAACATGTCCATTAACTGAAGGTGAATTGGGAGAACTTTTGGCCCGGTTCAAAACCGAAATCGTTGTGGGACACCCAACCTTTCAAAATACCGATAATATTGGCAAAGAACTTGCCGGGGGGCTAAAGGCTGCCGGCGCAGTTTACCCGGGCAGGAAGGTCGCCTTTATCGTCTCGGATGGAACCTGCCGAATAGACTCCCCCAATGATGCGACCCTTGCGGCCGCACTGCAAGCATCAGCAAAAACTTTCCGCCAATTGGGGCCGTCCCTCTCAAAAAACCTGCTGGTAGCGGCCACTGCCTATGATGGATACAAAAACGACCGCACCCCTGGGAAGGGCAGCGCCCTGAAACTTATCTTTGATGAAGTCGGCCGGTGCACCGCCCTAACCAAGCTGATCCTGCTGGATGGTGACTTGCGAAACGATCTGAAACCGTGGTTTACCGTGTTCCAGCAGATCCAGGCAGCACACCCGATCGATAACAAGAACAAGGAGTTCTTTATTACGGCCCGTTATGCCCGCCATTTTGTCGACGCATCACTGACCCGCTTTGTGGTGGGGCCGCTGACAACTCTCATGGGTGAATACGTACCCGGGGGTATTTCCGGAGACATTGTCTTGTCAGCCGGGGCGGTCCGGCATGAACGCAACGCAGATTGGGATGAACACCGGCGGCGCTACGGGACCGATATTGCGACAACATTTGATAATATCGCCGATCCGGATGTCGTCACCTACGAGGTCTACCTGGGAGCAAAACTGCATGACATCACCGACGAATCCAAATTATCCGTGATGCCAGGTGAGGTGATCGGCGCAGCACTAGGCAGAATGCTGCATTATGAAAATAAGGACGGCCGGCTGGGGCGCATACTCAAGGATGAGATCCCCGTCAAACGCCCGATCACCTGGGGGGCGGACCGGACCGGCATTGCATTTATTGACCCCGGCTACACGAATGTCTTTAATGTCGACGTCAAACGAGCCATCTTGGTAGAGAAATTCAACCTGTTTAAAGAGCCGATGAAGAAGGTGCTGCAGCCCGACACCTTTACAGCCATCGAAAAATCGCATGCCCGCCTAGCAGACCTGCCGGCCGCAGATGCCGATCCATTTGAATTTCTGGGGGTGACGCGTCGCCTGTGGATCGACCTTCTGTATCAGAGCATTGCCTATCTGCTTTCAACGCAAGATACGGAAACGGTAAAGCTTTGTCTTAACTATCTATATACGGCCGCCTTTCTGGAATTTTGCCGGGAAAAAATTTTACAGCTGGGAGCCGTAACTTTCGGGGATGTCAGACGGATGCAGACGTCATTAGGGGTCCCTCCTGAAAGGGCACAGAAATTCTATCAACATGAGGTCGACGGCGTAGTCGAAAAAATGGCCCTTGAATTTTATGAGGGCCGAAAAAAAATTCTGCAATATTTAGAGTAGGAGTCAGGAGTCAGCCCAGCGGCTGGGCTGACTCCTGACTACATTTGTGAGGCATGTTAAATGAAACTGCGTGTTCTGATTGTATCTAACCAGGTGAGAGGGATCGACGGCACCGGCGGCCTGGGAGATGTTGCCGCGGCCCTTGCGAAAGCGCTGGCCGCAAAGAAAGATATTGACGTGCGGATCTTAATGCCGGGATATCAATCCGTATCGGGCAAAGGTATTGAAAACAGATTCGATTCGATCCATGCAACCGACATTCCGGTTCCTTTTGGCAATCAATTGCGAACGGCTCATGTCTGTCAATTTATCCTACCGACATTAAACCATGATGAACCCCGAATCCCCTGTTATCTGCTCTGCATGGACGCCTATGATCAGGCCGCCGATTCCCCTGAACAGGCGATCCTGCTGGCCAGAGGCGCCATAGAATTTTTAAGGGCATTTGAAAATTTCCACCCCGATGTCATCCACTGTAATGACTGGCATACGGGCCTTATCCCGGCATATCTGAACACCCTCTATCAAAGCGATCCCTACCTCGGACGGATCGCAACCCTCTTCACGACCCATAATGCCGGTTATTTCTATCAGGGCGCCTTTCCGGACGATAACTTTGCAGAGCCGGCCGATACGCTTCTTTTCCAGGCAGGTCTTGATAAAAGCTTCTTTCAGCCCCTGCAAACCCGGTCGCTGGAACATCAGAATCGGTTTAACTTTACCAAAGGCGGTTTGGGATTTGCCGACCTGATCACCACCGTCAGCATTACCTATTCCCATGAAATCCGGAAACCGGCATTCGGCGGCGGGCTTGATCATTTACTTCAGGAAAGATCCCACAACTTATGCGGCATTGTCAATGGTATTGACACCGCTGAATGGAACCCTGAAAACGATCCAATCATCGCACCCTACAATTTTTCGAAAGCCGACCCGATTGATTCGATTATACAACAAAAACGACTGATTCGAAAAATACTCCAAAGCTGGGAAAAAGGGGGGAGCAAACCGTTTGCAGGAATCAACGTCACAACCCTGCTCATGGCATTCATCGGACGGATAACCGACCAAAAAGCGGCCATTCTCATGCCGATATTGAAAAACCTGTGCGGATGGGATCAAATTCAGGTCACCATCCTGGGTTCGGCCCATCCACAGGATCCCATCGGCAGAGAGTATGCCGCCGAAATCAGAAGCTTGTCTGAAACATATAAAAACCGCCTCTTTTTTTTCGAGGGGTATGAGACCGATTTGTCACACCTGATATATGCCGCCGCCGACCTGTTTCTGATGCCGAGTGTTTATGAACCCTGCGGACTGTCCCAGATGATCAGCATGCGCTATGGCACCCTTCCCCTTGTCCGTTTTGTCGGCGGACTTGTGGATACCGTCACCGATGAGCAGGCCGGTGCAAAGGGGAACGGATTCGGTTTTAAAGAAGCGATTGGCGATAGTTTTGCCATGGCCCATATTCCGTCAGCAGCCGAGTTGCTCCTCACAACCATCACCCGGGCCGTCGGACTGTTTAGAAACGACCCGCAACGCCGGCAGGA
>Ga0068712_1003568_pt1 | contig 14384 bp, 12 predicted proteins | sample MTBAKSrepl1MetaG_FD_62987 | JGI IMG/M metagenome (GOLD analysis project Ga0068712, IMG submission 62987) | Enrichment culture microbial communities from Arthur Kill intertidal strait, New Jersey, USA, that are MTBE-degrading - MTBE-AKS1... | ecosystem: Environmental > Aquatic > Marine >... | reverse complement strand
AGGGCTTTTTGGGGGTTTTCAACGAACTCAAGGGTGGTTATCAGCACGGCATAGTTGAAGGAATTGTCGTCAAAAGGAAGATCTTCGGCGCTGCCGCGGTGGAAGTCCACACGTTTTCCCAGATTTTTAGCCGCCATCTCCAACATGTAGGGGGACGGATCGATGCCGGTCGCCCGCAGGCCGGCATCAATTAGCGGATTCAGGCTGACGCCTGTGCCGCAGCCGATGTCAAGCACTGTTTTGCCCGGTATCGGTTTGAGCAGATCGCGCAACAACTTTTGTCTAAAATCGATTAAAAAGCGATTGCCGGGGATTTTCAGCCACTGCTCATAGGCCTTGGCATCATTAAAGTCAAAGACAACTCCCATGCGGTTTAAATAATTGAAAAATTGATATTTATCAAGAACAAATAAACCCCTTTAAAAAACATACCGGCGATTAGCCGGATACCATGGTTACGATGATATCTTCGGCTTTTTTGATGCTTATCCGGCTCATATTGAGGATAATATCATAGGAAGAAGCATCTTCATGAGATTTTTTTTCAGAAAGTGAATTTAAGAACCGCAGCCTGTTTTTGTCCGCCAGTTTCACTTCTCTTGAAGCTTCTTCTTTTGTGTACTGATACCGTTTCATGATATTGCGGACACGAGACTCCATGTCGCCGACAATTAAGACATGCCAGGTATTCTTCCGATTTTGCAAAATGTACTGCCCGCCCCTTCCCATAATAATGACATCGTCCATTTTATAAATACCCTCAAAGATGTCCCTTATCACGGCGACATAGGTCTTTTCATCCAAATATCCGTGGCTTTCCGTTATATGACGTTGGATAAAATCTTTATCGATAAACTTTTCTATGAAATCCATCAATTTGGTGGAGCCTGATTTCTCAAACCCCATCACACCTTCGGTGGAAACGCCGACCCGTTTTGCGACTTCATCAATGATTTCTTTGCCCACATAATTATATTTGAGTCGTTTTGCCAGCCTCTGACCCAGATCGATGCCGCCGGAACCCAATTGTCTTGAAATTGTAATGATGGCCATATGCCCCCCCTATGTTGTGTTCATCAAATTGCTTAGACGTTAAATCGAAAATTGATTATATCGCCGTCCCGGACGATGTATGTTTTGCCCTCCAGTCGAACGGTGCCTTTCTTACGGGCCTCATGATACGTGCCGGCCGCCATCAGGTCCGCATAGGATACGACTTCGGCCCGGATAAAACCCTTTTTAAAATCGGAATGAATCACCCCGGCGGCATCCGGTGCGCTGGTTCCGTTTGTGATTGTCCAGGCCCTGACTTCATCCTGGCCGACCGTAAAAAACGAAATGAGTCCCAGCAGTTCATAGGACTGCCGGATAATCCGATCCATGGCCGAAGCGGTAATATTGAATTCTGACAGAAAATCTTTTACTTCTTCCGTCGGCATTCGGGATAGCTCCTGTTCAAGCTTACCCCTGATCTGAGCGCACTTTTCCCGGTCGATCAGGCCTTCGATTTCCGGAAGGGCATCGTTTTCATCATCATTGTTAAACAGAATCAACATCGGTTTGGCGGAAACAAGGGCATATCCTTTCAAGGACGGCGCGGTCGCAAGTTCCGGAAATCTTCGCAGCGGGGTTTCTTTTTCCAGGGCATTTCGGCATTCCAGCAGCAGGCTGTGTTCTTCCGGGTTACTGGCCTTTCCTCTTTTCTGATCGGCCTCGAGGCGTTCCAGACGATTTTCCACCGCAATCAGATCGGTTAACATCATTTCCTGGTTAAACGTCAGGTAGTCCTCAAAAGGGGTGGGCGCCTTTAGACCGTATCCGCTGAAATTTCGAATGACATGGATCAGGGCGTCTGCGTCCCGCACCGCGGTCCAGACGGGATGGTCGCTCCCTTTTTCCTTATGGATGCCCGCCGATGCCGGCAGAAAATATTCTACCTGGGCAAAAATTGTTTTTTGGGGCACATACATGCTGCTCAAGTTGTCTACACGATTATCGGGGACAGCAATGGTTCCGATTCGAGTTTCGCTCTTATTTCCGGTCTCTGACGCGGCACGCGTCAATGCTTCGAAAATGGTTTTTTTTCCTGATCCCGGAAGGCCTACGATTCCTAATTTCATCTGTTAACGATCCTTTCAAATAGCCGCTTTTGAAAAAAGCGGCTATTTAATTTTAATGACCACCAGGGTGACATCATCTTCCTGTTCGCGCGATGACCGAAATCGGTTGACGGCATCGATAACCGCCGACACGATTTTCCCGGCCGGGGCATTGGCATGGGAACGGATGATCCGTTTCAAAGCTTCCTTGCCGAACATACCCCCCTCGGGATTAAGGGTTTCCCAGATACCGTCGGTGCCGATCACCATGATTTGGCCGGGAACGACGGGACTTTGGGATTCCTCATATTCGGAGTTTTCGAAAGCGCCCAGCGGCAGCCCCCTTCCGGCAAGCTCTTTGAAAGAATTGCGGGAAGGGTCATAAAGCAATGCCGGTTCATGACCGGCCCTGACCCAGCGGATATATTTTTCACAGGAACTGATTTCAGCATAAAAGAGTGTCATAAAGCGGCCGGAGGCTTTGATATCCCGTGCCAGAAGGTTATTGACATCGGAAATTATATTTTCAATACTCCCCGGCAGTGATGTGCGCTGTCTTAAAAGTGCCCGTGCAGTAGTCATCAAAAGGGCCGATGGAATTCCATGGTCGGAAACATCACCAACCACTACCCGGATATTGCCCGAATCGTTTTCAGGGCCTGTAAGAAAATCATAATAATCCCCACCGGTTTCATCGCAATAGATGCTGGTGCCGGAAATATCCAGACCGCTCACGTCGGGATCGCGCTGCGGCAGCAGATTTTGCTGAACCTCCATGGCTAGTGCCAGTGAGTGCCGCATGCGGTAAAGCTCTTTGAGGCGAGGGCCGATCGTGTTAAATATTTTGCCTACATCGCCGAATTCATCTTTGGAGAAAATGCTAACCCGGCTGTCGAATTGACCCCTGGCCAGCTGCCGGGCGCCTTGCGCCAGCGCCTGTATCGGCCGTGTGACGGATCTTGAAAAAGCCAGTGCCAGAAGCGCAACCAACAGAATCGTGCCGTAAATTCCATATCGAGTAAATTTTACAAGGCCCTCGATCCGTCCTTCCATATAACGTTTGGATTTTTCCGCCGGTTTTAGAATTTCCTCGTAGGGTGTAATCAGAACCAGAAACGAGCGAGTTTGAACATCCCCATACACCCACAGGCTGTCTTTGCCCTTATAGGGCATGCGGCGTGCCTTGCTGATCCCGGCTGTCAGGTCGTTGATCATGGCGCGTAACTGTTCGGGATCATCGGACTCCAGCCAGTCGCTGCCCATCTGGGCGCGCCAGCTTCGGTGTTTTATATTGATGTGCTCATCGCGGGCAAAAATGCGGGCTCCGGTCCGGCCGGTGTCTTCCTGTTTGGAAAGAGAGATCATAAAAGAATCGGTATCCGGCGGAATATTTTGAAAAAGCAGACGGCGGTCCAGCAGACTGCTGATGGGAACAACCAGGGCGGTAACTCCTGCTATCGTGCCGTTGGGACGCATGATGGGCATGCCGGCGGTGACGACCACCTGACGTGTTTCCGGATCGATGTGGGGATCAGACCATGGCTCAGTTCTCTGGAGGGCGTTTCGATACCAGAGCTGTTCTCTGGGATCCAATCTTTGGGGAATGCCGTTATGCGCGGGATAGGCGCTGTGAAGTCCGTTGGATAGGCTGGTGCTTTGCCAGTAAATGAGGCCCTGCAAGTGTTCGGATATCTGTCTGTAAGCAGGTGTCAGGGCCGACAACCGGGCAATATCTTCTTGTACGTCTATATGGCTTGTTCCCGGTGCCAGCTTAAAGACCTGTTCAGCATAAGAAACATTTAACAGATCAATCGATTCGCCCGGTCTTGAGCGGAAATGGAAAGAGGACGGAGCGGTATCCCCAGGCAGATTTTTTCCCAAATTGAAATCTTCAGCAAAATAAATCTGTGGCGGCGATTTGGGTTTTTGGGCCAGACAGTGTTCTGCTTCCCGGGCCTGGAGCAGAAGCGCCAATTCAACTCTCTTACGGTCGGCATTAAGCACCGAGGCATAGCTGCTTACCAGTTGCTGGATTTGCTTTTGTAAACCGCTGATGCGATTTTCGCGTGATTGGGATACCAGCTCATCACCCATCTGGCGGACCGCCCGGACGCCAAAGGATCGGAAGGCCATGATCGGCAGCATGGCAATGGTCAAAAACAGGATTAACATTTTCCAGCGATAACGCATGGTTGACTCCTAATTTTTTATTCGGGCGGACAGGTTATGAATACCACAGGTTTTACTAAAAATGCAAAATAAGTTTAATTCCTGTACCGCTTGGAAACGGAGCTTAAACCTGCTCCCGCTGAGTCCCGCCGGCGGTGTTCCGGGACAATTTCCTTGCTAAAAATTAACTGTTTGTAGTAATTAACAAAAAGTCATTTCAAACCGAAGTTGTTTCATAATTTTTAACCCTTTCGTATCCCGCGGAGGGAAGGCTTATCATGAAAAAGGCTGCAACTCCCGTATTCAAAAGATCTCTCTTTTCATGGGTTTTTTCCGGAAATATCAAACTCCAGGTGCTTCTGCTCCTGACCGTCGTTGTCACGGTTTTTGCCCGGGTGCTGCCGCTGGAGATGCAGAAGCGAATTATCAACGAGGCCATCAATTTAAAAAAAATTGATCTGCTGTTCATGTATTGCGGTATTTACATTGCGGCGGTGGTAATTGCCAGCGGTTTGAAATTTCTCATCAACGTTCTTCAGAGTGTTATCGGCCAGCAGGCAGCCGCCAGCATGCGCAAAGGGCTTTACCACCATATTTTGACCTTGCCGCTGAATTTTTTCCGGCGAACCCAGCCCGGCATGGTGGTGGCGTCGCTGATAACCGAACTGGCCACGGCCGGCGATTTTATCGGTATGGCGGTTGCTATCCCCATCACCAGCGTTTTGACGCTGACGGCCTTTGCCGGTTATCTGTTCTGGCTGAACCCGCTTCTGGCGGCGCTGTCACTGTCTATTTATCCGCTGGTTATATTTTTGCTCCCCTGGCTTCAGAAAAAAGCCAACCGGGAAAATAAAAAGCGGGTGGACACCACCCGGGAGCTGTCCAGTAAGATTGCCGAATCCATCAGCGGGATTCACGAGATCCAGGGAAACGGGGCTTTCGGCATTGAAAACCACAAATACGACGGGCTGGTGGACAAATTGACCAAAGTCCGCATCCGCTGGAATGTCTTTCGGTTCGCCATTAAAGTCAGCAATAATTTTTTTAACAATTTGAGCCCCTTTATCATATTTATTTTGGGAGGTTATCTGGCCATAAAAGGACAGCTGGGACTGGGCGCTCTGGTTGCGTTTCTATCGGCCCAGGAAAAACTGTATGACCCCTGGCGGGAACTGATCGATTTTTATCAGGCCTACCAGGACGCGACGGTCAGTTACACGCGCACCATGCAATATTTCGATGCCGAACCCGAATATGTCCTTGATCCGGTAGGCCGGAAACCCTTTGAACTGGACGGCAACATCGAGGTCAAAGATTTGTCATTCCAAACCGAAACCGGCGTCCGGCTCCTCAGTGAGGTTCAATTTTCGCTGAAATCCGGCCAGCACCTGGCACTGGTCGGATTTTCTGGCAGCGGCAAGAGTACCCTGGCGCTGTGCATCGGACAGCTTTACAAATATACCGGCGGGAGTGTGCTGATCGGCGACAAGGAGGTTGCAACTCTCACGAAAAAAGATATTGTTCAAAATGTGGGATTTGTTTCTCAATCGCCTTTTATTTTTGACGGTACCATAGAAGAGAATCTGTTGTATGCCTGCCGGGCCAGGCTCAGCGGCAACGGCAGGGTGCCGGCCGGCACCCTGCCGAACCTGGATGATATGATTGAGGTGCTGCAGCAAACCGGCATATTTGTGGATGTTCTGCGCTTCGGCCTGAATACGGTCCTGGCCTATGACCACGACAAGGCATTTGTTTCTAAAATTATCCGGGTTCGCGAAAACTTTCAGCGCAATTACGGCAAGGTCCTTGCCGATTATGTGGAATTTTTTGACGATGATCGTTACCTTTATTATTCAGGCATTTCTGAAAACCTGATCCTTGGCACTCCCGGCCGGGATGAATTTTCAGAAAAAAATTTGTTGAAAAACGATTATTTTATTAAATTTCTCAAACAGGCGGATCTGACCCGTCCCCTGATGAGTCTGGGCGCCGATCTGTCCCGTCAGACCGTGGACATTCTGGGCAACCTCCCCCCCGACGAGGTCTTATTTCAACAAAGCCCCATTCATGCGGACGAACTGGAGGATTATAAGCTGCTGGCTGAACGTCTCAGAAAATCAAAATTGCATCAGCTTACGGCTGAACACCAGGAAAAACTTCTGAAGCTGGCCCTGCGATTTACCCCGGGCCGGCATAAAATGGCGGCTTTGCCGAAGGTGCTTGAGAGGTTGATACTGGAAGGAAGAGCGCTTTTTCGAGAAAAAATTTCCAAAGAGGACCCGGAGGCGATATCTTTTTATGACCCGTCGTCGTACATTTATTCACAAACCATCCTGAACAATATCTTTTTCGGGAAAACAAAAACCGAAAGTCCCCAGGCGCAGGAAAAAATCAACCAGAGCATTGTTCAGCTGCTGATTGCCGAGGACCTTCTGGAAGCGGTTATCAAGATCGGTATGGATTTTCAGGTCGGCAGCAAGGGCGACAAACTTTCCGGTGGACAGCGCCAGAAGCTGGCCATTGCCAGGGTCTTTCTGAAAGATCCACAGGTCATGATTCTGGATGAAGCCACATCGGCGCTGGATAACAATTCGCAGGCGCGGATTCAAAATTTGCTAGATACCCGGTGGAAAGGAAAAAGCACGGTGATCGCAGTGGTTCACCGTTTGGATATCATCAAAAATTATGACCGGGTAGCGGTGATGAAAGCCGGAAAAATCGGCGAATTGGGCTCTTATGATGAACTCATGGAAAAAAAGGGGATGTTATATGAACTCGTTCATGGAAAAAAATGAAACGTGTCCAACCTGTGAATTCGACAATAATCTTACCATTTTGCGGGAAATTTATTTTTTTTCGGAACTGCCATTGGATGCACTGAAAGTATTGGCCTATCTGTGTATCCGCGAGAATTTTAAGCCGGGTGATTATCTTTTTCATCAGAAAGATGACGACGGCCGGGCATTTTATCTCATTGACGGGCAGGCCAGATTGAGCCATGAAGCTGAAAACGGCAACATAACCATCCGGGAGTTTGATAAAGACACGTTTATCGGAAGCTTTGCGCTGCTGGGCAATTCCCGGCGGCTGTTTTCGCTGCAAACCCTGACCGACATGACCTGCCTGATTCTGGAGCGCCAAAAGTTCATAAAGGTACTGGAGCAGTTTCCGGCTATCCTGCCACGCGTCCTGCAGACCGTCGTAAGCGGCATCCATTCATGGGAGGAAAAATTTCTGGCCCAAATGCTTGAGGGGTGTGATCAGTGCAAAGGGAAGATGGGGGTCAGTGTAATCTGAGCCGTGAGCTGACAAGCTTCTAAACAGCTAAACAGCTTAAATGCTTTAGCCCCCTCCTGAAACCCTTTCTCCCAAGTCATGGGGAGAAGGACGTTACTATGACCGGCAATAAAATTTCATTTAAAATAGAAAACAAACTGTCCGAGCTTAAAAGGTTGTACCGGCAGGTGGAGGCATTTGCAAAAAGGCAGGCGCTGTCCCCCAAGGACATTTTCAAAATCAATCTTTGCATGGAGGAGCACTTTACTAATATTATATCGTATGGCTATGCCGACGGGGCGAAGCATTGGGTAGAAATAACCCTTTCGGTTGAAAATGCAAAATTAATGATTCGCATTGAAGATGACGGCATTCCCTTTAATCCGACCAAAATCGTAGCGCCGAATTTTCAATGCCCTCTCGAAGAGAGAGAGGTCGGTGGTCTGGGGGTTTTCCTGACCAAACATTTCATGGATACGATGGCCTATCAGCGCCGTGGCAATAAAAATATTCTGGAGATGACAAAGAAAATAGACCGTCAGGCTGAAGGCTTATAATCAGAAAGAGAGGGATTATACCTCCCCCGCCGCAGGCGGGGCAACGGGAGGTCAGGGGGGATTTTTATGAGTTGATGGACAATGATAACAGCCGTTGGGTTAACGATTCGGCTGCTAAAAAAATAATGCTGATATCCAGGGAGGAAAACCGATGCAGATCCATGAAGAAAAACAAAAAGAGGTTTATATCTTTAAGCTTGAAGGTCGCCTGGACTCCAATACGTCCCCGGCATTTGAAGAAAAAGTTGCACAGGCCATTGAAAAGGGAAGCAAACAGATGATCATAGATTTTGAAAATCTGGAGTATCTTTCCAGCGCGGGGCTGCGGGTCATTTTAAAAACCACAAAGGACCTCAAGCGCCTGGAGGGAAAACTCGTCTTGTGTTCCATGGCCGATTACGTCAGAGAAGTATTTGAAATATCCGGTTTCGACTCCTTTCTGCCTATCACCCCCAGCCGGGAAGAGGCCCTCAGTAAGTTTTAAAGTGAAAATGCTTGCCGAATTTTATTGATTCAATGCGATGATCTGTTCTCTGTTAAGGGATAGGGTCACGAGAGTTCCCTCTGTTATCGGCGACTCGCCGCGCTGATAGGATGCATCCACCAACAGAAAGTGTTGGCCGACGGCGACCCGGTAACGCACAATGCTCCCCAGGAATTCCCTGTGATCCACCCGGCCGCTCAGACGCAGCATTCCCGGCGGCAATTTCGCATCGGACAGATGGATGGTTATGTTCTGCGGCCGAAAAACAATGTGGGATGCGCCGGCTGATGATTCCCCGATGGGGACGACCACGGAACCGTCGGCTGATCGAAAAAACGGTTTGCTTTCCTGCGCGACCACTGCCCCCGCCACGACATTGGCGACACCCAGAAAGTTGGCAACAAACAGATTGGCCGGCCGGTCATAAAGCGCCATGGGGGACCCCACCTGCTGGACGATCCCATCGTTGAGCACGGCAATCCGATCCGCGGTGGTGTTGGCCTCCTCCTGGTCATGGGTAACAAAGATCGTGGTCAATGCCAGCCGCCGCTGCAATTGGCGCAGCTCCCGGCGCACCTGTACCCGGAGTTTGGCATCCAGATTGGAAAGCGGCTCGTCAAGGAGCAGTACCTGGGGTTCGATCACAATGGTGCGGGCCAGCGCCACCCGCTGCTGCTGGCCGCCCGAAAGTTGAGACGGACGCCGATCGGCCAGATCGGACAAGTCCACCAGATCCAGTACGTCATCCACCCGCTTTTTGATTTCACTGCGGGATACATGCCTTTCCTCCAGTCCAAACGCCACATTCTTTCGCACCGTCATGTGAGGCCAGAGCGCATAGCTTTGAAATACCATGCCGACATTGCGCTGCCAGGGCGGCAGGTGCGATACTTCCTGATTGCCGATACGCACCTCTCCGGCCTGGGCCGATTCAAACCCGGCAATCAGGCGAATCAGGGTCGTTTTACCGCATCCGGAAGGCCCCAGAAAAACGAAGAATTCACCGGAATTTATTTTAAGATCGATTCCTTTTAAGACTTGTGTTCGGCCGAAAGAAAGGCTGATCCCTTCCAGCGTGACCCCGGTGTTTGCGTGGCTTGTGTCTGCTTGCCCGTTAGGGTTCATGTCTGATCTCCTGTATGCGCTTGCGGGTCTCAGCCGACTTGGCGCATGCCTAATTTTTTCTGGCGCCGATCAATGAAAACGTGTGAAATCAGGGTGCATACCCCCACCACGAAAACGGCCGCAATGCCCAGGGCGGCGCCGGGACCGCGTCCGGCGGCGCTTTGCATGTAAACGTAGATGCCGTAGGAAAGCGGTCCATCGGCATTGGTGGACACCAGCATCAAGGTCATGCCCAGTTCCACCGCGGCCGTGGCGAAACTGGTCACAAATCCGGCAAGGATTCCGCCGGCCATGAGCGGGATCACAATTTTTCGGATGGTAGCAAATTTGGCCGCACCCAAATTCTCAGCGGATTCTTCCAAAGAAACACTCACCTGCTGCAGGGCGGCCGTGCAGGCGCGCAGGGCATACGGCAGGCGGCGGATGGACAGTGCGATGACAATCATGAACCACCAGGTTGCCAGGGGCTGATCGGCCAGCCACGGCAGGCGGAAGGCAAAGAACGTACGCAAATATCCGATGCCGATAACCAGCCCGGGGATGGCCACCGCCGACATGGCGACATAATCGAGGACCTTGCGACCCACCAGCCGGGTGCGCAGGACGATATAGGCAATAGCGGTTCCCAGAATTACATCAATCAATCCGGCCAGAAAAGAATACAAGACGGTGTTGGTCATATACTCGGGCGTCTCCGAAAAAACAGCTTTAAAATTATGAAGGGTAAACCCATCCGGAAGGATGCTGTAGGACCAGATGGTGCCGAAGGAAAGCAGGGTCAGGCCGAAATGGGGCGCCAGGACCAGAACCATAATTAAAAGGATGATACACCATGCCATGACTTTTTCAAATGGCCGCATGCGGCGCTTGGACAGACCGCCGCCTCCCTTCTGCACAGTAGCATAATCCTTTCCCTTCAGCGCCAGCATGGCCAGCCACAGGGAGGCCAGGGCGATCACTACCAGAAAAACGGATATCACAAACCCCATGGGGTCTTTGATACCGATGGTTGAAATTCGCAGATAGGCCTGGGGCGCCAGCATATTGTTGACATTCAGCAACAGCGGCGTCCCCAGATCGTCAAAAACCTTCAGAAACACCAGTGATACGCCGGCCATAAACCCCGGCATGGCCAGCGGCAGGACAATCCTGTGAAACAGACGAAAGCCGGAACATCCCAGGTTCTGAGCCGATTCCTCCATGGACTTGTCGATATTGTTTAAGGCTGCGGAAAGATTGATCATAATGAATGGAAAATAATGGAGACTTTCTACAAAAATGACGCCGTTGAGTCCCTCCATAAAAGGGATGTTGATGCCGAACCATTCCTCCAGCAGGAGGTTGACGCTTCCATTGCGGCCGAAAAGCATCATCATGGCCACGGCGCCGACAAAGGGGGGCATGATGAGCGGTATGATTCCGAGGCTTTGAACGATCACCGCTCCCTTGAACTCAAACCGCGACGTAAAATAGGCCAGCGGCATGGAAAAGACCGAAGCCACCAGAACCGTCATTAAACCGACATACAGTGAATTCCAAAACGATTCACGAAAAAGGGCGGTGTTAAAAAAATCCTTAAAGTTGATGAGGGTAAACTGACCGGTGGTCACATCCTGAAATGCAACGAAAACGACCAGAACTACGGGAACAATCAGAAAAAGGATCAGAAAAAGAGCGATCAGCAGCATGACCAAGGACAGCGCCGGATGTTTGGTAAATTCGGAATTTGCCATTGAACTCTCCTGCCGAAAAGAAACCACACCTCGAAACTACTTAAGCATAGCCAGAGCCTTTTCGGCTTTTGCCTTGGCTTCGGCGTAGTTTTTCTTGCAAAAAGAGTCCCACTTTTCCTCAACCTCGGCCTGGCGTTGGGAAACCTTGGTATCGGCTTTTGTGCGGCTTTTAAAATCACCCGAAGTAAAGACCCCCGGGAAGTTTTTATCAACCGCTTCGGATTCGGAAATGGGCATGGCAGCCAGATGGTTGCGGGCCTCTTTGATCAAGGCCGCTGCCTGCGTATTGGCCTTTTTGGAAAGGGCGGCTTCGGCGTTCTGGATCGCTTTGGTTGCGGCAACAATATCTGCATGCCGATAGGTAATCAGCACATCAAACAGGGAATTGACTAGGTTATAGCGATTTTTGGAAAGATCCACACTAAACTTAACGGCAGCGCCGATGGATGTATCCTTGAAGGGATTGGGAAAATCCTTGGGCGCCTTGGCATATGTATCCGGATTTATCGGGAGACGACAAATCGCCGGATCCAGGAGCAGTTCCTGCCCATCCACCGACAGCAGATATTCGACATAAGCGGCGGCAGCCTGGGGATGCGCCGGATTATTAATGATTCCGACATTGGCCGGTACCAATGTTGTTACCGAAGGATAGACGAACTCCACCGGGAACCCCGTGGCTTTGGAAGAAAAACCGAAAAAGTCGATGACGATCCCCACCCCGAAATCGCCGCTGTTGACGCCTTCGGGAACACCGAAGCTACGCTCGGAAACCACTTTAAAATTGCCGGCCAGCTCTTTCCAGGTGCCCCAGCCTTTATCCCAGCCTTCGCCCTGGAGAACGGTTTCGATCGTGAGATGGGTCGTGCCCGACCGTGACGCCGAGGACATGCCGACATGACCGTGATAGACCGGTTTTTTAAGATCGTCCCACTCTTTGGGATCCGGAATTTTCTTGGCCTTCAGGTAACGGGTATTCCACATGATGCCGTAGCCGGACGCCGCAAAACCCATGTAAAATCCGTCCGGATCGTTGATGGGGTAGGAACCGACCTTTTCCGGAATTCCTTTGGCTTTAGGCGTGTAGCGAGCCAGCAGCCCTTTTCCTTTTAACACTTCAAAAGCATCCGGCGCAGAGGCCCAGAAAATGTCGGAAGTGTTTCCCTTGGCGGTTTCTTCAACATACTTTACCGCAGCAGAAGTCCCCTTCTGCAGAACTTCCACGACGGTCCCCGGATATTTGGTTTCAAAGGCCTTTTTAAACGGGTCGGTCAGGTCCCTGGGAAAAGAGGTGACAATAACCAGTTTGTCTTCCATTCCGGCGGCGATGGCCGGCCCAAGCCACAGGCAGCATAAAGCGGCAATGATGAACCCCACTAAAAACAGTTTCAATTCGACTCTTAATTTTTTTTTCATGGCGATTCCTCCTTTTTGAATGGTTAAACCTTAATTGAGCAAATGCCGAAGCTGTTCGGCTTTCTCAAAGGGTAAACAAAATGGAGAGTCTTTATGAAACCATGTCGTTTTGAAAACAGAACTGTGAAATCCGCACAATTAACCTAAAATAAGCATGGAGGACCCTTTTCATGAAAAGGATATCCATAGAATAGATGCTACGAAAACATTTTTTGCAGTCAGGGAAGAACTTCTGTGGCAATAGCATTAAAAGCATCATAACAGGTGATGCCGACAAGATTATTTATACAATATATCCTTTTGAAAAAGCAACGTAAATATATTGGATGATTCCAAAAGTATCCGAGTGGCCGGATTTAGAGCACTTAGAGGCTTTCCAGTTATTCCCGCTCTCACCCACCAATTATTTCATTCAAACCTTCAATTATAAGTGCCAATTCTTCATCGGAGGCCTTTGATATTTTATTTCTGATACGTTTTACAGAAAGCGTGCGGATCTGACTGATTTTGACCCATGATTGTTTGGGAAGTTTGGATTCCGTAAGTTCCAAAGTCAGCGGGAATCCCGCTCGTTGGGACTGGCTTGTAATCGCAACGGCAATGACAGTGCCGGAACGGGCGTTAAATATATCCTGGCTTAAAATGAGAACAGGGCGCAAACCGCCCTGTTCGCTCCCGATGACGGGGTTTAGATCCGCCCAATGGATATTTCCTCTTAATATTCCGGCCATGCTTCCATCTCCACTGAAAAACCTTCTTCCGCTAAAGATTGCTCGAAGTCAGGATCAAGCTTTGCGCATTCCCGGGCAAGACGCCTTTTTTCAAGACGAACCAGTTTCTCAGCAACAGCTTCCTGAATAGCTTTACTCCGATTCGGAAAATGCTTTGATTTAATTAAAATATCAAGCTGTTTAAGCATCCTGTCATCTATTGTAATTGCAATTTTCGATGCTGCCATTTTTTTCACCTCCGGTATGACATTATATCATACCGCTATAATTTTCAAGATTATTTCTAGGATTACTGCTGAATTTTTAATTAGCATATCATGGCTAAAACCATTACTGCCAAAGACGATGTCGCCGAACTCCTCGGAAACTTTCATCTCACCGCAAAGGCAAAGGGATCTAAAACACCTTTACACCATCCATTTAAACTTATAAAATCGGATTCATGCCATTAAAAAGGAGGAAGCCGTGAACCCCAAAACAAAACAGGCGCTGCCCGTAATCGGCACGGTCATGCTTGTAGCCGCTTTGATCTTTTACGGCCGCGGCCAAGCCGCCGCGGCGGACGACCGCGAACCTTGGATAAACCGCACGGTGGTGATGTCGGGGCTCAGCGAACCCTGGGATCTGGCCTTTACGCCAGACGGCGCCATGCTGTTTACGGAAAAATGCCGCGGCCTTTCCGTGCGGACCCCTGATGGATCGGTCCGGCGCCTGTTCGGAACGGCCGGCTCCGCGCTGGGGGCAGACGATTTTTTCTGCCAGGGGCAAAGCGGCATGCTGGGCCTTGCCCTCGA
>Ga0068712_1003557_pt1 | contig 14406 bp, 10 predicted proteins | sample MTBAKSrepl1MetaG_FD_62987 | JGI IMG/M metagenome (GOLD analysis project Ga0068712, IMG submission 62987) | Enrichment culture microbial communities from Arthur Kill intertidal strait, New Jersey, USA, that are MTBE-degrading - MTBE-AKS1... | ecosystem: Environmental > Aquatic > Marine >... | reverse complement strand
ATGCGTGGATTTTTGGGTTGGTCTGCCATTTCTGTTCTGAATTATCTAAATATTACGCCTACGTGATAAGCCCAGGGACAAAATTTATGTCCTGACATTTGACAATTACCGCAAAGGGATCTGCCCTTGAAATTGTCCTCGTTTATAAAAAGAACCGTTCCAACAGATTGAACTGTTCCAGGCGCTTGGGCCGTTGAACTCCGTGGGGTCGCGTCTACACGGGCTGTTGCTAAAATGCATTATTCATATGCAGGCCCGACACTTTAAGCTTATTCTATGTTTGCGCCGACAACAGCGGCCATCTGCATCATGTTGATCGTCTGGCCTTCTTTCAGATTTGTAAGGTCAGTGACCTTGCCCGATTTGCTTTTGGATTTTGTGTTTTTGAAGATAGGGAGCAAACTCGCATCAGCCACAATGAACTTGCCTGCGTTCTCAGGCTTTCCATTTTCAGTCTTTGTCTGAAGTTTATTCGCTTTAATATAGTCCCATAGTTTTTTGGTGATCTCTGTCCTGGGAAGTTCTGCTGCTCCCAGAAACTCTGCCAACTCATTTTTCAGCTTTACCGGTTTCATCAATCCTTTTGCTTCTACCATTTTTAACTCCTTTATATTAAATTTATGGATTAATTATTGCATTCCTTGCCATAAGTGCAACCTGAAAACAATTCATGCAATATACACATATCATTAAAATGGAAAGGACAAACCCTGCCAAATACATTTTTTCTTATTTCAAATAATGCCCCACAAATTTTAAGCCGAATTTGTCCTTTTATAAACTTATTTATTGCGATAAAGCATCGGCCTCAGCGAAGGCCTTTTCCATATCAGGAAGGTGAGTAATTTCCGGTACGACCTGAATATATCGAACAATACCGGTTTTATCCACAAGTATTATCGTTCTGGCTAAAAGTCGTAAATCATCAATCAAGAGACCTGTTGAAAGCCCAAATTCTCCTTCACGGTAATCTGATAAATATCTAATGTTCTTAAGTTTAGATTCTTTTTCGAATCTCCTTTGAGCAAAAGGTGTGTCCCGACTGATCGCAATGCGTTGGACAACAGCAGGCATTTTGTCTCCCTTTTCACCAAGGTAATGGGTTTGAGCCTCACAAACTTTCGTATCTATCGACGGGACGATACTTAGAAATAAAACCTTTCCCGTTTCCTGAGATAAATCCACCAACTTCATGTTGCTGGCTTCAGTTACCTTTACTGAAGGCAACGGTTTATCAATTACAATTGGGTTTCCAAGTAAATTCATTGATTTTCCTTTAAAAGTCACTGATCCTCCAGGCTCAGCAGATCCTTTATCAACATCAGGAAGAGAATCTGTCGTTGCACAAGCTGTAAAAAACACCATTCCTCCAAGAATTGTTAGTATAAGTATATTTCTGATCATGGTTAGATCTCCTTTTAAATATTCTGTGGTATGTTTTGATGAAATTGTTATGTACATCGCGTTATGGTGGCTCCACTTACATAACCTACCAACTTTTATTGTGGTGTTTAATTTTAAAAATACGAATAATAAACTTAAAGTCAATCGTGTTAACCAATAATAGTATTTTTCGAGAATGGACTCCAAATGGGAATGTAAATCATTCCTGATGTTGGATTACGGTTGGTGTAATGATAAATTTTGGAAGTATAAGGAAGTTGATGATTTGAAGCATTTGTGTTTTCTTGCCATCATTGCAAGTTCAAGTAACTTAATTTTTAGTACATGTATCGTATTTCTTATAAAATTGCAAAAAAGCAAACCCCAAAAAGGATTTGTCCTTATTAAAAAAACAATATCACCGCAACTTTATTCCCTATTTAATATCTAATGGTTTGGCAGGAGATTTCAGCAGGCTGGTCGCCGCGGTAACCATACCGGCGATATCGCTGAGGTCCGATGGTATGATTATCGTATTATTTTCCTTGGCCAATTTCCCGAATTCCCTGATATACTGTTCGGCAACCCGCAGATTTACAGCGTCTTCCCCACCAGGCGCCTGTATGGCTTCAGCAATTTTTCTGATCCCTTCGGCAGTAGCTACAGCAACCAGTTCAATTTCTTTGGCGCGACCTTCAGCCTCGTTTATGCGTTTCATTTTTTCGCCTTCAGATTCTCTTATTGCCTGCTCTTTGGTGCCTTCGGCGATGTTAATTTTTGCCTGGCGTTCTCCCTCGGATTCAAAAATTGCAGCCCGTTTTTCACGTTCGGCTCTCATTTGTTTTTCCAATGCGTCTTTGACGCTTTGAGGGGGCGTAATATTTTTGATTTCATATCTTGTTATCTTTACGCCCCACGGCTCCGAGGCCTTATCCACAGCTTCAATGATTGCCGAATTTATTCTTTCTCTTTCTTCAAATGTACGATCCAGCTCAAGCTTTCCAATTTCTGAACGCATGGTGGTCTGTGCCAATTGTGAAGACGCGTATAAATAGTCTTCGATTCCATAGCTCGCCTTTATCGGATCAATCACCTGAAGATAGAGCACCCCGTCAACTTCAACGGCAATGTTATCTCTGGTGATACACGTTTGTGGTGGAACGTCTGCGGCTACCTCTTTAAGAGAATGTTTATACGAAACACGATCTAAAAAAGGGACGAGAATATGAAAACCTGCATCTAAGGTTTTGGCGTATTTCCCCAGCCTTTCGATAATAAAGGCGTTCTTTTGAGGAACGATTCGTGCAGTCTTAAGAATCGTAATTACAACCAGCACGGTAATTCCAATTGTAACAATGACACCCAAATCCATTATAACCTCCTTATTTTCTTTTAATTTTCAGAGTGATTCCGTCCAGTTCGATTATAATCGCCCAGTCGCCGCTTTTGATATATTCATCTGAAACAGCATTCCATGTGGCTCCCTTGAATTCGACCTTGCCCACAGGTTTTCCCGGCATCACGTCTTTTATTACCAAAACGTTTTTGCCGATAAACTCATTCAGATTTTGGGAAAGGTCCTGCACATCGCTCACATGACCTGAAAACTTGCCTTTAATCCATCTTCGAAGAGAGAAAAGAAGTACTATGGACGTTATGGAAAATAGCAGCACTTGAGATTCAAAAGATCCGGTTAACCCAAAATAGGTGATGGCAGCAACAAGCCACGCGGCTACTCCGAAAAAGACCAATATAACTCCGGGTACCAAGAACTCTGATATCGTCAATATCAAACCCAGAATAAACCATATGGTTGTAGGATTAAACTCCATTTTCATCCCCTTTTAACGTCATATGTGCTGCTTTCTACCTATAAAATTAATAGATTTTCAAATAAACGAGCTGTTTCAAATTACATCTTGGAAATACCAAGCAATTACAATGTCAAAATCCTAAAATCCAATGACTCATTTTTTGGGCTAATGATTTATATATTGCCACAGCCGAAGGGTAAGGCATCTTAATCTTAAATATATCGCATTTCTTGCAAAATTATAAAAAATCTGTAGGTAGAATATCTTTTTGCATAATTTTACCCTTGTTACATGTGAAAACAATATGTCCTGAATTTTATCAACACATCTGATAACCGGTTGGCCATTACTTGCCCTGCTTGTTTGAATGTCTTTTGAATTATTTTAGTGTATTCTCGTGTTCTTTCTAAATGGGTATCGGTATCATCATCCCTGTATTCAGGAAGTTTTGCATGGACAAAGATGGTAGCCATTTTGGTATTCTGGATATTAAGATGATATTCGTTCAGTTTTCTATCATCTTTCTCATTCCAGTTGTGTCTGCGAAGCTTATCAATTATCAATTGATTCTCAGCTACCTTTTTCTCAAACAATATTATCCTTTGTTCTGATCTTTACAGGTGTTTTTTTCCGACAATTAAAATCCCACCGATTGTTTCGGAAAGCTAATGATTGCACCGTTCCCATCTGGTTGAGAAGATTCAAGTATTTTCAAATAATCTCGGGCAGATTGTCGAACTCTTGGATCTCGATCTTCCAGATAAAGAGAAAACACTTCTGCCACTCGGGGATGCGATATCTGCGCAAGAGCGAAAGCGGCGGTAGCGCGAAGCAGGGGATTCTTTCTTTTACGGAAAGTAAAAAAACTTCTAGTAACCATTAATTTTGCAAGTGGTTCAATTCCAGCCGGATCCGCTATCTGACCGAGAGCCCTGCAGCAGGCAATCAGGCGATCTATCTCTTTAACTGAATTGAGCAGAGAAACAAGAAGATCCATTGTACCCGCAGGATTGAGTTTTCCCAAGTATTTGATGGCAGCAATTGCCATGCTCGAATCTTCGTGGATGGCATAATCAAATAGGAGTGACGTCAACTCTGCATCGTTAATACGCTCCAAGAGAAGAAATGCTGCATGCCTCACTTTAGGACTCTCGTCACCCAAGGAATAAGTCAATTCTGTTTTTATGTCTTTAGTTATGTTATCCACAATTTCCAAGATTCGAATACGCTCCTCGGCAAAACCGGCAAGCACCAATTCACGCTTGATTGACTCGACTGCTTCAGACCCAATATTTTCAAGTAAATGAGAGGCAATTTGTCTCACCCTGGGATCATCTTCCTTTTTGATGACTTCAATAAGAAACCGCAAGGCTGCCGACCCTATAATGCCCAGAAGTCGTGTGGCCTGCTTTTGCCTGAAAAGATCTTGAGATTTCAGATCCCCTAATAAAATCTCCTGGGTTTCTTCATCTAGTTCTTGGATTAAAGCCATCTTTAAGTTCCGGGCATGATCATTCTTACTTTCTTTCAGTTCCTGAAGATGTTGGGAAAAGTGCACGTGGAATTGAGTGACGCATTGATATTCACCAAATCGAATGAGATTAGCAGTGGTTTCCGTCAACAATGCGCTTATTTCTTTAAGAATATCGGGATGTTTATCCTTTGTTAAAACAGTTTTTAATGGATTCGTTATCTGTTCCACCACCCAGTGTTGAGACGTATGAACCAAATTTTTAAGTAAATTTAGACAGATTTGGATTATTTTTATGCGAATCTGAAGTGCCTGTTCTGTAAAATTCTGAAACAGCTGTTCGACCAATTGACGGGACTTCTTTTCTTCACCTAAGAGAAAAAGATCGTTGAGCTTCTGTTCTACTGATATGAGAAAATCTTCGTTCAGCTGAACCCTATCTTCCTTCAGAAACGCTTCTAATAAAGCCTTTTCCTCTTTTTGCCCCAAAGGAATATGTGATGAAAGATCTGCTTTGGCTTCGGTAACTTTTCCCTCTATGTGGCCTGTCCGACCAGAACCGATTACATTTTTATCCTCCAGGATCCCATAATAATGTTGGTCAAAAATGATACTTGATGTTTTTTGGTCTCTTGTAAAATTCCGCCAAAAATCCTCATTCAATTCTTTGTCCGAATGAATTCCGAGTGCTGAAATAAAAATTTTCAGATCTTGAGTTGAGATGTTCTTTAAAAATGTGATACTATTGAGTCCGATTCTCGCCATAAGCTTAAGGAAACTCTCAGCCATAGTTTTAAAATCTGCAGTGTCTATCTTTATGCCATTAACCAAAAGTCCTTCACCGATTCTTGCTATAGTAAAGGAAGACCGTCTAATCAAAATGCCGGTCAGAACCTTTTTAAGATCCTCAATAGAACCAATGATGGCCTTACTCTCTGGTGGGTATAGTTTGATGTTGCTGGCCGAAGTGAGCAGACACCGTATCACTTGAATAAGTTGCTCAAACTCCTGTTCATCCAGCCGTTGGCTATCATTATCAAACAATTCGGTGAAATCGAGCACAGAATCGATCATGCCATTTTCGTGCGATATTATTTGATCTTTAACCCCTTCCTCCCTCCGGCCAATATCGGTGTACCGCACCTGATTAAGATCGATATGGAATAATCGCTGTTCCTTTGAAAAATGATGCCAGAAATTTGGATCTACTACTTTCATGCTTATCCGACTGAAGGACTCTATCATTACGGTCAACTCATTTTCCCTAAGGCCCCGGAAAAATGTAATGCCCGACAGCTCCAGGCGACTCAAAAATAATACGAAGGCCTCGGCAATGGGTTTGAAACCAGTGACATCCGCCGGCTCGCCATTAACCATCAGGGTCTTATCTGCTTGAGTAATGTTAAGGCGTTGATTATCTATCAGTATCTTGAAAATATTTTCCTTTAGCCGCGTGGTGGCGCTGACGACGGCCCTGCTTCCAGGTGGGTAAAGCTGACTGTTACGCACTGCGGTAAGAAGTGCATGAATAATCCCGGGGATTTGGGACATGCTTGCAGGATCCAGGGGGTTATCCCCCTGGACCGCATTGTCCAACTTCCCTTCAGTGTAATTCAATGCTTCCTGTAGGTTGAATATTTTGTTGTTGTATTCCTCTTGAGATTCTCTGTATATTCGAGCCTTTTCACGATTTGCCGAAAGCTGAAAATGGTAAGCTATTGTGCTGGCTGATGGGAGCAGATGCTGGAAATGAAGGACTTCCTGATATGTGCCGATCCGCTCATGCAATTGCTGTTTTTGATCCTCCTGGATATTTCCATAGATAATATCCAAAACTCGCCTGCTGAGAAAATGAATGGTTTCATCGTTCATAAGAAACTCTGTGCTGACTATTCCCTGAAACACCGCCTGATCAACAAATTTCAGCACCTTGGTTTCAATACTTTCTGAGCTACCGGCAAGCACGCTAAGTGAGATATTTTCACCCAATGTGGCGGCATGGTCGAGTAACTGTCGTCCCTCTTTATCTAAAGCGGCGATTTTCTCACTGACAATCTCTTCAAGGGATTTTGGTAGATAGCCATCCTCTAACGGTTTGACAATCCACTTTTGGCCATCCAAGGTGATTTTCTCATCCAGAACCAGTTTCCGAAGAATTCCGCTGATAAACAGGGGGTTGCCTTGAGTAGTTTGCGCCAGGACTTTTTCAAAATTATCAGGTGCAATGACATTGGGGAAAATCTTTTGAAGATAATCGGCGATGTCTTCAGCGGTCAGCGGGGTTAGGTTAATTCTGCTAATACTCAGTTCCTGGCTAAAGGCGCCAAGGAACTGTTCCAGGGGGGTTGATTCTTCCTGAACTTTATCCAGACGAATATCTGTTGCGGTCCCACAGATAAAAAATGGAATGTCCCGGCGAAGCAAGAGCCTTCGGATAAGAATAAGCGTAGCTTTGTCGCTAAAATGCAGGTCATCTATAATAAGAACTAATGGTTTGGAATCTAAAAGTTTGAGAACGAAATAAACAATGGTGTTAAAAATATGTTCACGCAGAGTCTTCTCATCTTCTTGACGAGAAACGTCTTCAGGTTTTTTCACTTGATGTAATATATAAGAAAGATAGTTAGCCTCCCTGAGACTCATGTTCTCCAAGATCTCTTTCCCTTTTTCGGGTTGTTGTTTGAGCATTTCATGAAGTATGTTGGTCATTATATAGTAGGGCCGAAACATCTCTTGGGGCGTCGCGCTTACCGAAATTTGCCATATCTTGTTTTTAGGGAGACTCTGTTGAATCGCTCCCAGGAATTCGCTCTTGCCCATGCCGTCCGCTCCCTCGACGATGAGAAACTGATTTTGACGTTGGCCAAATTTCTTTAGGGCTTCGGCGATCCTGATGAGCTGAGTCCTGCGACCGATAATTTTTGCGTTGTCCAATTGATGGAGAGCTGTTTTGGGAAACACGTCCTGGAGGTCAACTTGATCGGCACTGGCGATTCGATCTCTTCCAAACCTCTTGGCATGATAAAGTGCAGTGTCTGCCTTCTGAATGAGAGATTTACTGCTTGCCGCATCATCGGGGACCGAAGCAACCCCTATACTTAGGGTGACGTGGATATCGCCTTCCACTTCGTCTAAGTAAATGGGTTCTTCATGAATCTGTTGGATAAGTTGCTCGCCGACTCGAATTGCCGTCTCCTTATCAGTACCCGGCATGAGAACCATGAACTCATCACCCCCGTAGCGGATGACCATTCCTTTGTCTCCACAAATTTCCCTGGCCATCCTACCCACCCAGATGAGCACTTCATCGCCTACGTTGTGACCATATGTATCATTGATTTCCTTGAAATAGTCCAGATCCATCATTAGTAGTGAAATTGGCTGGCTCTCCGGTAAATCCCACGGCACCTTATGCTTCAAGTAGTTTAGGAAAAAACGACGATTATATAAGCCCGTAAGCTCATCTTCAAATACCAGGCGAGAAGGATCCCTGCCTATATTTTGAAGAAAATAAAGAAGTTCATTTTGTCCCATAATATGTTAACCTTCTGTATTTCCGAATAGGTGATTTGTTTATATTTATTTTTTTACAGTCATTTTATAATTTCAAATAAAAGCCCAAATCTTTCTCGTATAATTTTCTTTCATTGAAATGTCCGCCAACTATACGATCCTTGACCCATATTACCTTGACCGGTTTGCGAATTTCTGATCCCTTTGGGTCGTCTAACTTAAATCTCACTTCCAATATATCATCTTTAGAAATCCGGTGTGGCTTTAGACTTTCAAATCGGATTCCAGTCATCGAAAGTTGCCTGACGATTACCTCACCTTTTTCTCCACTATCTTGTACTATGTATTCACCAGGCAGCTTTACCTCTTTCCGGTGACCCCATCGATATTCGAGGGCAAACTGAAAAGTCTCCTTACATTTGCATTTACCTTTCACAATATCGTTTGTTTTTCTGAAATCCATTGCATCTATAATTTTTTCAAATCCGCACTTGGGGCAGATAACCATTGCTTGATTGTTTTTGTCTACATAAACCTTTTCCATTTATTTTCCTCGTTTTACCTCTTTCAACACAATATGTTCATATTAGTCAGTGACTTGAATTTGTTATTTAAAAATTGACGTTGGCATTTCTAATTTTTGGAAACAACCAAACGCTTATTTTGTTTAGCAGGAATTATGCCAAAATATGAAAGTAAACAATTTTCTTTTATTACAAATAGTTAAAGATTGTATTGTGGAGTTTCGAAAGGGTAAAATTACAAAGTTTTGGCGCCAAATTGCAATAATGTCAAAATGTTGACTCCTTTGGTACTGTCAACCTAAACTGCGTGAATGACGACTTTCCGGATTATTTTTGAGAACTTGTCCTATTTTGAGCAGTCATAATCTTGGCATTCATCGTCAATAATCCTTCGTTTTCTAGTCTGATTTTCATGGTCGGTTATAAATAAAAAACTGTGGCCTCCTGTTTTTTGCTAATTATGATATCAGTGGCAAGGTATTTGCATTCACCTTTTTTTATTTGATTTTCACAGATTCCAACGCGGACCAGGCTTTTGGCCATGACAACCTACGCAAAAGATTATTCCGAAAAGGGCAGGACCGGACCTGATCAGGCACTTGCCAAGCAAATCGTGTTTGCATTGAGCGGCGCCTATAAGAAAATCAATCTGTATCCGGCAGATCACGTGATTTATAACAGTGCCTTAAAGTCTCTGCATGAACGTATATGTAATTTTTTCGACGAATATGGAAGTCTTGATCTTGAAATCGATCGCAACCGGGTCCGCTACAACGGTCATGTCGTTTTTCAGGGAGATATGTCTGCTGAGAATCCAGCATTCATCATGTTTCGGGACGGCATAAACCGGATTGAATTCAAAACGACCCTGGCATTATGGGAACTTCATGGATTTTTAGAGATATTAAAAGAAAACCAGGTTCTTACCGAGGAATCGGAAACAGACGTCGTCACGGATTTGTGGGAAAAACATTTTCCGTCTCTGGCATATCAAGCCGACGATGTCGGTTTTGATACCGGAGAAGTATTTCATGTGCCGGATATATGCGACGGCCGATTACCGGAAGACGGTGAAGCTTCGACAGATGCGCAAAATGAGGACCAGGCACCGGAATATGCCGGGGCGGTTGCGCCGGATGTGCTGATGAATTTATCCGTCAGGGATCAGCGGCTGTGGGAGCTGACCCAACAAGACACGGATCATCTGAAAAGGCTGGTCGCCGAAGAAGAAACACGAGAAAGAATCGAGTATGTGCTGTACATCCTCCTCTATATTCTGCAACACCAAACCCAGCCGGATGATTTTTCCGGGATCATCGATATTTTAAAACAGGAGCTTCAATCGGCCCTGGAAGATTGCAAATTTCAAAGTGTTTACCAGACCATAGACGTACTGAAACAAAGCCTGGAGCATCGTCCGGAAGGCCATTGGTCCATCTCCTGTCTGAACGATTTTTTTACCGCAATCTCCGATAAAGTCTTTCTCAATACACTAAACCATGTCTGGCAAAAGATCGATGACCGCGACACCCGGGATATCCTGTGCCTAAGGCGCATCATGATGCTTCTGAAACCCGATGCCGTTCACGCCCTCGGACCAATGCTTCTTCAGAAAAAATCATCCAAAACGCAGAAAATGCTCATGTCGGTCATTGCCGTAATGGCTGAAAAGAACTTTGCACCGCTGGAGGTCCTGCTGGCGACATCCGAAACAGCACTTTCAGAGATGTTGGTACATATGATGGGATACATGAAAAGCGAATCTTCCTGGAAATCCCTGCTCTGCATGCTCCGCCATGAATCAACAGGTGTTCGCAAAAAAGCTTTCAAAGCACTCACCCGGCGCAGCAGCGATATACCCGAAGAAATATTCCAGCTCATAGACGACCCTGACGAGGGCGTGCGGCGATTGGTATTGCAGTTTCTGGGCGGCAGGCAGAACCAAACTGCGGAAAAATTCCTGCTCGACTATCTTGGTAAACACCGTATTCGTTCCGGCAATAAACTGCGCTTGCTCTCGATCTATGGGGTGCTGGGACAGTGCGGGTCCGACCGGTCCCTGCCGTTCTTGGAAAAAAACATCTATCTTTGGCCGGGACTGGGGATACTGCGGTCTAAAAAATCTCCGCGCCGCCAGGTCGCAGTCTATGCGCTCAATAAACTGAAAACGAAAAAAGCCGAACCGATACTCAAAAGAATTGGTGTTTGACGATGAACGATTTTTCACAAAAACAGGATTCTTCAGGACATGATCTTCTCAGAGCCATTACAAGGCTCATTCAGATCGGGCGGCTGTATGAAGACAATAACAATTTGGCTGTCGAAGCCGTAGCGGCCTTCAAACGCTCTGTAGGAAATGCGTGCCTGGGGGAACCGCAGGTATCGCTTCAGATTTATAACGGGCGGTTTTTTCTGCAGCAGGAAAAACTGCCATTGCTTCGAAAGCATATCTCTCTTTTTAATCAAATGATGCAGTTTATGGAGAAGCGAAAGATTTTCGGATGGCATTTCCGCGCCGGTCTGGACAGGGTTGACGGGAAGGACATCCTGCTGTTTACCCGTCTTCTGGATCGTGCCGGCAAGGAAGAAAATCCGTTGGATTGGCTGGTTTCAGAGCTGGATAAAAACGACATTCACTGGGTTGCCGTCATCCGGGAATCCAGCCTTTATCAGGGAGATTGCCTTGAATCCACTATGGCAGAAAGCGAAACCCTGGAAAGAAAAAAAGAGGCGGCTAAAAAAACTTATCAAAATGCCCTCAACTCCATCAAGGAAGTGGCGCAAAAATTGCTTTCCCGAAATGAAGTGGGTATTAGAAAATCGGTTCGCATGGTTCAACGGATGGTAGATATCATCATGGAAGATGCCACGACCTTCATGGCACTCAGTACCATCCGGATGTATGACGATTATACTTATACCCATTCGCTGAACGTGGCTATCCTGGCAATGACCCTGGGCAAAAAAATCGGCATGAAGCGGACAACCCTCGAACGCCTGGGGTTATGCGGACTGTTTCACGATTTGGGAAAGATAGAAATCCCCAAGAAAATCCTAAACAAAAAAGGGAAACTGGATGATTCTGAATATGAAGAAATAAAAAAACATTCCATGGCCAGCGCAGCGTTGATACTGAAACTGAAAACCGAAAAATATCGCAAAGGCCATCTCCTGATTTCCCCGTTCGAGCATCACGTACGATATGATCATTCAGGGTATCCGTCCATTGACAAGAGGCGGCCCATCAGTTTGTTCGGGCGGATACTGACCATTGTGGACGTCTTCGACGCCATTACATCCCCCCGGATCTATCGCCCGACGTCCATGAGCCCGGACCAGGCCTTGGGCCATATGCTGTCCGATTCGGGAAAGTATTACGACCCTGCTCTGCTTAAAGTATTTATCAACATGCTGGGCGTGTATCCCGTGGGAACGCTTCTTAAATTCGACACCGGGGAAATGGGATTGTCGCTTCACGCGAATAACGACCGGGATCAGACCAGGCCGAAAGTACAATTGCTGATTCAGGGTAAAGACAAATCATATGAAAAGGGTAAGGTCATTGATCTCGGCGAAAGAAATCCCGGGACGGGAGCGTATAAGCGGACAATTGTTCAAAGTCTTCATCCGGCAACATTGGGCCTCCAGCCGGCAAGCTATATTTTATAATCGGGGTTTCATACCATCATCAAAACCATGTTGAAGACCCCCATGCACCTTTCTGAAGGTTGGTTGTAGAGTTACACTATGAAATAATGCAAGCTTCTCCTGTTTTTTCTCATGCCGGCTATCTCCGCCGGACTGCCCTTTGACCAAGGTTATTACCCTCAAACCCACAAAGCTAAAGGTATCCATTCCTCTGGTCGTTGAGTTGCGTTGAGTTGACAAGAACTCGCTTTTTATAAGCAGATAGAGCTGAAAGATTGAATTGTGTAACGCTTTCAAGCTATTTGCAATATTTGGAATCTAATCATTTGATAACATGCAGAGGAAAAAGTTTTCGTCTCCAGGTTTCTCAAATTACAAATCAAAAACAATGTTCAATCTCTGATATTTTTGAGCTGAATTGAGACATAAATACCAGCTTAAAAACCCTATGTATATATATATAGCATCACGGACACAGATCAGGATAAATATGACGAGCAACATATATTTCTGTCTAACTACAATCGATGGAACTATCTCCTTTTACAACAACGAGTGATATATATAGATACTATATTATTCTGGTGTCAGATTGATATTCAACTATTTTACACAATCGACTTATGGACTGGTTATAGTGCCATCGGCATTAAGCGTATGTGCCCTCCCGGAACCTATGTAGGTAAAAGTTGGATTGGCGAGTGTAATTATACCTTTATTATCAGTGATCGTCGGATTTCCAACAATATTAGGTTCTGTTGCAAGTTGACTTATGGCCTGCAGCTGGACCCTGGTAATTTGGGTGCCGGTTGTTTTCTCATCAGCAAAATAGGCCATCGACGTATTCCAAAAGTTTTTAGCTGAAGCAATGGCTGCGGAATCCTGCCCCTTGGTTCGGTAGGCTAAATATTGGGGAATGGCAATGGCTGTCAGAATACCGATAATCGCGATAACAACCATCACCTCAATAAGCGTAAAACCTTTTCGATTGTATCTTCTCAATTTCTGTAACATGTCTTACCTCTTTTTCACTCACAAAAAATACGATATTGGTATCGTTAAAACTATTTCTTACCCCTCTCGAAAGGTTTGCCCTTATGATATAAATACACAAAGGCTTTTTAATATTATGCTAAACGTCCTCCATTAGGTGTAACAAAATAGCCCCTGAAGATGACCTCCAGGGGCTTGTGGGGGTAAAAAATGAAGGGTGAAGTGTCTTCATCTTCTACAGGCGAATAAATATACACACTAAAATTTAGAGTCAAGATTTTTTTAACAACACGATATTCTTAAAAATATTTCATCATCTGTTTGACAGGCTTAATATCCGATGACTGAAACCTTTCTATCGGCCCATCTTTATAAGGATTGCCGGGTTTATAAGCAGAAATCATGCCAAATTCTCATGATAATTTTAAGGATTTAATATATAATGATTTCAAATGGTTACTCCAAAAAGATATAAATCGCACCAAAACAAAAAACTGCCAAAATTTAGCATATAGTGACATTATTGGAAATTTTAGAATATTTAGGAATTACACAGAGAAAAAAAGAAGCTGGGAATCTCAGGGGTTTTTTTAAAAAATAGACTCCTTGGTCAGAGTTTAGGAACAGGTTGTGTTAAAATTAAGAGGAATCCTTCAAATTTCAAAACATCAAATTATTTTTGAAGGTAAATTCCCAAGTCCTTTTCGAGTGATTTTGGATCCAGGAATTGTCCACCGACACTTCGGTCAACTATCCATCTTACTTCCACCTGTGCGTGAATTTCCGTTCTCATTGGATCGTCTAAGGTAAATATCAATTCGACTGTATCATTTCTGGAAATATAGTGCGGATACAGACTTGTAAAACGGATTCCGCCCGCTGAAATACTTTCAACGATAATTTCTCTTGATTCATCTCTTCCCTGGACAAAATATTCACCGGTGAGCAGGACCTCCTTGCGGTGATGGTTTCGAAATTCAAGGGTGAATCGAAAAATTTCGCCACATCGGCATGTTGCCTTCAACCTTTTATGAGTATTCTTGAAATTGGTTACATCTGC
>Ga0068712_1003546_pt1 | contig 14439 bp, 13 predicted proteins | sample MTBAKSrepl1MetaG_FD_62987 | JGI IMG/M metagenome (GOLD analysis project Ga0068712, IMG submission 62987) | Enrichment culture microbial communities from Arthur Kill intertidal strait, New Jersey, USA, that are MTBE-degrading - MTBE-AKS1... | ecosystem: Environmental > Aquatic > Marine >... | reverse complement strand
GGGTGGGTGTTTTCTGCGGTCTGGCAGACCTGCTCGACGAGAAGTTCGGGGGATTCTTCGCCCGTGGATTCAGAGGCCCCACCGAGGTCATCTCCTTCCAGGAGTTCCTCCAGGGTGTTTTCTTCGCCTTCGCCGGCCGCACAAATTTCTTCTCCGGGCACGACTTCGATCTCGATCTCCACTTCGGGCGTCTCTTCTGCCTCGTCGGCCCGCAACATCGGTTCTTGCTCTGTTTCGGCCCCGGGAAAGGGAGCCACGTCCGGGGCGCTGCCACACGGGTTCTCAAGGATTCCGAGTCTCTTTGAGAGCAAACTCACGACCTCCTTGAGTTGATCCAGATTGCTGAGGACATCTGCAATTTCCGGATCGGTGGGTCCTTCCCCACTTGACAGCGTGTGATTCAGGGTACCGAGGAAATCAAGCAGTCGGGTCATGCTTGCCGCCCCTGCGCCGCTCATGCTCCGGGCGACCGTTGTAACGATTCGGTCCTTGGCAGCGTCACACAAGACAAAGGTATTCTGCGGACCGATGAGAATCCCTTCGGGATTTCTTCCTTCTTCGAAGGCCCTCTTGAAATCGGCGTTCACTGAGGATTTGAGACTGCTCAGGTTCTTTTTCTTCTTCCTGATCTCCTCAGGATCGCGTGCCGTCGTCCAGAGGAGCCGGATGAGTTCCTCAGTGGGAACCGCGTCCAGGCCTTCGATCGAATGCTCGCGGGCGTGGCGTTCCCTGAGGGCATGGACCAAGCGGGCCTTGAGTGTCCTCGGACTGGCGTAGCCGAGCCCGGAAATCGCGTCGTCTATGCCTTTGAATGAAATGACGGGCGTCAAAGGCGGGGAGGACTCCTGTTCAAGACTCCGTACCGATACCCTGTTATGAATCGATGCCGCTGTCTCGGGAGGGTTTTTCCCGAAAGATCCGGTGATAACCCGCCCTGACCATGCCAGTCCTCGCTGGGTCGGCAACGGTCTCCCGTTGTCTCAACGTGCCCCGTGCCTGAGGTGGGGTACGTCCGTGGGATTTGTGCCAGCGGTCATCAGACTCTTCGGCATATTTCCTCTGTGGGGTCAGAGAAGGAGCGCGCAGGTCGGCGGCCTGTGGGCTGGCAGGACCTCAGTCGCCTGGTCTCGGATCTGTCGAGACCGTGTTGGGCGGGATGTGCCTCAGGAAAAACGCGCCGCGGATTCGGTTCTGCCCAGGGAAGAGGCCCGTCTGCCCTTGCGCCCGGTTTTCACCCTGTCACGGCCGGTGGAGACATGCCCGTCCTCAAGACCGCAGAGTACGGCTTGCGACCTTCATTGAATAGCGTCCTTCTGCCCGCCTCACTTCCACGCGGGGACCGAATGCCCGGGACACGGCGGAGGAGAGGAGGATCCGGCCCGTCTTCCCTTGGGCGACGACCCTGCCCTGCCTGAGGAGTAGGACATGGCTGAAGATAGTGGAGACTTCCTCAACGTGATGGGTGACGAGGACGATGGCGGGGATTATCTGTCTCAGCACGGTCTGTTCGAGGAATTCGAGAAAGTCCTCCCTGGCGACGGGATCAAGGCCGGCGCACGGCTCATCGAGGATGAGGAGCCTCGGCTTCGCCATCAGCGCCCGTCCGATACCGATACACTGCCGTTCGCCCTGGGACAGACAGCCCCACCGCTTCTTGGCGAGATGTTCACAGCCGAGCCGGGCCAGGATCTCGACGGCATCGCAGTGGTCAGCCCGAATCATTCTGGACGGACAACCGATGGCGGCATACTTGCCGCTGATCACGGTTTCCGCCACTGTTTCCCTGCTGTTGATCTGCTCAAGGATGCGGTGGCCTACCAGCCGATCTGAGTGCGCAGTTCACGCCAGTCAGTCCTGCCGTATGTTTTGCCGAGAACGGAAATTTTTCCGGTGGTGGGCGGCAGATAGCCCGCAAGGGCATTGAGGAGAGATGTTTTGCCGGAACCGTTTGGTCCGAGGATGGCCCAGTGCTGGCCTTCACGCACTTCCCAGTTCGCCCCTTCGAGTATGGTCGCATCCCTGACGATGGTGCGATCGGACACGGCGATGATGGCACCGGACCGCGGGTGTGCTGTTTGGGATTTCATTCAAGTGGTGGAGGGGACATCCCTTCCATTCGGCCTGGTGGGACGCTCCAGCCGATTTGCAGGCGGGCGGGCGGAGGGCGCCGAAGTGTAAGCCTTCACAGGGTACCGCATCTGCTGTGTTGGCGGGCACTTGAAGTACAGGGAGTACGTCTGCGTGCCCGCCGTCTCGCATCTGCAGCACCCTGTGAAGGCTTACAGTCCGGGGAGTTGCAGCACTGGGCCTGTGCCGAACCCCGTGATCAGTTACGCCGAAGTTGCGCAGGGACGAATGACATTCCTGGGAGGATGTTTCCCCGGGGTTCGGTGTCTCAGCCAGGAGAAATCGGCGTCCTGGCCCGGAACCTGGAGCCGTTACCTGTTCTCGTCGAGCCGCCGGAGTCCTTCCAGGAGCAGGTGCTCCATGCGGTCGTCCAGCAGAATGTCCTCGTATTCCGGATAAACGTTTTTGCTGAAGATGAAATGTCCCCGCTTCCAGGACAGTACCTGATAAACCGACTCCCTGAACTGTTCCTGGATGGCCGCTACCAAGGCCTTCCGGCTCAGGTATCCCTGTTCGATCAGAATTTCCCCCACCCTCTTTTTCCCCTGGTTGTCCCGGAAGGCCAGTAGGGCATCCCGCAGTTGTTCCTGGGTGATCAAACCTTTCTCGATTAGGAACTGTCCGATCCTTCTTTTTCTGGATTCGATCCATGCATATATCAGCTGGCCGTCTCGGAAGTAGAAGCTTGCCGAGTTGACGAGGGTTATCAGCCTGAGCTCTCCTGAAAGGGATGAAAGGCCGCAGAGTTGAAGGACGTTGGCCGGCTCGATAACCGAGAGGTCTCCCACGAAATCCATTCGTCACATCCTTAAGGTTGCAGGTGGTGGCGACGGCAACCGGCATGAACCCTCGTCCTACGGTTCCGTGACACGGACAGGGGTTTCAAAGCGGGTGCCCCTGCGCTCTCACGCCAGCCTGGGGTCCATCGTATCTGTCTTCCCGGCGTCCCCCTTCAAGGCCCTTACTGCAGTCCGGACAAGACGTCGCGGTAGGCCCGATCCAGGTCCTGGACCGCGGCGTCTGCCTGGGCCGCCGCCTCGGTCCATTCCTTGGGCGGACCGAACTGGAGCTGGTTCAATGTATTCCGGACCGCCTTTTTCTGCTCCTCGAGTCCCTGAACCTCCCGTTCAAGGGCGCTCCTTGCCTCTCCTTCCAGGGTGGCGGCCCGGGCCCCGAGTTCTTGAATCCCCTTTTCGATCGCGTCAAATCGTGCCTGGATCTCCTTTTCCCCCGCGGCCGGGGCCTCGAAGTGAGACTTTTCCCGGGCGGCAGGGGCCGCTGTCGCCTTCTGCTCGGTCACGGCCGAAGACTGCCCCACTTGGTCTTCTGAAGACTGCTGCTGTTCGGCGCAGGAGACCAAGAACCACGTATTGGCGAGGATGAAAACAGCGAGCCAGAACGGTCCGGATGTTTTTGCCATTTGTGTCACTCCTTTCTGTTGTCGTGAGGGTAGTGTCTCTCCCGGCGCCCTTCTCTTACGGACGAGCCGAAAACAGCTTACCATACCGCCCGCACCCCTCAAGTGCCCGGCCTCTATCCTTCTTCCGTCCGAGCGGCCCTGGGACGGGGAGGCAGTACCCGTCCTTGAGTGATATTGCCACTCAATGGCTGGAGCGGATGACAGGGAACCAGCATAGAGAGAGTCAGGTTTGTGTGCAATGACTTTGTCAAGACCAATTTCCGATAAAAATGGTCGGAGAATTTCAGGCGAGACCCTGGTGCCCGCCGTCCCGATGGTCCAGGGAGACGCGCCATCTTTCAGAAAAGAGGGAAGCACGGGGTTTCTGTCTTGTGTTTCAGCAGGTCTCGTATTTATATCCCGTGTGGGGGCGGGACGCTGCGTGCCGATGGGATGAAGGAGGTGTTCGTGAATCCGGAAATCTTCAGGGAATACGACATTCGAGGCAAGGTGGATGCCGATCTCACAGAGGAGGTGGCGGAATCCATCGGCAGGGCCTATGGCACGCGGATACGCCGGGAGGGTTTGAAGAGAGTGACATGCAGCCGGGACGGCCGCGTCCATTCCCTGCGGATGCAGAACGCCCTGATAAGGGGCATGAATGCCGCCGGCTGCGATGTTGTGGACATCGGCCAGTGCCCCACTCCGCTTCTCTACTTCTCCATCGTCCATCTGAAATCCGACGGCGGGGTCCAGGTTACGGGAAGCCACAATCCGGCTGAATTCAACGGGTTCAAGATGTGTGTCCGGACTTCCACCCTTTACGGTCCCCAGATCCAGGGTCTCAGGCGGATGATCGAGGAGGGGGATTTCACCTCCGGCCTCGGGGTTTTGGATACCGCCGACGTGGTGACTCCGTACCTCGCCCTCATGCGGGAGCAAATCAGGCTGGTCCGGCCCCTCAGGGTAGTCCTGGATGGGGGAAACGGAGTGGCCGGGGAGGTGGCCCCCAGGGCCTTCGATCAAGCGGGCTGCGAGGTCACACCCCTCTTTTGCGATGTGGACGGGACCTTTCCGCACCACCATCCCGATCCGACAGTTCCGGAGAACCTGCAAACGCTCCGGGCCACTGTGCTGGAGCAGAGCGCCGATGTGGGGATGGCCTACGATGGCGACGGAGACCGACTGGGAGTGGTGGACGAGAAGGGCGGTATCCTTTTCGGTGACCAGTTGCTCATGATATTCGCCAGGTCCGTGCTCAAGGAGCATCCGGGTTCCGCCGTCATCGGGGAGGTCAAATGCTCAAAGACCCTCTATGAAGACATCGCCCGCCACGGAGGGCGCCCCATCATGTGGAAGACCGGTCATTCGCTTATAAAGAAACAGATGCGGGAAGTAAATGCTCAGCTCGCCGGAGAGATGAGTGGTCACCTGTTTTTTGCCGACCGATATTTCGGGTACGACGACGGGATTTACGCCTCGCTGCGTCTGGCTGAGATCATGGCCGCCGCCGACCGCCCCTTGTCCCGTTTCCTGGAGGACGTCCCCAAGACCTTTTCCACGCCGGAGATACGCGTTGAATGTCCCGATGACCGGAAATTTGCCATTGTAGAGGAGGCGAAACGGTGGTTCCGGGAGAGGTATGATATCATAGACGTGGACGGTGTACGGGTGGTATTTCCTGACGGATGGGGGTTGATACGGGCGTCCAACACCCAGCCGGTGCTGGTACTGCGTTTCGAGGCCGACACGGCGGAGAGGCTCGATGCCATCCGCGAGACAGTTGAGAACAGGCTGGAGAAGATAGTCCGTGGGATCCGGTGAACGCAGGGGAGCAGCCAGACTGTCAGGGGTCCTGGGTGAACTCGCCGCGACACGCGGCTGGGGAAAACGGTTCGCCCGGTCCTCCATCTGGAATGTCTGGGAGGATGTCGTCGGTGTCCTGATTACGACCCATGCCTGGCCGGTGCGGTTTCAGGAGACGGATACACTGGTGGTGGTGGTCTCGGATTCCGTCTGGATGCAGCAATTGTCGTACCAGCGGTGCATGGTCCTGGACGCATTGAACAGGCGCCTGCCTCCGGAGGCGGGCCTGAAGGATGTGCGGTTTGTCCTCGGAGACGTTTCCGAAGCCCGGGCGGAGTGGTGTTCCCACAAGGAGCAGGACCGGCCGGGGCGGCTTGGAAGAGAACCGGAAGGCGGGCATGCGAAGATCCTTGCCAGGGCAGACGAACTCACAGAGTCCCTGGATGATCCGGAGCTCAGGCGGGCGTTGAGGGATCTCTACCTGAAGTCGAGGCAGCGGTGCGGGAGCAGCACGGGAGATCCGGCCGGGTGAGCGGGCCGTGCCCAAGGCCGTCTTCGTGGTTCAGAAACAGGGGAGGCGCCACGGTCATCTCCTCTCCCGCATCCTTGCAGCCCTCAATGAGGATCAGCCGGGCCGCAGACTGTGGGCGGGAATGTACCATCCTCAATCGTTTCGGTTCGAGCGAGAATGTCCTCAGCTCTCCTATCAGTCTTGCGGAAAGTCCGGCGGGGTAGACAAGGCTGATACGCCCCCCGGGACGCAGCACGTACCGGCTACCGCGAAGGATTGCGGACAGGTCGGTGAGTATTTCGTGCCTGGCTGCGGCCTGACCGACATCCTTGCACAGTCGGCCTGACGAAGGCCTTCTGTACGGGGGGTTGCATACCACATGGTCGCAGCTACCGGCGGGGATGAAACGGTCTACAGTGTTCAGGTCGGCCTCGAAGACACGGATGCGGCGATCCAGCCGGTTCCGGAGGACGTTGCGTCTGGCCAGGGCGGCCAGGCCGCCCTGGACTTCCACCGCCGTGACGGAGATCCGGGGATTGCGCCGTCCCAGTATGAGGCTGATCACCCCGCAGCCCGCGCCCAGATCGAGCACTCTGTCCCGGGGCCGGAGCCGGACAAAATCCGCGAGGATGAGAGAGTCTACAGAAAAACGGTAGCCACACCGGGGCTGCAAAATCGCCAGAGTATCGTTGCGGAGTTCGGTCTCCGTGACTTCCTGCCCCATTTCTGTTAGACCAAGGTCGTGTTCTCTCATCATTTATGGGGTGCGAACGGGTCTTTTCAGCATTCGGCCGCGGCCGCCGGGACGAAAGCGGTGCAGTGCGCCGGAGGAGTCAGAGTATACTCTACATTTTTTCGGGGTGAAAAGACGACGACATGAAGGCGGTGTTTCAGAGGGTGAGCGAGGCATGGGTGGAGGCGGACGGCCTGGAGATAGGTCGCATCGGCCTGGGGGGGCTCGTGCTGGTCGGGGTAGAATCCGGGGATGCCGAGGAGGACGCGGAGTACATCGCCGGAAAATGCGGGTCGCTGCGGGTGTTCGACGATCCCTCTGGCCGTCTCAACTTTTCTGTTAGGGATGTCCGCGGCTCTCTTCTCGTGGTGTCTCAGTTCACTCTTTGCGCTGATACGAGGAAGGGGCGCCGGCCTTCCTTTGCCGCCGCCGCGCCCCCGGAAGAGGGCGAAAGGTTGTACGGCGTTTTGATCGAGCGGATCCTCGCCCGGGGCATAGAGGTGTCGACCGGGAGATTTCAGGCCCGCATGCAGGTGCATCTGATCAACGACGGGCCCGTTACACTCCTGCTTGACAGCCGGAAGGGACGTTAATCGGTTCCCATGTCCGAGACAGGCCCTTTTGACATGCTGGAGGATTGGGATCCCCCCCGCCTTGGAGAGGGCGCCTGCCGGTGGCTTCTTTCCCAGCTCGCTCCCCCCGTATTTCTGAAGCTGTTGCGGGCGGTGAACGAAGACCCGGGGGGCCGGGTTGCGCTGTCGGGTTTTCGGCTCACGGAGAACGGGTTGAAAAGGCCCACTTTGCGGGAGGCTGTCGAGGCGAAGCTCGTCCCTCTGCTCATGTCCTCCCCGGTGGCCAACAGTCTTCTGTTCATCGTGTCGTTTCCAGACGCCCGGTGGTTTCGATGGGCCGAGGTGCTGGCCGTCCATGATGAGCATTGGCTGCTCGTGTCGTGGCGAGATTTGATTCGGGATACCGGCGACCCTGCTCTGGCCGTCGCCTTGGCCCTCGACGATCGCCCGCGGCTCGCGCGGCGGGGGGAGCGGATCCTTCGCACCGGCGGACTCTGGACCGGCGTCTCCGCTTCAGGCAGGGGAGAAGTTCCCGAGGTGTGGCGTGAACTCATCGCTCTCACCGGCCATTTCGGGAATGGAGAGGGGAAGGGGCTGGAAACGCCCAATCACCGGCTGCAGGCCCGGCTCGCGGAGGCGGAGGCGAGACTGAAGGAGAGTGAGACCGAGCGGGTGCGCCTGGGCAAACAGGTGAAAACGTTGCAGCGGAGGGCTGAGGAGCTGGCAGCGGAGCGTCGTCGGAGCCTGTCCGTCCTGTCCGCCCTGGAAAAAGAGTTGAAGGTGCAGCGAACGCGTCTTCACGCCCTGGATGAAAATATCGACATCGAGATCCGGTCGAGAATGCGACGTTTCTATTCCGAATTCGTCGCCCCGGATTTTCCGGCCGATACCCTTTGGAGGGAGGAACTCGCCGGTGGAGTCGACGATGTCGTCGAGCGTGCCGCCGCCGCCCTCGATGTTCAGCGCAGGCTTGACGTGCGTTACGGTCTTCTTTCCACGGTCAATGCCAGGATCGCCAGGCTCGAAGCCACGCTGCGGGATGTGCGGGGTGCACTTGCGGATTCCCTCGTTCCCGCCGTCGCCCTCCGTCAGGTTCAGCACGAACTGGAGTTGAAGTTGACTCAATGGAGGCAGATGCTGCCCGGGGCGTCAGAAGCCGTTTCGCCGGTGGCGGAGGCGCTTCTGGCCCATGCCGTCGCCCTGCCCGTGGACGAGACCGGGATACGGGCGGTCGAGGAACTGGCGGAAGCCCTGAATCGCCCTCCACTCGCCTTCGTGCTCGTACCGGAAGAAAGGGACCTTTTGCTCGGACGTCTGGAAGAGGTCATCGCAAGGAGAAAAAAAATGTGGCAGGCTGGCTTGATTGCAGGACACCTTCCTGAATTCTCAGGGCGCCGCGAGGTGGTTGAAATTTCCAATCTGTCGGCCTTCGTGGTAAAAAATCAAAAACTGTGCGAGGATTCCATCCTTTTGGTGGACGGATACAACGTGATCAAGACATCGGCGGAATGGGCCGCCAGCGATCGTCGCAACTTTGCCCTTACTCGGGGCCGTTTCTGCCGCTCGTGGGAACTCCGCGCCGCCGATTGGAAGAGGGTGGAACTCGTGTTCGACGGCAAGGAAGACCATTGCGCCGTGGAGGAAAGAGGGCGGTTGACTGTGGTTTTCACCGACGGGCGGTCCGAATCGCAGAGGGCGGATCTCTTCATCCAGGAGCGGCTGAAGGAGATCAAGGCCAGGGATCCCCAAACACCTCTCTTTCTGGCCACGGCGGACAGGGCACTCAGGGAGGCTGCGGCGGAGTGGGTCGATTATTTCGTGGAGCCGAAATGGTCTCTGGTGCCCTATTTGAGTCTTCAGGATTGAGGCGTGCCCTTGAGTGGTTCACAGCTTGGATGCCCCGTCTGCCTGTATGCCTCATACACGGCGATCCCCACTGCGGTGGAAAGGTTCAGGCTCCGCCCATGCCCCCACATGGGTATCGAGAAGGTCGCATTCCGGTTTTCATCGAGCAGGGACTTCGGAAGTCCAGCCGTCTCTCTGCCGAAGACCAGAAAACAGCCTGGCGAATATGGGGCCTCGGTGTACCGGAGGCCCCGGCGCGCAGAAAAGAAGAGGAGATTTTCCCCGGCGGTTTCTGCGAGGAAGGACTGGAGGTCTTTGTGATATCTGACGGTGATCCAAGTCCAATAATCCAGTCCGGCCCTCTTGAGGTGTCGATCATCCGTGCGGAACCCGAGTGGATGAACCAGGTGAAGGATGGAGTCGGTCGCTGCGCAAAGCCTGCCCACATTGCCGGTATTGGGTGGAATTTCCGGTTCCACAAGGACGACATTCAGACGGTGCCGGTCAGCGGATGAAGTCACCTGCGCTGGCGGCTATGACCGCGGCATTCCGGACAGAGGCCCTTGATCTCGAGCCGGTGTTCCACGATGGCATATCCAAAACGCCTCGCCAGGTCTCTTTCGATATCGTGGACGCGATCGTCGGCAAATTCCTCGATCCGTTTGCACTCCAGACACCGGAGATGACAGTGGTGGTCACGTCCGAAGATTCGTTCGTAGTGCATGTGGCCGTCCTCGAAATAGATCTCGTCGATGAGCCCGGCGTCTCTAAGGAGGGGCAGCAGGCGGTAAACAGAGGCCTTCGAGACCCGCACCCCTCCCTTCCACAGGGAGGTGTGAAGGGTTTCCACGTCGAAATGATCGGGCGTTTTGAAGATCTCTTCGATGATGTGCTCGCGTTCCCGGGTATACCGCAACCCCTTTTTCCTGAGATAGTCCCGGAAGACCTCTTTTTCGGATTTTTCCTTCATGGATCCCCCTGTGTGGAGATTCACGCGGCCCCATCTGCCGTAATATATTCTCAGTAACACTTCAATCTTTTACAACCGGGATGCCGTTCGGTCAAGAATTGAGCTTTCGCTCATTATTTCCGCAGGATTGCGCTGTTCTTTGAGGCATTCATGATATCCTCGATGTCGGTGATCCGGTGGCCGGAATACCTTCGGACAAAGACTGTTTTGTTTGTGAGGAGCGGATCTGCCCCGGCTGGTAATGTACCTGCAGCCAAGAGCCTATCCCATTCCCTGGTGCCTGGAATGGGGGAGAACTCGGCCAGATACGGCCTGACCCCGAGACCGCCCACGAAGGCCATGGCCTGCCGTATCTCTTCAAGGCGTTGGCCCGGAAGGCCCAGAAGAAGATAGACCCCGATGTTGCCGGACGGGATGCCTGCCCTAATAAGATTGCCGACCGCCATGGTCACTTCAGAGGACGTCACCTTTCCGCCGGTCTCTCTCTGGCGCTCGGGATCCGTTGTTTCCAGACCCAGGCGGATGGTGACGAATCCAGCCCTTGCCATCCATTCCGCAGCGCTCGGGGTTACAAACCGGGCATGCATTCCGTTGGGGACGTGGAAGCGCAGCCGCAACCCCCGCCGCACCACCTCTTGCAGGACAGGCAGGAGGCGGGCCTGGAATTCCACGAGGAGCGCGTCGTCATAGAACGCTATATCGGTGATCCCACGGGAGGAAAGGGCGATCAGCTCCGAGAGGACGGAGTGCGCGGGCCGAGGTTCGAAGCCCATGGAAAGCCGCTGCGATGCACAGTAGCTGCAACGGAAAGGACAACCCCGGGCGGTCCTGATGGCGGCGTAGGAGGCCCCGTCGTGCAATCCGAGCGTGTACCAGGGGGTCCGGGGCCGGATTGGGTCAGCCGGCAGGCCGAGGAGCCTCGCGAGTCTTCCTCCCGAGGTCTCCAGGGGACCTTCGATCACATGGTCGGCACCGGCGTGGACCCGGGCGTGATCAGGCCACAACGTAGGATACACGCCTCCCAGAATCAAAGGAGTGGCCTGGGTCACGCACCTGATGCGATCCACAGTCCACTGGATGCCAGGATACCAGTAGGAGATGGCCGACGTGATCAGGACGGCGTCGAAGTCCCCGACGGCGCGAATTCTCTCATCGAATTCTTCCTGGCCGATCCCATAGCGGGCGAATCTGCGGGGAAAGCCGGCAAGGGGGGCTGGTGTTGGTACAGGTTGGCGGGGGAACTTGCCCGGGGCTTGAGCCGGAGAAAGACAGTCCACCAACACGGGACTCCCGCCACGCTCCCAGAGCCACTCGGCCAGCGCATAGAGGCCGAGCGGCCGGACCCAGAAATTGAAGGCCGCGACGTCCGACGCCCAGGGATGTATCAGGAGGAAACGCATCTTTTTTGGATTAATCCGGTGCCCTTTTTCGCCCGATGAGCCTGAAAGAAAGATAGCTTATGAAATCATAGGGATTGAAGCATGAAAATGCACGTGCATTCGAGGGCAGCGCCTCGGTCTGCAGTGAAGGCCCTCGTAGTTGACGATGAGCCTTATGTCTGCGACGTTATCGCCAGGTGGCTCGAGATCGAAGGGTATGACTGTTCGGTGGCCCGATCAGGGAATGAGGCCTTGGATTTGCTCGAAGAAGACACGTATGAACTCATGGTGTCCGACATCATGATGCCGGGCACGTCAGGGATGGAGCTGCTGGAGATCGTCAGGCAGCGGTATCCTTCCATGGCGGTCATCATGGCGACCGCCGTGGATAACCGGGATACAGGTGTCCGGACCCTGAAACTTGGCGCATACGGGTATGTGATCAAGCCGTTTGACAGGAACGAACTGATCATCAACGTGGCAAACGCCTTGGAGAGGCGTCGGCTTGCGCTAAAGAGTCAGGATTACGAGCGGATGCTCGAACGGAAAGTGCGGGAACGGACCGCCGATTGTCGGCGCAGGGAGGAGGAGATTGCCCTGCGGCTCGTGTCGGCTTCGGAGTACCGGGACGAGGAGACAGGGGCCCACATCCGGCGTATCGGTCTGTATGCTGCCCTACTTGCCGGGGCCATGGGATGGGGTCTCAAGGAAACGGACGACATCCAGGTGGCTGCCCCCATGCACGATGTGGGCAAGATAGGCATCCCGGACAGGATCTTGCTCAAGCCTGGAAAGCTCACGGCGGACGAGTTCGCAGTCATGCAAGGGCACACCTTCATCGGCGCCCAGCTATTGGGGCATTCCGACATTCCCCTGCTCGCAATGGCGTCTGAAATCGCCCTGTGTCATCATGAAAAGTGGAACGGAGCAGGGTATCCTCGGGGCCTGGCAGGAGAGCGTATCCCCCCATCAGCCCGCATCGTCGCCGTCGCCGACGTTTACGACGCTCTGGTCCACGACAGGGTCTACCGGCCCGCCTTTTCTGAGGAACGGGCCCTTGATATCATGGCCGGGGGAAGGGGTAGTCACTTTGATCCTGAAATATTTGATTGTTTTTTGACAATTCTTCCGGACCTGCGGGAAATACGGAAACAGGTAGCCGACGAGGTCAAGACGTCGCGCTATGCGGTTCAGAATTAGTCCGGAAGGCCGTCTCTTCCGGCTGGGGAGTCCGTGCGCACGAAGGACCCGATGCTCCTGGTCTTGATGTCCGGGGGCATTGGTCGAAGAACCTCCGGGGCGCCTCGAGACGGGAATCGTCGGTATATCTGCAGAGCGAAACTTCACGGTGGTGCGCAGTCCCTGGTTTTAAGAGTGCGGAAGGCCGCCGGAGTGGGCCTGTACCGTTACCGGAGAAACCCGATTGAATTCGGTGCGATTGCATTCTATGTTTGATCGGGCCTCGCCAGGGATCAGCTCGGGTTTTGGATCTTATGGATTCCGGCCCGGGACCCTGGGGGTGCTCGCGATAGTGCATTATGTCCAGGCGGCGCCGGCGTTTGGATCCATGCGCCCGATGGCGAAGCGCGGGACGGTGCCGGTCGTAAGCCCTGAAATGTCAATTGCAGCTCTGGAGAAACAGCGTGCCTGCACCTGTCGGCGAAGGCGGAACTGAACTCCCTGGCCGTCTGGTATCGATGAAAATGATGTGGCGATGGCTGTTCGTGGGGTTGCTGTGGCTTTGTGCCTGGGGATTGTTGAGTGCGCCCCTGGGGCTGACGGCCTCTCCAGAGGTGCTCGTGATCACCCACAGGGCGGTCAAGCCGTATGCCGAGGTGTTGCAGGGGATGGAGGAAGGCTGGAGTGACCGCATTTCTTTCTCTGTGCTGGATACCTATGAAGATACCGCGGGAATCCGACGGCATGATTTCCCCCAGGCTGTGGTAGCGATCGGACCCGACGCTGCCGGTCTCGCTCTGACCGAGTTTCCCGAAACTCCCCTTGTTCTCACCTATGTGCTGGATGCAGAACAATACGCAAGGCGCGCAGGTTCCAGGCCGGCGATGTTGATTTCGATGCTTGCCGACCCGGAAAGGATTTTCTCCTCGCTCACCGAGATACTTCCCGGGGCGCGGAGGGTAGGGGTGATTTATTCCTTTGATCTCCTGCCTGATTACCGCAGGCGGGCTGAAGAAATGGCTTACGCACGAGGATTCGAGCTGATCACTTACGAAGTCGCGGATCCACGGACCGTTCTCCGGGTACTTCCCAAAATCATCGAAGAAACCGATGTGTTCTGGTGGATACCATCCCCGAAACTCTTCCCTGCCGCGGTGCAGGAGCACATGCTGGAACAGTCCTACCGCCAGAGGGTCCCCGTGATAGGAAGCGCCGAGAAGGCCACCCGTCAAGGGGCCCTCTTCTCCTTGAGTGTGAGCAACAGGGCCCTCGGACTGCAGCTCGGGCAGGCCGTTCAGGGACTCCTTGACGCTCCTCTGGGACAGGGCTTCCAAATCCGCTATCCCAGCGAACCGGTCCTGACACTGAATCGCCGAATAAAGGAACACCTGGGTCTTGTCCTTCCGCAGGGCCTCGAACAGAATGCAAAGATCTATGGTGAGTTCTAGACTGTCGCATTTTTTCAGCCGTTTGTGCAGGTCCAGCCGGGAATGCTGTCATAGCTCCAGTTACCGGCAGCGGCTCTACTGGGGCATATTGTCTATTGTCTTGTCCCTGTCTCTTCTGACGACCGGATCCTCTCTCTGTCTGACCGCCAGGGATATGGAGAGTCAGATAACCGAATACGGAGCGCAGATCACCCGCCGGGCTGCGAGGGCGGTGACATTGTCTTTGCTGGTCGGGGACAGAGACGGGATGGCATCGGCGGTCCGGATTTTCACCCTGGAGAAAGGGCTGGTCGGCCTTTTCGTGTTCTCGGCCCAGGGCAACATCCTGGCACAGGAGGGAACAAGGGGGCTCCCTGTACCGGACGTGACTTTGGCGTCGGCCCATGGTGGGTTTTGGACGGTCCGGTATTCCATGCCGGAGTTGGGGAAGGTGACCTGCATTGTTTCGCCCGTGTGGTTGGATGCGGGTT
>Ga0068712_1003540_pt1 | contig 14486 bp, 11 predicted proteins | sample MTBAKSrepl1MetaG_FD_62987 | JGI IMG/M metagenome (GOLD analysis project Ga0068712, IMG submission 62987) | Enrichment culture microbial communities from Arthur Kill intertidal strait, New Jersey, USA, that are MTBE-degrading - MTBE-AKS1... | ecosystem: Environmental > Aquatic > Marine >... | reverse complement strand
GCCCCTGGGCAAAATTGATGACCCCCGTTGACTTGTAAATAATGACAAACCCCAGCGCCACCAGGGAATAAACGCCCCCCAACATCACACCGCTCAATATCATTTGCAGAAAAAAGGCCATGTTACCCCCGTAAAGACATCTTCACGTAAGTCGTTATGATTCAATGGTCACGGAAGGGCGGCCGCGGTTATTTCACAATGGCGGTTGCCCGATGGACTTTCGGGCCTCATCCGTGCCCGTCATGAATGCAACGGGATGGTCCTTACGGTCACGGTAGTGGTTGTTGCCCCGCGACTACCATCCCTGTATTTCACCTCCGAGCTTGCCTGGAAGGTCCGCTTTCCCCGTGCAATGGCATCAAGTAGATCGCCGTATTTCTTTTCAATGAAATCCCTTCTGAGTTTTCTCGTCCGGGTCAGTTCCTCCTCATCCGGGTCCAACTCCTTATGCAGGCAAACAAATTTTTTCACCCTTGAGGCATCGGGAAGACTTTGGTTTAACGCCAAAATTTCCTTTTCCACCAGTTCATGGACCTGCGGTTTCTGCGAAAGATCGGCGAAAGTCGTGTATGGGATGTGAAGTCGTTCGGCCCATTTTCCAACGGAATCGAAATCGATCTGGACCAAGGCCGCCACGTAGGGGATCTTTCCCCCGCCAACGGATATGGCATCTCTGATATAGGGGCTGAATTTAAGCCTCCCTTCAATGTGCTGTGGTGAAAACCGGGCGCCTCCCTCCAATTCCATCATGTCCGCCATTCGGTCCAGGTACATGACATGCCCGCCCTCGTCTATATGTGCGGCATCCCCGCTGTGATACCATCCGTCAACCAAGACCTGGGCGGTTTTTTCAGGGTCCTTGTAATAGCCGAGGAAAATGCAGTCTCCCTTCCAGAGCATTTCGCCTTCTTCAGTAGTCTTTACGTGCATGCCCGGAAGGGGCACCCCAATCGACTCGAACTTGACATCGTCTCCTCTGTGGCAGCAGCAAAGACCTGCTTCTGAAGACCCGTATATCTCCCTTAAATCAATGCCGACAGCCCGAAACAGGCGAAAAGTCCCCGGGCTGATTAAGGCGCCTCCCGTATAAGGCGCCCTCGTGTTCTTGAGGCCGATTTTATCCCGCAGCGACCTGAACACCAGAAAATTGGCCAGCCCGTAAAGAATACTCCATTGCAGCCCGGGTTTCCTCCCCTCCATCTTCATCTCTGACACCTTGTATCCGATGGGCAAACAAAGATTGAACAACAGCCTTTTTAAAAGGATGCCGTCTTCGATTTTGGTCAGAATGGTTGAACAGAGGCTTTCCCACATCCTGGAGTTATACAAAATCATGGATGGGCCGATCTCCCTGACGTCATTTTCCAGGGTCTCCGGTCTCTCCGGAAAATTGACGGTGGCGCCCGACAGCAGCCCTCCGGTGATGCCGAACATCTGCTCGGTTATCCAGGCCGGAGGAACATAACTGAGATAGTTGTCGTCATGGCGCCACGCCTCCACCTCGAACCACTGACGAACCGTGGTTATCAGATTCTTGTGGGCAACCATGGCGCCTTTTGGAAGCCCGGTCGTGCCCGAGGTGTAGCAGATTATGGCCAGATCCTTGCCGTCGCCGGCCTCTATTTCCTCATCAAAAATGGCGGATTGATCCCTTGCATATTTGTCTCCAAGGGACTGAACGTTTTTGAAACTCAGTATGAATGGATCACGATAACTCCACATCCCCTTCGGTTCCCAGTAGATAATTTTTCTGACTCGGGAGACGTCGTCTCTGATCGCCAAAATTTTGTCCACCTGCTCCTGGTCCCTGGCCACGACAAAAACGGCTTCAGAATGGTCGACGATATATTTTACTTCATCCGGAACGCAGTCCACAAAGATTCCCACGGAAATCCCGCCCATGGCCTGGCAGGCAAGCTCGGCCCAGTACCATTCAGGCTCGTTGTCGCCGATAATGCAGAGTTTCTCTCCCTTTTCGAAACCCAGGGACTTGAGGCCCAAGGCGAACTTCTTCACATTGTCATAATAGTCCCGCCAGGAATACTCTTGCCAGATGCCGAAATTTTTATGCCTCATGGCGATTTTCTTGTCATGCCACGTCTCATAATTTCGTTTCAATAGCTTAGGCAGGGTATCAGCCGTTCTCTCCATGATTAATCACTCTTTCGTCACGCCTTGGATTCAGCAAATTCCGTCTCTTTCACTCCCAAATACGCGCTTATGACCTTGGGATTCTTGACTATTGACTCGGGCTTGTCCTCGGCTATCTTCCTCCCGAAGTCAAGAACGACAATTCGATCCGCAATGTCCATGACCAGAGCCATGTCATGCTCAACCAGGACAATGGGAATGTTTCTTGTTTCATATATGTCAATGATGAACCTGGCCATGTCCTCTTTCTCTTCCACGTTCATGCCCGCCATCGGCTCATCCAAAAGGAGAATCTTCGGCTCAAGGGCAAGGGCGCGGCCCAGGTCGACCCTTTTCCTCATGCCGTAGGGGAGATTGGCGACGATCTGCTTTCTAATGCTCTGAATCTCCAAAAAGTCGATGATTTCTTCAACGGCTCTCCTATGGGCTATTTCCTCTTTGCGCGCCCACCCGAAATAAAGAGCGCCCGTCAAGAGGTTCGTCTTCATGGAGACGCTTCTTGCAGCCATAATATTATCGATGGTACTCAGGCCGCTGTAGAGGGCAATGTTCTGGAATGTTCTGGCAACACCTAACTTGGCGATCTTGTAAGAGGGCATACCGGTTATGTCCGTGTCGGCAAAGCGGATAGATCCCCTTTGAGGGTGATAGAAGCCCGTGATGGTATTGAAAAGTGATGTCTTGCCTGCACCGTTAGGACCTATGACGGCCAAAATCTCGTGTTTCGCTATGTTGAGGCTGACCTCGTAAAGGGCTGTCAGCCCCCCAAAACTAAGGCTGAGGGCCTTTATTTCCACTATATTGTTGGCGCCCAACGTACTCTCCTCGGGGAAATTGCGTTTGATTCCGTACTATTTCTCCAAACCACCCACTAGGTAGTCAGCGAATGTCTCGCCGATTTTTTCGGGGCTGAACGGCCCATCAGGTGAATACCAGCGTGCGACCCAGTTGGTGGCGCCCAGGATGGCAAAGGAGACCAGTTTCAAGTTGACCGGTTTAAAGGTGCCTTCTTCGATCCCTTCATAGATAATGCTGACAAACATATCCTCGAATCTCTTTCTCTCTTCTCGGACTTCTTGCCTCAATTTTGCGGGAAGCAGCAGTTCCTGCTGACGCAAAGTTGCATAAACGAATTTGGTAGTCAGGACTTTTACGTGCTCTCTAACGGCCAAATATAGCCTGTCTCTCGGGGAGATATCTTTCCTCTCGACAATTCTGCTCAATGCCTCATTTGCCAGAGAGTGCGCCCTTATCAGGCACTGAAAGAGAATATCTTCCTTGCCTTCGAAATAATGATAGAGACTTCCCTTCGTTAGCTTCAATTCAGCCGCGATCTCTTCCAGGGTCGCCTTTTCATAGCCTTTTTCAGCAAAGATCTCGGTGGCTTTGATAAAGATCTCCTCCTTTTTTTCCGAAAATCGAATTTTTCTAAAATTTGGCATAACGGATCCCTTATTGAGTACTATTTTATATTGCCATTCAATATTTATACCTTTAGTCGAAAATCAATGTCAAGTCAAAAAAGTGAATTCCAATATATATATTTTAAAATACTATTTCAAATATTTAATGGAAAATTTATAATTCGAAATGGAGACCCGTGTGCAACATTGTAATTTCAGCAATCGAAAAAAAAGTCTATAAAGTATACAAAAATTTTGCCATAAGGCGTATCTATATACAAAGTATACGATACGTGGCTCTGAAATGGGACCCCTTATCCACCAGCTTCGATGCCTGTCCAAAATTTTTGTTTTCGAATTATGGCCTTAATTAGGAGAATGTTGCACTCTGAGAAAGGATGTTGATAGACCAAAGTTTGCATTTGTGGTATGGGAAGAGAAAATTTGTGGTATGGGAAGAGAAAATTTGTGGTATGGAAAGAGAAAATTAGGATGAGACAGAAAGGCGGTGACAATGGGGCATGAGGATTTGAAGTTTAAAATTGAGAATAAAACAGCGATCATTACCATGAATCGACCGAAATATAGGAATGCCTTTTCCCTTGAAATGCTTGAGTCCTGGGTTAAGGCCCTGGATATCTGTAAAGGAGACCCGGATGTTAGCGTGATTATTCTAACCGGCGAAGGGAAGTCCTTTTCCGCCGGCGGAGATGTCAAGCATTTCATACGTCCTGATCTGAAAGCCTGGACCATGAAGAATTTCCTCCAGGAAAAGGTTCACCAAGTGGCCCATGCCGTTAAAAGGCTGAATAAGCCCCTAATTGCGGCCGTCAATGGCCCTGCCTACGGCGCGGGCATGGATATGTCGCTTTTGTGTGACATGAGGATCGCTTCTGATAGGGCCTCATTTTGCGAGTCCTACATCAAGCTCGGTTTGGCCCCAGGGGACGGCGGGGCCTATCTTCTGCCGAGGGTGGTTGGCACTTCAAAGGCCCTGGAGTGGCTCCTTACAGGTGACATCATCGACGCTGAAGAGGCCCTCCGCTTCGGGTTGGTGAACATGGTTGTTCCACATCACAATTTAATGGAAACGACTCTCAATTTGGCGAAGAAGATCGGGGATCATTCACCGGCCGCCGTTAGAATAACAAAAAGAGCGGTTTACCAGTCCTTATTTTCAAATTTAGATGATCATTTAGACTACATATCATCCCAGATGGGCCTCCTTTGCGAAACCGACTATTACAAGGACGCTGTAGAGGCATTTCACCAAAAGGTCTCACAAAAGGCGTAGGCCATGGGAGGAGATCCTGAGAAGAGGTACATCTTTATTAATGGCCTAAGGTTCCATTGTCTGGAATGGAATGGTGAAGGTTCTTCAACGCTGATTCTCCTCCATGGGACAGGGGATAATGCCCATGTATGGGACTATTTCGCCTCTTCAGCCCCCACCCATTTCAGGATGATTGCCCTGGACCAAAGGGGCCATGGTGAGAGCGACTGGCCCAGACCACCGGCCTACGAATGCGAGGATTATGTGGCTGACCTGGACAGGCTGGTAAGGTTTCTTCATCTGGAGCGGGTGATCCTCATGGGGCACTCCATGGGCGCCTTGCACGCAACGAGATACGCTGCCACCAGGCCCAGCGTTGTTGCGGGCCTTATCCATGTGGATATTGAACCCCGGCCCCCTTCATGGAACAAGAAATACCTTCAGGGGCTCCATGATACCCTTCCGGACTCCTATGATTCAATAGAACAACTCGTGGACCAGCTTTGTGAAACAAGCCCCTATGCCAGGAAAGAGCTGCTTCACTATCTGGCGGCATATGCCCTCAAGAAGGGACATAATGGGAGGTTCTACAGAACATTTGATAAGGAGGTCCTCAGCCATTTCGACAGATACGACTTGAGAAACGATCTTTCTTCAGTGATCTCCCCCGCGCTAATTGTCCGTGGAGAAGAAAGCCGGGTTATGGGACGAAAAGCCGCGTTGGAGATGAGCCTTGCTCTTTCAAAAGGCTTCCTCGTGGAAATACCGAAGGCGACCCATCCGGTTCATACGGACAACCCCATCCAGTTCCAAAGAGCAGTGATGGAATTCCTTGGGAAATTACCCCTTGAGCAGTGAGGTAGCTCGCTCTTGTCTAAATTGTAAGCGTTCACGACCCCTAATCCAGGGATATAAGGTCATGGGATTACAAAGTGGATTGCTTCAGGAGTATGCAAATGGAAATGTCCCCAGATCAAACAGGGACTCTGGCTAGAGGCGCCGCGTATCAGAACCGCTTATCTCTTGTGTGAAACTTCATCCTGCAGCACCGGATCCTGCGGGCTGTAAGGGGGTTACATTGTAGCCCATTTCTGTAAGGGCTTTTCCATAAAACTTCAGCTTGCGGTGGTTGAATCGGGCTTCATAAGCGTGTTTGCCTATGTCAACATGGGCTCGGCCTGTGATGCTCCATCAGTATCCGGTAGAGATTTCCCCTTTTTTATTGCGTGGGTATGCACTTGACTCCAGTGACCACAATATGTACGCGCGCCACGAGGGCGCAAATTACCAGCGGGTGGAAGTCCCATCCGGGAAATTGTCGGTTCATCCCTGTAGCTACCCAGGCATTGAGGCAGGGAGACCTCCTTGGTGAAGCCCTGGGGACAAATGTAAACTTTTAGGTTGCAGCAACCTGGCAGGCCGTAACGCGAGTGAACCTTGAGCAGGCCTCGAAAGTACAGTCGTGGAAGCCGACCCGCCCAAGATTCGGGGAAGGCCGAAGCGGGATAGGGAAGTAACCGTCAAATGCACCTGTTCCGATCCACCGGGGTAATGAGGACAGCATGTCAGGAAGGTAATTTGGGCAACGTGGGAGGCCCGTCCCGGGTGCGGGGTAGCGACCCGTAACAAAGCTTTAGGTTTTGGCTTGGGCGGGATTCGGAGAGGGGCATAGTACCGGTGAAACCGGGTAATGCCGGTGGAGGGAAGGCCCCTTACTTCTGGAGCGCTTTTGAAGGAGATGAGACAAGGTGAGTGGCTTTAGCCTGAGACCACCGGAAAGTTCGGATTCTTTAGAAAAAGCTTTATCTTAGGGCGAAGTTTGGCGGCACAAGATGCATTCGCGAAGCGTCCGTTGGTTTTGACCGATGAATCCTGTCGTCTTTCGTGTGCTCTGAGGTGAATCCAGTCGGAAAGCCGTGTGCGGCAGATCCGTATGCACAGTTTGATGAGCGGGGATGGGAAACGGGCTATATGCTACCGCGCCCGTCCTCGACTCTACTCGAATAAAATTGTATCAAGCAGGCTATCTTCCTGGGGCAGTTGGCCATCCATGTGGACCGGGGTGCCAGCATGAAATCAAAGATGGTTGCCCAAATCCTGGCAGACCTGGGGGTTACCAAAACACGTAGCAGACCGCATGTGAGCAATGACAACCCCTACTCGGAATACGCAATTCAAGACCTTGAAATATTATCCGGCATTTCCTGATCGCTTTGGGTCTGTCCAGGATTCCAGATCTTTTTGTCAGGATTTCTTTCGCTGGTATAACAATAAGCATCGCCATTCAGGCATCGGATTAATGACGCCTGAAAGCGTCCACTACGGCCTGGCAAAACCGCTATATGAACATCGTAAGACGGTCCTCAAGGCTGCATTTGAGAAAGATCCCAGCCGTTTCAAAGGAAAGATACCGAAACCACCAAACGTCCCGAAAGCGACCTGGATAAATCCGCCTTCGAGTGTTGCTGTGGGAGTTGAATTTATTGGAACTGCTGTCTCATTTTCATTGATACGCTCCGGTCAGCACAAACTGAATCAGCAAAGTCTAATAACTCATCCATATTTTCAAGCTCATTTTTATCTATAAGCTTTTGTGCAAATTCTTCCTTGTCCATATATGCCCATATCTCTCTACAGTATTTCGGATCAAATATCATAAAAAATAAAAGACAATTACGAAACCCCTCAAATTTATAAAGCGTAGAAAGTCTATTAGCAAATTTCTTCATATCCAAACTCTCGAACGGCTTTTCCGATGACTCTAACCGATCAACTAGCATAGGGTGTGGTAATAGCGCGGAAAGACCATTCACTGCTTTATCGGAGCTAATATAATCACAGAAAAATTCAAGGTCATCGCCATAAATTCTATCTTCTTGCCACATGGGTTTTTTTGAAAATTCGAAATACAAATATGCCAAAGCAGGATGCGGAAGTCCGTATAATAAAATATCTCCACTACTTGTCTCCTCTCGCACAATTTCGCCCATTCGCAAAAGGTTTTCAAGAGCATCCTCAACAATATATTTATTCACATAAGAAAATTTTTCGTACAGAAAGCTTACATCTGTCAAAATTTCATAACGGCAAAGGACTGAAAGAGCGATAAGAATACGGGGATAAATCCTATTCATTTCGCCAAGTGCTTTCAAATCCTTATTCACTTTGTCGAGTATCGAGTTTCTATCTATTTCGAATTGTTTCCCGACATGTAAACTTTCAAGAGCATATGAGAGGAGCCACAGATTCCCGTGAGAAATCCGAACAACTTTACGTTCAACTTCTTCCAAAACTTTATCAGTCAATTTCCAGTCAGTTTTACCTAAAAAATTTGATATTATTCCTTTTTCCGCATCAGCCCCGTACACATCGATTGCGTAAGCCCGCTTCAGATAGTTGACGATCTTTTTCGATATTTCAGGAATCGGTTTTCGTGATGTGACGACAATCTTTAAATTCATCCCATTAGCTTGGGAAAGCAAGGCATTTATCAGATTAGGCTCCAAGTGCGCATCTTCAACTATTAAAAGTGGTTTCGATAAACGCTGGCCGAATCTCTTGGCCGCGTTAATCACTTGATTATAGTCTATGCCTGGCTTCACCAACTCAAGAAAGCAACAGTCCCGGCCACATTTCACCCAACAATATCCTAACACCCTCGCTAGTACGGTTTTTCCGGAGGCCATATCTCCCAAAATGAGAACAGTATCGCGATCCACAAGAGCCTTTATCACATCACATATTTCTTCTCTAACGTAAACCTTTCCTGACTTAATATCTTCAGCAACCGGACCAGTGCGCCTAAAGAACCTTCGGTCTTGTGATAAGGCCTCCTCACTTCCAGCCATTTCCAGGATTTTGAATGAAGATACAAGCGGCCAAAAAACATCATTTTCCTTATAAGAAAGAACCTGATGCAAACTGACGCCTCCATGTGGATCTGCTTTCCATGGGCGAAGTCCAGGGATGATCTCTTGTGTAAATGTGATGGCCTCTGGCTTATTGACGTTGAGTTTGAAAAACAATTTTCGCCCATGACCCTCTTCATCCTGTTCAATTTTTGACATAAAAACACGAGGCAACAGTTCCCTTTTTCTTTCAGTATTTAAAGAAGTATTGTTTTGTCTGCGTACTGTGATGTTTTTTCCTTGAACCTTTTGAATTCTGTTTCTCCAAGTAGATTTCAGTGAATTAAGGTTGTGAACTTTTCTACCTACGCGGATACTAGGCCATTTTGAATTAAACTGGTTTAGATAATGAAAGACTTCCTCAGGCTTAACACCTTTACTGCCTATGGTTTGCCGCTTTTGGAGCTCGGCTACGATTTGAACAAGAAAATAATGGTAAAGAGATCTGAACCTCAATTTCACCGCATCAGGATTTTTGTCGGAATCCTTCCTTTTCACCACAACCAGACCTTGGTACTCCTGACTAAAATCAAAGATCTTTGGCGTCATAAAATCCATACCATAGAAATGCTCAGAGTATTTTGACATAACTTCCCCCAAAAGCGCCGCGAGTCAAAAGTTTTACTCTGTCTAATAAGAGCCCCGATGCCTTTAAAACTCAATATGTTACCTAGTCACGCACGTTGGCTCGCGACGTGACTCTTCCATACAGCCCGATTATACTGCTCCTCAAAAATGTATTTGTTCGGAACGGATATACATCGGAGCCACCTTTTCGTCAACAGCATCCAACTACTATAGGCATAACCATGGAAACGTACGAAACCACCAGAGTCGGGAAACCAAGTGCACCATGGCGTGTTATGTACCAGCACAGAAACTTTGAAATTCAAGACCATAATATCCTAAACGCCCGTGTGAAGCAAGGAACTTGACCGACTTAACATAATGTCAATTCACTCAACTAAAATTAACTACTTTTCAAATAATATCATTTAATTACTATTTAGATCACATTTAGTCATTCTTGTCAGCAATGACTCATTTGCAAAGCGCTATAAGAAATGGAGTCACAAATGCGAAACAAGGAACAATTAGCTTATCTCAACTTGCTTGATAAAATTGGTCTTTTCGAAGAGCTTGAAACCCTGACTTTGAAAGATATTAGACAATCACTAAAAAGCAAAGGGCATTTAGATCTTTTTGACATATTGACTATTGCCTTGCTGGTATATCGATTATTGACAGGGGAGAACATACCAATAACGAAACATTCTACGCACGACCAAGAGCTCAAAACCATGCTGTTCGCATACAAATATGAGTTGTCAAAAGATCAAATCGCGACACTCCAACTAATTACAAAAGGGTGTACAAATCAGGAAATCGCCGAGAATTTGGATGCCAGTATTAGCCTTAACGGTGTTTCAAAAAAGATCAGTACCATTTACCGAAAGCTCGGTGTGCGTAACCGCCAGGAAGCTATAGCTATGGCCATCAACAACGGCATTAGGTGAAAGACGGCAAGGGATTGTACTACTTATGCATATATTGGGTAGGCCGCAGTCAGTAGAATGTCAAAAAAAGACAGCCTAAAATGGGTCAGTAAAAACGGTCAACACTATCGAGACGCAACTGATCTTACACATGCCAACAGCGTATTCTTTTTGACAAAACCACGAGGTACGAAAATGGCTATATCATGGCAATTTCCACCTACCAAGATGACTTCAATTGTGCACCTTTTTATCCTGACAGAAGCTGGCAATATTTTGCTTTTCAAAAGAGATAATGGATTTTGGGGACCAATTTCCGGGGAGATTGAAAGATATGAAACGCCAATAGAAGCTGCGATTCGAGAGGCAAAAGAAGAGATAGGTTTCACTATTAAGCACGTCTATTTAACTGGCTTTTTATTTCACTGCACATCTCCGAAGGGAAAACAGCTTTGTGGCATTACCTGTTTTACATTCCTACCCGACAACATCGATCATAAATCGTTTACCTTCAACGATGAAATATCAAAAGTACTGAGCGTACCTAAAGGCAAGGTTTTATCAGTTCTCAGGAATCTCGGATTTCCGGAAGCGCTATCCGGTCTTGAATATCTGATGACGAGCCATCTGATTGAAAGATTCGCAGCTGCTTCGGAAAAATCCAAATGAGAGGGGGTGACAAACAGTGGCTGAATTCTACGTGAATTACGGTGTTGAGGACGATCCGTACCATGGCGTCGAAGACGATCCGTACCATGGCGAATAACTAAACCCTGCAGGAGGAACAGGCAGGATTAGTTCCTCCTGCAAAAAACCAGAATGGAGATCTGAATCCGTGTCAGTCAGAAAGGAGTAAAGTATGTCAACTGAACACTATAGAGGATACAAATTCCGCTACACTTATGACAATGAAGCTAGCGGTAAGGTTAAGGTGTATGTAGAAAAGGGTGGTGATTCACAAACAGAGCATATGTACTCGGGGGATAACGGGTCTCCGCCCTACATCTGCTTCAAAGATAACTCTAAGCCTTCATCTTACTCAGATGCCAAATCCTTGGCACATAGATGGGCAGATATGAACAGGCGATAGAAAGAAATACCCTTATAAACAAATCAAGCAGCGAGAAATCAGTGCGTTTCTCGCTGCGTTAAGTACAATGAAAGGATGATAAAATGGAACCCAAATATTTTAAGCATTGTTTGGACATACCTGTTCCTTTGGACATCCCAGATAAGAGAAAATATCTCTCGGGACTCAGGGCAGATTTTCATGGAAAAGCCCTTCGACAAACGAAACCTCACCCACATGCAAGTTTGATTGAAAGGATGAGGGCCAAACGTCAAGCATACGATGACATGAAAGGGTCAATGGGTTCGTTGCCAGCTGAGTCAGGAGGAGTTTTAATCGGGGACCCCAATACCCTGATTATTGAATGTTTTGTCTTTGACATTATGGCTGCAACGAATAGCACTGTTTACCAACCCAACACCAATTTTCTTAATTCCGTGTTAAAAGGGCGAAATGAAACATTTTTAGGCATTGCTCACTCACACATGAAAGGAAGCAGAACACTCAGTCAACAGGACAGAAATGCAGCTTGGTCCAATATAACATCCCCTGGGAATCCTCATCTGAATGCGTTTCTCATGCCCCTCATCCAAACAATCCCGGACACAGGTCGGTTTGAAATTATTCCCTACATCGTTGTCTGTCATCAAGATGGGAACGGTCGCGTCATCGTCCACAAGGCCGAATTGGAAATTATCAATTGATTATAGGAGGCGGAAGATGGACCGGATAATATTGAGCAGCGAAACTAAAGACTTGCTCGACAAACGTTACAACCGTGTAAGCCAGAATGTTTGCTTTGGGATGATGTTGAACACGACCTTGCTGGGTGTGGGTACCGGAGCTTTTAGCTATGCGATCGAACAGTTCAATCGTCTAGCCATCAAAAGTATCCATCTTTTTGACAACAAGCTCGTACAGCGAAAAAATTTGGTTGCACAGGATTTTGATAATAGCGATGAGGGAACACCGAAGCCCATAGCTCTGCAGAAAAGGCTCAAACAGTGTGAATTCGAAAAAGGCAATCCAGATGTCCCACCTTTACAAGTCGCTACACATGGAGATTTTCTATCTGTTACCGACAATGAAATTGAGGATATCATTTTTAAAGAAAAGGCCGACGGCAAGACGGTAATCCTGGTCATGGCAAGTGACTACCACCCAGCTCAGGCACGAGGTAACCGAATTGCTCTGAAGTACGACATTGCAGTTTTCTGGGTGGGAATCTACACGATGGGAAAAGCAGGTGAAATTATTTTTTATGTGCCAGGGTACGATCTGCCCTGTTATCGATGTATTACGGAGAGTCGATACAGGTTTTTCGACAAGAACAGGCTTTCTGGTCATCTTCGAGGAGACAACACAGGTGCCGGAATATCAGCGGGTCTTCCCCAGGCTGCCTCTTTTATTGATGCTGTTCTGTTACATTTAATCATAGGGTATATACACAGAGGCATCGAAACAAATCAGCACGGTAAATTATTCCGTAGGCTTCTTGCCGAGAAAAGGAATTTCATCCAGTGCCAGCTGGACCCAGACTACATGCTCAACGATACAGAAAACATCTTTTCTCAAATTCAGGGTCCGGACCTCATAACCTTCAACACGATCTTTCAACAGGAACACCGAAAAGCAGATTGCCTTGACTGCAGTCCAATCGCCGCCAAATCAGTATGGAAAAATACAGATTATACACGGGAAAATTATCTGGAAAGATTGAAATGCTTTTCTAATCTGGAGCCATCTCTTTTCCATGCGGATCAACATCAACACCCCCTGATAGAAGAATATGAAAACTATTTCCCTGTATGGGAAGAGCTTTTGAATTTGAAATTAGTCGCTGAAGGCCGTTTTGAGATTATAATTGATCGAAATAATCAGGAATTTTACAAGATGATTATTACCCCGAGGCAAGTCAGAAAAACAATCAGAAATGTAGAACCCGGAAGCTACTCTATTAGATCAAGTGCAAATTCACTTCTATGGCAAGGTGATCTCCGAAAGCATGAGCTTTTATGGACCGAAGCTTTCCCCGAGGACTCGCTGAAACTGGCTGCCGATACTGAGCAAATAGTACTCCATTCAACCAAGGAGATCAAGTTGTTGAATGGTAAAATAATTATCCGAGTTTTCCCCGAGATTGAGTCTGGTCGACTTGAGTTGGAAATAAATAGCAATAACGCCTCTTGAAAACTAGCCATGCACAAAGGTTTTGGGACAAAATAATCCCACACTTTATTTTCGGGCAGGATTACAACATGGAATGAGCGTCAGTGAAAGTTAACAAAAATATGCCACCCAAACCGATCGAGCAAAAAGGAATAAACCGAGATATATAGCGCCGGAGTGTTTCGATATAAGCAGAACGGGAGTTGATTAGAAATCAAATATCTTTTGACTTGGTTTAAATCTTTATGAGCTACTTCATTCAAAGGGTTATTCAATTTTTGAAAACAAATTAACCACCTGTCCGATATACACATTTATAACCTCGATATCTTGGCCAATAAGATCGGAGGGAACCATGTTACAGACAGCCTTAAGAAAGGAAAAACCATCAGATCGCCCAAAGTTGCAATACGAAACCATGTCGCTTCTCACTCTCATCACCAGAATTGCATCTTACGATGACATGGACGCCCTGAATGAGTTCCATGAACATCGAACTGTTTTTCGAAACAGTGAGCACAAGCCGATGCGTTTTGTCGAATTCCTCAATTATCTTCGAAAAGATTTGGCAAGCAAGCAGTGGGCCGGCTTCGATGGAGATAAACTGTCTGAAATGACGTATGACTTGACGCTTGACAAGTTCTGTAATCGCGGTGGGAAGATGCTATCTCCCGGCATAATCAACGTACCAATAGACGGCTCAGACTGCCAACTGTATTTTGAAGCTTGCAGCCAAAAGATACTGTCCTCATTTGAAAATAAGCCTCCCCATGATGAATTTAAAAAAGAAATCAGGGCCGCTAAAATTTTACAGGGCTTTGTGAAAAGGCATTTCTATTTGTCCAGACTTGAAGCAGAAAGGAATCTTAACAAATTCTGGTCCCGCTATGATTGGATGGTCCAGGGAAAGCGCATCACTGTTTGTCTCCCGGTTTCTACGAGCGGCTGGAGACGTCGTGAATGGCTTGAAAAGAACATCGATAATGTGGATGTTTCCCGACCAGAAGAAAAAGAGCG
>Ga0068712_1003534_pt1 | contig 14510 bp, 12 predicted proteins | sample MTBAKSrepl1MetaG_FD_62987 | JGI IMG/M metagenome (GOLD analysis project Ga0068712, IMG submission 62987) | Enrichment culture microbial communities from Arthur Kill intertidal strait, New Jersey, USA, that are MTBE-degrading - MTBE-AKS1... | ecosystem: Environmental > Aquatic > Marine >... | reverse complement strand
TCCCCCGGACTGGAAGCCTTCACAGGGTGCTGCAGATGCGAGACGGCGGGCACGCAGACGTACTCCCTGTACTTCAAGTGCCCGCCAACACAGCAGATGCGGTACCCTGTGAAGGCTTACATGCGGATAGATCATTTTGGGCTATTTTAGCAAGATACTTTCGCTTTCGTTGCGCCAGCGCTCGAATCGAATATGTTTCGGCGTCAAGGTGATTTTGTCCGTTCCGGTGATTGTGCTCGCTATCATATCGGTAACTTTCTTTGTGAACAACACTCTCAGGCCAGGGCACAGCATGCGTCACGGCCGCCTGCAAATCGTGCATCTGATTCAGAGGAGCGGCCGTAAATATCGGGCCGATCACGGTTTGGATCCGGCTGGTTCCTCCGGAAGTGCACACGCAGGAATTTCTTCAGCTCTCATATGGAAACGGCGCTTTCACCTTGGAAACACATGCCGCCCGGAGATGACGCCGGAACATCATTGCATGAAGGCCTGGCCGCGATCGATGAAACAGTCAGGTAGGCACAGACCGCGTGGCCCGGGTCCGGCGAATCGGCTGAGATTGCCGCCTCCCGCCCTGCCCCCTCGATCTCTTGCCCGGCAACAGCCGTTCCCTCGTCATCCCAAACGGTCATGCATGTGCCATATCCGGCCTTCCCCTAGTGCTTATGGGAACAGCCACTGACCCGACGATGTTCCCGGAAACCTCTGTCGGATGGACAAGATGCCTGTATGCCAAGATCCATGACGCCATCAAAAAACCTGAAAAGAGAGAACGCCACCTCAACCAACGAAATACCCTTGACCAATGGCCGGCAGCGCCGCGGTCGACCCGCTGGCGTCCAGGTGGTACATCGCCCTTGAGCACGAATGACACGGAAATCATCCCCGAAGCCCCACACATGGAATCCCTGCCCGTTTCGTCCACGGCACAGCCGACCTCCGCTGTGGCCGCCGTCCTCCGTTCACGGGGGAGCTACCGGTCCTACCCGGCTCTGCACAAAACCCGGGCACAGAAAGCCGGGCCGCGCTTTTCCTGCCGCCGCAAAAACAACTGTCAACGGTTTTGCCGTCAAACGAAATCCTGCGAAGAAGGAAACGCGTGACGCCATACAGGAGAATTATGCCAACAACAAAAAGAATTAACCGTATTTTTCAAAGCACTGCATAAAGATCAGTTTGTTTGACAGATGTTGTCTTAATGGGTAAAAAACGACGGGAATCGCTGGAAATCACGGAGAAAAAGGAGAGCTGGAAATGAAAATACCGATTGTACGGATCGTTCTATCCGTTTTCGCTCTTTTGGGATGCATTACGGGCCGACCAGCCGATTCATCGGCGGACGTTGCAACCCTTGATCAGGACCTCAGGCTCCACATACCCCTTGCGGTCCTCGACGGAAACCGACTCTGGGCGGATCTCGCACTCGTGCCCACCACCGATGGCTCCATCATCTTCTCCCTTACCGGGGCCGGAGCGGTATCAGGAGACCCAGGAGGAGCCCCTGAGGACACCGTGACCATCGACCAGAATCTGCATATGAGAGTACCGCGGCTCGTGGCGGGAGATGCCGAGATCTGGGCCTACATGGATTTCCTTCCAGGCGGAACCTCCGCCCGCTCCTCCGAAAGCAACGCCATCTCGTTCGAGGTCTCCAATTGGGGCCTGAAAGAATCCTGGGACCAGGGTACATGCCGGGAGCAGGGGGAAATCGAGGTCATCTACCATACTTCAGTGCCTGTCATTAGTGCCGCAACGAGATTCCCCTTCTGTGTCACCAATTCCGGCAGTGTGGTTTTCGGTTCCGGCATCTTGGAGTACGACGAGAGCATCGATCTCGGCGACGGCGTGACCATGAGACGGTTCGGATCAGTCGATATCCGTCCCACAGGGAGCCTGGGCAATACGCCCGGCCCCGGGGGCGTCGTCCAAGGACTGGTGTTTGACCCCCACGGCTATGTCACTGAGACTACAGAAATGAAGCTTGTCACCGGCCAGGTCCTCATGTCCTATCCCGTCTCCACGGAATGGGACCAGGCCATGATCGCCATGCCGCTCATCCGTGACTGAATGCTGTCTTCCGACGGAACGAGCACACAGATCGCGCCGGATGCCATCCCTCTGGTACCGCTGCTTCCGGACTTTGTTATTTGGTGTCTGCACCTCGAATAATGCCCGGGCAACAACCCCCTTCCTGGGGATATTCCTTATGCTGAAGAGGTGGTTGGAGTTTTCGATGCCGCCGGTGCCGAATCGGCGGCGGTGATCTCACAGACGGTTTCCATCCAGCTTGCGATCTGATCCCGGTAATCTTCGGGGCCGGTTTCCATCCCGCAGTCCCTGCAGGCGACCTTCGCATTGGCTCAGCGGCCGTGCAGTTCGGCTTGGCCCCCGCAAAACATGCATATCAATCGCGGCATGGAGTCACCTGATCCACCTGGGACAGCGTCTGGTGCGATGTCGCCGGACAAACCCGAGGCTGCAGAAGAAAACAGAATGCGAGGGGCAACCGCCCCCCGCCCGGCCCCACTCTATGGGGGAAAAATTCACAAACAGAGAAATCCATACCTGCGTACCGGCCTTTTCGGCGCCCCTGCGCCGCGCCTTCCTGTGAAACAGAGGGCCGCGCAGGGTGCCAAGGACGAAAAGGGGACTATTTCTCCCGAACGTGAACGGCCCTCATGATCCTGGCCAGTTCCTTTATTTCGCCAAGGTCTTTGGTCATCTCATTCCATCCATACCAGTAGGCGTAATCGGGGTTGACGTGGAAGAATGCCTGATAAGCGCGCATGCGGTGCTTCATGTACATCTGGACCAGAACCTGATCAATGTAGGAGAGACCATCAAGATTTTCGTTCCAGTTCGTGCCGTTGGTGTGCATAAACGCGAGCATAAACGGGTAGTTGTATGGATAGCCGGCCGGTTTCGCGATGATGCCTTCCCTGTAAAGCGCTGCAACGGTCTCGATGGCCTCGGCCATCAGGCGATCTGCCTTCGAGAGGATGGCATCCCCCATTTCGAGCTGCTCGCGGACGTAGGTCGCCGAATGACACCCGGCACAGATCCCGAGCATCGCGTCGCGCCGTTTCTGCCAGGATTCCTGATCGAGCCGGACCATATCCACCGCCTTCACAGCCTCGAAAACCGCCGTGGGCTCGCCAGTCTCTGGGTGCAGGACCCCGAGGGCCTTCAGAATGGTGACCCTGTCTTTCGCCGCCTGCGCATCTTCCGGCAGCGGCAGACGGACGCCGAGAAACCCCCACGCGGTATGATTCTCGTGGTCGCCGCCGGGCATATGGCAGTTCTGGCAGCCCGGCGCCGCAGCGCCTTCGGGCAAATCACCTTCCTTTTTGATAAAATACCGCGCGCCGTGCTTGGAACTCGACCACATCTCCCACTGAGGATGGTCATAACCCATGTGGCATTGCTGGCAGGCCTTGGGATTCTGTGCCTCCTTCTTGGAAAAACTGTGGCGGGTGTGACACTCGTCGCAGGAATTGTTCTGATAGCGATAGCCCTTGTTCCGGAGTTCCTGCTTCTGTGCCTCGGTCTTGATGCCCATGTTGTGGCATCCTCCGCACCCGCGGCCCCCCTCGATCAGTTCATCCGGCGCGAAGTGTGTGGCGGGCAGGGCGTTGAGCGAGGTCCACCCGAAGTTGTGTTTCCCCCGGGCGAACTGATCGAACTGCTCTTGATGACACTGGCCGCAGACCCTTTCGTCAGGCAACGTCGCCTGGGCATGATCGCCGGCAGAGCTGTGTTTGTCACCATGACACCCGGAGCAGGCGATACCGTTTTCGGCATGCTTGCTTGCCGACCAGTCCTTGACCTGCCCGGGGGAAATTCTCGTGTGGCAGTCGACGCAGACATCACCGAACGCGGCAGCCCCTGAGCAAAACATGACTGCCAGCCCCAAACTTGCACATACAAGGCGCATTCTGCCCATCTCAGCCCCTCCTTTTGTGTTATCAGCACTCCACCTATTCCCCGTATATATGAAGATATACGCCGCGGCAAATCTTTTTGGGGGGGATAGGTATCCCTTGTGTATGCGCTCTTTGCGGAAATTCAGCCTTGATGCCGCTAAAAATACCGATATGCGGCGTTGCTCTTATTTCCCCGTCATGGCAGCGTTCGCCCAGGTTCTCTTAATTCCTTGAAAATATCGCGTCTTGCACCTGCCTGCCGCAGGCAGGTCTGAGACATTTTGAGGGGGATCAGCTTTCAGGGGTTTTTGCAGCTCGATCAGCCTTACGTATCCTCCCGGCTCCGCCGCCCCGGTGGGGCAGACATTGAAATCAGGAGAAGGACAGCGCCACGGAGAAACAAGAAAGCGCCAGAAGAACTGAAAAAAACTCTTCGCAGTGAAAAGAAATTTTTGCCACTGGTTTTGGAATGATCCGGGCGGCCGGCTGAATCGGGCAGGCGGATTTTCTCGTGCAGGAGATATCGTACGGGCGGCCTTCGAAGGGCGCCTTGCTGGAACGCCCTTCAGGAGACCGGCGCCGCCGTTATTTCACTCTGATCTGGTGCTGCACCACCGAGCCTTTTCCCTTGTCCCCCCGGTGTTTGTCTCCGCCGGCGAACGTCTGGGCCGTCAGGGAACATAGAAGCATCACGAGCGAGAGGATGCAGACTGTCTTTTTCATGAGGGATACCTCCATGGATGGGAGCTGTATTTCCGGCAATCACACGGCAAGCATCAAAGCAGCTTCCATGCCAACAAAACCCGACATCAGCCTTGCCCCCTAGAATTTGTCCCCATCTTGAAAGAATGGATCCTTGTCGAGGGCGGCGTCCAGGCCGGCACGGTGGAGTATCTCCATCACAAGCCGAGAGTTTATGCTTCGAGGAGTGCTTCTCCGTGAAGGCTGAGCATATCCAGTGACGGCCGCTCGGCGCCCGGTCCTGCCAGGGTCCTCCGGGGCCTCCCTCCAGCCTGTCTCCGGCATCCTGGTGACTTCTGCAGAAATCTGCTACCCTTTTCCGTGTCACTTGGATCAGCCTGCCCTGGCTGGGCAGAGGGAGAACCACCTCAACGATGCCTCACCAAAATCGTCGGACCAAAGGACTGCGGCGCTGAAGCCCCGAACCCTCAAATTTTTGTTCCTGCCACCTCTCCTGGCGGTTTGCCTCGGCCTTGCGCAGTTTAATTTCCTCTTCTTTCACGCCGTTATCGAGATCTTCACGGTCTTCGTCGCCTGGGGTATCTTCACCATCGCGTGGAATTCCAGGCCCCATCAAGAAAACCACTACCTCCTCTTTCTCGGCATCGCGTATCTCCATGTCGGCGCCCTGGATCTCTTGCACACTCTGACATACAAGGGCATGGGTATCTTCTCGGTTCAGAGCGCCGATGCCGCCACCCAGCTCTGGATTGCCGCCCGGTACACCGAGGCGCTCTCCCTCCTCGCTGCCCCGCACTTTCTGAGGCACAGGCTGAAGATACGGCCCACCTTCTCGGCCTTCATCGTCATCGTCCTCGCCGTGTCGGCTTCAATCCTCATCTGGCCGATCTTCCCTTCCTGCTACGTGGAGGGGAGCGGCTTGAGCGACTTCAAAAAAGGGAGCGAATACCTCATCGCTTTCGTTTTCCTCCTCGCTTTTGCCGCCTTGCACCGCCGCCGTCAGGACCTGGATCCCGCGATCCTCCGCCTGATGGGCTTCTCGATCCTGATTTCAATCGCCGCGGAGTTGACCTTTACCGTCTATCACGACGTGTACGGCATTCTCAACCAGATTGGGCACATCTGTAAATTCGCCTCTTTTTATCTGATATACCGAGCCATTATCAGAACCGGCCTTGTCCAGCCCTTCGACCTCCTGTTCCGCGACCTGAAGCGGAGTGAGGAGCGCTTTCGCAATGTCTTCGACACCGCGCCGATCGCCTTTGTCCTCTGGGATCGGGAACACCGAATCACCGGTTGGAACCAGGGCGCCGAACAGACCTTCGGCTGGAAAGCCGAGGAGGTTATCGGCCGGGACCTTTTTGAAATACTGATACCCCCGCCGGCCCGTGCGGGCGTAAAAGAGGTCGTATCGGCCCTGACAAACGGCAAACTCATCAGCCGGAACATCAACGAAAATCTGACCAAAAGCGGAAAAATCATCACCTGCGAATGGAACAACTCCCTCCAGTACGATCGCTGCGGAAATGTGAACGGCGCGCTCTCGCTGGGCATTGACATCACCGAACGGCTCCAGGGAGAAGAGACGGCAAAAAGGAATTCTGAAAAAATCAAACGGTTTGCATATTCTGTGGCCCACGATCTCAAAACCCCCAGCATCGCCCTCCAGCTCATGGCGCGCCAGCTCTGCGAAACCTCCAGGGCTCGCCTCGATGAGAAAGGACGGAGGTACTGCGAACTCATAGAAAAATCATCAGATCAGCTCATCGCCCTTGTAGACGAAATAAACAGCTACATCGACGCGGAGAATTCTCCCCTTGCCGTCGAACCCCTCGACATCCGGGAGATGTCCCGGACCATCAGAGAGGAATTCGCCGAACGGCTCGCCCGGCAAAAGATTGTCTGGAGCGAACCCATGGATTTGCCGTCCATACCTGCGGATCGAGTTGCCGTCCTGCGCTGTCTCCGCAATCTTGTGGACAACGCCTTGAAATACGGTGGTGCGGGGTTGAAGACCATCGCCATCGGATACCGGGAATATCCCGAGCACCATGTCATCACCCTCTCCGATGACGGAGTGGGCGTCAGACAGGAGAGCGAAAAAAGGGTCTTTCAGGCATTCGCCCGGGATGATTCGGCCCGTGGGACCACAGGCTCCGGCCTGGGACTGGCGATCGTCCGGGAAATCGCCGCCCGCCACGGCGGCGATGCATGGATGGAAACAGGTGCCGAAAGAGGGGTCACCTTCCTCATCTCGCTATCGAAGTATCTGCAGCGGACAGAGTGAGACCAGGGGAAATCCGCCCCGGCCGCACCTGGTCGGATTGCTCCCTCCTACTTGGAAAACGCACCGAGGCCGAAGACTTGCCCACCGCTCTATCCTTACGGATAAAGACAGAGGGGGGGGCCAGAGGGACGACGAAGAGAACGGCAGGGGCGCTAATCAAGCACCTGCCTGCCCAGATAGCCCCGCTCCCTGACCTTCTTGAGCATCAACGCAAAAAAGAAGGCCGCTCCTGCGAGCCACAGGACATTCAGGCTGGCGGCTGCGGCCAAAAGCCGGGTATCCGCCACCCCCCTATCGAGCGCAGCCCTCATGCCTTCAAAGACATAGGTCGACGGCAGGATGAGTGAAACCGGCTGAAGCCAGACTGGCAGGACATCCAGGGGATAAAAAACCGCGCTCAAGGGCTGGATGAGAAAGGGGACGCCCCATATGAGGGCCTCCGAGGCCCTGCCGAAACGAAAGATCACGGCCATGGTGATCATGCCCACTGCCCAGCCGAACACCAGGAGATTTAAAAAAAACGGCACAAGGGCCAAACCCATGGCCGCCATGTTGAAATCATAGAGGGCGAAGGCGAGGATCGTGAGAAAGACGGTGGTGATCACCGCCTTGAACACGCCGACGATGCACGCAGCCGCCACAATTTCGCCGGGGCGGATCGGGGCGACGAACAGATTGATGATATTGCGAACCCAGAGTTCCTCGGTGATAGTCAGGGAAATGGCCTGCTGGGAGCGGTACAGGATGTCCCAGAAGATGACTCCGCCGAGCAGGAAGAGCACCGCCCCCGGGACGGCTACGCTCCTCATGTAGAGCGTCACGAAACCCCACACCAGCAGGTTCATAAGAGGCCAGAAAAAAATTTCCATGACGCGGGGAATGCTCCGCCGGTGCAGATAGGTGTAACGCAGCATGAGTGCCCAGATCCGGGACCACATCCGCTAGTCCTGCACAATCCCGTCCAGCCCGGCCGCGACGCCTTCTCTGGCGATGGAGATAAAAACATCCTCAAGCGATCTCGACCTTGCAGCCGCCACCACCTCGCCGGGAGTGCCCTGGGCCGCCAACCGCCCGCGGAATAGAAAAAGGACCCGGTCGCACATGCTCTCCACCTCGGGCATATTATGAGAAGTGTACACCATGGTCACCGCCCTGTCGGACTGAATCCGCCGCAAGGCGGCCCGCACCTTGGAGGCGATATCCGGATCGAGACTGGCGGTCGGCTCATCCAGGAAGAGAATCTCCGGATCGTTCAAGAGGGCCTTGCAGAGATTGAGCCGGGTGAGCTGGCCGGAGGACAAGGAGCCGGTGGGCCGGTTCCTTACCTCCGGTATCTCGAGAACACGCAGGACCTCATCGATCTTGGCAGCTGGCTCCGGAACGCTGTAAAGCCGGGCGAAGACGTTGAGATTCTCCCATACCGTCAAATTTGTGGGCATAGAGATGTATGCTGAGGAAAAATTCACCCTGGCAAGGATCCGCCGGAGGTCCTTTCTGAGATCCTGCCCGAAGATGCGCAGAACGCCCCGCGTGGGGGTGATCAGGCCAAGGAGAAGCTGCAATGTGGTGGTTTTTCCTGCCCCGTTCGGACCCAAAAGCCCGAGGATCTCGCCCCGCCCCACGACGAAGGACAAATCGTCCACGGCCAACTTGCCGTTGAACTCTTTCGTGAGATGCTCGACTTCGATGACCTTTTCCATGGAGTCTCGATTGTTCCGGTATCAGGACACCCTGGAGAAACAGAAGCAACGGGATGGCTGCCCTGTCCATGAGACTCGGGCAGGGCGCGTCGTCAACACATTCGAGACCGGATTGCGTCTCCGGAATGAAGGAGTATACACCCTCGTCCCGGGGAAAGAGAAGAAAACGACGGCACGGCCTGAATCCGGCCGGGACCGCGGGGACAGGGCTGAGTTCGGCGCTGATGCTGCAGAAAATACCCCATCTGCAGCATTGCTCCTCTTTCCTCGTCATGGCAGCGTACCCGCTCAAGTACGCTTCATTCCTCGGAAATCGTCGCCGTGCATCTGAGGTTTGGAGCGGCATTCAGATTGCGACGCTTTTGCAATTCGATCAGCGTTGTCTTTTGCGCAGGCCCGCGGTTTCAGTGCCGACAAACGACATGATCTGGGCGAAGACTTCCTCTTCCACCATCAGTACGCCGACCTTTTCCACGCAGTGCTTCATTTCGGGATCCCTGGATTTTTCTTCCTCGAGGGCCAGCAGCACCACCGTGTCGGGCGCGACGGCGCTGAACTTCTGGTTCAAATCGATTTCGTAGAGATCGAGATCCGTGTTCCCCGGGGCGATCGCCAGGTAGCCGACCATCTCAGTACCGTGCCCGTCCTGCCTGGCCTCTTCTTCCTGCAGGCACGTGGCAAAGCCGTCCCCGGTCACATCCTTCATGCGGATGACCACGGGATCGGGATCGTTTTCCGTCTGGACCGTCTGCAGAACAATCGGTTCAGCCGGCAGGGCCGACGGCAGGGTAAGGCCGTGCCAGGTCAAAACCCCGCCGAGCGGCCGGATTCCGGCCTGCCAGAGACTACCGTCAGGCAGGAGGCGTTCGCCGGCTTCCACCACCATGTACGAAACGCTCTCCACCTGATGCCGCTCATCGAGATACGCCCACTCCTGAATCCTCACATCGAAGGAATGGGACGTCACGTTCCTGACTCTGACGGTACAGGGCGCATTCTCGTTTCTCGTCGGAGGCCCTGCGATCACCACTGGATTCTCGAAATCACGGTCCAGCGCCACGGTCTGCCATGCATGATCGACATTCACCCGCCCGATCTCAAGCCAGTCCTGGGACAAGTACCATGATTCCCACCAGCCGTCGTTGCCGTTGCCCGGGACGATCTCCCAGGGTATAAAGAGGGAAAACTCCTCGGAATAGTCGCTCTCCTGACCGGCAAGATCGAAGGCTTTGAGGGCGAAATGGTAGGTTCGGCCCTCAAAAAAGCCGTCTATGAGATAATCCCGCTGGATCGGCTCATTGGCAGAATCAAACACAGTGAGGCTGCTGCTGTACACTCCCGGAGACGCGCCGTAATAGATCCGGTACCCGGCGATATCCGGCTCCTGATCTCTATTCCAGGCAACGGTCACACTGACGGCCATCACGTGGACCGGCCCCAGGAAAACGAGTATCAATATCACGCTGACGAGAAAGACAAAAATATTTTCGCCAAGAAAGTTAATGCAACCGCAGGTCGAAGGGCGACCGGGCCCATGCGCTCCCCTTGCCAACCCACTGAAACATGAAGATTTCATGACGTTCGCTTCCTTTGCGCTCCCAAAGCCGGATCGTGTGACTGCCATCGCGTCCTCTTGGTCAGCAAGGCATATGCCCGGGCCGGGGATACGACATCGGCGCGAATCGCCGTTTTCAGCCTGCAGAGAAGACGCACCCGGGGAACAAGGCGGGCCGGCGGTTAGGGCCGTCCCGCGGCGGCGCAGGGCGCGACAAAGCCCGCCGGAGACGAACCGCTGAAATACCCGGGTTCCGTTTGCCCCCAACCGGAAAGGTACCGGCTGCCGGCATCAGCCTGACAACCTTCCCCCGCAGCAGGATGCAGGCGGCATCCCTGCGGGCGATGCCGGGTCCCGATGTTCCCGGTTACGAGCGCGGTCCCTGATAGGGAATCGCCGGAAAAAACAAGCGAAACGTTTCCCCTCCGGCAGAAGGCGCGGTCCTGGATCAAAAAAACCGGGGATCAAGGCGGTCTGAAACAGAGGGATATGCCGTGGGCCACTTCCCCGGACCCTCTGATTCATCGCCGGCCCTCGCACCCAGTCCAGGTTCCTGTTGGTGCCCTCCAGACCCCCGACCGGATCCCCCTCCTCGCCGGCGCCGTTCTAAGATGGACCGAGGATTCCTGTGCGCGGTTGCCGGATTGAGCGCCTCCCAGCGCCGGGGAGGTCCCGCGTCCTCCGGAAAACACACCAGCGCTCGGGGAACACTGGCGGCGGCAAAAGGGGAAGAAGGACGGAATTCCTCCGGCCTGTCTGTTCGGACGGAAGAGAAACCGGCTTGAATTTGGAACGGCCGGCGGTCCGAAAAATGAGCAGAAGGAGGCGTTGCGGACGAATTGACACACAAGGTTTTGACGCAGAGAAAGTTTTTTTGACACTCTCGGAGTCGGCAGCGGCCGTTCTCTTCATTCCCGGGGCGATCATGCGTTGCGGAGACCCACGGAAATTTCCCGGCGACGGCGAAAATATAATGAACAATATCAGCATGAAAACCCTGACAACCTTTCCGCATCAGGCCATCGATTGTCCATTAAGCCGCGGTGAGATTCTTCGTCCATGTGGATCCCTTTCTCTGGCACGAAATGTGCTGTTCTTCAAGAACAATACGATAAAATCTTCTTCCCCATCATACCTCCTCCTCAGGACCCTGATGCCCGCACTCATCAGGGTCCACCTTTTTCGTGGCCAGACGGCCGCCTTGTGATTTTTGATTTCTCCCTTGACGATCCGCTGTGACGCTGACGAATTGACGATGCGCAAAACGCGGCGCAGCAGTCGATCAAGCCCGCTCTCGGCGGGACTGCTGCATCGGCGTATCTGATCACGGGGTTTGCACAGCTCCAATGCTGCAACTCCCCGGACTGGAAGACTTCACAGGGTGCTGCAGATGGAAGGCGGCGGGCGCCCAGACGTACTCCCTGTACTTCAAGTGCCCGCCAACACAGCAGATGCCGTACCCTGTGAAGGCTTACCGAAAATCTGGTGCATAATTGCCCCTAATACGACACTGAGAAAGGCGTCAAGCCCGGCGTCATAGGGGAGCGGCTCTGGTCCCGGCCGCTTGCACGGCGCGAAACCTCCCTCGGAGGGACGTTCACCCCAGAGGTTGAGCTGCTGCGCATCGCCGACGGCTGTATTCAGGATGATCATCTGCCCTTCTCCCCCCTTGGATACCCCCCTCTTTCGCTCCTTCGTGCGCCTGACGAGGGGACGTCGCCGCTGCCGGGGCCGTCCCGCGGCCTCTCTCGCGGGCTTCGTCCCGTCCGAGACCGTAACAAGGAAGGGGAGGAATTGTCATGATGGAACCTTTTTTCATTCAGCGCGCTGCCGGTCCCCGGATACGGCCAAGATGAGATGAGCGAGGGTTCCCATGGCAAAAAACCGCATTTCATGGTTAAATGTTTATGTGACCAAGCTGCAAAAACTCCTGAGAGCGGATGCCGCTCGAAACACCTTGAAGAAATATGCGGCGCGGGATTTTCGGGGAATGACGCGCACAGGAGCGGGCGTTGCCGTGAAGAGAAACCACGGGCAACGACGAAGGCCTGTCTTTTCAGAGGCATCATGAGTGTGAACACCTTCTCCGGCAAACCCAAGAAAGGGAGGCGTGACATGGGACATGAAAGCTATGGCTACAGGACGGGCGGGGATCGTTGGGTGATCAACGCTATCGTTGACTCGGTGCAGCAGGAAGGACGGAACCTCGTCCTCACCCTTCGGGCCGACGCCGGACATCCTGTGGGACGGTTGAGAGAGCCGTTGCCGCGGAAGCTGAACATTCGGAATTTCACCAGGAGTGTCGAGGTCGGCTGGCCGATCTCCGGAATGAAATTCGCGTGTCTGATCGGCGGTACCATATACAACCGCGACGGCCTAGCTGAACTGACGGAAAAGACCGATTTCCACGACTGAGTACCGAGGATGCAGGGTCTCCGGGGCGATTGCACCGCCGCTCCTTTGCTGCGAAATCCCTTGAACCAGGGCGTGTTTCAGGAAAAGCCAGCATCGAGCAGGTCAGTATGCAACACAGAGAATTGGCCCTCAGGTGGGATGGGAAGGATATCGCGTATCTGCGCGTGGATACAAACCGTTCGCCGGCGCCGTTATTGATTGGCCTCGCTTTTTTCGTTGCATGGTATGCCGCTATCCTGAGTCTGTTCGATTTTTCCGCAGGGTTTCCGAGCGGGCAATCGATCTGGGAGACCTTCAAAAAAATACCGCCGCTGATCATCTTTCTGCTTGCTCCATTGGTCCCCATAGCCGCAATGTTCCGCCGAGCATTTGTCGGCACCCGTTTGATTTTCAACAGGAAGGAACGGACTCTTTACCAAAACGGGCACAGATTGATGGATTTTGACGAGGTCCAGGCGCTGCTCATCCAACTGCAACCCCAGAAAACCGCCCATATTGGCGCCGCCTTGTCGCTGCAGAGCAAAACGGGGAGGTCGATTTTCCTTTTCCAATTCGGCAGTTATGAGTCGTGCGCCGCAATGGCACAGGAAATTGCCGCCGTGGTTCACGCGGAAGTAAAGACCTTGCAGACGCAAAGATGACAGCGGACCCGTTACGGGCGCGGCGGCTTCAGCGGGAGGCAACGGCGGGGCGAGGCTGCTGTGCGGGGAGGCGGCTGTGTGATGAGTAGTGCGCGAGAGAGCCCTGAGGTCCCCCGGTGTCCCTTTTCTTGGCGCGCCCAAATAGAAGGGACGAAAAGAAAGGGCGTCCCCGCGACTCGGCCCGCTCCGCGGGTACCCTGGTGAGTCCGCCGGCTCGGGGGCCGAAAACGGGGCGTCCTTGCCCCGCTTGCGCCCGCCCGCCTGCCATGGCGGCCCCTTGCGGGCCGCGGGCTTCGTCCCGAAACCCGCCTCATAGGCATCCTGTGCTCGGCCGCGTCGAAGGGGTAAGCCTTCACAGGGTACCGCATCTGCTTTGTTGGCAGGCACTTGAAGTGCAGGGAGTATTTCTTGAACAATGAATTGGAATCGACCTTTCAGGTCGAATTAATCCTTATCGGTTAGGGTACTATCTTCGATTTTTCTTGTGTTTCATTATCATCTTCTCAAGATATGACATTTCCTTTAAAACAGATTCATTATTCATTTTTATATAATTTTTATATCTTTTATTTGATACTATACTGCTCTTTAGAGCACTCAAAATAGCACATCCTTTTTCAATAACATGTGTGTAATTATTAAACTGGCATTGTTTTGAAAGTTCTATTACTCATCTTTTACAGTTGCACCCCCTTTTCGGTGAAAAAGTTCAATGATTTCAATGGGGGTTGGGTGAAATTTTGCTAATGTAGTGCCACAAATTGACCGATATAGCCAAAAAAATGGTTGCATTCATGAATTGACTGTGCTGTGGAGGTAGGGAGCACATGCACTGGAGCACCCCATGTACATCCGCACAAAAAAAACAGGCAAACACCGCACGGTGATGCACAGGCTGTTTTCCGGGGGCTCGGACAGGTCCGCCGAGAAGTGGCGAAGGGATATCCTCGTCCCCGGGACTGAGGACCTGGATCTCCACCATATCTACCGGGCCATGTGGTGGCTCGGGGAGGAGATCGATCCCGGTGACGGGGAGGATCCCCGCACGAGGCGCTGCGTGAAGGACGAGATCGAGGAGGAGATCTTCTCGAGAAACCGCAGTCACTTCACCTCGCTGGAGATCGTCTTTTTCGATACCACGTCCATCTCTTTCGAGGGAGAGGGCGGGGAACTCGGTCACAGCAAGGACCACCGGCCGGATCTCAAGCAGATGGTGGTGGGTGCCGTGATCGACGACGAGGGAAGGCCGGTATGCTGCGAGCTCTGGCCGGGTTCTTCCGTGGA
>Ga0068712_1003532_pt1 | contig 14517 bp, 13 predicted proteins | sample MTBAKSrepl1MetaG_FD_62987 | JGI IMG/M metagenome (GOLD analysis project Ga0068712, IMG submission 62987) | Enrichment culture microbial communities from Arthur Kill intertidal strait, New Jersey, USA, that are MTBE-degrading - MTBE-AKS1... | ecosystem: Environmental > Aquatic > Marine >... | reverse complement strand
CGAAACCTTCTACAACCGCACTCGCCGGCACTCCGCCCTGGGCTTCCTCGCCCCCGCGGAGTTCGAGATGATCAAAATGGCCGCTTAACTTGGTGTCCACTTCTTCGGGGAAAGATCATTCACTCCCTCGCCCCGCTGGTGGGGAGAGGGAGGGGTGAGTGGTGGTTTATTTGTAATGTAAATAAGTTATATGCAGTCGCCCCCCCTAACCTTTCTCCTCACCCCCCAAAGGGGGGAGAGGAAGAAGAGGGGGCGTCGGGGCTCAGTCCTGGTAGGCCTTCTCCACCAGCTTGGCCTTGTACTCGTACTTGGGCAGGCTCCCGGGCGGGACCAGCTCCACTTTGGAACTGAAGATGAGTTTCTCCCGGAGCAGGGCCTCGGCCTCCTTCTTGAGCTGGCCCAGGTCTCCCGGCTCCTGGCCGTGCTCGACCTTTATCCTCAGCGGCGGCTTGACCCCCGGCGGCGGCTCCATGAGCTGGACGGCTATTTCGCCCGTGACCCTGGGGGCCAGACCGCCGATCACGTCCCTGATGGCCGAGGGATAGACGTTGACCCCGGAGATGATGAGCATGTCGTCGGTCCGGCCGATGCAGGAGATGCAGTAGCCGGTCCGGCCGCACTCGCAGGAGGTCTGGGTCACCTCGACGTGGTCGCGGGTCCTGAACCGGACCAGGGGCTGGCACTCCCGGTCCAGGGAGGTGTAGACCATCTCGCCCCGGAGGCCGTCCCTGATCTCCAGGGACCGGCCGGTTTCGGGGTCGATTATCTCCGGGTGGCAGGCCCCCTGGGCGATGAAGTGCATGCCCCGGCAATGGCCGCACTCGGCCCACATCAGGCCGAGCATGTCGCCGTTGCCCATGCACTCGCGCACCTTGGCCCCGAAGCCGTCTTCGATGCGGGCCCTGATCTGGGGGTTGCCGGCCCCGGGCTCCCCGCCGAGCATGAAGCCCCTGACGCCCAGGTCCCTGGGCTCCAGGCCCTTGCGCTGGCAGTAGTCGAGCAGGTAGAGGGGGAAGGAGGTCGTGGCCAGGATGTAGTTGGCGCCCAGGTTCTTCAACGCGCCGATGAGCCGGTCCGTGGCCCCCACCCCCACCGGCACCAGGGTCGCGCCCAGGCCCTCGATGGCCTCGCCGTAGGAGGCGGCGATGAAGAAGGTGCCGATGGGCAGGGGGACGATGTGCTCCGGCCGCATGCCGCAGGTCCACATGGCCCGCATGGCCGTCTCCCGCCAGACCTCCCGGTCGTGGGCCGTCAGCCCGATGTAGGTGGGCATGCCGGTGGTGCCGCTGGTGGAATAGACCCTGATGACCTGGCCGATATCGGCCGCGGCGTGCTTGCCCAGGGGCCGGGCGCTGACCAGGCTCTGGCGCAGCTCGTCCTTCTCGGTGAAGGGCAGCTTGGCCAGGTCGTCCAGCCCCCGGATGTCCTCGAGCTTGATTCCGGCCCGAGCGAATTTCTCCTGATAAAAGATCGACTTCTCAAAGACGTGCTTCAACTGCCTCTTGAGGGCCGCGCCCTGAACCTCCCTGAATCGCTCCGGGGCGAGGGTCTCCATGTCCCGATTGAAATACTCGCGTCTCTCGGTCATCGGTTCAGCCTCCTCCTGCCTGGCTGGATTCCTCGAAAAGGCCCGCTGGCGGCTCGGCCGTGGAGCCGGGGAGGACCTTGAGCCGGTTGATAATAGCACCTCCTCGCCCGGCGGGGAACATCCCGGCCGCGAAACGGACCGGGGGCCGTCCCGCGGCCGGGGGATGGTCCCGGCCGGATTATCTTGGGCTTGACTCAAGTTGGGAAAAGAGGGATAGAATAACCTGATACCCGCGGTCGTTTCCGGTTACAAAATTTCGGAAGCCGGTTTTAGTGGTCGTCCCCCATTTCTTACGAGGTCAGGAAGGAGGATCTGTATGAAGCGACGTGATTTTCTTAAAAAGGCCGGCCTTGGCACCGCGGCCGCGGCCGCGGCCACGGCGGTCAACGCTCCTTACGTGCACGCCGGGCCCAAGAAAGTCAGCTGGAAGATGGTGACTACCTGGCCGCCCAAGCTCCCCTACCTCCAGACCGGGGCCGACCGGATCGCCCAGCGGGTGGAGGAGATGACCGAGGGGAACTTCAAGATCAAAGTTTACGCCGGCGGCGAGTTGGTACCCCCCATGGGCTGCTTTGACGCCGTCTCCCGGGGCGACGCCCAGATAGCCTCCTCGGCCGCCTACTACTGGGCCGGCAAGCTGCCCGCCTCCCAGTGGTTCTGCGCCGTCCCCTTCGGTCTCAACGGCCAGGGCATGATGGGCTGGATGTACCAGGGCGGCGGCTTGAAGCTCTGGGAGGAGGCCTACGCGCCCTTCAACCTAGTCCCCCGGCCGGGCGGCAGCACCGGCGTGCAGATGGGCGGCTGGTTCAACAAGAAGATCGAGAGCGTTGACGACCTCAAGGGCCTGAAGATGCGCATTCCCGGCCTGGGCGGCAAGGTCCTGGCCAAGGCCGGCTGCACCGTGGTCCTGACCGCGGGCGGCGAGATCTTCACCAGCCTGGAGCGCGGCGTCATCGACGCCACCGAGTGGGTCGGGCCCCTGCACGACCAGATCATGGGCTTCTACAAGGTGGCCAAGTACTACTACTATCCCGGCTGGCACGAGCCGGGCAGCCTGATGGAGTACTTTTTCAACAAGCAGGCCTACGAGGCCCTGCCCAAGGACTACCAGCACATCCTCGACGCCGCCTGCGCCGAGAGCTTCGGCTGGATCTTCTCCGGCTTCGAGTCGGCCAACGGCGCCGCCCTCCAGAACCTGATCACCGAGCACAAGGTCGAGCTGGTCCGCTTCCCCGAGTCGGTCATGGACCACTTGCGCAAGCTCTCGGAGGAAACCCTTCAAGAGATCACGGCCGCCGACCCTCTGTCCAAGAAGGTCCACGAGAGCTTCACCAAGTACAAGAAGCAGATCGGGCCCTGGGGCACGGTCTCGGAGCAGGCCTACTACGAACTCATCGCCGGGAAATACGCCCTCAAGGTCTAGGGCCTGTTGGCTGGCACTCTCTCCGAGCCGCGGGCCCTGGGGCCCGCGGCTCGGGCTCTCTCCGGCCCTGAAAATCTCCTCCAACCGTTGACAGCCCGCCGGCCAGGCCCGAAAATTGAACTGAAGGTGAACGGTGGCGATCAGCATCTCTCCAAGGGCCAAGAGGTTCCTCCAGGACAAGGGCGTCAAGACCATTGTCCTGAGCTTTGTCGAGCTGGAGACCGGGTGCTGCGTCGGCGTGGCCAAGGACGTGGCCGTCAGTTTCGAGCCGCCCAGGGACCCCAGGAAGTTCTGGCGCCGCCACGCCGACGGCTGGGAGGTCTTCGTCGACCGCCAGCTCAAGAGCGACGCCGAGGTGGTCATCAAGAAGCAGGGCTTCTGGAAGTTCGCCTCCCTCTACGTTGACGGCCTGCGGGTGCCCCTCTGAGCCAGTTACCGGCGAAAGATCCGTATCTAAGAACAATCTCCCGAATAATTACCGCCTGAGTCCGCCGCCCCTCCACCGGCGAACCAACGTAGAACCTGATTGACTTCCAGGGGGTTTGTGAGTTAACAGTGCCAATTGAAAGGGGGTATTTCGTTCTTTTCCAGGCAAGAGAGGAGTCTGATACGCACCATTAAACCTTGGGTCATTGGGCGGCCGGGCCGCTCGATCGAGGTAAAGGAGGTGTCATGAATTCTCTGCTCTTGGCCGCGATCATGCTGGTGGGCTACGTGGTGGCCTACCACACCTACGGCAGATTCCTGGGTCACAAGATCTTCAAACTGGCGGCCGACAACGTCTGTCCCTCCCACCAGCTTCGGGACGACATCGATTTCGTGCCGACCAACAAGCACATCCTCTTCGGTCACCACTACACCTCAATCGCCGGCCTGGGGCCCATCGCCGGCCCGGCCATCGCCATCATGTGGGGCTGGCTCCCGGCGGCGCTGTGGGTCTTTTTCGGCTCCATCTTCTTCGGCGCGGTCCATGACTTCGGGGCCCTGGTGGTCTCGCTGCGCAACCAGGGCCGTTCCATCGGCGACCTCACGGCCGGACTGATCAACGATCGGGTCCGGACCCTCTTCCTCCTGATCATCTTCTTCCTGCTCTGGCTGGTCATTGCCGTCTTCGCCCTCATCATCGCCATTCTGTTCAACATGTATCCCCAGGCGGTCATCCCCATCTGGCTGGAGATACCCATCGCCGTCTGGCTGGGCTACCAGGTCTACACCAAGGGCGCCAGCCACGTCGGGCTGGGCATCCTGGCCGTCCTGGTCATGTACGCCACCGTGATCATCGGCGCCTACGCGCCCCTAGACCTCAAGGCCCTGGGGCTCAGCGCCAACGGGTCGCTGGTCGTCTGGATGATCATCCTCTACATCTACTGCTACATCGCCTCGACCCTGCCGGTGCAGAAGCTCCTGCAGCCCAGGGACTACATCAACGGCCACCAGCTCTTCATCGCCCTGGGCCTGCTCACCCTGGGCGTCCTCTTCGCCCACCCGACCATAGTCGCTCCGGTCGTCAACGCCTCGCCCAAGGGCGCGCCGCCCATCTGGCCCATGCTCTTCGTGGTCATCGCCTGCGGGGCCATCTCCGGATTCCACTCCCTGGTCAGCTCGGGCACCTCGGCCAAGCAGTGCTACTCCGAGGCTGACGCCCGTTACATCGGTTACGGCTCCATGCTCATGGAAGGCGCCCTCTCGACCCTGGTCATCGCCGCCGTGGCCGCCGGGATCGGCATGGGCCTGGCGGTCAAGGGCGGCGCCGCTCTGACTGGCGCGGCCGCCTTCCAGCACCACTACGCCGACTGGGGCGGAGCCAGCGGCCTGGGAGCCTACCTGGGCGCCTTCGTCACCGGCTCGGCCAACATGATGGACTCCTACGGCATCCCGCACCGGATCACCATGACCATCATGGGCGTTTTCATCGTCTCCTTCGCCGCGACCACCCTGGACACGGCCACCCGTCTGCAGCGCTACGTCATCGGCGAGCTGGCCACGGCCCACAACGTGCCCAGCTTGGCCAAGCGCCACCCGGCCACCTTTATCGCCCTCGCCTCAGCCTTCATCCTGGCCTTCTACAACGGCTCGGGTAGAGGGGCCCTGACCCTGTGGCCGCTCTTCGGCACGGTCAATCAGCTCCTGGGCGCCCTGGCCCTGCTGGTCATTACCATCTACCTGGTCCGCCAGAAAGTCCCGTCGTTCTACACGGCCATACCCATGGTCTTCATGATCATCATGACCGGCTGGGCCATGATCCTCAACCTGCAGAGCTACGCGGCCAAGGCCAACTGGCTCCTCTTCGTCATCGGCCTGATCGTCTTCGTTCTGGAGATCTGGATGATCATCGAGGCGATCATCGTCTTCAGGAAGACCGGCCAGCGCGAAGCCGTGGCGCCGGCCTAGCCCGGGGGGCGCTCCCCCGTCTCGGCGGCCGCCGCCCCCGGGGCGGCGGCCGCGGCTTTGTTCGAGCACAATTTGTTGCCGTCTAGCCCGATTTGTGGTACAAAATGTTGATTTAATCCCTCTGGCGAGGAGGCTTTTGAATTTGACGTCCAAGGGCGGTAACAGCGGCCCGGAGCAGAGCTACGGGGCGGACAAAATCAAGGTCCTGGCCGGCCTGAGCGCGGTGCGCAAGCGGCCGGCCATGTACATCGGCAACACCCACCTCGAGGGCCTGCACCACCTGGTCTACGAGGTGGTCGACAACTCCATCGACGAGGCCCTGGCCGGGTACTGCGACCTGATCAAGGTCACGGTTCACGCCGACAACTCGGTCACCGTGGAGGACAACGGCCGGGGCATTCCGGTGGAGATGCACGCCAGCGAGGGCCTGCCGGCGGTGGAGGTGGTCATGACCAAGCTCCACGCCGGGGGCAAGTTCGACAACCAGGCCTACAAGGTCTCGGGCGGTCTCCACGGCGTGGGCGTCTCGGTGGTCAACGCCCTGAGCGAGTGGCTGGAAGTCGAGATCCGCAAGGACGGCCAGGTCTATCACCAGAGCTACCACCGCGGCGAGACCGCCTCCCAGCTCAAGGTCATCGGCTCGACCAAGGGCCGGGGGACCAAGGTCAGGTTCAGGCCGGACCCGGAGATCTTCCCGCTCATCGACTTCTCGGCCGAAACCCTGACCACCCGCCTCAGGGAGCTGAGCTTCCTCAACGCCGGGGTCAAGATCATCTTCAAGGACGAGCGGGTCGAGCGGGAGAGGACCTTTCACTACAAGGGCGGCATCAGCTCCTTTGTCGAGTGGCTCAACCAGACCAAGACGCCCCTGCACAGCAAGCCGGTCTTACTGGCCGGGGAGAGGGAGGAGATCTCCGTCGAGGTCGCCCTCCAGTACAACGACTCCTACAAGGAGAACATCTTCTCCTTTGCCAACAACATCAACACCCACGAGGGCGGGAGCCACCTCTCCGGCTTCAAGGCGGCCCTGACCCGGACCATCAACGCTTACGCCCAGGCCAACAACCTGGTCAAGAACTTCAAGTCCAACCTGACCGGCGAGGACGTGCGCGAGGGCATCACCGCCGTCATTTCGGTCAAGCTCTCCCAGCCCCAGTTCGAGGGCCAGACCAAGACCAAGTTGGGCAACTCCGAGGTCAAGGGCGCGGTCGAGGCCCTCATCAACGAGCAGTTGGCCACCTACTTCGAGGAAAACCCGCCCGTGGCCAAGAGGATCGTGGCCAAGGTGGCCGACGCGGCCCGGGCCAGGGAGGCGGCCCGCAAGGCCCGGGAGCTGGTCCGGCGCAAGGGCGTTCTGGCCGACAACTCCCTGCCGGGCAAGCTGGCCGACTGCCAGGAGCGCGATCCGGCCTTCTCCGAGCTTTTCCTGGTCGAGGGCGAGTCGGCCGGCGGCTCGGCCAAGCAGGGCCGGGACAGGCGCACCCAGGCCATTCTGCCGCTCAAGGGCAAGATCCTCAACGTCGAGAAGGCCCGCTTCGACAAGATGCTGGAGTCGGCCGAGATCAGAGCCCTGATCACCGCCCTGGGCACGGGCATCGGCGAGGAGGATTACGACGTCGGCAAGCTGCGCTACCACAAGGTCGTCATCATGACCGACGCCGACGTCGACGGCCTGCACATCCGGACCCTGCTCCTGACCTTCTTCTACCGCCAGATGGAGGAGCTGATCGAGCGGGGCCACCTCTACATCGCCCAGCCGCCCCTCTACCGGGTGGCCAAGGGCAAGGTCGTCTCCTACATCCCGGACGAGGTGACCTTCCAGCGCTACCTGATGGAGCGCTCCATCGAGAACCGCCGCCTGGAAATCAACGGCGAGCAGATCGGCGGCAAGGCCCTCTTCAGGATCCTGGAGAGGCTCAACCTGCAGCTCGAGCTGATCGACCGCCTGGCCCGGCGGGGCTACCACGAGCGCCTGGTCCAGCTCTGCCTCAACTTCGGGCTCAAGGACTGGCGGGAGCTGTCCGACCGGGCCAGGGTGGGACAGCTGGAGAAGTTCCTGGCCGAGAAGGGGATCAACGTCTCCCAGCACGAGGAGGACGAGGAGCACCTGGCCGCCCGGCTAGGCTGCCTCCTGCCCCTCAACGGGCACGACCTGAAGTGGATCGACCGGGAGATGGTCATGTCGCCCGAGTACCGCCAGGCCCTCAGGCTGGAGCAGGACCTGGAGGTGCTGGGCCAGCCGCCCCACCAGGTCGTCGACGGCCAGGGCAGCCGGGCCGGCCTGGCCGACAGGCGGGAGCTGCTCGAGTTTTTCCGGAACCAGGGCCGCAAGGGCCTGACCATCCAGCGCTACAAGGGTCTGGGCGAGATGAACCCGGAGCAGCTCTGGGAGACGACCATGGATCCGGTGACCCGGACCATGCTCCAGGTCAGCATCGAGGACGGGGTCGAGGCCGACCAGCTCTTCTCCATCCTGATGGGCGATCAGGTCGAACCCCGGCGCGACTTCATCCAGACCCACGCCCAGGAGGTCCAGAGCCTGGACATCTAGGCCGGGCCGCCCCGGCGGCCCAAACTGGAGGGATCTCCTTGCCCCCCCAGCCGCTCTTCGATCCCCGGGCCGCGGGCCGGCCCATGCGCGTGGCCGGGTTCATGTCCGGCTCGGGGACCAACCTGATCCGGCTGCTAGAGCTCCAGGGCCGGCTTTTAGCCGAGCAGGGGCAGAGCCCCTTCGAGGTGGTCTTCATCTTCTCCGACCGCTCCGACGGCCGCTGCCGGGGCGAGGCCATCGCCCTGGAGGCGGGCGTGCCCTACTTCTCCCACGACGTGCGCCGCTTCCACCAGCTCAGAGGGCTCAAGCGGAGCGTGGCCAGCCAGGCCGGCCTGGAGGCCCGCCGCCGGTTCGACCAGGTGGCCGCCCGCCTGGTGACCGCCTTCGAGGTCGACCTGATCGCCCTGGGCGGCTACATGAGCTACCTGACCCTGAGCCCCTGCGTCAACGTTCACCCGGCCGATCTGTCCCTCCTGGATGAATCGGGCCGGCGCCGCTTCGTCGGCGACCGGGCCGTCCTGGATGCCATCGCCGCCGGCCGGACCGAGCTGCGCTCCTCGACCATCCTGACCGACCAGGGCGTGGACACCGGCCCCCTGCTCATGGTCTCCCCGCCCCTGGCCGTGGACCTGCCCGCGCCCCTGGAGGAGCTTAAGACTCAGCCGGAGCGGCTGGGGCGCCTGGCCGACGAGCACCAGGACCGGCTCAAGGAGGCCGGCGACTGGCGCATCTTCCCCCTGACCGTCCGCTACATCGCCGAGGGCCGCTTCGGCCTGGACCAGGCCGGCCGGGTCTGCTTCGACGGCCGGCCGATCCCCGAGGGCCTCAGGCTTTGAGGGTCGTCTTCCTGGACCGCGACGGGGTCATCAACCGCGACCGGGAGGATTTCGCCAAGTCCTGGGAGGAGTTCGAGTTTCTGCCCGGGGTCAAGAAGGCCCTGGCCCGCCTCAGCCGAGCCGGCCTTTGCCTGGTCGTCCTCTCCAACCAGTCCTGCGTCGGCCGGGGGCTCTGCTCGGCCGAGACCGTGGACCAGATCAACCGGCGCATGCTGGCCGAGCTGGCCCGGGCCGGGGCCGAGGTGGCCGGGGTCTACGTCTGCCCCCACGCGCCCGGGGAGGGCTGCGACTGCCGCAAGCCCCGGCCGGGGCTGATCCTGAGGGCCGCCCGGGAGCTGGATCTGGATCTCAGCCAGGCCGTGGTCATCGGCGACGCGGCCCGGGACCTGGAGGCCGGGGCCGCGGCCGGGGTGCCGGGCATCCTGGTCAGGACGGGCAAGGGGCGCCGGACCGAGGGCGACCCCTCCATCGAGCCCTTGATAGTGGTAGACGATCTGGCTGCGGCGGCCGAGTGGCTCCTCGACCGGGCCGGCCGGTGAGAAGGCCGTAAAAAAGGCCCAGCGGGCCTGGCCCGTCGAGCCTTTCCTGAAAAATCAGCGGGGGGAGACCCCGGCCTCACTTGATGATGGCCAGGATGTCGTCCTCCTTGAGAATCAGGTGCTCCTCGCCCTCGATCTTGATCTCGGTGCCCGAGTACTTGCCGAAAAGAACCTTGTCCCCGACCTTGACCGACATCTCGGTCTTGGTGCCGTTGTCCAGGATTTTGCCCTGACCCACGGCCAGAACCTTGCCCTTCTGGGGCTTCTCCTTGGCCGTGTCCGGGATGATGATCCCGCCCCGGGACTTCTCCTCTTCCTCCAGACGTTTAATTATCACCCTGTCGTACAAAGGCCTGAGCTTCATTTCTGTCCTCCATGTCTCGAACAAGCCAAGCGCCTCGGGAAGAAGGCGGCTTTTTGGAAGATCGGCGGACCCGGAAGCGGGCCGGACCGGACTAGTCAATGGCTCTGATAATCATTGGGCTTGAGCTTGTCAAGGCCGCCCCCTTGATCGTTGACACGCTCCGGCCCCTGGTCCTATTTTAGGTTCGGAATTTCCCCCTTCACATAGAGAAGAGAGGTCTCCCCCATGGATTACAACCTAACCATGGAACAGGAAATCCTGCGCAAGTCGGTCCGCGACTTCGCTGAGAAGGAGATCAAGCCCGTGGCCCGGGAGCTGGACGAGAAGGAGGAGTTCTCCTACCAGACCATGCGGGCCATGGCCGAACTGGGCCTCTTCGGCATGTTCGTCTCCGAGGAGTATGGCGGCCAGGGCATGGACTACGTCTCCTATATCATCGCCTGCGAGGAGGTGGCCCGGGTGGACGGCTCCCACGCGGCCACCGTGGTCGCGGCCAACTCCTTGGGGATAGCCCCTCTCTACTACTACGGCAGCGAGGAACAGAAGCGGAAGTACCTGCCCAAGCTCTGCTCGGGCGAGGCTCTCTGGGGCTTCGGTCTGACCGAGCCCAACGCCGGCTCGGACGCGGGCAACGCCCAGACCACGGCCCACGACGACGGCGATTCCTGGGTCATCAACGGCTCCAAGATATTCATCACCAACGCCTCGACCGACATCTCCCTGGGGGTGACGGTCATGGCCCAGTCGGGCAAGCGCGAGGACGGCAAGAAGGAGCTGTCCTGCATTCTGGTCGAGCACGGCACGCCCGGCTTCGAGGCCCGGCCCATGCACGGCAAGATGATGTGGCGGGCCTCCAACACCTCGGAGCTCTACTTCGACGACTGCCGCGTGCCCAAGGAGAATCTTCTAGGCTCACGCGGCTCGGGCTTCCACCAGATGCTGGAGACCCTGGACGGCGGCCGGCTGTCGGTGGCGGCCATGGGCCTGGGCGGGGCCCAGGGTTGCTACGAGATGGCCCTCAAGTACGCCCGGGAGAGGGTCCAGTTCGGCCGGCCCATCTCCACCTTCCAGATCAACTCCTTCAAGCTGGCCGACATGGCCCTGGAGATAGAGGCCGCCCGGCTTCTGCTCTACAAGGCCTGCTGGCTCAGGGACAACAACCAGTCCATCTCCAAGGCCTCGGCCATGGCCAAGCTCTACTGCTCCGAGGTCATGTACCGCTGCGCCAACCACGCGGTCCAGCTCCACGGCGGCTACGGCCTGATGAAGGAGTACGATGTGGAGCGCTTCTACCGCGACCAGAAGCTCCTGGAAATCGGCGAGGGGACCAGCGAGGTCCAGCGCCTGGTCATCGCCCGGCTGATCGGGGCCATCTGAGCTGACCCGGGCCGGCCGATCCCTGCCTCGCTCCGGCCTCAGAGCGCGGCCAGGGCGTTGATCTCGATCGAAGCCTCGGGATGGACGAAGCCGGTCACCTGGATCAGGGTGCTGGTCGGGAAGGGCTCCTGGAAGTACCTGAGCCTGACCGGCTGGATGTCCTTCAACCCGGCAATGTCCTTGACGAAAATGGTTATCTGGACCACGTCGGCCAGGGTCGCGCCCAGCCTGCCCAGGGCTGAGGCCATGTTCTTGAGGCACTGCTCGGTCTGGGCGGCCACGTCGCCCCGGCCGACCAGTTCGCCCTTCTCGTCCAGGGCGAGCTGGCCCGAGACAAAGACGAGCCGTTTGACCCCGGTCAGGGCCTGGGCCTGGCTGTAGGCCGGTGTCTGGCCCGGGGCCGGGCTGACGGGCAGGACGTCCTTTTTCATCTTTCGCCTCCCTCTGGGTTGAAGTTAAAAATCCTGGGGCCGGGATCCCGGCCCCTCAGCGCCAGATCTCCATGCAGAGCCCCCGGGCGTCCCGCTCCGGCCTCTCGGGCAGCCGGAGGGCCCGGCCGCGGGCCATCCTTTCCGCGCTCCAGCAGGCGGCCAGGGCGTCCAGGCAGTCGTCGGGCTGGGCCTGGTCCCGTTTGAATCGGTCCAGGGCCTCCTGGCCCGGCCAGAAGCCGGCCACTTCGAGCAGGTTCCGGCGCCGGGCCCGGCCGGCCGGGCTCTTTTTGGCCGAGGCCAAGGCCCGGCCGCCGTTCAGCTCCAGAAAGCACAGCTCCGGGTGGACCTCCTTGACCCGGTATTGCCTATCCGGGCTCATCAGTTCATCCACCTCCCTGAGCTTGGGGAAGAGGCCGAAGGTCTGCCGGCTGAAGCCCAGGTTGTGCTCGGAGCTGGCCCGGTTGGCGGCCAAGGCCTGCCGGTAGTCGAGGAACTTCAGGGCCCCTCGGACCGGGGGGTTGAAGACGCTGCTCGAGCGCGGCCAGCCCAGGAGGCGCCTGGCCGCCCTGTCGCCGGTCCGGCCGCCGGGCTGGGCCCGCTCCAGGAGGCCGACGGGCATGTCCAGGGCTATTATTCGGGGTTGCTCGGGCAGGGCCAGGAGCTTCCGGAAGCCCTCGACCAGGCAAAGGCTGAGCCGGTCTGAGTCCAAGTCCTTGAGGGCGACGACCCAGCCGGCCCGGCAGCCGTCCGCGCCGGCCACCCAGGTTGCGGACATTTTCCCTCCCCTCTGAACAGACCCTGAGGTGAGGCGGTGAGGATAGCCGTTTACAGCCTGGCTGTCGAGGCAGTATCATTCCTCACGCGTTCCGGAAACGGCGGGTACATGTCAGGCAATCCCCATCGCTTCGACCGGCTGGAGCTGGCCGGCTCCCTGGGTGACCTGGGGACCCTCATCCCCATGGCCGTGGCCCTGATCACCCTGACCGGCCTCAGCTTCACCTCGGTCCTGGCCGCGGTGGGCTTTTTCTACGTCCTGGTCGGCCTCTATTACCGGCTGCCCATCCCGGTCCAGCCCCTCAAGGTCGTCTCGGCCCTGGCCATCGCCTTTCCCGAGCAGGTCACCCTGCCCATCATGGCCGCCACCGGGCTCCTCTTCGGGGCGATACTCGTCCTCCTGGCCCTGACCGGCCTGATCGAGGCCATCGCCCGGCTCTTCACCCGGCCAGTTGTCCGGGGCATCCAGCTCGGCCTGGGGCTCATCCTGATGCAGAAGGGGATCGCCTACCTGAGCGGGGCTAAGCTCCTGATCCAGTCTTCCGGCCCGGGCCCGGCCCTGGCCGGGCTGCCCCTGAACCTGATCCTGGGCCTGGCCGGCGCGGTGGCGGTCCTCTTCCTGCTCAACAGCCGGCGCTACCCGGCCGCCCTGGTCCTGGTCGGGGCCGGCATCCTGGTCGGTCTGGCCGCCGGGGCCCTCAAGGGGGTCGAACTGGAGCTGGGGCCCTCCCAGGTCAGCCTCTTCCTGCCCCGGGCCGGCGACTTCGCCGCCGCCTTCGCCCTGCTGGTCCTGCCCCAGATTCCCCTGACCATCGGTAACGCCGTGATCGGCACCAAGGACGCGGCCAAGAGCCTCTTCGGCGAGGGCCAGGTCACCGCCCGGGTGACCAACCGGAGGCTGAGCCTGTCCATGGGCCTGGCCAACCTGGGCCTGGGCTGGCTGGCGGCCATGCCCCTCTGCCACGGCGCCGGCGGCCTGGCCGCCCACTACCGCTTCGGGGCCCGCACCGGCGGCTCCAACGTCATGATCGGCCTGATCTTCCTGGTCATCGCCCTGGTCTTCGGCCGCATCGGCCTGGAGCTCCTGGGCTCCATCCCCCGGGCCGTCCTGGGCGTCCTCCTCCTCTTCGCCGGCCTGGAGCTGGCCCTGCTCATCAGGGACGTCAAGGAGCGGGCCGACCTGTTCGTGGCCCTGCTCATCGCCGGGGTGGGCCTGGCCACGACCCACATGGGCCTGGCCTTCCTGGCCGGCATGGCCGCGGTCGGGATAATCAAGCTGGCTAAGATAGAGATCTGAGACCGGCCGCGTCGCCCTCGACTCAGCGGGCCGCCGCGGCCCGGCGGCGAAGGCGGATGACGTAGGCGGCCAGGACCAGGACGCAGAAGACGATCAGGCCGATGGTCGTTTCGCGGGAGTAGCGCCTGATCAGCTCCTCGTTGCCGGCGGCCAGGTAGCCGATCACGGCCAGGACGGTCACCCAGAGGCCCGCCCCCAGACCGGTGTAGAACAGAAACCGGCCCAGGTGCAGCCGGGCCAGGCCGGCCGGGAAGGAGATGTACTGGCGGACGACCGTGATCAGCCGGCCGATGAAGGTGCTGATCTCGCCGTGGTTCCTGAAGAAGGAGTCCACCCGGGCCAGCTTGTCCGGGGTGAGGAGGAAGTAGCGGCCGAAGCGCTCCAGAAAGGGCCGGCCCAGCCAGACGGCCAGGTAGTAGTTGATCAGGGCTCCGGCCAGGGAGCCGGCGATGCCCAGGGTGATGGCCAGGGCCATGTTCATCTGGCCCTGATAGGCCAGGTAGCCGGCCGGGATCATGACCACCTCGCTGGGAAAGGGGAAGAAGGAGCTCTCCAGGAGCATCATGATGAAGATGCCCGGGTAGCCTAACTGGCCGACCACCTGGATGATCCACTCGACGGCTTGGCCTAAAAAACCCATACCTCTCCTCTAGAGCAGGTCCTCGCGGTCCTGGTCCCTGAGCCGGTCCAGGATCCGGCCGACCTCCTGGGCCCGACCGCGTTCCATGATCAGCAGGGCGTCCTCGGTCTCGATGATCACCAGGTCCCTGACGCCCAGCAGGGCGACGAGCTTGTCCCTGGCCTGGACCAGGTTGTCCTTTGAGTCCAGGGCCAGGACCGGGCCGGACAGGGCGTTGCCGGCCTGGTCCCTGGCCGAGAGCCGCCAGACCGCCTCCCAGGAGCCCACGTCCGACCAGCCGAAGTCCGAGGCGACCATGAGGACGTC
>Ga0068712_1003521_pt1 | contig 14557 bp, 14 predicted proteins | sample MTBAKSrepl1MetaG_FD_62987 | JGI IMG/M metagenome (GOLD analysis project Ga0068712, IMG submission 62987) | Enrichment culture microbial communities from Arthur Kill intertidal strait, New Jersey, USA, that are MTBE-degrading - MTBE-AKS1... | ecosystem: Environmental > Aquatic > Marine >... | reverse complement strand
CGTACCCTCTTTACCATTGTCGATAACGATGACATGGTGGATAAGATCGTCGAAGCCACCCAGTCCGTCACCTGCGACCTGGAGCTGCCCAACACAGGCATCCTCACCGTGTTGCCCGTGGCCAGGGTCTTTGGCTTGAACCGCAGAGACGACGCGGAATGTCCTGATTAGAGATTTTCAATTTCGACCAATTGCTTGACCGATTTCCGGTCATCTGATAAAATCTCTTCCGTTAACGCCTCCATCGTCTAGGGGACCAGGACGCAACCCTTTCAAGGTTAAAACCGGAGTTCGAATCTCCGTGGAGGCACAAAAACCACCGCAAGGTGGTTTTTTATTTGCAATCCATCTCCGTGCCCCCTGCGGGGGTTTCCGCTTCGCTTCAAGAGGCACAAAAACTCCCGTATGGGAGTTACTTGATTGTATTCATCGCGTCTCTTGTATGGGCGTCCTGCGGATACCCTCATTACATCGGAGCCCATCGCGTCTCTTGTACGGGCGTCCTGCGGGACGCCCTAGTTATATCGTCCTAGAAATTCACTATATACACAGCGCATCCTGCTGATCTCGGATTTATTTTCCAAACATCGAATTCAAATTGATCATGCTCCATCGATACACGAATGACCGGATTCATATAAAATTATTCACAGATTACAAAAATAACAGAGGGTTAAATGATACTCAATTTCGAGGATTTACCAGTTCCGGTTTATATAACCAAAGAAGAACAAATTGCATCCAAGAACACTGACAATATGCTTACCCTTCTTCACGTATCAACAATCGTGAAAGGAAGAGAGGCAAACGATCATTTTCTTGAATTGGTTGAGAAAGCAAAAGTAACCAGTATTTCATCACAAGATGAAACAGGACAACCTTTGCAGAACTGGAAAGTTAAGAACATTACGTGGAATTACAGGGACAATGAAAATATTTACTTTCACAATCTGGAATTAGAGGAAGTGGAAGAATAGAATAGATCTGAAGGAGATGTTGATTCAATAGGAATAGTCAGTTTTTCTCCTTGGCTATCAGTTTTAAACGAAAATGGACCGATAAATTGTTTTGCGGAGATTAAGGGTCACTTATTTGATGACGATTCGATCATCATCGTCAAACAGATCCCATTTTCGATAGAGTAAATGACTTAATTGGATGTAGCATCATATTTTTTTGCAACGATCCAAGGCACATTAGTAATGAAAAAACTTTCTTCAAATAGCCTATGAACGGGTAATAAGACTAAACAATCAGGAGGGAAAATAAAAAATGAAAGGGATTTTGCTATCTCATCTCAAAATCTATCCAATATTCTTTATTTCAATACTTTGCATTTTAACCGGTTGCCAAAATGAACCTGAAACCATTGATCTTCCGTCAACCTTGACACCAACTATAGGACCTTTGCCAACCTTTACCTCGGTATTCACAACACCAACTCCTGCAGTTTCTACTGCAGAAACGATACCTCTTCAAGAATTCCTTAACTTTTATAACCCAGTAATTACCTCGGATGGAAAAATAATTGCATTTAGTGATGTACATGATTCTTTAGATAATGAAGGAAATGTATGCACAAAAAACAATATTTGGATATTCAACCATGAGACAAAGTCATCATTTTCTCTATTAAATGGGAATGAAGAACCAAATAGCGGCATAGAATTACACTTTTCACCGGATAACAGGTACCTTGCTGCTTTATCACTAAATTCGATATGGTTCTTTGATACAGATGATTGGAAAAATCGTCGGAAGTTTGATCTTGAATCGCGCTGTATATCTTTTTCCTGGTCTCCTGACAGCCAATCCATTGTTGTTCAATCCTTTAATCAAGGCTATATAGCTCAAATTCTCTCCGTAAAGGGAAAATGGACTCCTCTTCTGAAAATTGAAGATGTATTTCCGGGTGAGTTTCCTCCTCCAATGATGTATTGCCTATTTGAGTGGGGACCTGAGTGGTCACCAGATGGAAAAAGTATAGCTTTTATTGAATACACACCTGATCTGAATACGTTATGGACAATTGATCCTGCATCTGGTAAAAAGAAGCCGTTAATCACCGGTAAGTTTATCTTTCCAACCTGGTCACCCAATAACCAACAAATTGTATTAACCAATGGTTCTGTACATATTTTTGATACTCACTTAGAAACAATGAATACAATAATTGTTAATCCAGAAGAATATCAAGGATATACAATTTATGATCGCCCTGTCTGGTCACCAAATGGGAAACGAATTGCAATTTCAGTAAATTATGAAAATGGAAAAAGTGGATTGTTTATAATAAATTCGAGTAATGGACAATATAAGTTGTTGAAACAAGGAAATATTCGTCCATATGCTTGGACTTATGATAACTCATTACTTGTAATAAATTTAGAGTATCAAACCCTCGAATTATTAAACATCAATGAATATGAGTGAGTCTGGTAGTCCGTAAAATTGTCGTTATCCTGTATTTTTTTTGATAACCTATCAAAAATCAATTGATTATGGCGGATTATTTTTACGCACCCTTCAAGAAACCTGCTTATTCTATAAAGAGAATTATGGTGAAAAAAATTCAAAGTTTAATCCTTCTTATCATATTATTGCTTACTGCAGCATGCAGTAGTAAAAACAATGTTGATGATGGGGGCATTATTGTTGCTTTTTCTTGTCGTGGGTCAAACTTAAACTTAACTTACATTGATCCTGAAATTGGAGTTGTAAAAACGACTCCTTTATCACGATATGCTAATGGATTATCATACTTGCCACAAAAGCAACTTTTTGTATATGCGAGTGGTGGAAGTTTATTCCTTTATGATGTAGTTTCTGATCAAGAATCAGAGCTATTTCAAACTCACCCAATGCCAAGCTCCCCGGTTTGGTCACCAGATGGCAAACAAATTGCATTTGCCAAAATCTATGATCAAAATGTAGATCTGTTTATTTATGACGTTGATACGAAAGAAATATCAAGCCTGGCAAAGAATTCGCAATTCTACATGTTTCCACAAGATTGGTCAAAAGACAATAAGCAGATTTTGTTACGGTCTGGAATTCATCTCGAAGAAAATGAATATGGTAATTTTGTCACTCTGATCGCGAAAGATGGAAAAACAAAGCATGATATTTATCAATTTCCAGAGACTTCCTTTGCGCATTTCCTTCAGTTTTCTCCGGATGAAAAATTAATTCTGATGGGAATTGCACAACCAGATGAAATCGGTTTGTTCGATATTGATAAAAAACAAAGAATAGAATTGCCTAATATTCCCAAAGAAAGTACGTCACCAGTTTGGTCACCGGATGGAAAAAGAATAGCCTACATTCATGATAATAAAATTTTTTTTTATACACTTAATACAGGTGAAATTACTCAACTTGAGGTTCCTGAAGATTACTATTCAATACTGTTATGGATTGAAAAGCCATAGTTCAGCCATAATCTTTTTCGTGATATTGCAATTCCAGAAAAAGTCTTTATTGTAATAATCACAGTTATTTTTGGTTGCATCCGCCTGCCCCAGGTCCATCGGGGCGATGCACCAAAATGCAATGATCTGCGGTTTTTTTTCGAAGCGTACCTTCCCCTGTTTTTGGGGGACATATTAATTATCAATGATTTATGTTGCGTTTTAAACGCACCATACGCGAAATTGATATACTCGATCAATCATTGTCTGCCTGCTCTTTTTAACATCTCCACGGAGACGCGAACGCCGGTTTTAACTTTCAACACGGACAAAATGGTTTTCCGTAACCCTTGACAATCTCGAACATTTGTACTATTTTCCACTATCATACCATCCCCCATTGCCAGGACCTTAAAAACCTGCCGCATCGCAAATTGAATTGAATTGAATTGTTCCATAATTCAATTCAATTACCGCCGCAAGAATAGAAAAATCATTCTTCTTGATACTTCGCAGCTAATTCCCCACCACCATTACAAACTCGGCCTTGCGCGGACCGATCTTCTTGCGCACGTCCTCGGCCTCGCCTCGGTAGACCGTCTCGCCCGGCAGGGTCATGTCGCAGCCCACGGTCACCCACACGTTCTTGCCAAACACCTTAATCACGTCGTCCAGCAGCGCCCCCAGGCGGTAGGGTGTATCCATCAGCACCACCGGGATGCGCAGGGAGCGGTAGCGCGTCAATTCACTGCGGCGCTGGTTGGGGTCGCGCGAGAGGAAGCCGGCAAACACGAAGCGCCCCATTTTGAAGTCCAACACCGAGAGGGCCGACATCAGCGAGGACGCGCCCGGCACGGGCGACACCGTCACCCCCGAGCTCGAAGCCAACTGGATCAAATAGGCGCCGGGGTCCGAAAAAACCGGCGTGCCGCAGTCCGAGATCATAGCCAGGCTCTCGCCGTTCAGCAGCCTCACCAGCAGGTCCGCTGCGACCTCCTGCTCATTATGTTCGTTGAGCAGCACGATCTCCTGGCCCTCGATGCCCAGTTTCTTCAGCAGTGTGCTGCCGGGCTTGAGTTCCTCGCAGACCACGGCGTCGGCCTCCTTGAGGGTGTTGATCGCCCGCAGCGTGATATCATCGGGGTTCCCGATGGGAGTTGCTACAACATAGAGAGTTCCAAAATTAGCCATAAGATATCCAATCCATCTTTTGGTCAATTGTACCTGAAACAGCCTCCCTCTCGCAAAGTCGCCAAGAACGCAAAGTTATTTCAACGATTATCATTTTAGACAATTATCCAGGAGAGACCATGCTATGGTCTGTTATCAAAAACCTCTATTTAGGAAAGACCATGCTATGATTAACCATCATACGAGAAACCGACAGGGAGACTCATGAAATTCTCGCGTCTTACTAAAATATCCTTTCTGCTGGCCGGACTGTTCTTCCTCGACAAGGTACTGGCCTTCGTGCGCCAGATCCTGATCGCGCGCCAGTTTGGCCTATCCGCCGAGCTGGACGCCTTCAACGTGGCTAACAACATCCCGGACCTGCTCTTCGCGCTCATCTCGGGCGGCGCGTTGGCGATCGCCTTTATCCCCGTGCTGACACAGGTGCTCACCCGTGACGGACGCAAGTCCGCCTGGGAACTCTTCAGCCGCATCGCCAACTTGGCTTTTCTGGTCACCGCCGGGCTGGCCGTGCTTGTGGCGATCTTCGCCGGCAGCATGGTCAGAGCCGAGATCGGCATCGCCCCCGGCTTCAACAGCGTACAGCAGGATCTGGTCATCAAGCTGATGCGCCTCAACCTGATCGCTACACTCATCTTTTCCATCAGCGGACTTGTCATGGCCGGCCTGCAAGCCAACCAGCACTTTCTGCTGCCTGCCCTGGCCCCCATCTTCTACAACATCGGGCAAATCTTCGGCGTGAGCATTCTCTCGCCCTCACAGGGCTATACCATCGGCCCCGTCACCCTGCCCGCCTTTGGAATGGGCGTGGAAGGCCTGGTGTTCGGCGTCATCATCGGCGCCGTGCTGCATCTTGCCATCCAGATCCCCGGATTAGTGAAATTCAACTTCCGCTGGATTCCGCGCATTGACCTGAAGAATGAGGATGTGCGCAAGGTTATCCGTCTCATGGGTCCGCGTTTGATTACCATGTTCTGCATCCAGCTCATCTTCATCATCCGCGACAACCTGGCCTCCCGCCTGGCGGCCGGCGCTGTGACCTCCCTCACCTACGGCTGGATGATCCAGCAGGTGCCCGAGACGCTGATCGGCACGGCCATCGGCACGGCGCTCCTGCCCACCCTTTCTGAGCACTTCTCGAATGATCAAAAAGCCGCTTTTTCTGAAACCATTCAAAAGGCAGTCAAGGTATTAATGGCTCTCACGCTGCCAATTGCCGCTGTGCTTGCGGTGGGGCTGCGTCCGCTGCTTGGCCTGGCCTTTGATTTCGGCGCGGATGGTACGCGCCTGCTGAGTTGGGTCACCGCCGGATTCCTGCTCGGCTTACTCGGTCATTCCCTGAAGGAAGTTGGCGCGCGCGCATTTTATGCCCGTCAAAACGCCATCATCCCCCTCATCACGGCTGTCATAAACCTGGCCTTGTATGCCCTAGTGGGCGCATTGCTTTACAAACCTTTGGGAGCGGCCGGTATCTCATTGACCGATTCACTTGTTTTTTCATTTGAAGCCGTTTTGCTGCTGATACTGCTCAACCGCAAGATGATCCCTCCGATAAGGCTGGAATCCACCTGGGTCAGAGCATTGCTGGCAACTGTTACAGCCGCGTTGGTCACCTGGGGAGCTCTGGCCTTTCTGGAGCCCAGAACACACGTGTTGATCGCGGGTGTCCTGCCAATGGTGCTCGGTTTTGCCTGCGCCCTGCCCTGGATCCGCAAAGAACTTACAATCTTGTTGAAACTTTGACAAATCTCAAAATTTGAAACTTGCCAATTACGGTATAATTATCGCCATGTCGAAAAAGAACACAGAAGAAACTCAAAACTCTAATACTGAAGAATCCTTCGATCCAACGAAGCCTGTACGTACCGGTAGAAAAGTCTTTAAGGATAATCCGAAACCTAAAAAAGAAGGAAAAAAGGTTGAACCTGAGGTGGAGGAGAGTATCGAGCTCGAAGATACAACTCCCCGGCCAAAAAAGGTACGGCGCGCGAAATGGATCTGGCTCGGTATTTTGATCATGATTGTGATTGCAGCCCTTGGGGCGGGTACGGGGTACGTTTATGCCATGCAGGTCAGGATTGCAGAAGAAAACAATCAGAAGCTGACTGCGGCAACCACACAATACGTGCTGGCTGAAAAAGACCAGCAAAACGGCAACCTGGATATGGCCCGTCAGCGTCTTGAATATATCCTGACGGTCTATCCGGAGTATCCGGGGCTTACCGAAAAGCTTAAAGACGTCATTGTTGCCATCTCCCTGAATAAGGAACCGGTGGCCAGCGATGTTACTGCCGAACCTGTTGTCACAGCCGTCCCTACCAAGGATACAACCGTGGTCAGCGAACTGCTCGTCCAGGCGCAAAACCAGCTTGTCGCCAGCGATTGGCAGGGACTATTGGATACGGTCAAGAAAATGCGCAACATTGACCCCACATATGAAGCCGTTAAAGTAGACAGCCTGTATTACTTTGCGCTGCGTTATAACGCCATAAATAAGATAAATTCCGGTCATCTTGAAGTCGGATTGTATTACTTCTCGCTGGCTGCCGCCATTGCGCCGCTGGATGCAGGTACAACTTCATCTATTGTGGCAGCGAGAGATTATCAATTTGCTGCCTCTTACTTCGGCTACAATCCACAGCGGGCTGCCGAAGAATTTCAAAGAGTTGCCTCGTCAATGCCGAATATGATTGACACATCGGGCATAACGGCAAAACAACGTTACGTAAGCTCTCTTGAAGGTTACGGCGATTACTTGATGGAAATCTTTGATTATTGTGGCGCAATCACGCAATACGAAACGGCCAACAATATTACCTCCAGCGAAACGCTAATAGCCAAATTCGATCAGGCACAACAATTATGCTTGAACCCTGCTGCAGCGACTGAGGCGCCGCAGTAATAAATAATTGATTTATTGGAGGAGAGTTCCGGTCAGGTCATGAGTCATGGCACCATTGATCAAGACCGGAACCAGACTTCCTGTTTTGATTTCGTTCTCAACAATTACAAGGCCGTCTACCTCAGGCGCGTCTCTGAAAGAACGGCCCACAGAAATCCCGTCACCATGCCCCTCGATCAATACGTTGAGGGGTTTTCCTATCCATTGTTGATTTCGGGTTAACGAAATGTCTTCCTGCAGACGCATCAATTCTTCCATGCGGGCCTGTTTCTCACTCTCGGAGATCGGATCTCCCAACGGCTCACTGGCAGTCCCCGGCTCAAATGAGAATGGGAACACGCCAAGATGGTCCAGCTTGATCTCTCGCACAAAATCAAGCAGCGTGTTGAATTCAGTTTCAGTTTCACCCGGATAACCAACGATGAAGGTGGTCCTGATCGCCAGATCGGGCATGGCTTTGCGCATCTTCTCGATCGTTCTGTGTACCCAATCCATGTCAGAGGGGCGTTTCATACGCTTCAAGGTTTCAGGATGGGCATGCTGCAAGGGGATGTCGAGATAATGCAGCATCTGGCTTGACGAACTCATCAGGTCGATGAGATGGTCGGTAATATATCCCGGGTATGAATACAAAATGCGTACCCAGGGAATCTGTGAGGCCTTTGGAAGCAGCGACTCAAGCAGTGTCGCGAGTCCGTCTTTCATGCCCAGATCAAAGCCGTAGTCTGTTGTATCCTGTGCGATGAGGATCAACTCCTTGATACCGGCATCCTGAAGGATGGCGGCATCTTCAAGGATGGTTTCCATCGGCCTGCTGACCGTGGTTCCTTTGATCAATGGGATGGAACAAAACGCGCAGGGTCTGCGGCAGCCGTCCGCGATCTTGAGATAGGCGCTGGCTCCCTGCATAGAAGCCCTGACCACGCCTTTTTCATCCGTACCAACCGTGGTTGATTCGGGGATGTTATAGGGCGCAGAAGCAGGTTTATCTCGAAGCTTCTTTACCAGTTCAAGAATGTCCATCCACCTGCGCGTGCCTATGAAACCGTCGATCCCGGAAACAGAGGTAGCCATCAGTTCGCGATGGCGTTCCGTCAGACATCCCGCAGCAATGAGTAATTGTCCGGATTTCTTCTTCTCTGCCAGATCCTGCAGCACAGAAATGGATTCTTCCCTGGCGCTTTGAATGAATCCGCAGGTATTAACGATCAATACCTCGGCGTTTGTTGGACGGTCAACGGCAAGGTAGCCGTCTTCCTCGAGCAAAACAGCCATTGAATCAGAATCAACTGTATTCTTTGCGCATCCGAGCGATATCAAGTGAAAGGTTTTTGGTTTCATGGTCGATAAGGAGTAACAGTGGGAACCACTTCTGTCGGAGTGGTGGTAGGTGTATAGGTAGGCTGCTGAGTGAACGTCGGCATCTGTGTAGCAGTGGGTACGGCAGTGAATTGAGGCGTGGCGGTCGCCATGCCAACTTTTGAGAAATCCATATTGATGACCTGCCCGTTTCCGCCGAGGATGCCCAGGTCCTGTTGATTGTAATAAACTTGAAGGGCGGCGGCATTACCGGTTGTCAGAGTGATCTTTGAAGATCCGCTGAAGGTATATGCCTGTCCGGGAACCACTCTTCCTGTAAATTGCTCCATGCCGTCAACAACAACCTTCAGGAACGCGCGCTGGTATGCCACCACCACGATCTGGATGGGTTTATTTCCAACGGCAGTGATGGTTGCCAACAAGTCCACCGAAGCTGTATTGGCGATGTCGTCGTTTGTTATTGGAGCATCTGTAGCTTCAAGAGTGGCTTCTTCAAGTGTCGGCTCTTCTGTCAGCCCTTCCAAGGTGGGGGTCGAGACCAAAATGGACGAGATGTTTTCGGCGGTGGGTTTTGCCTGTAAATGCGCCGTATCGATCACCTGGAGTGCGCCCCAGATCACCAATACAAATAATACGACAAACACCCCACTCCCGATCAATATATCCGGAGTCAGGTATCTTCTCCAGCCCGTGATCGGAGCACTGAACTTTTTCACCGGCGGGTTTTTCCGCAAGGCTTCTTCTTCAGCAAGTTTTTCGTTACGCCGCTGCTGCAGACCTTCGGCAAAGCGCATTTGTAACGGTTCAGGGTCAAGATTCATGAAGGCTGCGTAGTTGTTCAGCATTCCTCGTCCCTGCACGGTGGACGGAAGGTCGTCGATCTGTCCGTTTTCGAGTGCGAAAATGTACAATTCACGGATCTTGATCTGCCGCTCAATATCAAAACGCGACAACCCAAGCGCCTCTCGCTGACGTTGAAGGTCAGCACCAAGGTTTTTAAAGATCGCATCCGACATTTTCTCCGGCGTTTCTTCAACCGCTTGCTTTTTCGCAGGTTGTTGAATATCTTGCTGATCCTTCCAGGGCAGCAAGCCGCTCAACATTTCTCGCAAATTTTCTTTTGATCCTTGTTCGGCAGTAACAGGTTCATCCTCGGCCTGTTCGGCCTGAACCGGCGGCGGTGCTGCAGGTTCCAGCAGTTCAAGCGGGTCCAACCCCAGATAAGAGGCGTAAAGTCGGGTAAATCCGCGCATCTGTGTTTGGGACGAGATCGCTCCCATACGATCTTCTTCAATAGCCTGCAAGAAGTGAATGCGGATATTAGTCTCTTCCGCAACTTGTTCGAGGGAGAGCTCTTTTTCTTCGCGAGTTTGACGCAGGATCTGGCCGACTGTTTTAGCCATGCTTCTTCTTTATTTCCTTATAAAAGACCGGTCAGCCAGCCCGCAAGGCTGATCTGGCCGGTCAGTTTTTTAGTTCCTAAAAAAGACTACTCAGCTGCGGTTTCAGAAGTCTCATCAGCTTGAGCTTCTTCAACGACGGTCTCTTCAACAGCTTCGGTGACAACTTCTTCAACTGCTTCTGCAACAACTTCTTCCACGGGAGCAGCAACTGCCTGTTCTTTCTTTTCCTTGCCGCTTTCCTTGTCTTTGGATTCACCTTCACGTGAAACCACAACCTTTACTTTCGGGTTCAGATCGATGGTTAGGCGCACGGTGGCAAAATGTTCACCGAGATTACGGACAGGTTCAATTTCGATCTGGTGGCGCTCGATCTTGGAACCGAGTTTTTCATTGATCGCATCAGCGATCATTTGAGCGGTAACTGAACCGTACAGTTTGCCTGTTTCACCGGCTTTTGAGGTGAAGGATAATTCAACGCCTTCCAACTGCTCGGCCAAACCACCCATTTCTTCATTCAAAGCAGCACGTAAAACGGCAGCCTTGGCTTTGATCCTGTCTACGGTTTTCAAGGCACCGGGAGTTGCCAATACGCCCAACCCTTGCGGAATGAGGAAGTTGCGGCCATAACCATCGGCTACCTTTTTAACATCCCCGGCATGTCCTAATTTGTAAACGTCCTTGATCAATAAAATTTTCATCTTCAAGCCCTTTCAAACAAAGATTCACGCGAAGGGTACAACGCGTGTCGAATGGTGATTTTACCCCATGGCAGGGGTTTGGTCAATGCGCTCAAGGTTAAGGGGAAGCTTTATTTCTTTGATCGTTTCTTCTTTGAGGAAGCCTTCTTTTTGGTCTTCGGTTTGCTGTAAAGGTCATTGATCATACCGACCACGTCTTGCGAAATATCCAGCGGATTTGCCACCTGCGCATCCAGCTTCTTCTTTGAAACCGGTTTCTCTTTAACTGCAACTTCAACAACCACTTCTTTGGGTTCAGATTTCGGTTTCGCTTTTGCTTTGGCAGGTTTGATCTGAACCGGTTTGGAAATCTCCTCTGGTTTTCTTGTAAACCAGAATGGACTGGAAGCTGCGATCTTTTCAGCCACCCGTTCTTCGTCGAGAAACTCGATATCAAAAGGCGTATTGACGATGATCTGCGGTCTTCGTTTGAAGGATGTCAACATACCTGTGACGCTGACCCACTTGTCTTTATATTCCTGTGGGTCGATGCCTGTTGTCTCCATCAGGCTTAAGGCTTCATCCCACAAAACCACTGTAAAGCATTTCAGTCTCCAGTTGCCGAAATTGAGGAAGATGTGAGGAACGTGATCCCTGGTCATTCCCTCAAAGACCTCTTCGATACGGCCAACCACCGTAGTGATCTCGCCAAGCCGCGAAGTGAAGAGATACTTCTTCTGTGAATCCAATACGATTGTTCGTTCCGGTTCGATACCCCGATCTTCATTTTTAAGGATCATTTGTTCGAAATCAAGTCCGTCGATGAATTCTTCCAGCCTTGGGACCTGTTTGACATCAGCCAGGCAAATTTGGCGGAACTGCCTCACGTCCTTGGTCAGGGCAGAGATGGTTTCCATCTCCTGTAATAACGGCGATTGATATGGATGCTCAAAATCAGCGCGGCGGAAAAGCAATCCCTCACCGCCAGTTTCATAGTTGAACCAGAACTTGGAATCAATTGAGAGCGTCTTCAAGGCCAGATAGATCACAATACTTGAAAAACGGTCCGTGGTGAGATTGAAGATGGTTTCATCCCGTCCGGGGTGTTGAAAATGAGTATTGCCAATTTCGCAAGAGACTTTCTGTTTCATCTCCGGCACATTCATGCCGTCATAATCCACGAGGATCAACCGGTTATCTTTCACCATAATATTATGATGAGAAAGGTCGCCGTGAGTGATCCTGCGTTTTTCCAGGTCAACCACCAAATCGTAAAACTTCGATTTCAAATCAGAAAGCACGTCCGGAGCGTCAAGATGCCGGATCACATACGATTCAAGGGTTTCCCCCTCAACCCATTTCATATAGGTGATGGGAAATCTGTTTCCTTTAATATTTATTCCGTCAGAAATATAATGGATGGCTTCTAAGTAATCCACATTGGAGTTTTGGATGAATTTATTAATGCTCTGATATCGTTCTTCGCGATCCGGTACATGTCTATGAAAGCATCGCAAAGCCCAGGTGGATTTTCCATCTGACAATTTATAGGTTAATGCAAAGCCGCCCGAACGCACCCTCGGAAGTCCCCATAGATCGGATTCCGTTTCGCAATCCTGCAAGCCTCTCGGAGACAGACATTGCGCAGGATGCTGCAACGCAGCCTGATATTCATTGAATGCCGGAAATTTCACAGCTTTGTTATTATCAGCCATCTTTACTCGTCCACCGTCAAACAGATCAAGCTGGTATCGTCATTTTTGATCTGACCCTGCCTGCGCAGAGATCTGATCCAGGTTTGATACCGCACCAATGAGGTTAAGTTCATGCTCACGACCGGCCATGTAAGCGATCCGTTTTCAACCCTGGTGATGATCCATTGGGCAAGCGCATCTGAAGCGATCAAAAAATGGTCACCCTTGTTCCAATTGCCACTGGAGGTCGTATTGTTAACCCGCGCGCGTGAATACGTCAGACTGGTTGAAATCAACTCGGGAGTATTGGAAAATTGGGTGGCTTGCGTTAGCGGAAAACTGGATACAAAGCGCCCTTTCACCACCTGAAAGAGACAGGTATCTCCCACAGCGTTGGCAGCCCATCCATGATTTCTCGGGGCGGAAGAAATTCCTGAAAATCCATTAGATTGCCAGATATGGAACCAGAGCAAAGTCGCAAAAGAACCTTGTTTCACTTTGATCGTCGCCGGCCAGGGTAGTTCATTGTCCGGCAGCGCGTTTTTCCATTTTAATCTGGCTGAATTAACAGTTTGATTGATGTCTTGGTGCATCATATGTGATTGGCTGGATTCCTTCACCAGCAAGCCTGCCCATAACTTTGAAAAGGAAGACTGCGTGGCTCCATCTGACATGGCGCAACTGAATTGGTCAGCGGTCAGACTGCTGCCGTTGACAATTTGCGGAAAAACCGCATCTTCATTTTCCTCTTCGCGGTTACCATCCTTGCAGAGGCTGAAAGCTTTCCATACCAATCTCATATATCCACTTACGATTGAATATTGGCAGGACGTGTTCCGATTTCCAGAGCCTGGACAATACCTGCAATATCCGCGTTATAAACCAGACCGCGCGCGCCTTCCTCAAGCGCCACACCCATCAATTCTTCTCCGGTTTCCCTCATCCGAGGAGTTAAAGGACTGCTGACTTCAAACATTATCCGTGAGAAATGATCCGGCATTTCTTTATCTTCCATGGGGAAGACGATCTGCCGCGATAATTCATTTGAAGAGGCATGCACCGTCAGAATGGTGCAATTTCCGTCTTCGGTACCCAAAGATTTGATCTGTTCGGCCGGAACACGTACGTCGCCATCATTTGCCTCGCCGTCGGTAACGTTGATCAACGTTGGAGGATAAGATTCCGGGTGTTCTTCTACCCAGGCCTGTAAAATCTCATAAGCCTTATTAAAAGCCTGGCACATGGGCGTCTGCCCGCGTGAAACTGCGTCCACCCAGACCGGGAATTTCGTGCTCACTTCAATAAAGCCACCCACTCCATCCGATTCTTTTTTAATTCGGTCTTCAATTCGAAGTGGATGTTCATAGATTTCATCGATCCATACAAGGTCGCGGTCGGCAAGATCACCGCCCAAAGCGGACTGCACTTCAAATCCATAGCCGATTACACCGATTTCGTAATATTGCCTGATTTCCATATCCTTTGAAGCAGAGACAACCAAACTCTGAATTACTTTATTGAGGGCGTCTGCGGCAAACTCTGATTTTTTCGGATTTCCCGGAACGCCCATAATGGGATTTTGCATTGAGGTGGAATGATCAACCAAAAAGAGAAAACAGGTTGGATTCAAACGGCTGATTTCTGCTGAATACATGAGAAGCCTCCAATAGTAAAGAAAAGTTTAATAATTAACTTATCCGTAATCGATAATACCTGGTTACTAAACATTAATTTTAATAAGAATCCTCGTATTGAGAAATAAGTATCCGATAAATTCCTTGTAAATTATTACTTTTATTATGATTAATCAATTTCAGCCTGTCAATCACTGATCAAGATTTCCATGCCTTGATGAAATCGACCTGTTCATCAGCCTCCGGACTTCGCGCCCAGTAACAAGATGTTCTTTGGCGTAAGGTCTTGATCTCATCTACGAGATTATCAGCAGCGATGCCCTGTT
>Ga0068712_1003497_pt1 | contig 14648 bp, 12 predicted proteins | sample MTBAKSrepl1MetaG_FD_62987 | JGI IMG/M metagenome (GOLD analysis project Ga0068712, IMG submission 62987) | Enrichment culture microbial communities from Arthur Kill intertidal strait, New Jersey, USA, that are MTBE-degrading - MTBE-AKS1... | ecosystem: Environmental > Aquatic > Marine >... | reverse complement strand
AAACCCCTCCTCACATGCTCACACAGGAACCCCCACAACAACTTTGTCCAAAAGATGGAAAATACAAAAAGACGTCAGAAATGATTTGACAGGTGACCCCATAGAAGGATGGGTTGAGCGCCAGCGAAACCCATCATCTCCCGGGTTTGCCCCTTCCTCAACTCCCCAAATCGATGGGTTTCACTTCGTTCAACCCATCCTACAAAACCACAAATTTTATCGCATTACATGACTCATTCACCATAATCTCCATCCTGAATGGTCCCTCCTCCCCAATCCGGAGGGTACACCCCACGCCGGACATAATGATGAAATGTGGAATGGGGCCAATCGGCTGCACATGTAACGAGGCCGTGTTTCACGGGGTTGTAATGCACATAATCGAGGTGGCGGTGCAGATCTTCCTCATCCCGTATCGTGTGTTCCCAGAAGCGCCGCTGCCAGACCCCGCGCTCGCGCTTAGCTGCTCGGCTGTCTGAGACCCATTCGCATGGCGGTACTACGCGAGAAAAGCGGCCCTTGATAGAACGCCATCGGCTCGAATAATCCGCGTCTCCTTCCGGCAATCGCCAGACCGCGTGCAGATGATCCGGCAGCACCACGAGACCGAGATTGACAAAGGGAGCGCGTTTCCGTGCTTCATACAAAGCGGTTTTCAGCAGGTCGATGTGGCGCACCAGGATATCGAGATGCCGATCAGCAATGGCCACAGTAAAAAAGAATGTGCCACCCGGCACACGATTGCGGCGATAGTTGGTCATGGCATTTCTCTTGCTGATGATGCGGTGGATGATGGGTTTCCCCCGGCTAAAAGCCTGCCGGGGTCTGCCCATCCTACAACTACAACTTGCACCGGAGCCCAGTAGGAGGGGTAGAGCGTAGCGGAACCCATCACACATCCGGCACCTTCCAAACCGATGGGTTTCACTTCGTTTAACCCATCCTACAAAACTTCGTGCTCTTCGTGGTGAATCGTCCCTCGTCCCAGCGCAGCGGTCTTCCATCCTCCCACGGCTTTATTGTGATGGAAGACATATCCGGAGGATCTTTGCGATGCTCTTGGTCCATTCCTGGTAGGTTGCGGGTTTGGTGGAGAATGAACACGCCTCGAACTTGCCGCAAAACTCGATATCTTCCGTGGAGCTCGAGGTTGTCAGGACGGCAACAGGAATGGAACGAAGTCGGGGGTCTTCGCTGATCTTAACAAGCGCCGAACGCCCGTCCATAAGGGGCATGTTGAGGTCCAGGATGATCAGGTCTGGGGGTTTTGCATTCTTGTGTTTCCCGCGACGGTGGAGAAAGTCCATCAACTCCACTCCGTCCCGGACCTCCTGGAGCACACCCCGGAATTCAAGCTCTTCAAGGGCGCACCTCACAATCAGATGGTAGTCCAGATCGTCGTCCGCCATCAGGATAGTGCGGCCCTCGGTATTTTGATCTGCTTCGATCGGAACACCTGCGTTAAAGAATCCGGAAAGAATTTCCCGGTACGTCTTTTTTAGCGGGTTGGCCTCGGAACGGATTTCTTTTTAGCCGAAAGATTTTTCGGATACGCGGGAGAAATAAAGGTATTGATTTACTACTACTTATGTCCAAGAAAATCAATCATGAAATCCTGATTGGTGTATGAAGCTGGGGATAAGGAGAGGGGGAGACGAAAGCACGATTCAAAGACCCGGGAAACAAGCAGCGAGTGTAGTTTCTCAGGAATAGGTTTGCCATGATGTCATTTCGATCCCCCGCCCGCGGGCGGGAGGGAGAAATCTTGCTTTTTGTACGAGTTAAAGATCTCTCCCTGCGGTCGAGATGACAAAGTAATTATTCGAGATGACAAGTAATTACTACGACACTACACCTGCCATCGCTTACTGCTGCTCGCAGAAGCGGAACGGTTCATCGACCAAGGGAGCAGCAGAATTCCAGGAAGGCAGGTTCTCGAGCAGGATTTGGTCGAGACTCCTGGTCCACTCCTGGTAGTTTGTCGGCTTTGTCACGCAGGAGCATTTTCTGAAACGGCTGCAGAGCTCAATGTCGTCCTGGGAAGCAGCAGAAGTCAGCACGGCAACCGGGATACGACGAAGCGAGGGATCCGCCTTGATCTCCCGCAGGGCCGATCGACCGTCCTTTCCGGGCATGTTGAGGTCCAGGAGGATCAGGTCCGGAATCCTTTCATGCTTGTGCTTTCCGCGAAAGTACAGGAAATCCATCAACTCCAATCCATCCTTCACTCCCTTGAAGATCCCCCGGAAGCCGACCTCTTCCAGTGCGCACTTCACGATGAGATGGTCGTCCAGATCCCCATCTGCCATGAGGATGACGCCGTCACTGGTATTCGGATCTGCTCTGATGGCTGCCCCCTTCACCGATCTCAGTGCAAGCAAGTAGGTGAGTACGTAAGCAAGCATTCATTCAAGTCTGCGAAGCATCATTCGCTATCAGATTTGCGGAGCGATCTCACTGCATGTTACAGAATGCTTGAATCCCTTGGATTTGTTACCTCGGATCTATTGCTCATCAAAAAAAGTCTGGAGAAACAGCAGGGAAGCTCCACCAGTCGCAGGATATCGACTTGTCACATAGTTAATAAGCAATGGTTATGCCAAGGAACGTCCAACCCCTAAGCATTTGAATGTGCACCATCTATCCCTCAGTCGCTCTTTGAGATTTGCGCTTTTGTGAAGGACTTTTCCTACAGCAGAGATTGGAGCAGAACAAACGCTTCAGATGTAAGCATCCGTAATAATTTGTCTAGTTTATGTATGATTTTCCCAACATACCACTCATGTGACGTCCCGGCGATGAATGGAACAAATCCTTCACTGCTTCGCTTCATATTTGATGCGCCTCGCTCACGCAGTTCGTTCATCTCCGCCTTCACGCTCCAGTGGCTGTTTTTCGGTTCTGACCACTGACACCCGGTTTCATCATTTCGATCGAACAGAAGACACTTTGAATTTAACGACGATCATGCTAACATCTTGATGTTTATGGAAAAGCCTTTCTCCTTCATACAACAGATCCGCCGCCTCGAATCGCGTCTCGAGTTCGCCATGCTCCGGGACCGGGAAGGTCTCCGACGCAGGCTGCACGGTCTCCTGAAGGATCGGTCCGGGGACCGGTTTCGACGGCTGAAGCTCCTCGAGGCGAAGTTGGAGGTCTCTATCAAGGAGGGTCGGAATCGGCTCGCCGGGGTTCCAAGGATCACCTATCCTGAGACCCTGCCGATCACGGCTAAAAGATCTGAGATCATCGAGCGAATCCGCGCGAACCAGGTGCTCATCATATCCGGAGAAACCGGGTGCGGGAAGTCCACCCAGATCCCCAAGATGTGTCTGGATGCGGGAAGAGGAATCCACGGGAAAATAGGCTGCACACAGCCGAGAAGGATTGCCGCGACCAGCATTGCCCGCCGCATTGCAGAGGAGATGGGGGAGGAGCTCGGACGGAGTGTCGGCTACAAGATCCGATTTACGGACAAGACGAGCAGATCCGGATATATCAAGGTAATGACGGACGGCATCCTGCTGGCCGAAACGCAGGGAGATCGGAGTTTGCTCGACTACGATACCCTGATCATCGACGAGGCCCATGAAAGAAGCCTCAACATCGACTTTCTCCTCGGCATACTGAAAACACTCCTCCCTCAAAGGCCTGATCTCAAGGTGATCATCTCTTCGGCCACCCTGGAAACCGAGAAGTTCAGCGCTGCCTTTGGAAATGCGCCGGTGATTGTAGTGAAGGGACGGACATTCCCGGTAGAGGTCGAGTACCTTCCCGTTGATCCTGATCTTGAAGAGGAAGGCGAAGTCACATACGTGGATATGGCCCTTAAAGCGGTGGACATGCTCCGTTCGCAGAGGAGACGCGGGGATGTTCTCATTTTCATGCCCACGGAGCAGGATGTTCTGGAAACGTGTGAGCGGTTGGAAGGCCGCACGATCCCCGGGACCACTATCCTCCCTCTCTACGCCCGTCTCCCTGCCGCTCAACAGGGCAGGGTGTACAGTGTAAACACTTCCAAAATTGTGGTGGCCACCAATGTAGCCGAGACATCGCTCACCATTCCCGGCATCAAATATGTCATAGACACGGGGCTAGCCCGCGTCGCCGCATACCACCCCCGCACCAGAACCAGGAATCTTCCCATCACTCCGATCTCCAGGGCTAGCGCGGATCAGAGGAAGGGACGCTGCGGCCGGGTTCAGGAGGGGGTCTGCATACGGCTGTTCTCTGAGGAAGATTACCTGGCAAGACCTGCCTTCACTCCCCCCGAAATCCTGCGGTCCAATCTCGCCGAGGTGATTCTTCGTATGCTCTATCTCGGCCTCGGTCATCCTGCCTCTTTTCCCTTTCTAGACAAGCCGAGCGAGCGCAGCATCAAGGATGGATTCGACCTCCTGGTGGAGCTGGGAGCGATTATCCGCAAGGATCAAGGGCATGAGCTGACCGAGACCGGAACTGTCATGGCCCGCACCCCTCTGGATCCCAGGATCTCCCGGATGATGGTGGAGGCGTCCGGGGAAGGCTGCATGGAAGAGGTGGCGGTGATCGCTGCAGGACTGAGCATTCAGGATCCCCGCGAGAGGCCCGCGGACAAGGCAAAGCAGTCTGATCAGATGACCTCCGTCTTCCGGGACCCCGACTCCGATTTTCTAACCCTTTTCAATATCTGGAGGAGATACCATCGGGAGAGGGAAAGCCTGAAAACGCAGAACAAGATGAGAAGATTCTGCAAAGAGCACTTCCTCAATTTCTCCCGGATGCGGGAATGGGTATACACCCATGAGCAGATCTTGTCGATTCTCAGAGAGAGGAACATCCTTCAAACCAAACCAGGTGCGGTATCCCGGAACCACCTTGAACAGGATGTCATTTCGCATCCCGCGCGGAGCCGCGGGAGTCGAGATGACAATCCGGTTTCGAGGCGGTCCGCTTCACCGCCCGGCAATCTCTACGGTTCGATCCACAGATCCATCCTGAGCGGCTTTCTCTCGAATATCGCGCTCAAGAAGGAGAAGAACATCTTTCTCGCTGCAAGAGGCAGGGAGGTCATGGTCTTTCCGGGCTCGACGCTGTTCAATCGCAATGTGGCCTGGATAGTGGCTGCCGAGATGGTGAAGACCTCCCGGCTCTTTGCCAGGACGGCTGCGCGAATCGAGCCCGAGTGGCTGGAGCCGCTGGCCCGGGATTTCTGCAAGTACAGCTACTCCGAACCCCATTGGGAGAAAAATCCGGGGGAAGTTCGCGCCTTTCAGCAGGTGACGCTTTTCGGTCTTCCGATTGTCACCCGCAGGCCTGTCTCCTATGGACCTGTTGCTCCCGGGGAAGCGCACGAGATATTTGTCCGCTCTGCTCTGGTGAAAGGCGATCTGAAGGAAAAGCCTGCATTCCTCCAGTACAACCGGGAACTCCTTGAGAGACTCGCTTCCATGGAAGACAAGCTGAGGCGGAGAGACATCGTTGCCGGCGATGAACGGCTCGAGGAGTTCTATTCCGCAAGGCTGCAGGGTGTCTACGACACCGCCGGTCTCAAAAAGGAAATTGCCGGGAGAGGCGGCGATCGCTTTCTCAGGCTGCAGGAAGATGATCTCCTCCTTTTCAGACCGGATGAGACCATGCTCTCCCTGTATCCGGACAGGATGGCACTGGGAGACAAGGTATTTGACTGCACATATCGCTTTTCCCCGCTGAAACCTGAAGACGGCGCCACGGTCCGAATCCCTGCGGGGCTGATCTCCAGAATAGAGACGGGCTCTCTCGACTGGGGAGTTCCCGGACTCCTCCGGGAGAAAATCACGGCTCTGATCAAGGGGCTTCCAAAGAGATACAGAAAACAGCTTGTTCCGGTGTCGGGTACTGTGGAGAAGATCATGGCGGAGTTGAAACCGGAAGAACGGCCTCTGCTCAATGTACTCTCCGAGCTCGTGTTCCGCCGTTTCGGGGTGGATGTGCCTGCTTCCGTCTGGGCATCGGTCGAACTCCCCGAGTACCTCAGGATGAGAGTGTCGATTGTCGATCACAAAGGCAGGGAGATCCAATCGGGCCGTGACATAGGAGTTCTCAAGGCTGCGGAGGCAAAGGCTCCGGGGGCTGATTCAAACGCGTGGAAAAAGGCGCGGGAGAAATGGGAGAAGTCCGGGTTGACGTCGTGGGATTTCGACGAATTGCCCGAAACCGTGCAACTGCACGACCATCTTCTTGCCTATCCCGGCCTGGAACCGGCGGAGATCGGTGTGAACATACGGCTCTTTCAGACCCTCCGGCAGGCCCTGGAGTCCCACGTCCGGGGGGTGGAAACGCTGATGTCCCTTCACCTGGCAAAGGACCTGAAGTTCCTGAAACGAAATCTGGCCCTGAAACGCGAGAGTGCAGAGGATGCGCGATACTTCGGCGGCAGTTCGCCAGTGGAAAAGGATCTTTTCGACGCATTGAAAAAAACGCTTTTCCGGAAGAACGTCCGCAGCAGAGAGTCGTTTGAAAAGGAACTGATCAGGGCCCGTTCAGAGATGGCGGGCCTGGCAGTTCAACTGAGAGATATGGCTGCCAAGGTCCTGCAAGCCTATTTCCAGGCAAGGCAGGCGATCTACACAATAGAAAGCGGGCACAAGGGAAATCGTGCACTCCTCGCCCTCTGCTCAGAGGTCCGCGCCATGCTGGATGCTCTGATACCGGAGCACTTTCTCCTCCTGTATCCTTCGGAAAGGCTGCTTCACCTGCCCCGTTATATAAAGGCCCTGCAAATCAGGGCGGAGCGTGGCGCCAATGATCCGGCCAAAGACAGCAGCAAAACGGCCCAGGCCGGAAAACTCCTGCACTCTTTGAAAAAGTTGTCCGACGAGCTTGGCCCCGGAGCGTCGCAGCAGAAAAGGGATGCTGTCGAGGAATTGCGGTGGATGGTCGAGGAATTCAAGGTTTCCCTGTTTGCACAGGAATTGAAAACCCCGTTTCCGGTGTCGGCAAAAAGGGTGGAAGAGAAGATAAAGGAAATCGAGCGGATGATCTAGGCGTGTCGCTACGAAATACCCTTATTTCGTCATCCCCCGCACCGCAGTGCGGGGGATCCAGTATTTTCGAGCCCTTGCAGAAGATCTGGATTCCGGCCTTCGCCGGAATGACGACTTTTTACGAGATTGTCAATGTTGACAATCTCGTAAAAAGTCCCTATTTCATGTCATTTCGAGCGAAGCGAGAAATCTTGCATTTGTAACGCGCCGGAAAGAAAAGATTTCTCCCTGCGGTCGAAATGACAAATTCACTCCGCAAGACTGGACGTTGGTCTTTAGCTTTTGTGACCTCCGACCTCCGGCTTGCTGACCTCTGGTCCTCTTTGATGCGCTTCGCTTTGCTCTACCCATCCTGCAGCATGTTGAAAGACGGGTGGGAAGGTGGCATGGGCACAGTGGGCTGGACCCATCCACAGCATCGCAGGATTGTTGGGGTAGGCAGGATGGGTAGAGCGAAGCGAAACCCCTCTTTGCTGACATCTGCCGGCCTCTTACGCGGCCATGCCCTTATGCTTCTCTCTGTTGAGGCAGGCCTTGGCCAGCTGAAAAATGTGATAATCCACCTCAATCTCGCGCCAGCCCAGGTAGTGCATGTGATCATTGATCTCGGAGTGGTTCTTGCCCGGGCGTATAAAGATCGAATTGGTGAGTTCTCTAAGGTAGTGCGGGATCAGAGAGTTTTCCATACCTCTTTTCGCGATCTGTCTGAACAGAACCCTCTTGATGGATTCGGGTGTTTCCGGATTTCCGTGCATGATACCCTCCTCTTCCCGGCGTCTTTGCCGAGCCGATAGAGAAACGTTTTAAGATCGATCCAGTTCTTGGGTTCCACGCAGACAGCGATAGATGATCTGCTCACGGCATGCATCGCAGAGCGCTGAAATATGATATTCCAACCTGGAAGATGGGCTGTCGAGTTCCTGAATCGGTTCTCCGCACCTCATGCAGATCCGGGTGCTCTTTGCCCCGGCATACCTCTCCTCGTACAACTCCCCCGGAAAAGTCCGTTTTACCAGTCCTGTTTTTGCTTCCATGCCTACCCCCATGCCCAAGGTGACCGCCCAAGTCACGGTGATCAAGGATTGAAGGTATGGTTTGGCCGATTCAGGGCCTTTATCAGCAGGGAATTTGATTCTAGCGCCTGGAGTGCGATCGCGACTATAGGGTTAATCCTGTATTTTGATCGGGGGACCTTCCGGTGGGCGATACCTCCTTTTCATTCCTATCCCTTCGATTGTCACCCTGTTTCCGTTGACCTCGACACCGGCCCCAAGCATCTTCTGAACCAGCCAGAGTCTGGATTCCACGTGGTCCGTCATGCTCGGGATCAAATAAGTGCTGGTCCCCTCGGCCAATGCAGCAAAGGGAATCAACTGGTCTGCAATGTGCCGGTCCACGGTCGCGCCCGAATCGAGATCCTCCAGCAGATTTCTCGCGGTTTTTTTTCCGATAGTTTCCGCTGTCCTTCCCCTTGCGCCGGCCATGTCTGCACCGAGGATGCAACCGCTTTCGGTTGTGGCCCAGACCGCCAGGGCCGCGCCGGCCTGGAGCGATGTTTTTTCGAAGGCAGGCTGATCGGGCTTGTCATCGATGATCTCGATTCGAGGCTCCCACCCCCTTTGCGAAAGGATCTCGCGGCATGCGTCAGCCATTCTCCCGGAGACTCTTCGCTCCGCCAGATGGGAGGAGAGAGCAATGCCTTTGACTCCAGTAACCTCCCCCTGTTGCTTTAGCACACAGGGACTGAGGGTCCTTTTCAGGGGCGAAACCTCCAGCCTGATACGACCGCCGCCTCTTGGAACATATCCGGGTTGAAGGATCTTCACTCTCACATCCGCGCCCATTTTTCTGAGCATGGGCAGGAGGACATGCTCCAAATGGAAAAGGGAAGGGGCAAAGTCCTGAAAAAGTCCGCCGGTGATCCTGTGGGTGGATGGAGTTTCGGCAAATAACATGATGGGCAGAATGGTGAGGGCAAGCATGGACGTTGATCCTGCTGTTTCAATGTCCCACCTGAAACTGCCTCCCCTGGGTCCTGACCCGGGTTTGAAGGCAATCTCCTTGGACCCAAGCGCCGCCCCCTCCACGGAACTCCCGGAGATGAGCGCCGATGCCTCGATCGCCTTGAGGTGCTGGTGCCTCAATCCGGGCTTCGGTCTCTTTACTCGAATATTCCGCAGGAGAATATCCTGGCGTCTCAGGATGGAGAAAACTACTGCGTCCCTGACAATCGTCCCGGAGCCCGACTTGCGGCTGCCGTCGATTTCGATCATCCCTCCTCCGAAATATGGAAAAGATTTAACCGCAAAGACGCCAAGGACGCCAAGAAACTATTTGTTTTTTCACCTGCCGGTGAAAAAACAAACTTTGCGTTTTCCTTTGCTTCCTTCGCGCCTTCGCGGTTCAATCCTTTTGCTGATCTCCGATCTCCGGTCTATCTCGCTCCCGACCAGATTGCCCCTTCCTCTGCCATGATCTCACATGTGGCATCGATCGCGCTGTCTGAAAGACCCATGGATTCGCTCGCGCGTACAGAGAGATCTCTCCCGCAAGCCGGACACTTCAGGGGTTTGGAGCTATCCGGAGATGGTTTCACCTTCTGCCCGCACACACATTCAGTCTGTCTCTGATCCATTCCAGCCTCGCATTAGAAAGTATATGGCATAACCCATCATAGGCCAGTGATTCGAAGAGGTCAAAGAGATCGCAATAAGCAAGTAATAGAGAAGGGCCGTAAACCGCGCGGTTCATTATTGTTTTCTTTCATAAGAAAGCCGAAGCCTTAGCATGAAACACACAAAGGTTAAGCGCTGTGAAATTAGACATCTTCTGTTCCCTGGGTTATTCTATCCCCAAGTCCAAACCTTTTATCCTAAACCCACATTTTCAGAAAGGAGATCACTATGGTAGACAACAGCACCTACAAGATCATCGAACTGGTGGGCACGAGCACCAAATCCTGGGAAGAGGCGGCAAAGACCGCGGTCGAGACGGCAGGAGAGTCCCTCAAGGACCTGAGAGTTGCAGAGGTGACGAGGATGGATATGACCGTGGAGAACGGGAAGGTAAAGAGCTACCGCGCCCGTGTAAACGTCTCGTTCAAGTATCAGAAGGATTAAAAAAATCTTCTCCGTGAAGCGTGCCCATGCCCTCCTGGAGTTCACGCTTCACGGATTCTTCAAACTTTATTAATCCACAATAAACCCCGGCGGCAAAGCGGTTCCCCCCGAACTCTGCTTCTCTTCTGATTTCCCCGCACTTCCTTCAGCACCCGGCTCGTTCAGAATAAAGTGATCTTCCACTCCATCTCTCGCGTGGAAGACCAGGCCCAATTCTTCGGCCTTCTCCTTGTAGGAACCTGAAGCAAGCCTGAGTTCCCCAATGGGTTCCACAACCACAGCGGATTCCCCCTCCACCGGACATTTGTTTTCACAATACCCGCATCCATTGCACTTGTTCTCGTCCACCACAGGAACGGTAACGGTGTGCCCGGGCACAAACTGGGACGATATTGCATTATAGGGGCAGATCTCGTCGCAGATCAGACAGCGCTTGTTCTGCTCCCAGGCAATGCAGCGGGAGGCAACTATCCTTGCCGTACCGATTTTTGCATATTGCTTCTCGTCAGGGCTGAGGGGCCGTATCGCCCCGGTTGGACATACATGACCGCACAGGTTGCAGTTCTGCTCGCATCCTGCCAGTCTGGCCGCGATCTTCGGGGTCCACAACCCCGAAATCCCCGCCTCGAGCCAGACCAGTTGAAGGGTGTTGGTCAAACACCCTTTCACGCATTCGCCGCAGCGGATGCACCTGTCCTGGAACATGGGTTCGGGAAGCGCGCCCGGAGGCCGGATCAGGGTGGACGACCTCAGGGCGCGGGGATCGAGACCTCCATGCAGGTGATGCAGGTTCGTCATGGACACTGCAGAGAGAGCGGCTCCCGTCACACCTGCAGCAATGAACTTCCGCCTTGACACATCGATTTCCCGGGACGGAAAACTTCCTGTCTTGCCGGGATTGAACGAGACAGCCTTTTCAGGACAGACCTCCTGACATTTGAGACACATGATGCACTCGGAATGTGCAGTGGTCACATAATCGCTGGATATGGCGGATGTCGGGCACGCCCGGAGACATCGCCCGCACCCTGTGCATGCTTCCGAAACAGACCTCCGGAAGAGCGGACGCCGGCTGCACAAGCCAAGAATGGCGCCTGCAGGGCAAAGATTTCTGCACCAGAATCGCGGCTGAACCATGCCCAGCAGCAGGATGCCAGCCACCATTGCAGCCATGAAGAGATTTGCGCTGAAATAATGGACCCTTACCTGGACAAAGCTGAGGGTGTCAAAACCCAATGTGGAAAGAAGAGGCCCGAAGACGGTCACGAGGACGCTCGTGAAGAGGGTGAAGACAGGGTAGAGGACCAGCGCATAAAAGCGGGTGATGATAGAAAGAGGCGAAAAGAAAAAGTGCCAGCCCAGCCCGAGGAGGGCCGAAACCGCAAGACCTGCGAGGATGAGGTACTTCAGACTCCTGAATCGGTCCATCTCCTCAAAGCTGTTTCTTTTGGGAGCTCTCTTGTCCCTGAGGACCCTGTCCGCTAAATCGACCGTTGTGCCCATGGGGCATATATAACCGCAGAAGACCCTCCCCAGAACCAGTCCAATGCCAAGAACGGCCAGCCCCCAGGCGAGCCCCGGTATGAAACTGCGTGCCACTGCCATGGTTCCGAGGGAAACCAGCGGGTCGAGTTTCAGGAACCAGCCCACATCGACCCATGTCGGTAATGGAAACGACGCCAGCCAAAGGAGGAGCAGGAAGAAGAGGAAAAGAGGGATTTGAATGCGCTTCTGAAAACTCATCAGGCAGAGACCTCTTTCACTGCTTGGCCGGCGATCTCCATGTTCCCCAAGCCCCTCTCATGGGCTTCTTTGATATGTTTGACCTGTGAAGGTTTGAATTTGCGGCCGTACCAGGTCCCAAGTTCCAGGGCCATGGCATCGGCGGCAACCATATCGACAGAAGCCACGATTTTGTTCAACGGGATGACCTTGCCGGGACCGCTCGGCCCACCGTCGGAGAGAATGCGGGATGCATCCACAACGGTGAGCTTGGGAACGAGCACGGTACAGAGATCCACGATCGCGGTGTTCAGGTCGAAATCCATATGAAAGGGTCTTCTGTCGTACACGAGCCCCATCATACCTTTCAGGGCAAAGCTCACCCCGCTTGCGCTGTGGGATTTCGCCACAGGGGCTGCGATCAGCACATCCGCATCCAGCACCCCCTTCATCACCATGGTGGATTTGAGGGACTTTCCTTTGGGCACCTGGATCTCCCTGAACATCTCGGACTTAGTGAGCCCTTCCACACGCGTATTGGGCAGGGATCCGCATGCGGCTTTCAAACCGCTTCTCTCCAGGCAGAGCTCTGCCGAACGGAGGGGATGATCGAGAACGAGAACTGATGCCGCACCGGCTTTAGAACACAAGGATACCAGTTCCCGGACGACGTCGGGGTGCGTTGTGCTGCCCCATTCAGGGGGATTCGGAAAACTCATGTTGGGCTTGATCACCACTTTTTGGCCTGACTTGACGAATCGTGCCATTCCGCCCATGGCTTCCACAGCGGCGTTCACTGCAGGGCCCGGCAACCCGCTGGCCACAACGATGTTCGGCTCGCCCGCACCGCGCACAACTCCGGGAAACCACTTCGGGAGCAACATGGCGCCTGCAGTCATTATGGCGGATTTTTTCATGAAATCTCGTCGGTTCATCTTTTCGCTCCGGCTGAAATCATCTTTTTGGTTGTTTCTCAGTATACTCGCCGATCATCTGTTGGCAAATGGGTGTTTTCCGGGTAAAAAAGCTTGAACCGCCAAGTTCGCCAAGAAAACCATTTGTTTCTTTACCTGACGGAAGTCGCCGTCAGGTAAAGAAACAACTCTTTGCGTTCTTCGCGCCTTCGCGGTTCAAATTTCCTTGTGCTTCGTGATTCTTCGTGGTGCCGTAGGATGGGTTGAGCGTAAGCGAAACCCATCGTTCCAGGGTTCACTTCGTGCTCTTCGTGGTGAGAAGGTTCTTCGATGAGCCCGGCAGGTGCTGAACAGAAAAGAAAAAGGGCATTGCCCCTGTAGAACAATGCCCTTTTTTGTCTTTTGAAGTTTAAAGTAATTTCATTACGTTCTTGGCCTGAGGCCCCCGGCCCGAATCCTCCACCTCAAAACTCACTTGATCTCCCTCGTTGAGGCGCTTGTACCCTTCCATGTTAATTGAAGAGAAATGCACGAACAAATCCTGTCCTTCATCTCTTTTGATGAAACCATACCCTTTTTTCACATCAAACCACTTTACAACTCCCTCGGCCAAAGCGACTCCCTCCTTTTCAAAACAGTTGCTAAGATGGCCCATTGCCCCAGGCCGCTGCCCCGGAAAGCGAACATCTTCAGAGCCGATCGGCCCGCAACAGAGGGCCAGGCCATTTTGAGAACGCCTTATATGATATTCCAGGATGAAAGGTCAAGTGAAAAGAAGCATATGGATAACAAATGGTTATCGTGGAATTGCAGAGCCTCAAGCCCCGCTCTCGAAAAGCCGGACCTGGTTCTTGTCCCTCACCAACCCTCTCTCATCTTCCTCTAAAAACAGGGATCCTTTTCTCCATGAACGACTTGACCGCCTCCACCAGATCTTCGGACAACAGAGCCGCGGCGTTCTTCTGGGCAACATACTCCAAACCGGCCTGGATACCGTGATCCCGGCTGTAGAGGATCACCTCCTTTGCACCTTGGACTGAAATGGGCGAGCATGCCGCAATTTCTGAAGCCGTCCTCCTTGCCTGTGCATACAGTTCTTCCCTTGTTTCACAGATATGGGTAATGAATCCCATGTTCATGGCTTCTTCGGCGGTGAAATCCCTTCCGGTCAGGGCCAGTTCCCGGAAGATCCCATGCCCGATAATATGGGGGAGGCGCTGAAAGGTCCCAAGGTCCGCAATCACGGCGACCTTGGTTTCCCGTATGGCAAAGATCGTGTCCCTCGTAGCCATGCGGATATCGCATGCGCTCAGAAGATCCACCCCCCCTCCGATGCAGTGGCCGTGCGCTGCCGCAATCACCGGCTTGCGGCACCTCTCCACAGCGCCGATCGCTTCCTGCAGCCTGCGGATGTTGATCTTAAGCTCCTCCCGGGAATGCGCGTCTCCCGACTGAACAAGGGGTCCGAGTTCGAAGAGATCGGTTCCAGCTGTGAAGCTCTTGCCCTCGGCGCGAATGATCACTGCGCGAATTTCTTCGTTCCGATCGAACTCCTCGAGGTGTTGTCGAAGCCCCTCGAAAAACCGCATGTTCATGCTATTGCGCTTTTCGGGCCGATTCAGAAAAAGCCATGCGATAAACCCTTCCTGCTCAACCTTGAATGGATGCTCTTCCATGCTTTACCTCGCGTATTGGATGATGGGTTTCGCCCGGGCTAAGACCTCGCCTTTGATGGGTTTCGGTTCACTCAACCCATCCTACAAGACTTCAATGTAAAGAATGCCGGAGGATGGATGAATCGTAGGACGGGTTGAGTGAAGCGAAACCCATCACTTTATGTCAGAAGCGACGGATGCAGTCGAGCGCCTGTTCCGCTTCCTTGATGATCC
>Ga0068712_1003468_pt1 | contig 14761 bp, 15 predicted proteins | sample MTBAKSrepl1MetaG_FD_62987 | JGI IMG/M metagenome (GOLD analysis project Ga0068712, IMG submission 62987) | Enrichment culture microbial communities from Arthur Kill intertidal strait, New Jersey, USA, that are MTBE-degrading - MTBE-AKS1... | ecosystem: Environmental > Aquatic > Marine >... | reverse complement strand
GTTTTTCTCATAATCTTGTCTCCCTTCCGCACGGTGTTCATCACGAATTCAGCTGCTAACCCTGGCAGGAGCCATCACCTGGACCATTGCCCCGTCCGCCGGTACCAGCCCCATCCGGAGCACCGTTTCCACTTCCGTCCGCGGGACCGTCGCCACCATTGCCGGTTCCGTCTCCGGGACCATTACCGCCATTGCCTGAGCCGCCATTTCCATTGCCGTTTCCAGCCAGAATTAATTGGTTATCCAACTTCTCCAAATTCAACTGGTAGGACTGGCAGTCACGATCCCTTTTGGTAGTGCCGGTCCCGAGCTTGCCTTTGCGATTTTGCCCTGCAAACGCCAACGAAGTCGCACACGCCGAAATCACCAGAAACATCAGAATAGAACGTAGCATTTGCTTCATCTGTTATTCTCCTCTCAAATCTTTTCCTGTTTCCCCAAATCATCCACTGTCACATTCGCGTTTTGCATCAAGATCAGCTTCAGGAACGGAACTACCACCCCCCTTCGGCGCCACCGCCGGATTAGTCTTGGAAGCTTCAAGAATCGAGCAGCATCGAACAAAAAACCCGCCTCCCAAAAGGAGGCGGACACATCTGCAGGAAAGGCCCGGCCCCACCTGGCAGCTCCGCTATCCCTTTCACAGGACCGGTGGCTTTGCGTCCCATCCTTTCGGATAGTTTGCCCTTCAGTAAAGCTTCAACTGAGAACGTTTATATCTCTAATACACAGCGGGGGCATAAAAGGTCACAACTGTGGCGAGATATTTGGCTGTTCTTAAGCATTGGTGTGGTTCCGGGGTGGGTTTATTTCTGCCCGAACAGGTCCTGGAGATGCCCACGCGCCGCGAACGATGCGCAAGCGCCCCTGCAGCGCGTGCGCTACGAGCCGAAGCGTGTAAGCCGCCTGCGCGGGTACGAGCTGCGACCCACGCAGGCGGTGTCAACGACGGGTAGACGACGGTCCATGAAGAACGGGTTCTCAGACGAGCTCCCGGATTGATTATCGTTCATTCGAGATTGAATCGGATGTTTACGGAATTTGCTGCTCAAGTGCGTTCCCAAACGGGAGTTCGGGAACAAGGGAGAAAGGAGGGGAGTTCGGGAACAAGCGATGTATTGTTGCGGCACATCTCATGAGTAAAGGGCAGGGCTCGTCGTCGGCAACCGAGAGCAAAGTCAACTCAGCGCCCACCACCGCCGGAGCCGCCACCTCCTCCGGAGCCATCGCCACCACCCGAACCTCCGCCTGAGCCACCACCGCCGCCTGAACCGCCCCCGTCGGAACCGCCGCTACCGCCGGAGCCACTACCGCTTCCGCCCGAGCCGCCGCTCCCTGGTCCGCCACCGCTACCGTGAGCACCGCCTGATGCGCCCGGACCCGAATTGGCTCCCTGTCCTTTCCGAGACCCCTTGCCACTCCGCTCCTGGCCCATGGTTGATCGAGCCCTCTCTTGCCTGGGCCCGAAACCCGTCATATCCTCTTCAGTCACCCCCAAGCGCGCCTGGAACTGGCTCTGAGTCTCTTTATGTTCCATCGTCCTGGTCGCAGCGGCTGCAATGTCACGATCGGGTATACCCTTGGCTTTTGCCACAGCAATGGCGCGCACCAGATCACGCCTTTCCGAGGAAAAATAGCTTTGCCGTAATCCGGAGAAAGCAATCCGGGTAGACATGTTTGGATCGAACTGCATTTGTTTCAACGCAGCGAAAACCTCTGCCGCTCGAGTGACTTCGGGCAAAGAGAGGTGAGAGCCCTGCCTTGCAAGTGTTTGCAGGTCATCTCGAGAGAGACCGCAATACAATGTTTCAGTCAAGCGAACAAAATACTCATCCGAAAACGGAGCAATTCGACCGCTTCTTTCCCTCAAATTGCCAGTGATCGATTTAGCGAACCGGTAGTCATCCAGCTTTTTATTTAATACATGTTCAATCCGAGGCGCCGGCACCTTCTTGACCAATCCCTCTTCCATCTTATTGACAAACGGCTCCAGCGGGACCTGCTCCTTTTGGGCTTCAGTCAAGATATTCAAGAGGTTGGCTGTTTCCTCCGGTTCCAGCTTTTGTTCATAGCCCATAGTCACAACACGATTTATGGTCGTTTCCGCTACGCCAATTGTCTGTGCCTGATGGACTGCGCTCTGTAAGCTGCCGTGAACGCTCTGGGCGGCCCCATCCCCGGGAAATACTGCAAAGATTAGCAGAGCCAGAAAAAAGTGTTTGTCAAATCGCCTTGTCATTTTCAGTCCCCAAGATCAAAACGGCATTCCGATTTCCGAAACCGTCATTTTGAAAAAGGCTTGCCCGAGGGTCGGGAACCACTCTGTTGCCGTCTATCAGGAAAGCATACTCGTAACGCCCTTCGGGCAGATCTAAAGTGAGCGTCCAGGCTCCCTGCTTGTCTTCGCCGCCTTGCATTTCGAACCCTTGCGGGCGCCACTGATTGAATGAGCCGATGACAGCGACCGACCGCGCATCGGCCAAATTCAGAGAAAAACGGACGGGGATACGATCATATCCGGGTTGAATCGGCACGGGCTGGTTGTTTCTGGTAAACTGAGTCAGCATAAACGTCGTACATAAGATCAGCACAATAGCAGAAGCGGCGACTTGAAGAGGCGTAAAGGTGATCGATCTGGGTGATCCGGCCCATTTGCAGATGCGAGCATACCAGGAAAGTCTACTCTTGCGAATAGCATCCATTACTGAAGGGAGCAAGCTTGCGGGAGGATCCAGATAAGCCATTTGCTTGACTCTATGGGCTATTTTCAATTCTTCATCCAACAGAACGTCCCCCTTTGCGCCCTGCTCTTGTTCAAAATCTTTTGAATTAGTGCTGTCCAATTTTCGCATGTCAGTCACCGATGGGATCAATCATTTGATTTTTCGTCTCACAGGCGGCCAGAATATCCCGCAGCTTATGTAGACCTCGATGTATGCGCATTTTTGCTCCGCTTGCTGAAATCTCGAGCGCTTCAGCAACATCTTCAATCGAGAGCTCTTCACGATATCTTAATACGATCGCTTCCCGGTAATCCACCGGCAACTGCAGTATGGCATCTTGAAGCACCCTGGAGTCCAACTGAGAGCACATGAATTCTTCCTGCTGCTGAGGATAGTCGAGTCCGGAACATCCCTCCCATTCATCGATGTAACACGTTTGAGATACGTTCCTGCTGTTTCTCAACAGATTCTTGGCCTGGTTCATGGCTATAGTGTAAAGCCACGGAAAGAATTTCTTCTCTTTTTGAAATTTGTCCAACCGCTCGTAAGCCCTGATGAATGCATCTTGCGCCAGGTCCAAAGCATCCGCGCGGGAACCGGTCATACGATACATCAGGTTGAAAATCGGCTTTTGGTAGCGTTCCACAATGGCACTGTAGGCATTGACATCCCCGTCCAAAACGGCGCAGATACACTGCAGGTCATCAAGGTGATCCATGAAGTTGTCAGTTTCTCCATTGGTTTATTCAATCTCATATACACTTGACGGAAGCATTTCGTCACATTTTGATTCCCGGAATGCTCCATGCAGGAGAGTGCCGCTTCTTAGTCGACAACCAAAACAGAGTTTTCTCCTCCAAATCCATTGGATTCGTTCAAGAAAGCACCAGAGTCCGGCCGCCAGAGCCGGCCGTCGATGACAAACAAATATTGATAGCGACCCGGCGTCAGGTTTAGATCGACAGCCCAGCTTCCTTCTGTTTTCGTCATACAGTGGGCAGCTTTGGACCAACCATTGAAATCGCCTGCCACACAAACGCTATTGGCCCGCTCATCGATATAGCTAAAATGCACACGAGTGCCATTGATGTGCTCGAAATCTTTTTCTACCTGCCCGGCACAGCCAACAATGTGCGACATCGAAGCAGCCAGCATAAGGAGACTTATGAAGGCCCCGATATAAAACCTTCTGCGGCGAAACCTTAATATGGAGCCCATCAAATCTCACCCTGCCTTCAATCCTGAAAAACCGCTCTTCGTTGGTTTTGGTTAACAAGTGTCCGGGGAGTTGTCAATGGGGCATGCTATACCTCCAAAACCGAGCCCTTCCACCCCGTCTAAAGATCCGACTTCCACTTTAATCTTTGCTCCGTTGCGTATAGAATACGGGGCAATAATGGCTTTTAACTGTATTCGCCGAAGAAAGGATGAAAAAAGTGCCACTGAAAGGATTTGACTGCAAGCAATGCGGTTTGTGCTGCAAGCTGCGAGGCGCTTATCAAAATCATGCGACCGATGAAGATTTTCAACGCTGGGAACTGGAAGGAAGGACCGACATACTTGAATTTGTTGCGGTGAACGACCTCGGGTCCGATATGAATGGAGTTCCACGTCGTCTCTTTGATGTGTGGGTAAAACCCGGCACCGAGGAATATCTAGACAGCTGTCCTTTCCTCAAGAAAGTTGATGCACAAGAGAAATATATCTGCACCATCCATAGCACCAAACCCTGGCATTGCAGCTCCTTCCCTTCAGAAAAAGAGTACGCCGAACGGATTGGCTGCATCGGCTTTAGGGGAAGGAGGAAGGATGAAGGAGGAAAAGGGCGATAAACTGAAGCAAGGGATCACCCTTTTGATCCTTCATTCTCCATGCTTTCGCTTTTGTCCTTCCGCCTTCATCCTTTCTCCATCTCCATCTCCATGGTCAGGTCGATGGATCTTGCAGAATGAGTGAGGGCACCACAGCTGATAAAATCCACACCTGTGTCGGCAATTGCCCTGACCCTTTCCAAAAGCACTCCGCCGGAAGCTTCGAGCAACACCCGACCCTTGTTTCGCTCGACCGCCTCCCGCAGCATTTCAAGCGAAAAATTATCCAGCAAAATGATGTCTGCTCCTGCTTCCAGGGCGACCTCGAACTGCTCCAGATTGTCTACTTCAACTTCAAGCTTCAAGGTGTGGGGCGCACGCTGTCTGGCTCTCCGGACCACCTCCCCAACTTCCCCCGCGGCAATAATGTGGTTGTCTTTGATCAAGACGCCGTCCGCCAGACCGAAGCGATGATTAGTCCCACCGCCGTGCCGCACCGCCGCTTTTTCCAATACGCGCCAAAGCGGGGTTGTTTTGCGGGTATCCAGAAGTCGACAAGAGCTGCCGGACAGCTCCTTCACCATATTTCTGGTCAATGTCGCGATACCGCACAACCTTTGCACAAAATTGAGCGCAGTGCGCTCGCCGGTGAGCAAGGTTCGAACCGAGCCATCCAGCCCGAAAACGGGAATACCCGGTTGGATTTCTTCACCATCTTGAAAGAAGTTTTCTATCTGAATGGCAGAATCGAGGAGCTCAAAAATCCGGCGAAAAACCCTGGAGCCGGATAGCACGAACGCTTCCCTGCCAAGCACAACCGCCCGGCCTTTCAAGTCCGGGTCAACCACGGCTTCAGTGGTCACATCTCCGTGCCCCAGATCTTCTTGGATGGCCAGCCAAAGTAACAGGTCCAGTTGCTCCACGGCTATTCCCCCGTTGCAGCACTCTCCCGCAAGTCGTTGATCATGTCGTAGTGGCGGCGGAGCTTTTCCACCTTCTCTGCCAATCGTTGTTCTTTTTCCCGCTCTTTTTCAACCACTTCCAGAGGAGCCTTGGCCAGAAAGTCTTCATTGGAAAGCTTCTTTTGCGCAAAACCGAATTCCTTTTCCAGCTTTCCGAGCTCTTTCGCCAATCGTTTGGACTCACTTTCAAAATCCAGAATATCCTGCAAAATGACGTACACTTCGACACCTTTGGTCATGGTGCTGGCGGCCGTGCGCGGCTTCTTCTGCTCCCCCACCCTCGCAATGCGAAGATTTCCGATCCGGGCCAGGTCGGTGATTACGCCCGCATGACTCTCCAATAAATCTTTCTCGGCTTCCTGCTCACATAAACAAAGCACATCGACACGCAGAGAAGGAGGCACATTCATCTCGCCGCGTATGTTTCGAATACCGCTCACTACCCCCATGATTACTTCCATCTGCTCTTCGCCCGGCGCATCCAGGCGATTGTCGTCAGGCTGCGGAAACCTGGCAACCATCACCGAGCCCGTCGTTTGCGGCAGCTTCTGCCAGAGCTCCTCGGTGACAAAGGGCATGACCGGATGGAGGAGAATCAAGATATTCTCCAGTAGCTCGGCCGCCAGCGACTGGGCCAATTTTTTCGCCCCCGGATCTGCTCCGTAAAGGTCAGCCTTGATCATTTCGAGATACCAATCGCAGTATTCGTGCCAGACAAAATGATAAAGAGTCTGAGCATACTGATTGAAGTGAAAATTTTGAATGGACTCTTCAACCTCACGGACCACCCGCTGCAACCGGCTCAGAATCCAGCGGTGCACGAGCCGTTCAGGCCGTTTTGGAATCTCCTCAAGAACTTCCAGACCTTCGAGATTCATCAGCACCAGGCGCGAGGCATTCCAAATTTTATTGACAAAATGCCTGTAGCCCTCGATTCGCTCCTCGGACAGCTTGACATCCCTGCCCTGCACCGCCAGAGCGGTCAAGGTGAAGCGAAGCGCGTCGGTTCCGTACTGGTCCATAATGATCAACGGGTCGATGACATTCCCTTTGGATTTGCTCATCTTTTGCCCTTGGGCGTCCCGCACCAGAGCATGAACATACACTTCGCGGAAGGGCACTTGCCGCATGAAATGAATCCCCATCATCATCATTCGGGCCACCCAGAAGAAGAGGATGTCAAACCCTGTAACCAGAACGGAAGTGGGGTAGAATTTTTTCAAGTCCGGGGTTGCATCGGGCCAGCCGAGGGTGGAAAACGGCCAAAGAGCCGAACTAAACCAGGTGTCCAGCACGTCGGAATCTTGCTCGAGCTGAGACCCCCGGCACCTGGCGCACTCAGCGGGGTCTTCAAGGGAGACCATGATCTCTCCGCAATCCCGGCAGTACCATGCGGGAATGCGGTGCCCCCACCAGATCTGTCGGCTGACGCACCAGTCCTCGACATTTTCCAGCCAGCCGAAATAGTCCTTTTCCCACTTGGTTGGCACGATCTTCGTCTCGCCCTGGCGCACGGCGGCCATGGCTTTTTCCGCCAGCGGTTGAGTCGCAACGAACCATTGCAGGGATTGCATGGGCTCCACCACGTTTTTGCAGCGGTAGCAATGCCCCACCCGATGCTTATAATCCTCGATTTTCACGAGGAATCCGCCCTTTTCCAGGTCTTTCAAGATTCGCTTGCGGCAGGCATAGCGGTCGAGACCTGCATATGGCCCGGCTTCTTCTGTCATGATGCCGTTTTCGGCAACCACCTGAATCAGGTCGAGTTGATGCTGGCGGCCGATCTCGAAGTCGTTGAAATCATGAGCGGGCGTGATCTTAAGCGCTCCAGTTCCAAATTCACGATCCACATAAGGGTCGGCGATAACGGGCAGTCGCCGCTGCAAGAGAGGCAGAATGACTTTTTGGCCCACGTACGACCTGTAACGAGGGTCTTCCGGATGCACCGCGACGGCTGTATCGCCCAGCATAGTTTCGGGACGGGTGGTGGCGACAACCAGATCGCCTGCACCGCTTTCCAGGGGATAGCGAATATGATAAAGATGACCGTCAAGCTCCTCGCCTTCGACTTCAATGTTGGCCAGGGCAGTCATGCAGCGAGGGCACCAATTGATCATTCTTTTTCCGCGATAGACGAGCCCCTCTTCGTACAGCTGAACGAAAACCTGCCTCACCGCTCTGGAAAGCCCCTCATCCATGGTGAAGCGCTCGCGCTGCCAGTCGCAGGAAGCTCCCAAATGCTTCAGCTGCTTGATGATGATGCCGCCGTATTTGTCTTTCCACTGCCAGACTTGCTGTAAGAAAAGCTCCCGGCCCAATTCGTGGCGAGATAGATTTTGCTGCGCCAGTTGCCGCTCCACCACATTTTGCGTGGCTATGCCCGCATGGTCGGTTCCGGGCATCCACAACACTTCAAAACCTTTCAATCTCTTGTAGCGGCACAGAATATCCTGCAGGGCGTTATTGAGCGCATGCCCCATGTGTAATTGCCCGGTGACGTTGGGGGGTGGGATCACGATACTAAACGGTGGCTTGGCGCTTTTTCCATCTGCATGAAAAAATCCCTCCCGTTCCCAATATGAATAACAATTCCGCTCCACTTGCTGGAATTCATAAGCTTTAGGCAAGCTGCCTTCCCTCATCTAATCACTCCCTATTCTTTCTCTTTCTCCGAGTCGAGCTGCAATCGATCAATTTCTTCTCGCAGTACCGTTCGAACGATATCCGGCAGTCTGGATTCCACGATCTGGTGAACGGCCTTCAGCAACCGATCTTCAATTTGGTCAACGAGCTCTTCGAGGGACGGCTTGTCTTTCGGCTCTTCCAACGAGGAATCGGACACCGGGATAGCAATCTCACTCGTAGCAGGACTCTCGGTCTCGGATTCTGCTTCCACAGGAGATAAGGGCGTTTCGTCAAGCTCCTCCGGAAGTTCATCTTCCTCCTCTGCCCGTCCGCTGTCGATTGTTTTGAGGTCGAAATCCAGATTGTCATCCGAAGCTTTTTCATCGTCGAAGGAGAACTCACTGGATAGATCGTCTCCCAAGAAGCCTTCCTCGTCAGGATCAAACTCAAGCTCGAGGTCCTTCAAATCCAGTTCGGAAAGCTCTGAAGACTCCAGGTCAGGTTCCAGGAGTTTTGCGTCAGGATCCGGCGCTTCCTCGTCCAACTCCAAAATGTCTTCCAGCTCTATGATTTCCTCTTCTTCAGGGACGTCCAGATCAAACCCCGTATTTTCTGCGGAATCGACGTCGTTCTCCTGCCATTCAAAAGATCGCTTTGGTTTTTTCATATCATCTCTCTCAGTCGAAGTGGATTAACATGCCGAATGTACCACAAGTTGTCAAAATAGAAATGGTTGCTCCCGTCGGAATTATACCTGTTAAGAATAGAATGTTGCACTTTGATTCAGTCCAACAAGCCGACTGCCACCCGGGCAAGCCGGTTGTCGGAGTACTTGTAGGGCAATTCTGCATAGATGATGGTCAGCTCCTCCGGACGGATTCCAAATTCATTTTTTAAATAGGACTTCAATCTCGCCGGCATTCGTCTAGATTCCCGTGCATTCCAGAAGATCACCGTTTTTCGCTCCGCCACCGACTTGTCGGCACCAATGGGCTCCAGCGTTGGAGCCACTACCAGACTTTTTGGAAACTGCAAGCGAAGGTTGCCAGCATTCTGCGGCCGATCAGCAATGATCAACCGGGGGTCGGGGCAGTACTCTCTAATTTTATCTGCCAGCGTCGTATACGGAAAATTGAAGGAGCTATAATAACCAAATGACGGACCCAAAACAACCCGTCCGGGAATGACGATCAGGATACTTGAGGCAGCCACCATCGCCACGGCTGTGAAACGAGTCACCGCTTTGGTATGCAGCGCATCGGCACTGACATGCACCAGGAAATAGAACGGAAACAGGAAAAACAGAGGCAACATCCAGCGGTCTTTGAAGTTGGTAATCCCCCAAAATATAATCATAGTCAAGAGCAGGCAAAAAACGATTAAGAAATAACGATGAATCGGGAAAGAGATTTCCCGGCAAGGGTGATTATGAATAGCATGCAAAAATCCCCGCGGAAACAGGACCAGATAAAGGCAACATAAAGGCGCCACAAACGAAATGCAAGCCAGTAAAAGTCGCATCGTCCCTATGCTCATATACCCGTGAGTCAAAATGTTAAACTTATCAACCGATGCAGTCGCCGCGCCTAAATGTGAATACAGCCAAAGAAGGTAAGGCAAAAGAATGGCCAACACGATAGCCAAGCTCATGAAAATTCGGCCGTTAAATACAACCGAGCGCCCCTTGGGGTAACTGAACAAGGTTAGCAAAACGGCGCCGACAAAGATGAAATAATTGTATTTCGACAACATGCCGAGACCGACCAACAATCCGAAGCATAAGTAATCTTTGCTTGCACGGGACCCCAGCAAGCGCAACACAACGTAGAAGCTCATCGCACTTATGGCCGTGACAAGTATCGAATGGGTGAGGTCTCTCTGAGACTCCCAAGATATCTGCGGAATGAGCAGGAGGGAAAGGGCGGCGAGCAGAGCCAACCGGGTATCCCGGAAAAACAGCCGGGCACTCAAGAAAACAAAGGCATAGATGGTGGCAAGCAGGCTGTTTTTGAGCAGACTGAGTCCGAATACGTTGATGCCGAAAATCTCAAAAACGATGATCTGCAGCCACGTATAGAGCGGTGGCTTGGATACGTAATCTGCCCTCACCCACTGCGAGAAAAGCGCCTGTTCGGCCTCGTCCAGCTCCAGGGAGGAAGAGACCAGGACGCGCACTGCGACATGGGCTGCAAAGTAGACAAGCAGCCCAAAAAAGAACCATTTTGCTATGGATTGATCAGTTGAAGGAGCTCGGGAGTTTTTGTCGTTCTTATTGATCTCGGCTGAAGAACTCAAGCCATCGTCCTCAAAGCCACACGTCGATCGAGCGCCGATCTCAACAGGTTTGCACAGAGCAGACGCGCTACGGCAATCGGGTTTCCAAAGCCATGGCGATTTTTTTCTTCAGCTCCGTCAAATCGAAGCTTTTCACAACATAAAAATCGGCCGCAATCGATTTCATATCCTCCTTAAAGGTATCGTAAGCCGTAGACAATATGACCGGCAAATCGTAAAAATGATTGCGGATGTCCTGCAATAAATCCAGACCGTTGTAATCGACCATTTTTATATCCAATATCACCAGGTCGGGCTTTTCCTCTTCGATGCGCTCTAAAATTTTATACCCGCTGTCTGCAGTGAAAACTTCGTAACCGGCCTCCTTCAATTCCTCTGAATAGAGCAAGCGGATATGTTCTTCATCATCAACTACAAGAATTTTGGGCATCTTCAATTCCTCCAGCTTCTTATTCCCATATTTTGACTAAATAAGGTTTATTCTCTTCGAAAACCATGCATTCATTCTCGACGTATTCCTCGGCTTGCTGCAGGGACATTCGCTCCGTCTTCTTCACGAACGACAACACCTTGCCCAAATAGAGAGGAAGCAAAGAGTCCAGGAGAGTCAGACGTTGTTCGCCTTCCATGGCGAGATAGGCCTTAAACGCCTCAAACAAGATCCTGGCCCAGGTTTGACCGGGAAAGGAAAAATGCTGCAGCCCCAAACTTTTTATTTCCAGCAGCTTATGGAACTGAGTCTGATCAAACACACTCTCCCAAACGCCGAGGTAGTCATCGAAGCCCCTTAAGAACCTTTCGTGGAGCTGGTTCATATTGACATCAACCGGCACCGGCGTTGCAACTTCCTGTGCATCCATGCCAAACAACGCAGTGGGTTTGCTCCATTTGACCAATCGCCAGAAATCAGAATATACGGACATAAGGTCAAACATGGCGCTGAGAATTTGTCGGAACAGCGCGGTCAACTGGGCATAGGGGTCCTTTGTGCGGTGAATCTTGGGACTGCCCATAAACGATTGGCAAATAGGCAGCCGGGCATTCAGGGCAATGGTAGTCATCCAGATGTCCACTCCGAAATGTTGAACGGACTCAGTCCATACGGGAGACTCCAGGAACTGCTCAACGAGCTCACCCTTGAAGCCGAAGTCCCCTGCATCGGGTTGTCTCACCCGGCGGCCGTAGAGGCAGCGGGTCAGAGGGTAGATGATGGAACTGGTCAAAGTAGCATCATACTTATGCCTTACGTAAAGGGGACAGACATAGCCTGCGCCCTTCAGGATAGGTTGTCCGAGGTTTCTGATCCAGTATGGGGCCGCATTCTTGATATCGGCTTCGATGACGATGACGGCCTGAGCTTCCAACTCGCGAACCTTTTCAAACAGATTCCGCAGATTATTGCCCTTGCCGCGCTGATTTTCCGGGGTTGATAAATAGATCTTGGGCACTTCTCCGGATGCCTTCATAAAAGCTTCTTTAGTGCCGTCCGTTGAATGATTATCGCAGTTTATGAGGACACTCCGCAGGTTGCCGAAAAACTCGGTCAGCCCCTTGTCTGCCCGCTCACTTGTGAACGCTATCGTTTCCGCTTCATTAAAAGAGGGGATAGCCACTACTATGTCGGCTTTGCTGATGTGCCGGGGGTTCTCCTCGTAAAATGCCATAGCTTCTCCTCCAGCTCTACTTCCCGGATGTTCCCGCACTGCTTTTCAGATATTTGAAAATACCCGCTTCAGTCGTCAGAACAAAAGAGCTCCTGGGATTGTTGAAATTCTTATAGAAATCCAGCGTCCGATAGAATTCATAAAATTCGACATCTTGCTCGAAAGCCCCGGCATAAATCTTGGTAGCCTCCGCATCGGCTTTTCCCCGAATTTCTTGAGATTTCCGAAAAGCTTCGGAAGTGATTTTAGCTGTTTCCCGCTCCATTTGCCCTAAAACTGCAGCCCTTTCGCCTTCGCCTTCCGACCTATACTGGGCGGCAATTCGTTTACGCTCGGAAATCATGCGATCGAACACCTTTTCCTGCACAGAATCAACGTAGTTGATGCGCTTGATGCGAATGTCCAACAGCTCGATTCCAAATTCCGGCACGGAACGCGAAGCATTGACCAACATTTCCCGCGTTATTTTTTCACGCCCCTTGATCAACTTATCACCCTCAGTATCCCTGAAGGCACCCAGAAACTGCATGTCGGGCAAGTCCGCTTCCATCAGTTTGTCTCTGGCTTCCTCCCACCCTTCGCTGCGGACCAGTTCCTCCAACCTATTACCCGAAACCTGGTCGCGTATAATAGAATCGATAATTCCATCCAGGCGGCTTAGAGCAATGGAAGTCGTTCCCATCCGTTTCAGAAAAAGCAACGGGTCTTTGATGCGCCACCTGGCGGTGGTGTCGACCCAGATGTATTTTTTGTCCCTGGTTGGAATCTGGGTGGGATCCCCATCCCATTTCATCACTCGCTTCTCAAAGTAATTTGCCTTTTGAATGAGCGGGATCTTGAAATGGAGTCCCGCCTCAACGATGGGTTCACCGACAGGTCTTCCAAGCTGAGTGATGACCACCTGTTTGGTTTCATCCACAACAAATAGTGCACCAACCGCGAATACTCCCACTACCAGTAAAATTACTATGACAGCTGCTCGAATTCCTTTTGAAATCATTGGATTCCTCTGCTCAATTGCTGCTTATAAAGGTTGCCCGGTCCACCTCGATGTATCGCTCCCGGCATCGGGAGCCTGACAAATCAGCTGTTATTTCACCTCTGCCGGCTGGGATTCGGGCATCTTGTTTAAATCGAATAAAGGCAAAAGATTCTTCTGACTTTCATCGATGACTATGAGTCGTTCTATCTTGGCATTGAAGTCGCTGAACGCCTCCAGATACATTCGGCTACGCGTAACCGCAGGGGCTTTCCGGTACTCCGTCAAAATATCCAGAAAGCGAGCCACTTCTCCCTGGGATTTGTTAACCCTCTCCAAGGCATACCCTTCCGCTTGAGTTATTTTCTGGCGCGCCTCTCCCTTGGCTCTGGGGATCTTTTGATTGTAGACTTGCTGCGCTTCATTGATCATCCGCTCTTTTTCCTGCTGCGCCTCATTGACCTCATTGAATGCTTGCTTTACAGGATCGGGAGGGTTGGCGTTCTGCAGCTTGACCATGGTGATTTGCAAGCCGGTTTTGTAATGATCCATGATCTGCTGTATTTCTTGTGCGGCCATATCCGCAACGGAAGCTCTTCCCACGGTCAGCACTTCATCCACATAGCGATTGCCCACAATGCGGCGCATCACCGATTCTGAAATGTCGTCCAGCGTAGCGTCCACATCCTGCACCTGAAACAAATAATCAATGGGGTCGCGCACCTTGTATTGCACGGTCCATTGGAGATCTATGACATTCAGATCTCCACTGAGCATGCGCGCTTCTTCTTCGTACCCTTTCTCTGTGAAACGCGATCGGATCCCTGGCTCCTCGGTGCGATATCCATACTCACGCTGCAGCACCCGGCCGGTTATTACCTTGCGCACAGCTTCTATACCGAAAGGGATCTTAAAATGGAGACCCGCATCGGCAGTCCGGACAAATTTTCCAAATCTTTGAACCACCGCAGTCTCTTGCGGATCCACGGTGTAATAAGAATTGAACCCTATCAATACTGCCACCAGGATCAACCCAATCCACCAAATGGAGCCCTTGGGAAATTGCGAGAAATCATAGCGGCTTTTAAGGCGCCTTAGCACCTCTTCGAGATCCTGAATATTGCCTTTCCCGGGACCTCTATGGGGTGGCCTATCCCAATCCATTTTACCTCCTTCAAACGACCCGTCCCCTGCAACCCATCCACGTCACACGGATAGAAGCCGTCAGCTTGTGGGAAACGTGTACAGCCACATCATTTTTCTGGTCTGCGGATTGCCTCAAACACATACGCAAAAAAGACCAGCACTGCGGCCATCAGAATAGTCTTCGCTATGCCGGCGGCAGGAAAGAAAAAATGAGCGAGTAGAAAAGCGAAAAACAGGCCCAGAACGGCCCGAATAAAAAGCACCTTAAGCTTCATGCCAATCACGATTCCGATGCCAGCTTAACATAACATCATGCGCCAGTCTTCAACTCTCGGTCACCTACCCTCAAAATTTCTATAATTGAAACATCCTATCCAGCCATCTCTGTATTGTCAAGGTTATCCAACGTTGCGATCCGCCTTATGATTTCACACCGCCTTATTATCCTGTTCGATGCCGGAGCGGGAAAATATCGGAGAACAGAATTTTGGAAACTCGGTTTGGATCGCACGTCAGGTTCTCCGTCGGGATGTGCGAAGCACTCCCTGCCTAACCC
>Ga0068712_1003466_pt1 | contig 14765 bp, 11 predicted proteins | sample MTBAKSrepl1MetaG_FD_62987 | JGI IMG/M metagenome (GOLD analysis project Ga0068712, IMG submission 62987) | Enrichment culture microbial communities from Arthur Kill intertidal strait, New Jersey, USA, that are MTBE-degrading - MTBE-AKS1... | ecosystem: Environmental > Aquatic > Marine >... | reverse complement strand
GCCTGCTGCCGACGGGCGGAAGGAGTGGCCCTGACCGCCAGCGACCGCAACAGGCTGGGCCGCTGCCGCCCCGGACTGGACTTCGCCGAACCCAGGGAGCACCCGGTCTTTCCTTACCGCCTCAGGACCGTGAACCGGGCCTGCCTTTTTCTGAACGAAAAGGGACGCTGCAGCGTCTATAACTCTCGGCCTCTGCTCTGCCGGCTCTACCCCCTCCAGATCCACCTGGACTGGAAGGGGGGGCTGCTCTGGTGCCTGGAGCACTGTCCCGGCGTCAACGCCGCCGGGGCGAGAATGATAGACCGGCACTATCTGGCCTGGGCGGACCTGACCTTGACCCAACTCGAGAGTCCGGGTTTCCTGGATCTCCTGGGCGCCTACCTGGGCCCGACCAAGCGGCCCCCGGTGCCGCTGCTCTATTCGGCCGGGGCGGTCATTCATTCCGACTGGCCCACCCGGATGAAGGCGAAAGAGCAGTTCTGGTCTCTGGCCGGACAGGACGGCCTGGCGACTTTGACCCCGCGCCAGAGAATGGAGTGTCTCTTCTACGACGTCCTGCCCGTCTATTTCAGCGCCTTGACCTGCCGGGCCAGGCGGTCGCCGGAGTCGGCCGCTCTCTTCATCGACCAGGCCGGCCTCAGGGAGACCTTCGACCTCTGCCAGCCCAGCCTGGTCAGGCTCCTGTCCGAGGCAGCGGCCGCCGAGAGGCGGCGCTCGAGAGGAGCTATGGCAATGGGCGATAGCGCCGCCGCCGGGGCCGGGCCAGCCAGGGACTTCCGCCGGATCGCCCCCCAGGCGGCCAGGGCCGAGGAGAGTTACCTGAGGGAGCTCACCGAAAGGCAGGGGCGCTTCGGCCCGGAGTCCACGAGCCTGCCCGTGGACGCGGAGAGCTTTCTCGTGGTTCTGGCCGCCCAGGTCCTGGAGGGAGAGGCCGCGACCCTGGCCCTGAGGAGGGGCCGGCCGGAGGTCTCCTTCCAGGAAATGAAAGAGGCCATCTGGATAGTGGAAAGGCGTCTGTCCAGACTGCTTCAGTTCGTGATCAATCTCATACCCCCCCAGGGCCTGGTCTCGCGGGACGGGCGCCCTCAGGGGTCCGGGCCGGCCTGAAGGGCTGAGCCCTTGATTAAACGGCTGGGACCAAACGGTCCATTTTTCAGCCCTGGGAGCCGAGTCTAAACAATTTCATCAGGAGGATGAGATGGAAAAAGAGGAAATCAAAAGAATAGACAGGGAACATCACCTCCACTCCTGGTCCGTCCAGGATGCTCTGAACCCGCTGATCTTCGATCACGGCGAGGGGGTCTATTTCTGGGACGGCGAGGGCAAGCGCTATCTGGACATGTCCTCCCAGTTGATGAACCTTAACATTGGCTACAACCACCCCCGCGTCGTCGCCGCGATAAAGGAGCAGGCCGAAAAAGCCGCTTACTGCGGGCCTGGGTTCGCCCTGAGTTCCAGATCAGAGGTGCTTGCCCGCCTGATCAAGATCACGCCCGGCGACCTGGATTACTTCTTCTTCACCTTGAGCGGCGCCGAGTCCAACGAGAACGCCATCAAAATAGCCAGGCTCTACACCGGGAAGCAGAAAATAATCGCCCGCTACCTGTCCTACCACGGGGCCAGCTACGGGGCCATCTCCCTCACCGGCGACCCCCGGCGGCCTCCCGTGGAGCCCGGCATCCCGGGCGTGCTGCACGTGAGGGATCCTTTCTGTTACCGCTGCCCCTACGGGTTGACCTATCCGGGCTGCGGCATTCAGTGCGCCAAGGAGATCGAGGACGTCATCGCCTACGAGGAGCCGGACACCGTGGCGGCGGTGATCGTGGAGGGCATCACCGGCTCCAACGGGATCTTCGTGCCGCCGACCGAGTACTACCAGCGCCTGCGCCAGATCTGTGACAAGAACAACGTGCTCCTGATATCCGACGAGGTCATGTCGGGCTTCGGCCGGACCGGGGCCTGGTTCGGCATCGACAATTTCGGCGTCGTTCCGGACATCATGGTCATGGCCAAGGGCCTGACCTGCGGCTACGTGCCCCTGGGGGCCGTGGCCGTCAGCAAGAAGATCTGGGAGCACTTCCGCAACAAAATGCTCTGGTGCGGCCTGACGTACAACGCGCACCCCCTGGCCTGCGGAGCGGCGGCCGCCTGCCTGGATGTCTACAAGGAAGAGGGCCTGGTCGAGAACGCCCGCAAGCTCGGCGGGGAGCTCCTCAAGGAGCTAGAGGCCCTCAAGCAGAAGCACCCCTGCGTCGGGGACGTCAGGGGCAAGGGGCTGTTCGCGGCCATTGATCTGGTCAAGGACAGGCAGACCAAGGAGCCTCTCATCCCCTGGAACGCCAAAGGTCCGGCCGGGGCCCTGACCAAGGAGATCAACGGCCGACTGATGCGCGGCGGCGTCTCCACCCAGGTTCGCTGGAACTGGATCTTCCTGGCGCCGCCTCTGGTCATAAACCTGGAACAGTTGCGAGAGGGTCTCAAGGTTGTCGATGAGACCCTTTCTTTCGTCGACTCGAAAATAGGTTGAAGATCTCATGACTCGTCCCTGAGACCGAGCCGAAGGCGCCGGCTTCGATTCAGACGGCCCCGCCGTTCTTGATCATCGGCTGGGGCGTGGCAACGCTCCAGCCGGTCCGACCTTAGGCTCGGGCCAGGGGCGGTGCCGACGAGCAGGTCTTTTAGCCGAGCTCGACGGCGGGAGGATTCTTTCGTGTCCACAGGCGAATACAATCCGTTCGAGATGGCCCAGGCGCAGCTGGACGACGCGGCTGAGCGTTTGGGGCTGGACGAGGCGACGCACGAGCTGTTGCGGTGGCCGATGAAGGAGTACCAGTTCACTCTTCCGGTCAGGATGGACGACGGCAGGGTGAAGATATACCGGGGCTACCGGGTGCAGTACAACTGGGCGTTGGGTCCGACGAAGGGTGGTCTACGCTGGCACCCGGACGAGACGATAGACACGGTCCGGGCCCTGGGGGCCTGGATGACCTGGAAGTGCTCGGTGGTTGAGCTGCCCCTGGGCGGGGGCAAGGGTGGGGTGACCTGCAACCCCAAGGAGCTGAGCGAGGCGGAGAAGGAGCGTCTGGCGCGGGCCTACATCCGGGCCATCTGGACGCACATCGGTGTGGACCAGGACGTGCCGGCGCCTGACGTGTACACCACGCCGCAGATCATGGCCTGGATGATGGACGAGTACGAGACGCTGAGGGGGGCGCACCATCCGGGGGTGATCACGGGCAAGCCGATCGTCATCGGGGGCTCCCAGGGCCGGGGTGACGCCACGGCGCGGGGCGGGATCTACGTCACGCGCGAGGCGGCCAAGGTCAAGGGCCTGGAGCTGAAGGGGGCCTCGATGGCGGTGCAGGGCTTTGGCAACGCGGGCCAGCACGCGGCCCGTCTGGGCCAGGAGGTCCTGGGCCTGAAGCTGGTGGCCGCCTCTGACTCCAGGGGCGGGGTGTACAGCGAGAAGGGCCTGGACGTGGCCGAGCTGATCAAGTTCAAGTGCAACGAGGGGACGGTGGTGGGCTTTCCCGGGGCCGGGGCGATCAGCAACGAGGATCTGCTGGAGCTGCCGGTGACGGTGCTTTTCCCGGCGGCCATGGAGAACCAGATCACCGGGTCCAACGCGGGACGGGTCAAGGCCAAGATCTCCTGCGAACTGGCCAACGGGCCGACGACGCCGGAGGCGGACGAGATTCTGGAGAAGAACGGGGTCTTTGTGCTGCCGGACTTTTTAGCCAACGCGGGCGGGGTGAGCGTGTCGTACTTCGAGCAGGTTCAGAACACGTACAACTTCTACTGGAACCTGCAGGAGGTCTACTGGCGGCTGGACGACAAGATGACCAAGGCCTTTCACGAGGTCATGGGCATGCACGAGCGGGAGAAGGTCAACATGCGCCAGGCGGCCTACCTGGTCAGCGTGGCCCGGGTGGCCGAGGCCTGCAAGCTGAGGGGCTGGGTCTAGACTAACCGGATGGGGCGGCCCCGGCCCGGCCGCCCCTCTAACCAAGAGTCGGCGGCATGAAATTCCTGGAAATACCCAATGATAGCTGTCGCGTAGCAGAAGGTTGACCGGATACTTGAGGCTGAGATATCCCCCCCAAAGCGATTTTTACATTGGAGCGACTCGAGATGGATCGCGGCATGACGAAAATCGCGGCTTTCAATCCGGGATCAAGGATTAGTGTCGAATTTGGTGGTTTCGGAAGGCCTCAGACGGCGCGTCGGCTGATTTAGAATGGTTTTGCGGGGTGGCAATTCCGGCCAACTGAACCGGAGCGATCGAGGGCGCCTGTTTGGGCGCCTTGTCAGGATGTTGTTCAGCAAGGTTCAGGCAATTGATTCTCACAGGAAGGAGAAGCATTTCATGGCGTCTAATGAGGTAGCCAGCCCCGCTGAAACAGAGCGTAATATCACGGAATTAAAAGAGCTTTACCAACAAGGACGACTCTCCCGCCGCCAGTTTTTCAGAAAGGCCTCCCTGCTGGGCATGAGCGTCGCGGCCATCTGCGCCTTCACTGGCTTGGCCGCTCCCGAGGTGACCCAGGCGGCTCCGGCCAAAGCCAAGGGCGGCGCCTATAAGAGCATCCTCATCAAGAACGGCTTCGTCCTGACCATGGACGACAAAAACAGCTTCATCGAAGACGGCGCGGTGATCATCAAGGACGACAAAATAGTGGCCGTCGGCAAAACGGAAGACATCGAGAAGCAGCACCAGTGCGACAAGGTCATTGACGCGGAGATGAAGGTAGTAATGCCCGGGCTGGTGAACCTGCATTATCACTCCTCACTAGGCAAAGGGATGTACAGCGACCTGCCGCTGCTCGAATTCCTCGAGGGGTTCTGGTATCCCAAAATCCGGACCATGACCTACGAAGAAGCCTACTGGGGCGCTCTGTGCGGTCACATCGATTCCATCAAGCGAGGCACCACCACGGCCAATGACATGTGGCGGCAAATGGAGGCGGTGGCTGACGCTGCGGAGAAGGCCGGTATTCGAACCGTTGTCTCCAATGACGTGGCCGACGCCGAAGTAAAGATCGACACCGTGGCTGACAATGAACGCGTTTACAAAGAAAAACACGGTTTAGCCAACGGCCGCGTCCGGGTATTCTTCGGGGTGGAGTGGGTGCCCATCGCCTCGGAAGAGATCATGCGTGATACCCGGAAGATGGCTGACAAGTACCACACCGGCATCCACATCCACCTGAACGAATCCCAGGGCGAAGTTCAAATGAGTCTCAAGAGGCACGGCAAGCGGCCGACCGTGTTTGCCCATGACACCGGCGTGCTCGGCCCGGACTGCGTGGCCGCCCATTGCGTCTGGCTATCCGACGAGGAAATTGAAATGATGGCCAAGACCAAGACGCACATCTCCCACAACGCGGCCTCCAACGCCAAACTGGGCAACGGCATCGCCAGGATTCCGGAATACATGAAGGCTGGCATCAACCTGGGCATCGGTCACGACTCAGCCGTCTGCAACAACAATGTGGACATGTTCGAGCAGATGAAGTGGACGGCTCTCATCCACCGGGCCGTCAGGGCCGACGCCAGCCTGCTGCCGGTGGACCCGGTCTTGCGGATGGCCACGGTGAACGGCAGCATTGCCCTCCAGCAAGATACGGGCGTTCTGGCCCCGGGCAAGAAAGCCGACGTCATCCTGGTCGACCTGAAGGCGCCGCAGTTCTCTCCGGTGGTCAGAGGCGAGGACAACAATATTAAAGCCCACCTGGTCTATACAGCCCAAGGCCCAGACGTGACCACCACCATCATCGACGGCCGGGTGGTCATGGAAGACAGAACCGTTCTGACGGTGGATGAGGACGAGGTCAGGGAGAAGGCCAACGCCGCCTTCCTGGCCGTGTTTAAAAGGATTAAAAAGGCCTAAGTCATCCGGCGCTCCGTGAGGCGGAGGCGCCTCGGCCGTCGAACCGGTGGACGGTCATAGTCCCGGCCGGTTCCGCTTTTCCTGATGCTCCCGGTTTTGGCCAGGCGGCCGCTTCAAAGCGGCCGCCTGGGCCGGCTGGGGGATGAATTCTGGATGATGGGTCTTGTTCGAATTCGGCTCTGAGGGCGGCCTTCTCGGCTTCCGGCGACTCGGGGTTAAGCCTTTCCCGGCTCCAGTGATCCTCCGGGGCCGGAAGGGGTTCAGGTGCCCTGCCCGGAGGGATGGCACGCTCAAGAAGCGATAAAAACAGCGATTTGGGAGGTCCGGATTCAGCCGCCTCGCGCGCCGGATGCAGGCTCGCTCCTGGCCGGGCCCCGAGCTCACCAGGAGACGAGAAGCCCAGCCCTTTTGGGAACGGCCGCCGGGATTACGTTCGATCTCACGGTCCGGAAGGCGGGCGGACTGGACGCCGGTTAGTTTAATTCTCACGAATTGAGAAATAATGCGGAATTACTTGACATGCATCCCCGATGCATCCATTCTGTATCTAGATCGATTGCCGACTTAGAATCAGGCGTAATGGTCCGGCCAATCGAGCCGGTCGTAGGATGCAAATCCACTTGAGCGCCTGGCCTCTGTCCATCCGGACCGAGGGCGGGCGCGGGAATGGCTTTAGAAAAAGAGAGTATCTCAACCAAGGGAGGCGCAGCAAATGGCAAAAATGGACGTAGCCATTACCGGAGCCGCCGGCGCGACCGCGTTCGCCCAGGTGGCCCAGCAGATGGCCTACAAGATCCTGGAGGGTCATCCCTACTTCAACCTGGCCGCCTTGATCGCGGACAATCCCGAACACGTGGGTAAGCCGGCCGCCGAGTGCATGACCTGGTACGGACCCCAGGATTATCCCGAGGCCCTGGCCAACATGACCATGGTCGCGGCCAACCCCGAGGCGGCGGCTAAGTTCGGCGACATCAAGCTGGTCATCTCGGCCCTGCCGCCCTGGGTGCCCAAGGAGCTGGACACCGCCTTCTGCCAGGCCGGCGTCCCGGTGTTGAGCGAGTCGCCCCTCTACCGCTTCGAGGCCGACGTGCCCCTGGTCGTGCCCGAGATCAACGCCGACCACCTGAGCATCCTGGAGGCCCAGAAGAAGAAGCGGGGCTGGAAGAGCTACATCGTCTCCAACCCGGTCTGCACCGTGACCGTCATCTGCCTGGCCATGAAGCCGATTATCGACGCCTTCGGCGTCAAGAGCTGCTTCCAGGTGACCATGCAGGCCCTCTCCGGGGCCGGCCCCAAGGGCCTGGCGGCCATGGACATGGTCGAGAACATGATCCCCTTCATCGGCAAGGAGGAGGAGAAGCTGGAGAAAGAGGGCCCCCGGATTCTGGGCTCCGTCGGCGACGGCGTGATCGTGCCCAACCCCATGCCCCTGAGCACCTCCTGCAACCGCATCCCGGTCCTCTACGGCCACACTGCGGTCATCTTCGCCGAGACGGCCAAGCCGGCCAGCGTCGAGGAGGCCAGGAAGGTCTTTGCCCAGTGGCAGGGCCAGACCAAGGGCCTGAACCTGCCCAGCTCCCCGCCCGAGCCGATCATCGTCATGGACCAGGATGACCGGCCCCAGCCCAGGCTGGACCGGGCCCGCAACAAGGGCATGAGCGTCTGCGTCGGCCGGATCAGGCAGGACCCGGCCTTCAAGCAGGGCCTCAAGTGGGTGGTCATGGGCGACAACTTCGTCCGGGGCACGGCCGGCAACACCATCCTCAACGCCGAGCTGCTCTACGCCAAGGGCCTGCTCTAGAGATTCCCGGAGGGGAGGTCCGAGGCATGGAGATCTTAGGGCGTCACAAGGCCGGTGAGATAATCACCGTCAGGATAGACCCGGAGGAGTGCCTCCAGGCGACCCTGGAGAAGGTGGTCAAGGATCTGGGCGTCAACGCCCTGGTCCTGACCGCCGTGGGCAGCGTGGCCGAGGTGGCCTTCGCCAATCCTAAGTCCCCGGACAAGAAAAATATCGAGGTGGCCGTAAACGAGGTGGCCGGTCCTTTTGAGCTCATGTCCCTGGTGGGCGGTGTAGGCCCGGCTCACGCTCACGGCAAGGCCGAGAGCCACCTCCATATCGCCGTTTCCGGACACGACGGCGCGGTGCTCGGCGGCGGGCTGAGGTACGGGACCAGACCCTGGTTCCCGATCCAGGTTCAGCTCTTGGTTCACGACTGAGGCGCGCTGGAGTAAACGGGGCTGATGGCGTTCAATCATTCGATGAATGAAAGAGAAGGGAAAAGGGGGTTCATTATGAAGGTCAAGAAGACCGCCGTGATCCTGGGATGCCTGATCCTGATTCTGGCCCTGGGGGCCGCTCCGGGCTTTGCCAAGGTCAAGTTCATAACCATAACCTCAGGTCCGGTGGGCGGAACTTACTACATCCTGGGCGGCGCCCTGGCCGACCTGCTCAAGGACGTGGTTCCCGAGGCCAAGGTCACGGTCACCACAGGCGGCTCCCTGGCCAACATCTCCAAGGTCCAGGCCGGCAAGGCCGACATCGGCTTCACCATGGACAGCCTGGTCAATGAGGCCCGTAAGGGCATCGAGGCCTACAAGGACAAGGGCCAGCACGACAAGGTCCTGGGAATGACCTACGTCTGCGACATCTACATGAGCCTCTTCCTCCTGCCCCAGGACAGCCCGATCAAGTCCATCGATGAGATCAAGGAGAAGAAGATCCCCATCCGGGCCCTGACCTCGCCGCGGGCCAGTTCGCCCTCCGTCGCGGCCGAGAGGATGCTGGCCGCTTACGGCATTACCTTCAAGGACATCGAGTCCTGGGGCGGCAAGGTCAACTTCGTCTCCTATGCCGAGGCCAGCTCCCTGCTCAAGGACGGCCACGCCGACATCTGGGTCGGGCCGATGACCCCGCCCCTGCTGGAAGTGACCACCACCAAGAAGATGCGGCTCCTGCCCATCAAGCAGGAAGTGCTCAAGGCCCTTAAAGAAGAGTACAAGTACGGCATGGCCGTGATTCCCAAGGGCTACTGGGAGTTCATCCCCGAAGACACCCCGACCATGACCGAGGCGATCATGATCATCGTGGCCAAGGACATGCCCGAGGACGTGGTCTACAACATCACCAAATCCATAGCCACCCACCCGGACGTGGTCCGCAACGTGCACCGGATCTACAAGGAATACGATCCCAAGAGGGGCTGTGAGTTCAGCGGCGCGCCGATGCATCCCGGCGCGCTCAAGTACTTCAAGGAGCAGGGCATCTGCAAATAGGTTCAAGGTCGAGGCCGGCTCTCCCCGGGAGAGCCGGCCTGATAATCACTTGATCAGGAGAGGCCGGAGAGGGGAGACCCTTTCCCTCTCCCTCCTCTCCTCACGACTGGCTCAGGGAGCGGACCGAACGTGGGCGAGAACAAGTACTTCCGCTGGTTTGTCGCTGTCTGGTCTGTGGCTTTCGTCCTCTTTCACTTCTACACGGCCATCTTCGGGGTCTTCATCGCCCAGCTCCAGCGGCCGGCCCACCTGACCTTCGGCGCGGTCCTGGGCCTGCTGATCCTTCCGGCCAGGAAGGGCAACCCCCTGGGCGTTACCAACCTTATCCTGGCCGCGCTCTGCCTGGTCTCGTTCGGCTACAACGTCTACGACTACCACGTCATAACCATGCGCCAGATTCTGATCGATCCCCTAGCCCTGTTCGAATACGCCCTGGGCGGGATCAGCCTTCTGCTCATCCTGGAGATGACCCGGCGGGCCGTGGGCGGGGCTCTGGTCTACGTCGCCGCCGGGGCCTTGCTCTACAACTTCATCGGTCCCTATCTTCCCGATGTCATCGCCCACCAGGGCTTCTCCTTGGCCGACGTGATCGACTACCTCTGCTTCGGCCTGGACGGCGTTTACGGCCTGCCCATCGGGATATCGGCCACCTACATCTTTCTTTTCATCATTCTGGGCACCTTCATGGAATTCAGCGGCGTGGGCGATCTGATCATGGACGTGGGCAAGCTGATCGCCGGGGGGGCCAGGGGCGGGCCGGCCAAGATCGCCGCCGTGTCCTCGGCCTTCTTCGGCTCGGTCTCGGGCAGCGCCGTGGCCAACGTCTACGCCACCGGCGCGGTGACCATCCCGATGATGAAGCGGATGGGCTACCCGCCCCACATCGCCGGGGCCGTCGAGGCGGTCGCCTCCACGGGCGGCCAGATCATGCCCCCGGTCATGGGCGCGGCCGCCTTTCTCATGGCCGAGGTCCTGGGCGTGCCCTACCTGAGCATCTGCAAGGCGGCGCTGATCCCGGCCATCCTCTACTTCGGGACCCTGGTCCTGGTCCTGGACTACGAGGCGGCCAAATCGGGCATCAAGGGCCTGACCAGGGAGGAGGTCCCCCGGCTGCGCGACGTCCTGCCCCGGATCTATCTCCTGGCCCCCATGGTCGTGCTGGTGGTCGTCCTTTTGCTGGGCTTCACCCCCTTCCGGGCCGCCTTCATCGCCATCCTGGTCACCCTGGGGGTCAGCTTCTTCCGCCGGGACACCCGCTTCACCTGGGCGACCTTCCTGGAGGCCATGGTTGCCTCGGCCAGGCGCGGGGTGATGATCGCCGCGGCCACTGCCGCGGCCGGAATCGTCATCGGGACCATCAGCCTGACCGGCGTGGGCATCACCTTCTCCAGCATCGTCATGTCCCTCTCCGGCGGCAACATGGCCCTGGGCCTGGTCCTGATCATGATCGCCTGTATCGTCATGGGCATGGGCACGCCGACCACGGTCTCCTACATCATTGTCGTCACCCTGGCCGCGCCGGCCATGATCGAGTTCGGCTTCTCGCCCATAGCCTCGCACATGTTCGTTTTCTACTTCGGCATCCTGTCCATGATAACCCCGCCGGTGGAGGTGGCCGCCTACGCCGCGGCCGACATCTCCAAGGGCGACCCGATCAAGATCGGCTTCTCGGCCTGCCGGATAGCCATCCTGGCCTTTGTCGTCCCCTACTTCATCCTCTTCGACCCGGCTCTCCTTATGGACGGGCCCTGGGCCAGGATCGGCTTTCGCTTTCTGATCACCTCGGCCGGGACCGTGATCCTGGCCGGGGCGATCACCGGCTGGTACTTCAACCGGCTCAACCTCGGCTTCAGATTCTATGCCTTTGCCGCGGCCATGCTGATCATCATGCCGGGAATAAAGACCAGCCTGACCGGACTGGCCATGGGCGCTCTCCTGACCTTCTACGAGATGCATCTTAAGCGGCGGAAGCTGGCCCCGGCCGCGAATGGGCCGCAAGCTCCGAGTGGCTGATCGTTCCGTTGATAAACGTTGGCCGCGGACGCCAGGCCCGTCGGCGCGGCTGATTTCTGAGGACGGGCCCCAACAAAAGGAGGTTCAGATGGGACGGACTCTCTTAGGCGCGCCGAGAAAGGTTCCCACCAAGAACGCCCAGTGCGTCAAGGTGGGCCAGGTACTCTACACCTCGGGCGTGCCCTTTGACTGGAACACGGGCAAGATCGTGGGCAAGACCATCCAGGAGCAGACCAAACAGACCATGGAGAACATCAAGACCACCCTGGTTGCGTCCGGCTCCTCCATGGACAACATCGACCGGTGCACGATCTTCACCACCAGCATCGACAACGTGGCCGGCCTGAACGAGGTCTACTACACCTACTTCCCGGCCGACTCGACGCCGGCCAGGGCCTGCATCATCACCGGCCTGGCCCATCCGGACCTGATGCTCGAGATCGAGGTCACCGCCCACGTGGAAGGATGACCCCTCTCAACTCGAGATGCGTCTTTCTTACCATTGGCTCGCCCAACCGGGAGGCCATGAAGGGAGATGACATCCCAAGAACAGAGACGCCGAAATACCGAGGTGAAAAAATCGGCTGAGTTAAGTTAAGCGCGTAAAAAAGGGCCGCTAAGGCCCGTTACGAGGCTGCCCCGATAAAACGAGGACAGACCAATGAAGAATTTTCTCATCACCGCGAAGGCATTCGGTGGGGATCAGTGGCCAGAATTGGAGAAGCTGTGCCTCCAAGGAAAGGTTCAACCCTTGATGAATCCCCACGATCGAGCCATGAGCGCCGAGGACATTTGCCAAATCAACGAAAAAACACCTCTGGCCGCCATAATGAACTACTCCAGTTCCGATGAAATCAGCCGCCGAGTCTTTGAGTGCTGCAAACAGCTAGAGGTGGTCTCCAGGCACGGCGTTGGAATGGACGCCATTGACCTGGAGGCGGCCGAGGAGTTCGGCGTGGAGATCAGGCGGACCGACAACAACACGGACAACGAATCCGTGGCCGACTTCACCTACGCGTTAATGCTCGGCCTGATCCGGCGGGTCTACGAAACAAGTCAGTCACTGAAGAGTCATCGCTGGGAAAGACCCAACTCCATGGACTTCTGGGGCAAAACCCTGGGCATTGTCGGTCTGGGTCGCATCGGCAAGGCAGTGGCGGCCAGGGCGGTTGGGTTCAGCTTAAAGATCTTGGCCCACGACCCTTATGTCGACCCCGGCTACGCCTCAGAGAGGGGTGTTCGACTCTGCGGGCTGGAGGAGCTGCTAAAAACAAGCGACATCGTGACCCTGCACTGCCCCCTGGACGCAAAGACGGCGGGGATGATCGGACCCAAACAACTCCAGATGATGAAAAGAACCGGCTTCTTGATCAACGCGGCCCGCTCTGGGTTAGTTGATCAGGCCGCCTTGCTCGACGCTCTGAAGAACCGGACCATAGCCGGGGCGGCGGTGGATGTTTATGACGTCGAACCGGCTCTCAAAGATCCCTTGATCGAGGCCGGCCTGGACAACCTGCTGCCCACGCCCCACGTGGCCGCCTATACGGTGGAGTGTATCCGGACGATGGATAGGCTGGCCGTAACCAACGCCCTAGATGTACTGGTTAAAAAGGGCTGAGGCTCGGGGTAGAAAAGCTCAAATTGTGGTTCAGGCCACTACCGTGGCCTGAACCCTAGCCAGGAGTGAGCTGATGAACCTATCTCGCTTTCCCCGTCGGCGATACACCTTCGGATACACCCCCATCGAGAAGCTTTCCCGGCTGTCCCAAGCCCTTGGCGGACCACAGATCTACATGAAAAGGGACGATCTTCTGGGGCTGGCCGCGGGCGGCAACAAGACCAGGAAGCTGGAGTTCGTGGTTGCGGATGCACTGGCCAAGGGCGCGGACACCCTCATCACCTGGGCGGCAATCCAATCCAACAGCTGCCGCCTGACCCTTGCCGCCGCGGCCAAGGAAGGCCTGAAATGCAGGCTGGTTCTTGAGGAGCGCATCGCTGGCTCATACAACCCCAAGGCCAGCGGCAATAATCTTCTGTTTCACCTCCTGGGTGTCGAAAAATTGAGGGTGGTTCCAGGGGGCTCCGACATGATGGCCGAACTTCAAGCCGAAGCCGACGAAGTCACCTCCCTGGGCCGCAAGCCCTACATCGTCCCCTTAGGGGCCTCCACCCCGCTCGGCTCGCTGGGCTATGTGGCCTGCGCCGAGGAGATTCTGGCCCAGACCTTTGACTTGGGCGTGAAAATCGATCACGTCGTTGTCGCCAGCGGCAGCGCTGGGACCCACGCCGGGCTAGTGGTCGGATTTTACGGCTACAACAGCCGCATTCCGGTCGTCGGCATCAACGTCAGCCGGCCGAATGAGCTCCAGGAGCCAATGGTTTACGAGCACGCCAAGAAGACAGCGGCTTTCGTGGGGCTCGAAGGCGAGCTGCCCCGGGAGACAGTCCGCTGCTTTGACGGCTATGTCGGGCCCGCCTACTCCGTCCCGACGCCGGAAATGGTCGAGGCGGTCAAACTGGTGGCCAGAACAGAGGCCATCCTGCTTGACCCGGTTTACACGGGCAAAGCCATGGCCGGGCTCATTGACCTTGCCCGCAAAGGGTATTTTAAGAAGGATGAAAACGTTCTTTTCGTCCACACTGGTGGTTCGCCGGCCCTCTATGCCTATGCCGACACCTTCTTGACTTAACCTGGACCGGGCGACAGGCGTTGGATTAAACACTCTACTCCCGAGAAGCCTTGAAGTTACCCCAGACGCCCTGATAGCAGCCAAACCAGACCTTAACCTGGTGCAGACCGAACAGCACGCTCACTGCCGGGACCGATTATGGCGGCCAGAACAAGATATTGGCCGAACGGTTCGAGGCGGAATGGGGACGAGGGGAGATGAGCGCTTGTTGAGTCAGATCCGCCGAACCGCCAAGGATTAAGGTGAAGCGGACAATGCATTGAAAGAATTAAAATATTTCAAATCTTTTGCTAGATAATTTTCTGTCTGGATTTACGGCCGGAGAGTGTTCCGTGGTTAGGGAGCCGGCTGAATCATTCCAGGTGAACCGCAGCCTCATAATGGAGGCCCTGATGTATCTCCGGGCTGCAGAATTGGTTGTCAGTAAGGCATCACGCTTTACGGTCATGCCGCTCAGCCTTGACCGGATCAGGGAATAACCGCGATAAGGTCGGTCCTGGAGTTTGAGAACCCTGGCCATGAATCGCCTCAGCCCCAAAGAGCTGGCCAGCCCGGGCCAGTTGAAGAAGGAAATCCAGACAAGGGGTAGGGGGCGCCAGCAACAAGATGATGATCGATCTGGATCATAGGTCCCGCCTGAGGGCCAGCGCAAGGTTTAACCGAGGCGGTCACGTCCGTCAAGGTGGTGTACGACCACTTGGCCATCCTGTGTTGATCAAGCAGCGATCTGCTTGATGGTTTGAAGGTTCTCCTTCGTTTCGAGTTGTCCGGCCTGTGCTTGCTCCAAGGCCTCGGCCGACATGTACCTCCTGGCCACGGCCCACTCATCGTTCTGCTCGGCCAGCACGGCGCCCACCAGCCTGATGATGGCCGGCCGGTTGGGGAAGATGCCGACC